>Ga0208102_1000089_pt1 | contig 53414 bp, 53 predicted proteins | sample CryBogmetaGMA17M_FD_184549 | JGI IMG/M metagenome (GOLD analysis project Ga0208102, IMG submission 184549) | Freshwater microbial communities from Crystal Bog, Wisconsin, USA - MA17M (SPAdes) | ecosystem: Environmental > Aquatic > Freshwater > Lake | place: Crystal Bog, Wisconsin, USA...
ATAGCAGCACTTTTTATCGTCAATGCCTGCCTCATCAATGATAGTCGCTGTTGAATCACAAAGAGAAATTACTTTGCCGCCCATCTGATTTACTTTTTCCACAGCGTACTGGGCAACGTTGCCGGCGCCGCTGATGGCGACTGTTTTGCCTTTGAAATCCAGACCGCGGGTAGCGAGCATTTCCGCGGCAAAATAAGTTGTGCCGTAACCGGTAGCTTCGGGGCGAATCAAACTGCCGCCGTATTCCATTGCCTTTCCGGTAAGAACACCGACGTGTTCATTGCGGATCTTTTTGTAGTAGCCGTACATAAATCCGATTTCACGTCCGCCGACACCGATATCGCCCGCGGGAACGTCGGTTTCGCCACCGATATGGCGGAATAATTCACGCATGAAGGCTTGGCAGAAGCGCATTACTTCTCCATCTGATTTTCCCTTTGGATCAAAATCGGAGCCGCCCTTGCCGCCGCCCATAGGCAGGGTGGTCAAGGCGTTCTTAAAAATTTGTTCAAAGCCCAGAAATTTGATAATGCTCAGATTAACTGAGTGATGGAAGCGCAGACCGCCCTTGAAAGGGCCGATGGCGTTGTTAAACTGAACGCGGAATCCGCGATTGACGATAACATTGCCTTTATCGTCCACCCAGGGAACCCGAAACTGCATTGCTCTTTCCGGTTCTACAATTCGTTCATAGATATTGGCCTTGACGAATTCCGGGTGTTTTTTTACCGTGGGTTCCAATGTCTCCATAACTTCTTCGACAGCTTGATGAAACTCCGGCTGGTTTGGATCTGTTTGCTTTACTTTGGCGATAACATCTTTAATTACTGACATGGTTAAATCCTCCTTGAAAAAAATTATTTATTATTAATTACAATTCATCAATATTTTGCAGGCTTTCAAATTCCATCACGGTGGACATGGCCTGATTATCTACGTCAAAACCTTCTTCGTGAGCCTTGGCTACAGGGTTTAACCCGCCGATAAGAATCATCCCCACCTTGTTTAAATCCACACTCGTTTGTCCAACCGGATTTCCGGCGCTGCCGATAGAAAGAACACCGCCAATTCCGGCCTTGGCCAGGTCCCTTACAATACCTTCAACCAGATCCCGGCTCAGTGCCGGTATCTCCCGGAAGTTTGCCAGAATTTTCCCCTCACCTTTTTCCACAACCTTTCCTACTGAGGTCATTTTGCCGCGGATAAATATTTCCGATGGATCTAGTGATGAGCCGGAATAATGAATCAGTTCCACAAATCTTAATGTTTCAGAGTTTTTCACCTGAAGAATTCCGCCGAATTTAGAATCAATAGGAATTCCATGCTTTAAAAGAACACCGTTAATCAAAATACTGCAAATAGTTGCCAGGCCTATCTTCCCTTCGGGAACGACAATGTCTCCCAGATATTTACTCGCCGGGGCAACTGCAACACGGGAACTTACGGCGAGATTTTTCTTGAATACCGGCTTCATCGCCGCGAGAGCCTTCTTAAATTGATTCTGGGGAAAGAAGGAAATATTAACAGGCGTCAGGCCGCGCATCTTCTTGAGGTTAAAAGTTGTTTTAAAAGAAAGAACATCAATGCGCGAAATGGAAAGCCCGATTTTGTCCTGAACGCGGGCATTGCTGATTTCGTCAAGCCCCATACTTGTTATAGTTCTTCCATCACGCCTTCCGACAAGTTTGGTCAACCCCCTTTCATCCATTAATTTCAGGTGATAGCGGACAGTCCTTTCGCTTAGCTGAACGTTTCGTTCGGACATTTTTCGGGCAATTACACGAGCGCCCACTGGTTCCGAACTTTCGTTCAGAATTTTTAAGATAAGGATAACCTTTCTTTCTATGTCTTCCGGTTTAAAAAGTTGTTTCATAAAACCATCGGCAATCGTTTGCCGTATTCCTACTTATAAATGACAATATTGTCAAACAAAATTGTCATAATATTATTATTTGTGGTCAATATCGTATTGTTTTGTTGAAAGGGAAAGAAAGATGGATTGGAATAAAAAGTAATATTATTAACGCACTAAATAAACTATCAGGCGAAGATAAGAGAAGGAATATTAAGTATCTCAGGGCAGCTTACTTCGTTTTATTGCTTTGCAGATATTTATTCCTGTCTTCCAGAAAACTTTTATAAAGCCGGAAATGATCGGTTTCTTCATAACTGACAGGCAAAACGGAGGGCTGATCAAATGAATAAATAATGGCATTAGGGCAGGCCAGCAATATCGGAGAGTGGGTGGCGATGACAAACTGGGCGTGGCCATCTATAATCATGTTCTGTATCAGAGTGAGTAAGTCAATTTGACTTCGTGGAGAAAGGGCGGTTTCCGGTTCGTCCAGAAGATAAAGCCCTTTGATCTGATAGCGACTGCGGAAAAATGACATCAGCGATTGTCCGTGCGATTGGGTGGTTAAAGATTGGCCGCCGAAATAATTCAGTTGGCCGCGATCCGCCGCTGCCCATTCGTCCAGTATTTCGGCAAAGTACTGAAATATTTTGGAGCCAAAGAATGATCCCGGAACACGGCCGTTTTCCCATTCCACAGAAATATACCGGTGAAGTTTATCTTCATAGGGATTATATCCCGGTCTGCTTCTCTCTCCGTTTCTCCAGATGTGAATGCCGCAAGCGATGGCGATAGCTTCCAGCAAAGTAGATTTGCCTGTTCCGTTTTCGCCTACAAATAACGTGACCGGGTTTTCCAGAATAACCTGCTTTGTATTTAGTAAAATAGGCAAACAAAAAGGATAGCTATCTTGAGTGGGATATTTTTCCGGATGAAGGATTACGTTTTTTAAGTGCATTTTGTCATTTCACTATTTTGTTTTAAGTGCCTGCTCAATCCCTTCTTTAACAATGCCGGTTACTCCCGGGAGAAGCTGCTTAAGCGCAGCCCGGGCTTCTTTGCTGCCGATACGGCCGAGCGCCCAGGCGATCATACTTTGCACCCGGTCATCAGGCTTTTCTTGAAATGCCCGGATAAGATCGGGAACGTAATCGGGATTAAGACTGTTGCCCATGGCGCGCGCCGCGTTCATCTTCCAGCGCCAGAGGTCATTGTCAGACATGTAGAACATGTACGGCCAGATGTTTTTGGTGAAGTATTGCTTGTCCATATGTAACAGGCAGGAAAGATCAAAGTTTGAAGCTTTGGCTGCCACGCGTGGATTGGGCTTTTTTTCTTCGGTTATCCAGGGAATATTGCGGGGACAAACATTCTGGCAGCGGTCACATCCGTAAACGTACAGGCCCATGGGTTCGCGAAGTTCCAAGGGTGTAAGGCCTGCGCCGTAATACGTTAAGAAGGAAATGCAGCGGCGCGGATCAATTTTCCCGTCTCCTTTGAGCGCGCGGGTTGGGCATGCAGCCACACAGGTATTGCGGCACCAATCGGGACAGCCAATGGCAATGGATGGCTTGTCGGGCGGATACTCCTTATCGACAACCAGGGCGATGGGAAAGACAAACGAACTGGAACGGGCAACACGCCGCGCGTAAAAAAGACAGTTTTTGCCGAAAGTTCCCAGCCCCGCACGCGCGGCAGAAAGCCGATGCGGCATATTGGGGGGCACTTTGGAAGTTACACCATTTGTCTGGAGAAATTGTCGCATGGCTTTAACCTTAACAGCTAAACCATCTTTGGTCATCCTGTCGTCATCCAGATAGCAGCGGCCAAAGTGACGCTCCATTGTAGAAGGAAACGCCTCTTCAAAATACGATGTCAAAAGTACAATTATGGATTTTGCCTCCGGAAGGAAATGTTTGGGGTCAGTTCCGTCAAGAAGGCTGAAACCGACTGCTTCTGTCCAGCCGTATTCTTCCTGATGTGCCAGCAAATATTCTTTTTGAGATGCAAAAGGCTCGGCGTCAGTAAAACCGATATCGGCAAATCCCAGGCGCAACGCTTCGGCTATTATCTCCTGTTTCGTGAGCACAAGGCCTCCATGCGCAATCTATACCTCAATTCCAATTCTAAATCAAAGAACTATCGCTGTATTTTTTTGTCTTGACTTAAATTTTTCTAATCTTTAGTATGCCCTGAATCAAACAGCACATTTTCTGCCGATGATTTTCCGGCATCAGCACAAATTATTAAGTTTTCAGGGAGGAATTATGAAAAAAGTTCTTAAAGTAGTTGGTTTATTGATTTTGGTTGCCATTGCGGCAGGTGGCATTTACCTCTGGCAATCATACCAAAGCTTTATGAAGGTGGAGACAATCCAATATGATCCGCAATTAACAATTTATCTGGGCGGTGGTAATTCTGTTGTCCTTACTTCTGAAGACGGAACTGCCGCGCTTGTTGTTGATACCAAAATGCGAGGCGCCGCGGAAACTCTCAGAGAGAAAGTCACTGCCGAAGACATTATCATCGTCAATACTCATGACCATTTTGATCATGTCGGTGGCAATCCTCTTTACCCGCCCGCAAAGATTATTGCCGGCAAGTATTCAAAAAAGCAGTGGCAGGAGGATGCCGGCAAAGCCAGCAGATATCCGGATATCACTATAAAAACGGGTGATGAAAAAGTTTTGAAGATCGGCAGCGAAACCGTGCATATCTATAATACTGGCAGGGCGCATACCTTCAATGATGTGGTGGTCTATTTTGAGAACCGTAAGCTTCTGGTGACCGGCGATCTGGTTTTTAACAATATGCATCCTGCGGTGCTGCCCAAAAGCGGGACTAAAGTTGCTTCATGGATCAGCGTACTGGATGCGCTATCTAAGAAATACTCGATAAAGACATTAGTTCCCGGACACGGCCCAGTTGCCGATCAAAACGCGCTTGTTGTAATGAAGGAATATTTTGTCGCGGTAGGCGATGCGATTGGCAACAAAGAAAAAAAGAAAAAACTGGAAGAAAAATATAAGAACTATGTTACTTTCCCGGGCATGTTCAGCGTTAGCAATACGATGAAATTTATTGAGCAGGAAAGAAAAGAAACAAGGTAAGAATATGCTACGTTTCCACGTTGATTTTTTGCTGCGCAATGCGAGTCGCAAAAAATGTCACGCATCAGATCTGCTTGTGGCAATGCTTTTCGCCATCCTTTTTGTCTTTGCAATATCTTCTTGCACGCATCTGCCTAAACCAGCTGAGAGTATTGGTAAAAGCAGCGCCTATCTGGATTGGGGCAAGAACCAGCCCAATGCTCAGGACAGAGCGCGTCATGCGATTAATGGCAAACGTCCCTTCGAGTGGTGGTACTTTGACGGGCATTTAGATACTGGGGAAACCTTTGTGGGGGCATTCCTCGCCCCGAACTTTACGAACGGAAAACCTGGGGTCACCTTTTCGCTCTATAGCCCGGACTGGAAGAAAATGAGTATCCTAAAATCACTTCAAGCCGGAGAGATGCGATCCTCGACAGAAGATGTTGATATTTCCTGTCCCTTTGGTTTTGTCCGAAGGATAGACGATAAGAATTACCATGTACAGTGGAACATGGAAGGCATTGTGGCAGACTTCAAACTCACCATGATAGCGCCGGGATGGATGCCCGCTGGTGGGGATGGAGTCAACGGAGACTACTTGGATTTTTTCTGGAATGTGCACCAGGCACGTAACCGCATAGAGGGAACCATAACCCAGGACGGGAAAATCAGGCAGGTAAAAGGAGTGGGGTATGCCGACCACAACTGGGGCAGGAAACCACTAAACGAGATAACGCGGCACTGGGTGTGGGGAAGGATTTTCGCGGGTGATTACACCATCGTCTACGCGGATGTTGACTATATCGATCCTTCCATAAAGTCGCGGCCGCTTTATATCGCCAAAGGAGATACAATGATTGTGGGCGCAGGCAGTCCTACAATCCGCCAGTGGGATTTCGTTACCAATCCAGTGCTCAGTCGTCATTATCCGAGACAGATTAGCATCGATTTTGTCCAGAAAGAGGTGGAAGTCCACGTGAACATCAGGTTCAAAGCCTTGGTGGAAGATGCTGACCTTCTCAATATCTCGGGATTAAATCCCTTTTCCCAGTGGTTTGCCCGCACGTTTATCGCAAGGCCCACTTATTTTCGGGTCATTGCAGATTACAAGGGCGACATAACCGAGCACGGCAAAGTAAACATCATAGAAGGTGAATGCCTATATGAGATAATGGGCTTCGAATAGGCAGCAATCGTTAATGTGCCTGATTTTTCTGCGAGGCGATCAATTGATTATTGTGGATACAACAGAATTATGCCAGAACTGTAAAAAGAAGCAGGCGGTCATCCTCTGTGACGGTTGCAGTATTTATCTTTGCATTGATTGCCGGAAATTTGACTTGTGGGGATATGGCTGCGGTCATATCAACACAAAGGTCTTCTGCCCGAAGTGCTTTGATGATATCGAAATTAATCCCTATTCCGGTAAACTCGATGAAAAAAACAAGGATGTCATAGAGAGTGTATGTCCAGAGGAAGCAGGAGATGTATATAGACCGATGAGAAGGAGGGTGGAGTAGAATGGCGAGTAAATATAAGGGATACACGGGAAAGATCCTGGATATTGATCTTTCATCAGGGAATATCGGCACATTCGAGCTTTCTGACCGGGATCGGGAGCGTTTTATCGGGGGCAGATTTATTTCCACCAAGATCATGTTGGACGAGTTAAAGCCCGGTATCGATCCCCTATCACCGGATAATATCCTTATCGTCATGACATCACCGCTTACCGGGACAAATGCCCCTTCAACTAGCCGTTATGACATTTCTGCCAAGAGCCCCCAGACAGGCGCTATCGGCCATTCTAACAGCGGAGGAAACTTTGGAATCCACTTGAAGAAGGCGGGGTGGGACGGCATCGTGATTCGGGGCAAGGCCAAAAATCCGGTCTATATCGACATCAATAATGACATAGTGAAGATAGAAGATGCAGCGGGACTTTGGGGAAAGAATACAGAAGAGACCCAGGAATTGATGGGCGACAAAAAAGCAGGAAAGATGGTTATCGGACCCGCCGGAGAAAATCTTGTCAAGTATGCGATTGTCGTATCCCAGGAACGAAGCCACGGCCGATCTGGAATGGGCACTGTTATGGGTTCCAAGAACCTCAAGGGGATTGTTGCCAAGGGGACGAATAAGATAGAGCTCCATAACCAATCAGGGTTCAGCGAACTAATTAAAAAATGGATTGGGATGCTCAAAGCCCATCCTGCAACAGGTGACTTTGCCCCTAAATACGGGACATCAGGGTTTTTAAAATCTTTATCAGATCATAACGCCCTGCCTACGAAAAATTTCTCTTCAGGCCATTATAGCGATGCCGATATGCTTTCCGGTAAAACCCTTGCTGAGACCCGCCTTGTGAAGAATGCCGGTTGTGTCTCCTGCCCGATCCGCTGCGCCCGGGTGGTCAATCTCGACGGGCGCGAAATCAAGGGGCCTGAGTATGAGGTTCTGGGTCTCTTAGGATCAAACATGCTCATCAATGACATGGATGCCATTATCCGATGGAATTACGAACTGGACCTTTTGGGCATTGATACCATATCTGCGGGTACGATCATGGGTTTTGCCGCAGAACTCAGTGAAAAGGGTATGTGGAATAGCGGAATAGAATTTGGCAAGGCAGAAAATATCTCCCAGGTCTTTAGAGATATTGCCTATCGTAAGGGAATCGGGGCAGATCTTGCAGAAGGGGTTAGGTACCTGTCAAAGAAATATGGCGGTGAAGATTTTGCTCCCCATTCCAAAGGAATGGAGATTGCCGGCTACGAACCTCGAGGGGCAGTGGGTCATGCTCTCGGCTATGCAACATCAAACCGTGGGGCTTGCCATCTTGATGGCGGCTACGTTATCTATTTTGAGGCTACGGGTCCTGCCCTGTTGAATCCATACCATTACCGGTCAAAGCCCGCTTACGTGATCCTTGACCAGAACCTTTTAGCGTCCATCAGCGCTGGAGGTAGCTGTCTATTCACCTCCTGGACATTACTGCCGCCTATCCTCTACAAGATTCCTAATTCTAAATTAATGAGCTGGATCATTACTCAGATACTGACATATTCGTGGCTTGCTATCGAACTGATTTTGAGCCTTCCTGCGTTCATGATGAGATATCATCTGCCCTTGCTCCCCCATTCAAAGGCACTGAAACTGGCCACAGGGATGGAGATGGATTTTGGTAAATTCCTGCGGCTGGGCGAAAGGGGCTTCTCCATGGAGAGGCTTTACAATCTCAGGGAGGGATTTACTGCCAAGGATGATACGCTGCCCAGACGTTTTACCCACGAGGAGCAGATTCCGGGCAATAAGAAGAGTAAGGTTCCTTTAGATAAGATGATGCCCAGATATTACCAACTCCGTGGTTGGGACATTAACGGCGTACCTACGAAAAAAACCCTGAAGAGGTTGGATTTAGAGGATGTAGTAAAGCCCTAAAGATTATAATACCTGAAAAATGAGGGACCTTCTTGAGAAAATCGACAAAAGCCCTTATGGCAAAACACGGCTGGCGTTACGATCGTGCAATACACAATTATATTTACTTCGTTTTTTATTATCCGTATGTGGCAACCGTATATTATCTATTTAAATATCTTGCAAAATATTTATCATGGTTCAAACCACTGAATCCAGTCCTGAATATGGCGTTTAACAGGTATCACGCAAAAATCCTGTCCGGCGGTGATGTGAGAAAGATCGTGACCCTCGACCAGGACATAAGCGCGATTACCGAAAGAAACAAGAAGATCGTCCCATTCAAGTACGCTTACAAGATCCTGTTCCAAAATCCGGAGTATATAGTGGCAATAGACTGCCCCTGCAAAAAAACACTTAACGCACCGCCCGATACGATAAACTCGTGTTTATTTGTGGGGAGCGGTACTGGCGCCTTCTGGATCGACAAGCTCTCAAAAAAATACCATGCCCGGAAGATCAGCCAGCAGGAGGCACTGGATATGATCAAGCACTACCGGAAGATGGGCTACATCAACCAGGCATTTTTCAAGGTCGCGAGCGGGGGCAGCACCGGGGTAATCTGCAATTGTCATCCGGACACCTGTGTTTCCCTGCAGGCCACGAAGTTCGCGAAAAAATTTAACAAGGACTTTACCATGAATGTGTATGCCGGATACTCGGTCAGACGCGATGAAGCAAAATGCAAAAAATGCGGGACATGCTCCTCCGTATGTTATTTCGAAGCCACTACGGTTGATCTTGAAAAAAGCTGGTCATACGATAGCAAAAATTGCACCGGTTGCGAACTGTGCGTCGAGCACTGTCCCGAAGCGGCACTCTCCCTGTATCAGGACCAATCGAAGCCTCTACCGCTCGATATTGATCTCGTAAAATCCGAATTCGCAAACTAAAGGAAAGGAATACATCCATGAAAGAATATGATGTGATCGTCGCAGGTACAGGTACAGGCGGCTCAACTGTTGCCCGTGAGATGACCAATCGCGGGAAAAAAGTCCTCATGCTCGAGGCGGGCGGACGATGGGAATGGATGGGTAACACCATAACCACCGCCATGGTTCTAAAGTATTTCGGGATGGTGCGCAGCAAGGAGGGGCATACAGTCACCTTTGCCAACAACTATGGCGGTTTGTCGAATATCGCAGCAGGATGCGCGGCGCCTCCACCCAAAAGTGTTTTCGGTCCGGCGGGGATTGACCTCACCAAGGAGGCCGAAGAGGCAAAGAAGGATCTGTGGATACAGGAACAGCCCGATGAACTCGTAGGGAAGGAGAACCTGCGCCTTGTGGAGGCCGCCAACAGCATTGGGTACCACTGGGGAAAAATGGAAAAATTCATTGATCCAAAGAGGTGCAGTGGAAGTGGAAACTGCATGCTTGGGTGCAAGACCGGCGCCAAGTGGACAGCTCGCGTTTACGGTGACGAGGCAGTGAGTAAGGGCGCGGACCTCCATCTCCATACCAAGGTCACGGATGTAATCGTTGAAAACGGTCGTGTGATCGGCGTAAAGGGGACAAAACTAGGGGTTCCAGTCAAATATTTCGGAAAATCCGTTGTGCTCTCAACAGGGCTTGACAACGCCTATATACTCCGCCGCGCCGGGATTTCGCGCGCCGGGAAGGGCTTTTGCTGTGACTGGCTTCAATTCGTGGGGGGAGAGATCCCCGGGATGAATACCGTAGGTGCCGCGCCCATGTCCGTGGGTTCGCTTGAGTTCTACGAATCTGAAGGCATCGCTATTGTTCCGGTATTTCCCAACTGGTCAATGTATTTGGTATCACTCGCCTTTATGGGGATGAAGGACTTGAAAAACTTTTCCCGATTTTGGAAGCTCTCTGGCATCATGGTGAAAGTGCGGGATGAAACAGCGGGCGAGCTTTACAAGGGAGTATCCTTCTCCAAGAAGGTCAGCAAGGTTGACCAGATGAAGCTCGACAAGGGGGTTGATATAATCAAAAAGGTGTTTCGTCAGGCTGGCGCAAAGGATTCGAGTATACTCGCTCTCAATGCGCAAGGCGCTCATCCATCGGCAACATGCAGAATTGGCGACGTGGTGGACAGTAACCTGGAGACACAGATAAAAAACCTCTACTGTTGCGATGCGAGTGTGCTCCCAACTTCTCTCGGGCTTCCCGTGGTATGGACTGTTGTCGCGCTTGGCAAGAGGCTTTCCAAACATCTGGAGGGGAGCCAGCAAAAAGCCTGATCACTGATACCGGTCACCATGATTAATCGCGGATATTGATTTAGAAAGGGTACGAGAGGATCGACGAAAAAAGCCCTCTTTTTAGGGAGGGCTTTTAATTTAATGGTGGGCCAGGACAGAATTGAACTGTCGACACTCGGATTTTCAGTCCGATGCTCTACCGACTGAGCTACCGGCCCGCCTGATTAGTGAAGATACTTAAAAAAGCAGCAAACCTCTATAAAATATGGTTTCCTTTGTCAAGGTGTTTTTTGGTTGTTTTTGCCAGCCGGTTGTTTTGTCGGGGGCAGAGCATCTTTGTCTGGATCATTTTGCCCTCCGTCAGTTTGTGCGACAACGGCAGCAGGCGCAGGGTCGGGAACAGAAAGGCCTATTGAAATATTTTGTTGCTCCTTGATGATAACGACCGTACCGGCTATTTTGTCATGCCATGCCTGCTTTTTTTTGTCAAAGGCAGCCCAGATAAAGCCAAGGGGAAAGGTAAGTAATAAACTCGAAACCAGGTAACCGACTGCTCTCAAAAAAGCAATGCCGAAGGAAACTTCTGTGCCATCGACGGAATAAACCTGCAAGCCCAGCAGCATCTTTCCCGGTGTACGTCCTGTTGTGCCATGGAAATAGGTGAAATAAGCTATGTTTATGGAAAGATAAAAAACCATTATCAGGAGGAGGGCAGAAGAAAAACCTGTGAGATTAGTTAAATCAGCTATCCAGGCGTCATTATCTGCCGATATGGCGCCAAAGAAAAATGCCAGCGCAGCAATTACGAGCAAAATAACAAAAATAATAGTGACGATCGTGCTGTCGATCATAAAAGCCACCAGACGACGCCAAAAACCGGCGAATTTGTAAATGGTCATTTTTTTACCTCAGGGGATCTATTGCCAAAGATACCTTTTTCATATTGGATTATGGATATTATTGCCACTGCCGCCGTTTCCACTTTTAAAATTTGTTTGCCCAGGCTAACCGAAACAAAGCCGGCTTCCTTGGCCAGAATTACTTCGTCTTTGGAAAAACCACCTTCCGGTCCGATGACAATAAAAAAATCTTTTTTGGCTGCAAAGGTTTTATCCGTCAATATGTCCTTAACGGTTTTTTGAGATTCTTCCTCCCAGAAAATTAACCGCAGCGCATCGCTTGAGGCAGAAGATAGCATATCCGTAAAAGACGAAACGTTTGAAACTTTTGCTATATTGCTGCTGTGGCAGCAGCGCGCCGCTTCCCCTGCTATCTTTTGCCAGCGTGCGACTTTTAAAAAACTCTTTTCACCGGCGATACGGCTGACCGATCTTGTGGCGTCAAAAGGAATAATTACATCTACACCCAATTCCGCAGCGCTTTTCACAATATTATCCAATTTCGAAGCTTTGGGGATAGCTTGAGCCAGAGTGATGCTGGTTTCCCTGCCTGCCTGCGGTATTTTTTTACCAAGTGTTATAAGAACTGTTTTGGGAGAAAAGTCTTTTATTGCAGCCTCAAACTCATGGCCAAAACCGTCAAAAATGTTGATTTTGTCGCCATGCTTCAGACGCATCACCTGCTTTAGATATTTTAAATTGTCCGGCCCCAGCTCACAGGTTGTTTTATTTTCTAAAGCATTCGGGCTGTATATTCGGGGAATGGTCAAAGTTTCTGAGTCCTAAAGGGTTAATATGTCGGGCTTACGGTTTTTTCTTAAACACATAACAGACCCATTCTTTTTCCGTGATTACTTTATAGGTAGTGAGTGGATCGGCAGCAAAATATTCTTCAATGTTTTTTATGTCCTGTTCAATTATGCCAGAAATAATCATGTACCCTTCCGGCAAAAGCAAATGTGCTAGATGCGCGCGGATCTTTAATAACAACTTGGCGGTCAGGTTGGCGATGATTAAATTGCGCGGTTCGTTAATTGTGGTGGCATCTTTATTAAAAATGCGCAAGGCGTTTGCCACATTATTAATCGCCGCGTTTTCACCGGCAATTTCGACCGCCTTTTTATCAATATCCACGCAGATGACATCTCCGGCACCCATTTTGGCGGCGGTGATGCCCAGAATTCCAGTACCACAACCAACGTCCAGCACCTTCCAATCTTTGAGCGAACGGTCCTTCATCATGACATCTTCAATTGCTTCCATACACATTCTGGTGGAAGCGTGCTGGCCTGTGCCAAAGGCCATGCCCGGATCAATTTCAATGACAATATCGCGGCTGGAAGGCGCGTATCTTTCCCATGTCGGTTTAACAATGATATTGTTGCAGACACGAATGGGCTTGAAATATTTTTTCCATTGTTCGCCCCAATCCGGATCGCTTACAATTTCTGTTTTGAGTGATGGTTTTTGCAGGTCGGGGAATATTTCTTGAAGGCTATTTAGATATTTCTGAATAGAGGCAATTTTTTTTTCGCTGCGCACATCCTGCGGCAAATAGGCTTTAATGATCTCTTCAATTAAAGGCTCCGGAAAATCTCCGATCGTGTGTTCCGGCGTTGCCGATTCCTGAAACACGCCCTGAGCTCCTGTTTCCGTAAGAAAATTGCCCAACGCGTCCATGAGTTCAGCAGGAGCCGATATTTCTATCTTTAGCCATTTCTCAGGTTCTTTTTCTGCCATAAACAAGCCTTTAAATTTCGAGTTTGCCGACCGTTTCAGCCTGTGTTAAAATATTAAACAGCGCGTAAAATAATATAGCTTGTTTTGGGTAATATTTCAAGCTGGCTCACTTGCTTATTAAAGACGGAAGCATATTTATAAATACGTCTGGTTCAATGCTGAAAGTTCCTGTAAATGGATAATCCAGCGCGATAATCGTAAAAAGAGCAAAGGCAATCATTGCTGCCAGGCAGGATGTCATGATTAATTGCTCGACGTGGTTTTCCGTGCCGAAAAACATGGCAAAGGCGAGGGTGATGAAGCTTCCGGTAATCAGGATAGCATAGAGAAGCGGATGAATACCGGTTGCGGCATAGATAAGGCGCAATCTTCTCATTTCACTTGCTTCATTCATTTTTTTGACAGATTCCATCAGGAAAATTTTCTGGTTTTCGTTTTTCGGCTGAACACTGCTGTATAATCGTACCAATTTCCCCTGAATTTCTTCCACTTTGGAGCTTCTCTTGCCCTTAGCCATTTTTTGCCATTCGTCACTGACAATCGCGTCTAGATACTCCGTCAGTTCACCTTTGATCCGCTGGCGAAATTCGGCTGGGAATGGTGTTGTGTCCTGATAAAGAGAAGCAATACAATTAGCCTCTTTGCTCGTAATTTCATTGGCCTTGTCAAAATCTTCCCAGGTGACGACTACTATGAAGGCAAGAATGACCGCGTAAATTACACCAAGGGTGGCAAAAATAAAGCCGGCAATATCGTTGTGGTTTTTGCGGCGGTTACATGGATAATATTTCCGGATGATGACAAGACTTAAAATGGTTAAAAAGACATAGATAAATATAATTAGAAAACCAAGCCCAACAGTTGGTACTTTTATAAGCAGATATTGGATAAATGGCATAATTTCTCCTTAAATAATTTTATTATGTATTGTTGTTGAAAAATGCTCATACCCTGAAGGGCACGCGACGTCTGCTAGGTTGCGCTGCAAACCGCACTGCTCAACGGATATCAACATACGCCTCGCATCTGAACATTTTTGAAAAACCCCAAAACATGGATTTTTTCAGCGACCATAGTGCCGGCAATTTCGATCTAAATCTACATAATCGTTAATGCATCTATCTTTCTAGCTTATAAGAATTAATCTCAGTCTTAATGCTGAATTCATACGCCAATATGGGAATAAATTCAAACGATTATTGAAAATGTATTTCGATTGTAAAAAGCCATGATTTTGCCATCACCGTATCTTTATCCTTTGAAAGTGAAATTGCATTTAAAATCCGTAAGCTTGAATTTTACCCCTCTTCGTGATAGTTTTTAAACCTGAGCGCTATCAATATAATTTTGCTATCGTAGAAAGGAAAGTTTTGAAATATTATCCGGTTTATTGGGACATTGCCGATAAAAAATGCGTTGTCGTGGGTGGCGGTGAAGTTGCCGCAAGAAAGGTCAAAAGACTGCTTGACTGTGGCGCTAAAGTATCTGTCATAAGCCCGGTGCTGAATTTGGAACTAACCGCTCTCAAAGAGAATGATAGAATCAGTCATAACGCCTGCGAATATTCAATAGCCTTCATTCATGGCGCGGCATTAGTTATTGGAGCAACGGATGATGAAAAAACAAATTTGGTGATATCCAGCGATGCCCGTGAGAAGGGTATTCCCGTAAATATTGTTGATGATCCGCAAAAATGTGATTTCATTTTGCCCTCGATTGTGGAAAGAGGCGATCTCACCATCGCTATCTCTACTTGCGGCAAATCTCCCGCGCTTGCCCGCCATTTGCGTGAGGAATTAGAGTCTCGCTACGGCGAGGAGTATGCAATATTTCTCCAGGTTCTGGGGAGCCTGCGCTTACAAATGACAAAAAATGCCGGAGTTGGCAAAAGCTGGTTTGATGCCTTGATCTCTTCAGGGATATTGGAATTGATCAAACAAAAAGACTGGGAAAAAGTTAAAAAGACTGTGAGGGAGATAACCGGTCAGGAGGTGAAAATTGACTTTGCTTAGTATAGAGCTGATTTTATTTAAGCTATCCCTGGCTTTTTGCGCTCTTTGCACTTTTGGTTATTTGCTTTCTCTTTTGATTAAGAGAGTAATGCTGGCCAAAGCTTCTACCTGGGTTTTGATGATTGCTTTTGGCTTGTTAACGGTTAATTTACTTACTGCCTTTATAAATTCAGCCGGGCCTCTCAATTTGGGTTCGCGTGATTTCTTTTTGTTTTGTGCCTGGGCGATTGCTGGGCTATATCTGGGGTTCCAATTTAAAACAAAGACAAGATCATTGGGTGCTTTTATTTCGCCGTTCATTTTACTTTTGATGATCGCGGCAGCCGGTCAGGAAACAGGAAAATCTTTACTGCCGGAAAATTTGCAAAGTTGGCTCACCACATTGCATCTTGCTTTTGCCATTATCGGGGAAGCGCTTTTTGTTCTGGCCTCTTGCGCGGGTGCCATGTATGTCATTCAAAACGGTTTACTCAAGCATAAGAAACTGGGCAAGATGAGCCGGCTTTTGCCATCGCTTCATGATTTGGATAGGATTAATCATCTTTGCCTGCTGTGGGGCTTTCCCATTTTGACAATAGGCATTATTGCCGGAGCAGTTTTTGCGGGTATGGCCTGGAATACGCTCTGGCCTACGGACCCGAAAATTATCTGGTCTCTGGCGGCCTGGGTTATTTATGGATTTCTGCTGCATCAGCGTTTGGCCATTGGCTGGAGGGGTTCCCGGATGGCGGTATTGTCGTGCGCGGTATTTATCCTTTTCCTGTTGTCCTTTTTTGTTGTAAGATTTTGTTTTACTACTTTGCATGATTTTATTTAGAAAATGATATTATTAATCGGATTAAATCATAAGACGGCGCCGCTTGCCGTTCGCGAAAAACTTTTTGCCGGGTGTGAAGAGAAACAGAATCTATTGTCTGATGTTCTCCTTCTGCCCGGCGTGCAAGAGGTTCTCTATATTTCAACCTGTAACAGGGTTGAACTCGTTTGTGTGATGGATGGCGAAAAGGAGACAATTCAGGGCGCGAAGAGATTTCTTTCCCAAAGCGGCGGCCTGACTGATCAGGAAGTTGCCGATTGTCTCTATGTCTATCGTGACCGAGATGCAATACGGCATCTTTTCCGGGTGACTTCAAGTCTCGATTCGCTGGTCATGGGTGAAACACAGATATTGGGACAGGTCAAGGAGGCTTACCGGCAGGCGCTGGCACAAAACGCGACAGGCCTCGTGCTCAATCGGTTGCTGCACCGCTCTTTTCGCACAGCCAAACGGGTGCGCACTGAGACGGCAATAGCGGAAAATCCGGTATCGGTAAGTTTTGCTGCCGTGGAACTGGCTAAAAAGATATTCGGGTCTCTTGTCGGCAAGAAAATAGTGTTGATCGGCGCTGGCGAAATGGCCGAGCTGGCAAGTGTGCATTTGATCGGAAACGGCGCTGAAGAAATAACTGTTGCCAACAGGTCTGAGGCTCAAGGGATAGCTGTCGCCGAAAAGTTTCATGGGAAGGCAATTTTACTGGAGAATCTTGACGCGGCGATGATTGATGCGGATATTGTGATCAGTTCCACTGGTGCATCCGGGTATGTGGTTACTGAGGAGTCAGTCAGACAAAGTATGCGGAAGCGGAAAAACCGTCTTCTATTCTTAATTGATATTGCGGTTCCCCGTGATATTGAGCCCTCGGCTGACAGTATTGAAAATGTTTATCTTTACAACATCGATAACCTGCAGGACATTGTCGATGAAAACATGAAAGGCCGCAAAAAAGAGGCGCTCAAGGCTGAAGGAATTGTGGAAGAAGAAGTTATTCATTACAATAGCTGGATCAAGGAACTGGAAGCGGTACCGACCATAGTATCGCTGCGAGCAAAGGCCGAAGGGATTGTGCGTCAGGAGTTGGAGAAATCCATAGGATGGATGCAGAAACTAAGTGAAGAAGACAGAGAAAAAGTTGATAATCTGGTGCAATCAGTAGTCAATAAAATACTGCACGCTCCGGTTGCGGTGATGAAAGAGGAGAGTTCCGAAGTAAGTTCTAAAGGAATTGTTGAAGCGGTTAGGCAGCTTTTCCGGCTGGATGAGTGAATGCAGATGTGGCAGTTGAAGGGGCATCCCATCGCTCATTATCCCCTGCAACTGTGGCTCTAAAGCTCATTACGCGACAGCCGAAAACTCACCCTTCTGGTTCAAGCAGTTCGGCTGTCTGATACTCCATTTCGCTAAGAGCCACAAAGCTTCGGGTATATATTCGCTGAGCGGATGCCCCGATTCAGCTGCCTCTTTTAGAATGAAAGGTTAAGGGATGCACGTAAAAATAGGAACGCGCGGCAGCAAACTGGCAATGACTCAGGCCAATCTTGTTGCCGATAGTCTAAAAAAAACAGATTCGGAAATTACCGTTGAAATTTGTGTTATCAAGACCAGCGGCGATATTATGCAGGATGTGTCACTAACAAAAATCGGTGGCAAAGGGGTTTTTGTGAAGGAAATTGAAGATGCCCTGCTCGCCGGTTCAGTCGATCTGGCCGTGCACAGCATGAAAGACGTGCCGACGGAAATTCCCGCAGGACTAACCTTTGCGGCGATCATGCGGCGCGAAGATGCTCGCGATGTTCTCGTTTCTAAAAACAACACAAAAATGGAATTTATGCCCCGGGGCGCAAGAATCGGCACCGGCTCGATGCGCAGGGCAGCTCAGCTTCTGGCTATCTTACCCGATCTATTAATTGTTCCGCTTCGCGGTAATTTAGAGACGAGGTTGAAAAAAATAGAAACGGAAAATCTCCAAGGAGTTATTCTGGCTGCGGCCGGGATGAAGCGACTGGGACTTACCGAAAAAATATCACAATATTTGCCCATAGAAACAATACTGCCGGCAGTAGGGCAGGGCGCGTTAGGTTTGGAAATAAGAGCTGACGATAATGAGCTGGGAAAAGTTATAGCAAAGTTAAATCATAAGTCGACAGCCGCGGAAATTGCAGCGGAGCGGTCTTTCTTGCGCCATCTTGGTGGTGGCTGTCTTTTACCTATTGCCGCTTTTGGAAAACTGGAAGGCGATAAACTTTCGCTTGAAGGCCTTGTGGCAGCGCCAAACGGTGCAAGCGTGATTCGCGACAAAGTAAGGGGCACGATAGCAGAGGCGGAGGAGTTAGGCAAAAGGCTGGCGGAAGTGATTATGGAAAAAGGCGGCAAGAAGCTGCTGGAACTTGGTTGTTAAAGGAAATTGAATGTCTAAAATCGGCAAAGTCTATATAATTGGCGCGGGGCCGGGGGATGCTGGTTTGATTACCATCAAGGCGGTTGATTGTTTGCGGCTGGCTGATGTTGTCGTCTATGATAACCTTGTCAATGAAGAGCTGCTGAAATACGCGCCTGATAGGGCTCGCTTTATTTACGCCGGGAAAAAAGGCGGCGATCACACATTGTCGCAGGATGCCATCAATGAATTATTGGTTCATGAGGCGCAGGCCGGAAATGCTGTTGCCAGATTAAAAGGCGGCGATCCTTTTATTTTCGGTCGCGGCGGTGAAGAAGCGGAAAAACTTGTTGAATGTGGCATTCCTTTCGAAGTTGTGCCAGGTGTTACCTCGGCAATTGCCGTACCCGCTTATGCCGGTATTCCCCTGACGCACCGGGGGCTCACCTCCACAGTGGCTTTTGTCACCGGTCATGAAGATCCGACAAAAGACAAAAGCGATATTGACTGGCAGGCGTTGGCTGGTATCGGCACACTGGTATTTCTGATGGGTGTGAAAAACCTCGGACAGATTACAGAAACGCTTATTTCGCACGGCAAATCTCCCGCTACACCGGCGGCGCTGATTCGACAGGGGACAACAACGCAGCAGGAAACTATTACCGGAACTCTGGGCACTATTGTTGAACTAGCTCAGGCGCGCAAGTTTTCGCCTCCGGCAATCCTTGTTGTAGGCCTTGTTGTCGAATTGCGTGGCACTTTAAACTGGTTTGAACAAAAGCCGCTTTTCGGCAAGGGTGTAGTCATCACTAGGCCGGAAAGACAGACTGACTATTTGGCTCGTTTGCTTTCTGCCGAAGGAGCGCATCCCATTGCATTCCCGACAATAAAGATAGGTCCGCCGGCAAGTTGGCAGGAGCTCGATTGCGCCATTGATAAACTCACGACTTATGACTGGTTGATATTTACCAGCGCCAATGGCGTGCAGTTTTTCTTTGAACGTCTGTGGGAGAAAAATAGAGATCTTCGTGATCTGAAAGGAATTAAAATTTGTTGTATCGGCCCGGCAACGGCCAGACAGATTGAAGACAAGGGGATCAAAATTGATATTGTTCCAAAGCAATTCATCGCAGAAGGAATTCTTCAGTCTTTTGCTGCTATGGATTTAAAGGGAAGAAAAATACTGATTCCGCGAGCAGCAAAAGCCAGGGATGTTCTTCCGGAAGGTTTGAATAAACTTGGCGCCAGCGTTGATGTTGTCGCTACTTACCAGACGGTTAATTCCGGCAAGAAAAAGGAAGAGCTTGCCGCAATGATTTACGACAATAAAGTGGATGTCATTACGTTCACCAGTTCGTCAACCGTGACAAACTTTGTGGAGATTATGGGACGTGATTTTACTCTGCCAGCGCACGTCGATGTTGCCTGCATCGGCCCTGTGACTGCGGCCACCGCGAAAAAAGCAGGATTCAAAATTGATATAAACCAGGAAGAATATACAATGGAGGGACTGGTGCAGTCTCTGGTTGAACATGTAAAAAACAAATCGTCCCGGACGGGGAAGTGAAAAAATGATCGGTATTTCCAAATTATATTGCGGGGCGGTAGAGCCAGCGGATGTGATTCGATACAACCGTCAAACAGGCTCGCTTCCTTCACAGCTGCTGCAATTTTCGATGGATAAAAAACCGGTTGTCGTCTGGAATATGACGCGGCGCTGTAATTTAAAATGTATCCATTGCTACTCCAATTCGGACAACATCAATTATCCCGATGAGCTGACAACAGAAGAAGGGGAAAAGCTCATTGATGATCTGGCCCGATTTGGCTCACCGGTAATTTTATTTTCCGGTGGCGAGCCGCTCCTGCGTCCTGATTTGCTGGATCTGGCGCAATATGCGACAAATAAGGGCATGCGCGCGGTTATTTCGACCAACGGCACGCTAATTACCAAAGAGATAGCGGCAAAACTCCAGAAGATAGGTCTTTCTTATGTTGGTGTCAGTCTTGACGGCTTGGAAAAAACGCATGACCGCTTCAGGGGCAAAAAGGGCGCTTTTGCTGCGGCAATCGCCGGCATAAGAAACTGCCGCGATGCCGGAATCAAGGTCGGTATCCGCTTTACTGTAAACAAACACAATCTATCTGATGTTCCCGCCATGTTCGATTTACTGGATCAGGAAAACATAGAGAGATTGTGTTTTTATCATCTGGTCTATACCGGACGTGGTTCTAAGCTGCGTAAGGAGGATTTAACGCATCAGGAAACCCGCAATCTGCTCGATTTAATTATGCGGCGGACAAGACAAATGTTTGACGCAGGCAGGAATCCGGAAATTCTCACTGTGGATAATCATGCCGATGGCCCGTATCTGTATCTGAAAATGAAAGAGGAAAATTCTGAGCGTGCCAAAGAAGTGATGGAACTTTTAGAAATGAACGAAGGCAACAGCTCCGGCCACGGCATCGGCTGTGTCAGCTGGGATGGCGAAGTCTATGCCGACCAGTTCTGGCGCAACCAGTCTTTGGGTAATATTCGGCTCAAGTCCTTCAGTAAAATTTGGCTGGATGGGGAAAATGAACTGCTTGTCAAACTTAAAGATAAGAAGCAGCATGTGCATGGGCGCTGTGCCACATGCTGCTGGCTTACTGTTTGCGGTGGCAACTTCCGCGCTCGAGCGGAATCGGCAGGCGACCTATGGGGGCCGGATCCCGCCTGTTATTTAACGGATGAAGAAATAAAGAAATAAAAGGGAGGACTAAAGAAAATGCAATTTCCGGAATATCGTGCCCGCAGGTTGAGAAAAAATGAAAATTTCCGGCGTTTGATTTGTGAGACAAGTTTAAGCGTTGACGATTTAGTATATCCGCTTTTTGCGGTGCCCGGCAAAAGCGTTAAAAAGCCGATTAATTCGATGCCCGGTCAGTTCCAGCTTTCGGTGGATTATATCGCCAAAGAAGCGCGCCAGGCCTTTGAGCTGGGAATACCGGCGGTGCTGCTCTTCGGCATTCCGGCAAAAAAAGATGAGATGGCAACAGGGGCATTTGCCAAAGACGGCATTGTCCAGCAGGCAGTCATTCGCATTAAAAGTGAAGTGCCCGATATCCTGGTGATAACAGATGTCTGTCTGTGTGAGTACACCAGCCACGGTCATTGCGGTATGCTGGAAAAAGATTACGTGCAAAACGATACAACGCTGGAGGTGCTCGCGGAGACAGCCGTTTCACAGGTCCGTGCCGGAGCAGATATGGTCGCGCCATCGGCGATGATGGATGGGCAAGTAGCGGCGATCCGCGAAGCCCTTGATGAAAATTCGTTTGAGGATACGCCCATCATGGCTTACGCGGCAAAATACGCATCATCATTCTATGGGCCTTTCCGTGAGGCAGCCGAAAGCGTGCCCAAATCCGGCGATAGAAAAGCCTATCAGATGGATCCGGCAAATTCCGATGAGGCTATTCGTGAGATTGGGCTGGATGTCTCGGAAGGCGCGGATATAATAATGGTGAAACCGGCACTGGCCTACCTGGATATTATATCTCGTGCCAAACAGGAATTCGATTTGCCTCTAGCTGCGTATAACGTCAGCGGTGAATATTCGATGATCAAAGCAGCGGCACAGTTGGGCTGGCTGGATGAGGAAAAAGCAATGATCGAATCATTGACCGCAATCAAAAGAGCTGGAGCTGATATCATCATAACTTATTGGGCACCACAGGCGGCAAAACTGCTAAAAAAGTAAATTGCTTCGCATATGATATAGATAATCTCATTTTGTAATTTATTGTGAAACTCCAATTCCGCAAGCGCAGAGGAATTGGTAAGTTGAACAATCCCGCGCAGCGGAGGGTATAATGCCCCGCAGCTTGCTGCGGAATCTGTTTTCAAAGCTTGCTTTGGGGTTCATACCCTTGATTTGATTTAATCCCAGCCTGCGCTGGAATGATAATATGTGAGGAATTGGCAGATTGGAAAAATCGAAAAAATTACTAACAAGCAAACTGAATATGATTGCCTGGGAAGTTACGCGCAGCTGTAATTTGAACTGCGTTCATTGCCGGGCTGCTGCCAATTGCGGGCCATATAAGGGTGAGCTTTCCACACAGAAGTGTTTCCAGCTTCTCGATGAAATTGCCTCCATGTCATCGCCGGTAATTATTCTGACCGGAGGCGAGCCGCTTTTGCGTCCGGATATCTTTGATATTGCTTCATACGGAACCAACAAAAGTTTGCGCATGGTTATGGCGACGAATGGTACTCTTGTTAATCCGGCCATCGCCAAGGAAATGATTTCCAGTGGCATTAAAAGAGTCAGCATCAGTATTGACGGCAAGGATGCGGCAAGCCACGACGCTTTTCGTCAGCAGATAGGCGCGTTTGCCGGAGCGATGGCGGGAATTGATGCGATGAAAAACGTCGGTATGGAATTTCAAATCAATACTACCATTACCACAGCCAATCTCAAGCAAATTAAAGATATTCTAAAATTAGCCAAGAAACTGGGCGCTGCGGCACATCATATTTTTTTGCTGGTACCGACAGGCCGTGGGAAAAATCTTGCTGAACAGGCTATATCGGCAGCAGAATACGAAGAGACGCTGCTTTGGTTTCACGAGGAGTCCTTGGATTGTTCCATTCAGCTCAAAGCTACCTGTGCCCCGCATTACTTTCGCATTATACATCAGCAAAAAAAGGGGGGGGGAGAGCTCAAGAAACCAGCGGGACATTTTCATGAATCCACTAGGGGCTGCCTTGGTGGAATCTCTTTCTGCTTCATTTCTCATTTTGGTCAGGTGCAACCTTGCGGCTATCTGGAATTGGATTGCGGAAATGTTCAAAAAAAGAATTTTAACGAAATCTGGGAAAAATCGGAAGTGTTTGGCAATTTGCGGAATTTGAGTAAGTATAGTGGCAAGTGCGGCAGATGCGAATTTATCAAGGTATGCGGGGGATGCCGGGCTAGGGCGTACGAAGCGACAGGTGATTATTTGGCGGAAGAGCCATTATGCTTGTATCAACCGCTTCGCAAGCAGACTGTTGAAAAGCACTGATCTGCTTTGTTGCACTGCAAACCCCATCGCTCAAAGTATAAAATATACGCCTCGCAATGTGCTTTTTGCGCGCCTAACATCCCAATGCTTTTGAACAGCCTGAAAATGGTAAAAAATAAAATCGAATAGAGTAAATCATGGATTCAATCGATAAAAAAATATTAAATATTCTGCAAAAGGATTTTCCGCTGGAAGAACGACCATTCCAGATCGTTGCAGAAAAGTGTGGTATTGGCGAAGAAGAAGCGCTGTCCCGTATTCAAAAAATGAAAGAGGATGGTATCATCCGCCGGATCGGTGCTGTATTTGATGGCTCTAAGCTTGGCCGCGTCAGCACACTTTGTGCAGCGCGTGTGCCTCAAGATAAACTGGGAAAATTTGTAAATGCCGTAAATGTAAGCAAAGGAGTCACGCATAATTATCTGCGGGATAATGAATACAACGTCTGGTTTACTTTGAACGCGGCAACCGCACAAGAGGTGGAATCATTTCTGGCAGATTTAAAAAAGAAGACGGGTATTACTGATATGCTTGATATGAGAGCGGTACGGACATTTAAAATTGACGCCACCTTTGAGGTATAAATTTTAATATTCTGTTCACGATTGTCACTTCGACCGCAGGGAGAAGTCTTAAATGGTGTTTACCAAGAACTATTATGTTTACTTGCTGACTAATTGGAACAATAAGGTGATTTATGTTGGTGTGACTAATGATTTGAATAGACGTCTTTATGAACATAAGAATAAGATAGTTCAAGGCTTCACGCAGAAATACAATCTAAATAAATTAGTCTATTTTGAAGAAACAAATGATGTTAATGCTGCAATAACGAGAGAGAAAGAAATTAAAAAATGGCGTAGAGAGAAGAAAGATAAACTTGTAAATCAGTTAAATCCGAATTGGATTGATTTAAGTGAGCAAGCATAAGATTTCTCGCTTCGCTTCGAAATGACAATTAAATATTTATATGTAACTGGACCATTCACCGTCGAGCGCGTAGTTTCGTTAATGCAGGCAGAAATACCAAATTTTTAAAAACCACTAGGGAGGAGAAGATGAAGACAAGAGACATTAATTTTGCGGCGATGTCAGAGATGTTTGTGCGTATAGTAACAGCGCCGGCAGAGTTTTTCCGCGAAATGCCCTCCAAAGGCGGATTCCTAAAGCCCCTTGTCTTTGCTGGATTTATGGGATTGGCCGTCAGTATCATCCAAGCTATTTGGAGTATACTAGGGTTTGGTTATGGCGGCGGAGCTTCCCCAGGTTTGGCAGCAATTTTTTTATCAATTATTTATCTGCCTGTTATTTTTGCCATTGCAAGCTTTATCGGTGCTGCCATTGTGTTTTATATCTGGAGATTGATGGGATCAAAAAAGAACTATGAGGTTTCTTATCGGTGCATAGCTTATCTGATGGCTTTAGCGCCTATTTTCTCAGTAATAAAAGTGGTTCCTTATGCCGGTACGATTTCATCTTTTGCCATTGGCACTTTTTATATAGTTATTGTCAGCACGGAAGTGCACGGCATAGCCGTGCGGAAAGCTTTGCAGGTCTTCGGGATAATTGGCGCAGTATTAACTATGCTATCGTTTTATTCGGAATATTCAGCCAGAAATAAGTATGCCACACCCGAACAAGTGAGGAAGGCGGCGGAAGAAACGGCCAAACAATACCAGAGACATATTGATGAAGCCAGAGAACAAGCGGAGCGCAATCGCTAGCATTAAACAGTGGAAGTAAAAGGGTTAAAGTGAATAATTATGATGACAGAAAATAAAACTCCGCTGCTGGCGCTGGTTGACGGCAGCAATTATATTTATCGCGCTTTTTATGGCGTGCCGCTTTTGACCAATTCCAAGGGCTTTCCTACCAACGCCATTTACGGGTTCACCAATATGTTGCTCAAGCTTCTGCGCGATCTTTCGCCGGATTATATTGTTGTAACGTTTGATCTCAAAGGTCCAACTACGCGTCATGAGGAATTCACCGATTATAAAGCAACCCGCAAGCCAATGCCTGATGATCTTATCCCGCAGATACCTTTCATCAAAGATGTTGTCCGCGGTTTTTCCATTACGATATTGGAAAAACAGGGAACCGAGGCGGACGATATTATTGGCACGCTGACTATGCAGTCAAGCGCAAAAGGTTGGCGGACAGCCGTAATATCAGGGGATAAAGATTTGATGCAGCTTGTTAATGAAAATGTCACCATGATTGATACGATGAAAGATAAAACTTATGATGTAGCGGCGGTGAAAGAACGCTTTGGCGTGGGACCGGAGAAGGTGGTGGAGATTTTAGGTCTCATGGGCGATACATCGGATAACATTCCGGGTGTGCCCGGTGTCGGCCCGAAGACGGCGCAAAGACTGATTGAAGAATACGGGACGCTGGAAAATGTATTGCAGAACGCTGAAAATTTAAGAAACATTAAATTACGAGAGACCATTAGTACTTACGCCGATCAGGCCAGGTTAAGCCATCAGCTTGCCAGTATCCGTAAGGATATTGAACTTGATTTTGATCTGCAAGACGCGGCAAACAAGGAACCGGATAAAGAAATGCTGGCAAAATTATTCAGCGAATTTGAATTTTCCTCTCTTTTGCAGCAAATCAAACGTGATAGCCAAAAAGCGGAAAAGCCAGCAAGAGTCTGCAAAATAGTAAATCAGAAAGAATCTCTCCGAGAACTTATTGCGCGTTTGCAGGAATGCCGGGCAATAGCTTTCGAATTTATCTGGGAAAAGAATCCACCAACAGATTTAATTGGCATTGGCGTAAGTTCCGGCAGCGATGCTTTTTATCTGCCACTGGGGCACACAACCTCACAGGAACAGTTACCGGCAGCGGAAGTATTTGCTGTGCTTGCGCCTGTGCTGGCGAGTGCTAAAATAAGAAAATACATTCATGATCTAAAAGCGGCACTTGTTTCTCTGGAAGGTTATGGAGTGAATATTCAAGAAGGAGACGATACGATGCTGGCGGCTTATTTATTAAACCCTGCTAAGCATTCTTATGAGCTTGACGAATTGGGCTGGGAATATTTGCATGAGCAGGTTCCCACTCCCAAAGATATAGCCGGTGGCAAAGGTAAAACCTATCCGCTCAATCTGGTGCCGGTGGCCAAAATGGCCGATTATGCCTGCACGCGCGCGGATGCCGTATTTGCGCTTGTTCCAGTTCTTGCCGGAAAGCAAGCCCAGATCAATGCCGTCGATCTTTTCCGGAAAGTGGAGATGACGCTTTTGTATGTGCTTGCCGCTATGGAGAAGAAAGGCGTGCTGGTGGATACAGAGCTTTTAAAACAGATGTCTGAAGAGTTGGGTCAACTGCTGTCCATATCAGAGGAAAAGATATTTCGTCTGTCCGGGGAGAAATTCAACATTAATTCTCCCAAACAATTGCAGGCAATTCTTTTTGAGAAACTCAATCTCCGCAAAGGCAGAAAAACCAAAGAGGGGTTCTCCACCGATGTTGATGTTCTAACAGAGCTTGCCAAAAGCCATGAACTACCCGCGGAGATTCTGGCATACCGTAGTCTTGCCAAGCTTAAATCAACTTATGTGGACGCGCTTCCCGCGCTTGTCAATCCTCAAACAGGCCGGATTCATACTTCCTACAACCAGACTGTCGCGGCCACAGGCAGACTCTCCAGCAGCAATCCCAATCTACAGAATATCCCCATCCGTACTCTGGAAGGGAAAAGAATACGCCAGGCGTTTATTGCCGATCCTGATTGCCTGCTCATCTCCGCCGACTATTCTCAGATCGAACTGCGAGTGCTGGCGCATTTATCGGAAGACGAAGCGCTAATTGATGCCTTTGCCGAAGGTGTTGACATTCACAGCAGAACGGCCTCCGATATTTTCGGTGTGTTCCCTCAAATGGTCAATGCCGATATGAGGCGTCAGGCCAAGGTTATCAATTTTGGTATTCTGTATGGGATGAGTGCTTTCGGCCTGGCCAAGGAGCTGGGAGTCTCCAATAAAATCGCCCAAGTCTATATTGACGGATATTTCCAGCACTATAAAAAAGTACGAACTTATCTGGATGGTATTCTGGAAGGAGCACGCCGCGATGGTTTTGTCTGCACGCTGCTCAACCGCCGCCGTTATCTGCCGGAATTAAAAAGCCCGGTGCCTGCCGTGCGCCAGTTTGCCGAGCGCATGGCCATTAATACGCCGATTCAGGGTACCGCCGCGGATCTCGTCAAAGTGGCGATGGTCAATATTGATCAATTGCTCACTAAAAACAATCTTACCTCCCGCTTGATTATGCAGGTGCATGATGAACTTGTTCTCGAAGCACCGGTAAAAGAAAAAGAAGAGATCATGGCGCTGGTCAAAAAGGAAATGGAAGAAGTCATCAAACTAAAAGTGCCACTGAAAGTAGAGATAGCATCTGGCAAAAACTGGGACGAAGCACACTGACGGCCACCAAGCCGTTTTTATGCGACTGTTTTTTTGCCCAGTTCAAAAGCCTGCTTCCTCGCCGTTTCGTCCTTAATAATGTCTCCCTTATCTGAAGCTGAAGCCATGACGGCCCCTATCCAGAACAGTTTGGTCATTTCCGCAGTTGACTTAAAGCTGTGGACGATAGGATCAGCCGTGTGGACGTTCTGATCTCCGCAAACCGTGATCAGTCCGATGCGTTTGCCCTTCATTTTGGGATAGTAATTTTTTTGCCATCTCCACTGAGCGTCGAAAAAGGCGCACCACCTATCCAGATAAGCTTTCATCTGTGCTGTCATGGACCAGAAGTAAACCGGTACGCTGTGAATAATGGCGTCCGCATCCAGAATCTTCATATGGATTTCGAGCATATCGTCCTTAATCACGCAGATGCCTGTTTCATTGCACTTCTTGCAATCATGGCAACCGGCGATTTTCTTCCTGTCCAGGATAATTTTTTCTACTGCCGCGCCGGCAGTAGAAGCGCCTGCCAGAGCCTCATCCAAGAGTATATCGCTGTTACCACCCACCCGCGGACTTCCCATAATGCCCAATACTTTCATGTTTGCCCTCCTGACAAGCATGCCATTCCGCTGAAATTGAAATGGCATAAAAAATTAAATTCATTAGTTAATGTTTGTCAAATTTGTACCTCTTACGGTATGATTTGTAAATAAAAAAAGTTAGAGAACTCTGTCTCCAAATATGTTACAAAGCTATTTGTAATGATCGTGTAATTCCATCATTAATGGCTGTTTTTCTTATGAACAAAATTCTTATTCTGTTTGCTCATCCGCGGTTTGAGAAATCAAAAACGAATCGCGCGTTGCTCAAAAAAATCGAGCAGCGTCAAGGTGTCACCTTAAATGATTTGTATGAGCAATATCCCGACTTCAATATTGATATAGAGCGCGAGAAAGAACTGCTGCTTGGCCACGAGATTATTATCTGGCATCATCCTTTATATATGTACAGCGCTCCGCCTTTGCTCAAGCAGTGGATTGATCTGGTTCTGGAATACGGCTGGGCGCATGGCAAAGATGGTGTTTTTCTGAAAAACAAAATTATTTTTAATGTCATTACAGCGGGCGGAACCAGAGAGGTTTATGCACCCTGTGGTTACAATCGTTTTACTATCAGGGAATTTCTTTTGCCTTTCGAGCAGACGGCAGCTTTGTGTAAAATGATTTATCTGCCGCCGTTTGCCGTGCATGGGACTCATTTATTAACCGGCGAGGCACTTCTTCATTATGCTGCGCTCTATTCCGCTCTTTTGGACAGGCTGGTTGCGGGTGGTTTTGATATTGAAGCCATGAAGAAAGTTGAATTTCTCAACGACTGGCTTTTGCCGGAAACAGGACTTACCAAACCATGAGCAATATTTTTTTACATGACGCGTTAATATACCTGGCGGCCGCTGTGATCTTTGTTCCTATCGCCAAAAGGCTGGGAATGGGATCTGTACTCGGGTATCTGGTGGGTGGGATAATTATTGGTCCTTTTTTTCTTGGTTTTATCGGTCAGGAAGGAAAGGACATTATGCATTTTGCCGAATTCGGCGTGGTGATGATGCTCTTCCTCATTGGATTGGAGCTGGAACCTTCCAATTTCTGGCGCATGCGCAATCTCATTTTGGGAACAGGTTCGGTGCAGTTTTGCACAACAACTATACTTATTTTTGCGGTTTTTCTGTTTATCGGGTTTAGCTGGCAGGCGTCACTGGCTTGTGGTCTGGCTCTGTCCATGTCGTCTACCGCCATTGTCATGCAAACGCTTAGAGAAAAAGGATTGACCAAGACCGAGTCGGGAAAAAACTCTTTTGCCGTACTACTTTTTCAAGATATTGCCGTCATTCCTATTTTAGCGCTGCTGCCGCTTTTGGCTATTTCATCTATTCACGCACCAGCTACCGGGAATATCACTTTTCTTTCGGGACAACCCGGTTGGGCACAAACTCTGACAGTGTTTGTCGCGGTAGGATTAGTTATCCTCAGTGGGCGCTTTGTGATAGTCCCATTTCTACGTTTTATTGCCCGAATTCATTTGCGGGAATTATTTACAGCAGCAGCGCTGTTGATTGTCATCGGCACTGCCTCTATCATGATGTTTGTAGGCCTGAGCCCAGCGTTGGGGACGTTCCTGGCCGGAGTAGTGCTGGCCAACAGTGAGTTTAGACACGAGTTGGAAAGCGACATTGAGCCATTTAAAGGAATACTTCTTGGTTTGTTTTTTATTTCTGTTGGCGCTTCAATTAACTTTAGTCTGATTTTCAATAATCCATTAATGATAGCTTCCCTGGTTTGCGGAATCGTCGTGATCAAAGCAGCTGTGCTATTTATTACGGGAAGACTTTCGCGATTGAGTTTTGATCAAAATATTTTATTTGCGCTCGGGCTTTCGCAGGTTGGAGAATTTGCCTTTGTCCTCTTTTCCTTTATTCACCAACTCAATATTTTATCCACTCCGTGGACAGATATAATGATGGGCGTTACTGCGATAAGCATGACGGTCACGCCTTTACTGCTGCTCTTCAATGAGAGATTTATTGAGCCACGTTGCGGGACTAAAGAAAAAGAGAAAAAGGAAGCGGATGGGATCGATATTTCCAACCCCGTAATCATTGCGGGGTTCGGCCATTTTGGTTCTACTCTTGGCCGGTTTTTGCGGGCAAACGGAATTTCCACGACAATTCTGGATAATGATTCTGATCGCGTTGATCTTTTAAGAAAAATGGGGTTTAAAGTTTACTATGGTGACGCGACACGTATTGATATTTTGAAATCAGCAGGGGCCGATGAGGCGAAGGTTCTGATTGCCGCTATTGATTCACCAGAAACGAATTATGATCTGGTTGAAAAAACGAAAAAACTGTTTCCCCATCTTACAATTATGGTGCGTGCCAAAAGCCGTCTGGATGCCTATGAACTCATTGATATGGGAGTAAAAGATATTTATCGCGAATCGCTCGACACTTCCGTGCGGCTCGGAATTGATGTTCTGGTCAAGCTGGGTGTTCGCAAGTATGCTGCCACCCGTGCCGGCCAGAACTTTATCAAGTATGATGAAGCAGCGTTGAGCCAGCTTGCCAGCCACCGGCACGATCAAGACTCATATATTTTCAATAGCCGCGAGCAAATTCAACTCCAGGAACAATTACTGACTAACGACAGGGAAGTTAACCCCACTCTCAATGATCATGCCTGGGATAGTGACCCTATGGCCCATGATTACGCCGATGATGGCACGGAACATTGATCTGAAATTCACCTTAAATTATATTTTTATTGACGGAGACCACCGGACAGGGGGCTTCCAAAATAATGTGCTGCGCGTTGGAACCGAAAAACATTTTGCCAACCTTTGATTTTTTTTCAATTCCGATGAAAATCTGGTCAATATTTTTATCTCTGGCAAATTCTACTATATCTTCTCCCGGAGAGAGGCCGCGAATCAAAAGATGCGTTTCACAGGGAATGCCTTCCTTTATGATGGAGGATTTCAAGGTATCCAATGTGCTTTCAATTCTGGTTAAATCATTAAATTCATTCTTCGATGCGCCTTCCATGGAGCTGACAATATAAAGTGTGGCGTTAAAAAGTTTAGCATTTTTTTTGGCCAAAGCTAAAACAGATTCATTCATTTCATCCCCTCCGGCATACGCTACTAGAAATTTCATTCTAACCCCCTATATTTGATGTTAAATATATATTTTGTGTTACTTTGCGGCGCGCCTGAAGTCATAAAACCAGTCATCCTTCAGATGACTTTCATGTTGTTCTCCATAAAGATAGGTCTCATAGTTTTTATCGCCATCCAGGTAATACTTCATCCAGGAGGTGATATATGTTTTTGCATGGGACTGATTGGAGGCTTCACCCGTATTGATCCAATCTGTAAAGGGGAAATTTTTAAAATAAGCGAGAGCTTTTTCGAAAGAAAAATCTTTGTACATGCTGACAACTTTGCCCGGTGGAGAGTTCTCATCGTTTCTGCCAGCGTAACATATTGTTGCCGATTTAATTTCGTCCAAATCGTAACCCTCGTCCATATAGGGAGCAAGGGCTTGAGTGGACTTCACCTCAGAACCTAAACCGGCTGAGGCAAGCAGGGCTCCGCCTCCACCTTTGCCGTATCCCATGATCTGGAGTTTACTGGTATCGACAAGGCCTTTGATTTTGCTATCGGTGCGGGTATTTTCGGATTTGAGCATCGCGATGCCGGCTTTATGGGCATTTGTCCACAGCGGAGTATTGCCCATAACATCGGTAGGCGTCATGGCAAAGATGATGTAACCGTGGGTTACAAGGTGGTAGGCAAGCCACCTCATGTCATCATGAGTATTAAAGTAGCCCGCCATCAAAGTTGTCGCGGCAAATGGTCCTTTAGCGGTTTCGCACGGGTACCACACTTCCGCTGTCAGGTAACCCGAATTTTGGGGTGGTTTATATGAACATCTGGTAAACGCTCCCTTTAATGACGGATCATTTGCTCCAGACTCGGCAATGGCGCTATATGCGGCCACGAAAATAATAGTTAAGATACCTAACAACGTCAATAATTTAGAAAATAGTTTTTTCTCTCTCATCTGACGTTTCCCTCCTCCCGTTAAGAAATAATTTAGGCTGACTTTAAGCTATATATTAACAATGTTGTCTATATTTATACCTTTTTGATCAAAAATCAATATTCAATTGGTTTGAAAAGAAAATTTCCTTGAAATATTTACCACTTCAAGCTAGTATCACAAAATTTTTGTACCAATTTATAACTAAAAGATATAATAATATTTACAGGGGTTACATTGAAAATTATAAAAAAAGCAGCGCTTTATTTTGCCCGGAAAGAATTTTGCAGGGATGCGATACATGATCATGCTGATCTGAGTATTTTTAAAGAAAAACTCACAGCTTCAGTAATTGCCGGTCTTGTTTTGATTGCTGTTAGTTATCCCATCGGCTTGCCGGCCGTATTTATCGTAGGTGGAATCGCCGCTTGGATGGAAAAACCAATGGTTGGGATTATCGGGATCCCTTTGACTTATGGTATTTCCTGGTTGCTTTTTATGCTGGGGCTGTACCTTGCCGGCCCTAAATATGGAAAGGCGTTTAGCCGCTGGGCAGTACGGGTTATTTTGGAAAAAATACTTGGCAAAGAGGCCAAAACAATTGGGTTTGCACCGGTGGAAAATACGGCAAAGACCCACATAAAACAATAAGGCGTTATTTAAACACGCCAAATTTAAAAAGAGGTGTTAAATGAGTCAGATTGAAGGATTGCTTAGTGAACTTAAAGTTAATATTATTAAAACGCTTGGTTTGATAGATGTTATTCCTGAAGACATCAAAGATGATGAGCCGCTTGTCGGCGGTGATACAGGCATTGATTCCATTGATGTGCTGGAACTGGTAATGATGATTGAAAAAGATTATGGCGTTAAAATTGATAGCAAAGAACTGGGCGCCAAAGTATTTGCTTCTGTGCGCGTACTGGCTACTTATATTTTCAATAATCAACGGCCGAAGCCTTAAGCTCCCCCATAAAAACTGTCCTATAGAGTTTTGCTCCTATGAAGAAAGTATTGCTAATTTCGGCAAACACTTTGAGAATGCCCTATCCGGTATATCCGCTGGGGCTCGACTATGTTGCCGGTTCCCTTGATTCCCGCTATCAGACTAAAATAGTGGATTTGAATACTGTTGCCAACCTGGATGACTTGGGTGCGGTTATTCGAGAATTTTCTCCCGATTTTGTTGGGATGTCAATTCGGAATATCGATAACACTGACACAATAAACTGCCGCGATTTTTTAGCCGATTATCAAAACTTAGTACAGCAGATTCGAAAAAATTCGTCAGCCCGATTAATATTAGGCGGTAGCGGTTATACCGTTTTCCCTGTGGAATTTTTGCAGGCGCTGGATGCCGATTACGGCATTGCCGGCGAGGGCGAAAGATTATCTTTGCTTCTGGATGCATTGGAAAAGAATGTCAGCGTGCAATCCATTCCAGGAATTGTGACTAAAGATACTGTAGCTGTCACTTACGACCCATGGGGCGGTACTGTCCAAAGTCGCTTTGATTGCGCCAGTGCGCACACCGGTTTTTATCTTTCCTACGGGGGCATACTGAACCTGCAAACAAAAAGGGGTTGTCCCTTTCGCTGCAGTTATTGCACCTATCCTCATATTGAAGGCAGCCGGATGCGGTTTTTCCCGGCTCGCGAAATAGCCCTGAAAGCCCGTGAATTGCAGGATGCCGGCGCAAAATATATATTCATTACCGATTCCGCTTTTAATGCCAGCTATGAGCACAGCCGCCAGGTTGCCGAGGCCTTTATTGAAGCTCACGTGTCCATTCCCTGGGGTGGATTTTTTGCTCCGACTATACCTCCTGTCGATTATTATAAAATACTTGCTGACGCAGGCCTCACCCATGTGGAATTTGGGACGGAATCTTTATCCGATACAATGCTCACAAATTTGCAAAAACCTTTTGCCTCCCGCGATGTTTTTGCCGCCCATAAGCAAGCGCTGAAAGCCGACCTGCATATTGCCCATTATTTTCTTTTAGGCGGCCCCGGCGAAAGCGCTCAGACGCTGCAAGGCACACTAAACGGAGTGGATAAATTGGAGAAATCTGTTTTTTTCTTTTTTTGCGGTATTCGGATTTATCCTCATACAACAATGTATGATATTGCCTTAAAAGAAGGTCAAATTTCCCCTTCTCAAAGTCTTTTGCCTCCTGTGTTTTACAGATCACCGCATATATCCGGCAAAGAAATTATGCAGGTAGTGGAGAATCATGCCAATGGCCGTTTTAATTGGATAGTTGGTGCCGGGGAAAGTAAAGCCACCCGTATTTTGCCTAAACTATATGAAAAGGGATATACAGGGCCGCTTTGGGAGCATTTGATTCAGTGAGGGCGACTTAGTGAAAAAAAAGCAACTATTTAGCAACCCTGCTGGAATTACGGGAGTAGCTCTTCTGGCTGTCAGTGCCTTGATATTTGTGGTTAATCCTCTGCTCGCCGCGACTATTGCCTTCTTCTATATTCTGCTTTGTGTCACAGCATCGTTTTTCCCGCAAACCAACTTTTTCCTGCCCGTGATCAGCCGTGGTCAAACCGGTAAAAATTTGGTTGCGCTCACTTTTGATGATGGCCCCGCCGAACCAACGACAAGGCAAATACTCGATTTGCTGGATAAATATTTAGTAAAAGCAACTTTTTTTGTTTCCGGCATCAATGCCCTTCGCTATCCTGAAATCATCAAAGATATAATATCCCGCGGCCATAGTATAGGTAATCATTCGCTTAACCATAATCCTTTTTTAATGCTGACAAGTTTTAATAATCTTTATCGGGAAATCTCTGATGCTCAAAAAATATTGCGGAAAATGGGGATAAACACAAAGGCATTTAGGCCGCCGGTAGGCATTGTTAATCCCAAGCTCTCCCCGATTCTGGATACGTTAGATATGTTTTGCGTAACTTTTAGTTGCCGCGCTTTTGATGCCGGTAATTTCCATGTAAAAGATCTTGGTTCTAAAATCCTGAAAAAAGTGAAGGACGATGATATTATCTTGCTCCACGATGTGCCGCCACGCAGGAAAGAAGACAGTGAAATTTTATTGCAGGAAGTTGAACGGCTGCTGGCGGGAATTATTGATAAAGGTTTACGTATTGTTCCACTTGCCGATTTGATCAACAAAGAAGTCATGAGCAATAGTAAAGATCTTAAGAATAAATAAATTAATCATTAATCATAAAATTATTTTGATTGAAATAATAATCAGTGATATATATCTTAATTCTTTAGAATAATTTTATCCGTATAGCGATCACCGAAGGGATACGATTTGAAAGATCAAAGGCGTTTGCTCAGGGAAATTAATACTATAAGCCCTAATGAGATCGAGGCTTTAGCTTACGTTGCTACTGATTCTCCATGGTTTTTGGGCCATTTCCCCAATGAGCCGATTCTTCCGGGGATAGCTTTAATTAATTTGACCCAGCAGGCCATTATTGAGGATTCCGCTGCCAGGGGCGAAGGAATTATTTTTGAAGTTCTAAAAAGAGTGAGGTTTACCGGACCTGTTCGTCCGGGGGAATCTTTAAAGGTGAACATAATTCGTGAAGAAGCTGGTGAAGAATCTTTATTTTCCTTTAAAGTAGCTTCTGAAGAAAATATCGTCTGCAGCGGGCTTATCGCAGCGAAGAGTAAAAAAAGATAACAGACTTATTAAGGAGGAAGAAAATGCCTGAAACCAATGATATACAGGGCATTATACGGAAGGTAGCTGAAATCATCATTTCAGAACTGAAGCTGGAAGAGGTTACAGTGGATACGTTCAATCCGGAAATGGATTTAGTGGATGAATTGGGTATCGACAGTATGGATTTGGCGACAATCGCGTTGGTCCTGCAAGATGAATACAAGATTGTGATTGACGAAGACGATTATCCGAAATTAAAATCCATTCGCCTGATAGCTGATTATATTTCCGAAAAACTTACCGCGAAGAGTTAATTGATAGAAGATAATTGTTTATGACCATCAACAATAAAGCAGTCTCTACACCTGTCAAGCCAAAATTTGCCGAACTTTTAGCTCATCCGGAAGTGAGGGCTCGCTGGGAAAAAGTAAGAAAATATTTTTTTCTGCGGGAATCCACATACGACATGAGCAACCGCTGCAATATCCGTTGTGATGGCTGCTATTACTATGAAGGAGAAAAGCAGTTTGCACCGGAGAATTTAGACACACAAGCATGGCGTAAGCTCATGCAGACTGAAAAAGCTCGCGGCATTACTTACGTGGTCCTGGCCGGTGCTGAACCTTCACTGGTACCGGAGTTGTTGGAGGTATGTTATTCGGAAATGCCGTTGGGCAGTATTGCTACCAATGGATTTAAAAAAATACCGGGATCGGTCGGTTACAAGATTCATATTTCTGTTTGGGGAAACGATGAAACCAGTTTCCGCGTGAGAAAAGCAAAAAATCTTTTAGCAAAACAAATTGAAAATTATTCGAATGATCCGCGGGCTGTTTTTGTTTACACATTTACGCGGGAAAATATTGAAGAAGCAAATGAAGTAGCCGCGCAACTCAATGCTTGCGGTTGCAAGCTGACTTTTAACGTTTTTTCTTCTCCGCTAGGTTATGCCGGTCCTTTGCGTCACGACGAAGAGTCGCTTAAAAGTGTCCAGTCAACAATGATCGCGTTGCTTACGAAATATCCGCAAAATGTTCTTTTTTCCGTTTACAATGCTGTGGCCCATGCGCATAAAAACTCCTTGCATGATCTATACAGCTGTTCTTATCCCCGCCAAAATCGTTCACAAGATATCGGGCTGGGCAGATCTTTCCGGCAATACCGGACTGATTTAAAATGGGACAGGTCGGTTGCCTGCTGTGTGCCGGATACCGACTGCGCTGATTGCCGGCATTATGCCGCGGGTTCGGCAGTTGTTACCGCCCGTCTTTACCGTCACGTAAACAATCTCGCCACATTTCAATCATGGCTCGATTATGTTGATACTTATCTGGCGGTTTGGGTAATGGGTTATGTAAAAGGGGATAATCTTTGCGCGGAATTAGTTAGCCCGCCGCAATCGGCTTAAAGAAAAAAAGTAAAGGCAGCTTTGTCGGCTGTAAAAAGGGTAAAGCAAATGAATACGGTAAGTTCGCTTCTGGATAAAGAGTGGTATGATCGTTACAAACGAATATCTACTCTTAATATTCGAAGCTCTATATACGATGTGACCAACCGCTGCAATCTACGCTGCAAGGGTTGTTTTTTCTTTTCGTCCGGAGAGCATCAAGTTCAAGAAGAAATGGATATAAAAAAATGGGAAGACTTTATCGATCAGGAAAAAGGCCGCGGAGTGAATCTGGCGATTTTAATTGGCGGTGAACCGACTCTGTGCATGGATCGAGTGGAAGCTTTCTACAAGCGCTTGCCTACTTACTGTGCCACTAATGGTCTTATTAAAATTGACCGTAAACAGTTTCCCGATATGATGATTGGGGTTTCCTTGTGGGGTGGCGGCGAAGATGAAAAAATTCTTCGCGGGCAAGATACTTTTGCCATTTCCAGTAAAAATTATGCCGGTGATCCATACACATATTATCTTTATACGATAACGCCAAGGCAGGTAGGCAAGATTGAACCGGTAATTCAACAGATAGTGGATGTCGGCTTAAAGGTGCATCTCCAGCTTTTATCAAATGATGAAAGCGTTGATGGGTTTTCCTGGAAGCCCAGTGAGCTTAAGGATTTACGTCAAGAAATGGATGAAATGCTGGATAAATATCCACAGACCATGATTTCCAGTAAGTATTATCACGAGATAATAACTACTGGTATGATGATGGGACGGAGATTCGGTTGGAACGAATGCCCTTCCGTAACTGAATCTCTGGACAGTAGAAATCCACGGCCACGCCGCTTAATTCACTTTGCCCGCTGGGCTGCCGATTTAAAAACTGTGCACCGCTGCTGTACATCGGCAACGCGCGATTGTTCCACCTGTAAAGATGGTGCGGCACATATGAGTTGGATCATGGTCAGCAAACGTGAACATATGAAATCAACAGAAGATTTAAAAAACTGGATTGAAGTTTATGAAATGTTTGCCAAGTTGTATAGCTTTATTCCCTGGTAATGCCCGACAACCTTTTTGCAGGCTACTTTAGTTGACTTGATTAGCGGATCCCCCTTCCAGAGACTTAGGGGGATTTTTGATTTCAGGATTGTGGTTATGGTTTCAAAAAAAACAGTAATATTAGGTTATGATGCGGTTTCTTCTTTAGGCACTGATCTAGATGACCAATGGCAAAGAGCTGCGCGTGGTGAAAGCGGTATTGGATATCTGACTCGGTTTCCCCTTACGGCTGATTTCCCGGTGCGTGTTGCGGGGCAGGTAGGGGAAGTTGATGTTCGTCCCTATCTTTTTTTACAGCCCAGGGAAATGGCACACTGGACATCGCCGATATTTAAATACGCCCTTTTAGTGGTTCATCGAGCACTCAAAAAAAGCGGTATAGAAATAACGCCCGCAATTGCACCACGAGTGGCAATTACGTTCAGTACAGCGGTTGGCGGATTGGACGCGATACTTGCGGCGGACCGTATGATGATTGCCGAAAAGAAAATGCCGCATCCATTTGCCAATCCCAATTCCTGTATCAATATGGTTGGTGGTAAGGTCTCCATTCTTACCGGAGCGACAGGTCCCATTTGTTCCACGATAACTGCTTGTGCTACAGGCATTACTTCTCTTATTGTCGGCGATATGATGCTAAAAAGTGGTATGGCTGATATTGTCATCGGTGGCGCGGTTGACTTCCCTTTGGTTGAACCGATAGTAGCCGGATTTGCGACAATGAATGGCGCTTATCGCCCCAAAGAAGGTCAGGATTGGGAAGCGCCAGAAAAAATCAGCAGGCCGTTTTCGGTAAACAGGAGAGGCTTTGTCGTTTCTGAAGGAGCAGGTTGCATTATTTTGGCAACGGAAGATTTTGCCAAAGCCCATGGACTTAAACCACTGATTGAGATGGCCGGATCGGGAATGACTTCCGATGCGAGTCATTCTGTTTCGCCTAATCTGGCTACTGTCCAGAGATGCATTGGAGAGACTCTCAACGATGCCGGATTGCAGCCGTCGAATATTGACGCCATCAACGCGCATGCGACATCCACCAAAGTAGGTGATAAGGTGGAAGCTGATGCTCTTAGTAATATTTTCGGGAAAAAAGTGCCGCCGGTATCAGCAAACAAATCACAGTTGGGACACGCCATGGGCGCGTCGAGCGCCATTGAAGCAATTCTGGCCATGGAAGGAATGCTAAAAGATACTTTGCTGCCCACAATAAACTACCTGCAGGATTCGGCAATTGGTATCGATTGCGTAGCAGAGGGCGCAAGAAAACTAAGCCAGGAATTTGTGCTGAAAAACGCTTTTGGTTTTGGCGGATGCAATTCTTGTTTGATCTTGCGCAGAATGGCATAAAGAAGATATAGTGAAATTATGAGAGCACCTAAAAACAGAAAAGTATTTGTCGTTGGTTACGGCGCAGCAACACCATTGGGCGGCAGCTTTGAAAAAACCTGGAAGCGTGCGGTAAAAGGGGATGCTGGTTTCCGCAGGGTAACACGCTGCAAAGTGGAATCGGTCTGTGATATAGTCGGCGAAATTCCCGATTGGTATCCCCTCGAACTGGATTTCACTGATGCCAAAGAAGTATACAACTGGAATGCCTCTTTTGTGATTTTAACTATGGCTGTTTGCAAAGAGGCTCTGGAAAATTCGGGCATAATTATTGACGAAAAGATTGCCCCGCGTATGTCCTGTCTTGTCGGTTCCGCGCTCAACGGGTCCGATGCTTTCCGCATAGCCATGCACGACCTCGAACATCGGGGCCCGCTAAGAGTAAGCCCTTATCTGCTGCCCAATCTTTGTGCGAATATTCCTTCCGGCAAAGCCGGGATGATGCTGAAATTTACCGGTCCGATATTTTCACCGCAGGGCGCTTGCGCCTCCGGTAATTATGCTATCGGTATCGGTGCGCGAATGATTCGGGATGGTGATTGCGATTTTGTTCTGGCCGGCGGAGCGGACGCGCCGATCTTGCCGGAGCTCATTCACGGGTTTGCCAATATGAACGCCACAATTAAGGTTCACCCTGAAGATCGCAGCTATAAGGATCATGGACAGGTATCCCGTCCTTTCAGTATAGACCGTAAAGGATTTGTTCTTTCCGAAGGCGCCGGTGTTGTCGTTCTGGCAGCCGAAGAATCAATCAAAGCTTACGGCCTTACTCCCAGGGCGGAGGTGCTGGGAGTAGGATGGACCTCTGATGCTCATCATTATACCAGCCCTAATTCTCCAACAATTATTCGCGCGATCAAAGAGACAATTGACGATGCCGGTTTAAAGCCGGAAGATATCCAATACATCAACGCCCATGGTACTTCCACGCCCAAGGGTGACAGTACCGAGGTAAAGTGTTTAAGAGAAGTATTCGGCAAAAAGATAGCAGCCATTCCGGTTTCCTCCAATAAGTCGCAATTGGGTCACACGCTGGGTGCTACCGCTGCAATTGAAGCTGCTTTAACTATTGAAGGTATGCGCAAGGGTATAATCTTACCCACAATCAATCATATTCCCGATCCTAGCTTTGCCGATATAGATGTTGTGCCCAATGTTGCCCGCAAGCATAAGTATGAAATCGCCTTATCCAATGCGTTCGGTTTTGGCGGGACAAATTGCTGCGTAATTTTCCGAGGATTATGAAATGAAGCCCAAACCATTTAAACCGAAAATATTTAATGACGATGAGCGTTATGCCCGCGATCAGATCACGGGGCTTATCTGGCACCGTGCCCGGCATCGGACGCTGTACGCCGATACAGATCGCTCCCAGGTCGTTTATCATTCCAATTATCTGCGCTATTTCGAATTTGGCCGGACGTCTCTGATGCGTGATGCAGCCTATACTTATAAGGCAATAGAGGAAAGCGGCTATGTTTATCCGATCATTGATTTAGGCATAAATTTCTATCAACCACTTTACTATGATGATCTGATGTATATTTATACCCGTCCGGTGAATCTGGAAAGGGTGCGCCTGCAGTTTGATTATTTAATTACCCATGCTGAAAAAGGTCATATAGTTTGTATCGGATTCACTAAGCATTGTGCCCTGAATCTATCGGGACATCCTGTTGCAGTTGATCCCAAAACGGTTCATCTATGGAAATCATTTCCGTCGTGAAAAAAAAAGAGCGCTACCCTCTGGAGATTCAGGTCTATCCTTATCTGCGGGATCATTACTTTGAAGGGCAGACAATCTTTCCGGCTATGGAAGCTTTGATTGTCATGGCGAAAGTTGCTGCGGCAAACTTTCCGCAAATAAATGTCTGCCTGCAGCGACAGGCGTGTTTCCCCCGCTTTTTATCCATTGATCCTCAAGAACAAATTAAAAAAGTATTTGCCGATATCACAGATGCAGATGACGACTCGCTCAGCGTGACAATTTTCACTATGGGTAAGGCGAAGACCAGAATAATCAGCCGGCAGCTGGAACATGCTTATGTGGAATTTGCCGCGTCCCCAGCTCAAGAAAATCCTACCCCTCCAGTTGTTGACTTTCAGTATCCTGGCGGTAAGTGCTTCAATGTGTCTGCGACGGCGATCTACCGGGAACTGGTGCCTTTTGGAAAGGCCTATCAAAATATCATAGGCGATCTTTCCTTATCGCCGGAAGGCGCCATTTCTCAGCTTTATGGCGGAGAAGGTGAGGCGAGTGATGATCTGATTGGTTCGCCTTTCCCTCTGGATGCCTTACTGCACGCCGCCTGCTGTTGGGGGCAGCGCTATACCGGTATTGTTGCCTTTCCGGTTGGTTTTGCAGCAAGGATAATTTACCGCAAAACAAAAAAAGAAGGGAAGTATATCGGCAGAATAATTCCGGTTAATGTAAGCCGCGAGCCTTTAATATTTGATGCGTTAATTTATGATTTAGATGGTATAATCTATGAAAGAGTCAGTGGTATTTCAATGCGTGATGTGTCGCATGGTCGCCTGCTCCCGCCGGATTGGATTAAAGCGAATTTACAAGATACGTGAAGAGTTAAGCGTGAAGGGTGAAGCGTGAGCGGAAAAAATATTTTAATTTATCTTGTTGCTTATCTGGCCGGTTCTATAAACTTCGCTATCATATTTTTCAGATTAACAGGTAAAGAAGACCCACGCCTGAGCTTCAGCGGTAACGCGGGAACGACAAACGTTTACCGGCAGGCGGGAATTTTATGGGCAACGGTTGTTTTTTTATTGGATATCGGCCGGGCATTGGCGGTTGCGGCTATAGCGTGCTATTATTTAAAAACGCATTTGCTCCCTTGGGCGGGATTTTTTCTTGTTTTAGGAAATAGCTTTCCTTGCTTTCACAGTTTTCGCGGCGGTAAAGGAGTGGCTAACTATTTAGGCTTTACAGCCCTTATCGCGCCTTTGGCAGCTATTGCTTCCGCGGCAATCTGGCTTATCGCTTACGGGATTAGCCGAGTTACTTTTATTGCTTCATTTTTTATGGTTTTTACTCTGGCTTTGGGACAAGCTTTTACCCTGCACTGGAAATTCAGTACAGTATCCGGCGCCACAGCGACGTTTCTGCTTATCTTATTTAATCATAGAAAAAATATTCTCAACTACGGGAAACCTTCAGGGGGAAGTTCAGGATGATTCCTCTTGCCAATTTTCTATTATGTCAGCACTCTTTTTGATAAATCGTACCGGTGCAGAGCCGATGGGTGTGATTTTGCCATCCGGGGCCACTCGCAGTGCGCCTTCGGCCGGGATGCCGTAACCAACTGTACCTTGCGGGAAGAAACCAAGCAACCTTTTCATTTCCACCCAGTTATCTTCTTCCGCGTGAACATCGCAAAGCAGAGGCGCAAATCCCAGGCAATCTAAAAGCTCGGCTGTGTCGTCATTATCCGGATCACGCCAGGACATCCAGTTTCGGCATAGCATTATGGCTCCGGCAGAAATACCGCAGAAAAGTTTTCCCTGATCATAAAGCTCTCTGAAAAAAGGAATTAAATTTCGTTTGCGCAAATATTCCATTCCCATATCCACATCACCACCACTGATAAAGACAACGTCACTGGCGAGCAAAATATCTTTAGCTTTATCCGGATCAAATCGCCGCACTATGGGAACAAGAGTGACACTTCCGGCGCCGGCAGTCATAATTATTGGGCTCAACATTAAAAAGAAATCTTTGTTATCATCGCTGGCTGTGCCGATATAAGCAACTCTGGGAGCTTTCTTTTTGCTGCTCTCCAATACTTCGGCCAAAATAGCTTTAGCGTTCTTGGCATTTGGGCCTCCGGCAATCAAAAAAATATCAGCAGGCTTTGATGGAGTCATACTACTGCTCCTTTATAAAAAGCTGATCATAGTCCGGTTCGATATCTGAGCGCGTCCGGCGATATTTACCGGATGGTTCGACGGCAATTTCCGCAACATATTGAATTTTAATAACCGCGTTCTTTCCATATAGTGGCAGAAAGCTCTCTATTATTTCTTCCGTTAGCGTTTGAGAAGCATTAGCAGCTTCCTCAAGAACTATATGGACATGATAAATGCCTTTTTGCTGCAATACCTGGTAATCAGTTACAGATTCCACTCCATTGATGATAGATTCGACCATTGCCGTGGTTACAGGATAATTATCTGTTGTATAGGTAAGATCATTTGTCCGCCCTGCAACTTCTTTGCAGATATATCCGTCATTGCGGCCACATGCACAAATGCCGGTGGGATCGATCTTTACCAGATCACCCACATCAAATCGAATTAATGATCGCCAGGGATTGTTCAGAGTTGTCAAAAGCAACCTTCCTGTATGAGGATATCCGTATTTCGGCCGCATAAATTCGATATCAAGCCGGCAAGAATCAGAAACCTGATGGAGTTTCCCCTGTTCACATTCCATTAACACATACCCCGTTTCTGTCGATCCATATGAACTGATAAGTGGTGATCGGAATACTTTGCGGATTTGTTTTTTGGCTATGATACCCGGATTTTCATACGTAAAAATAATCACCGGCGGCTGAAATACACTAAGATTATGTCTGTAAGCATAACGGGCAATGTGAGCCAGATAGGAGGGATTTGCTTCAAGTACCACCGGTTGAAATATTTCCAGCTCCGCAAGAATGCGCAAAATTAGTTGATCGTCCCATAATGAGGGGTTGATTTTTTCATTAAGATAGAGAAAACGGCCACGCGTGCGCTGCTCGAGAGTCAGCAAAACATTTTCAGCCAAAATGCCGGTATTCATGGGGCTGGTAAGAATTGCTTCCCGATGTTCACCCAGTTTTAATGCCGCCGTAATGTAATTGTAGCGCCAAGATGCTGCTTCCGCCGCGTCCCACCAGGGCTGATACCAGACATTTAAAACCTGCTCACTAATTGTGCCACTGGTTTGGACAATTTCTATTGTGCCTGTTTTCAGCGCGGCATCGATATCCATGCCTGTGGGAATAAAATTGCGCCATGTGTGCTCTCTTAAATCTTGCTTGGAAATTATAGGCATCGCGTGGAAACGAGCGTCGATAGAAGCGGATGGACCGGGATCGAATGCCCTCCATGTTTTATATGCAGCTACATGATGCAGTGCTGTTTCCAGCGCGGCTGTCGATAGTTTATAATAATCAGCGGAAAAGAGAGGGGATGAGTTCATTTTTATGTCCAATACTAGATATATTTATGAAGTAATATCACAGGCCAAACCCAAAATGCAATCAACAAAGATAATACTTGCTATTTGTCAGTTATGCCTGTAAAGAGTACCTCGTGATAGCGATAGTTAGTTACCTTCCCAACTTTTTTCTCTTGGAATCTTCGGCAGGAAAATCCAGCTAATCGTAATAGAATCCAGCTATAGTGTCATGTCTGCAACTACTTTTTGAGGTTGCCCTCCGGCACAAGACGATGGTGTAAATTCAAAGTCGTTACGATTAGAAATGGGTTCAAATGTCACCAATGCCATTTCGTTTCATTGGACCGACTTTGTTGGCAGCGCCAAAGGCTTCGGGAACGCATAACTAGTAATGCGTCTGCGGAAACTCGTCCTTGCCGTCTTGTTTATCCTGATGAAACCAAAAGAGCATAATTCAAAAAATGAAGGAAGAAGAAAAAATGAGTTTTGAGAAGTTTGAGTTACATGCGAAAGTGTTTGCCGGTGTGCAAGCGCAAGGTTACATAAAACCTACACCGATTCAATTAGAATCAATACCGCCGATTATGGAAGGCCGTGATGTTATGGGACTTGCCCAGACAGGTACGGGGAAAACAGCAGCCTTTGTGCTGCCAATTTTGCAGCGCCTGATGCAAGGACCGCGCGGCCATGTTCGCGCTCTGATCATCGCCCCAACAAGGGAGCTAAGTGAGCAGACCCATAAGGCCATAGGGGTTTTGGGACGCAGAACGGAACTCCGTAGCGCGTCCATCTATGGCGGAGTAAGTATTCAAAACCAGATTAAAAAACTGCGCGATAAAGTTGAAATTATCACAGCATGTCCCGGTCGTCTTCTGGATCACATAAATCGCGGGACGGTTGATTTATCCAAGATCGAAGTGCTGGTACTCGATGAGGCCGATCACATGTTTGATATGGGCTTTCTGCCGGATATTCGCAGAATTGTGAAACGCCTGCCCAAACAGCGCCAGACCTTGCTATTTTCAGCTACGATGCCGGACGATATCAGGTCGCTTGCCAATGATCTGTTGCAGAATCCGGTGAACATTAAAATAGGATTTACGGCACCTGTGGAATCGGTCACACACAGATTTTATCCGGTGTCAATGGAGTCTAAAACCGCGCTTTTGAAGAATATTCTGGATAAAACCGATACGGAATCTGTCTTGGTATTTACAAGAACAAAATCTCGTGCCAAGAGCCTCGCCAGACAGCTTGATAGTTCAGGATACAAGGTTACGTCGCTGCATGGAAACCTCACGCAACCGAAACGCCAGCAGGCTCTGGATGGTTTCCGTGATGGTCGTTATGAAATTATGATTGCCACAGATATCGCCGCTCGCGGTATTGATGTGACAAGAATTTCCCATGTTATTAATTATGATATGCCGTCAACTGCGGATGCCTATACTCATCGTATTGGCCGGACAGGCCGCGCCTCCAAAACGGGCGATGCTTTTACTTTTGTCACCGGTCAGGATGTCGGCCTTGCGCACAGTCTGAAAAAAGTACTGGGGGAAAAGCTACAATACCATAGCGTTGATGGCCTGACTATAACTATGCCGCTTGTTGCCACTCTCGCCCCAGCACGTCGAAATAATAATTCGACCGGTAGGAAGCCGGATAAAGGTAGAAAGTCTTTTACAATCAGTGACAAATCGAACAGAAACCCCCGACAGCGTTCTTTCACATCGGAAAGCCGTCAGTACTGGGCGCATTAATTTCTCCATATACCACCACCCCGCGGCTTATTGCGGGGTGGTATATTTTTTTACACCATAATCAGTTTCTGATGAAAAATCTATAAGACCATCTTTATAACCGGATGAGCTTTCAGTGCTTCGTAGAGAGCAGTTCTTTGGGACTCGCTCTCTACGGTCAGCTCCACATTCAGGCAGATGTATTTCGCCGCTGCGCTTGTGTGCGAAGGGGATATTTTGTACTTACAATCCTGGATTATTTCGGCCACGGCATTTTGCATCTGCTCTTTATTGGGACCGATAATTTTATAGGCCCAGGGGCACGGATATTCCAGTTCAATATTTTTTTCATCGGTCATGGGGTGTCAACCTTTCTGTGAAGTTGCTAAAGTAATTATCCCGAAACATTAGTGTGGTCAAGAAGTTTCCTTATTTCATGTTACCAATATAGACGCTTAACGGGCAATTGCCAACTGATTTTCAGGAAGTCAATGTTTATGCTGATAGATAAATTCGAATATATTATCTTTGACAAGGTTTATGGACTCTGGTAAAAAACTTTTTACTAAATCGTAAACAGAAAAAATTACTGAACAATAAAAGGGAGGTAATATGTTGAAAAAAGCAAGTATTAAATCGTTGAATAATTTTTGGTTAATCTCTTTTGCTTTACTAATCAGCGCAGTATTTATTTTTGGCGCGTGGGCAACTCCGGCGCAGGCTGCTAAAAAAGTAGATGCAAAGAAGAGCATTGCCGGTCTTGTGGATATTAATAATGCTTCGCAAAAAGAGCTCGAAGACATTAAAGGTGTCGGTGCTGCAACGGCCAAGAAAATCATAGCCAGTCGTCCTTACAAATCAATTGATGAGCTTTCTAAAGCGGGACTGAGTGCGAAAGTAATTGATAAAATAAAACCTTTGGTTACTGTCGGTGCAGCTCAGGCTGCTCCCGTGGCTGTTGCTGCGACAAAAGCGGCATCCGCCGTAAAAGAACCGAAAGCTACAGCGCAGAAGGCCGTCGCCGGACTAGTTGATATTAACAATGCTTCGCAAAAAGAGTTGGAAGGTATTAAAGGAGTCGGCCCGGCAACAGCAACGAAGATCATCGCCGGCCGCCCTTATCAGTCGACGGACGAAATGACCAAAGCCGGACTAAGTGCGAAAGCAGTTGCAGCCATAACGCCGTTTGTCACAGTGGGCAAAGCACAGACTTCAGCTGCAAAGTCATCTGTTGCCACGAAAGCGAGCGGAGCTGATATGACCTCGGCCATCAAATCGACAAAGTCAACCGCTAAATCCGCCGCAACCAAACTGGCCCCGGGAACAAAGATCAATATTAACAGCGCAGATAAGGCTATCTTGGAATCTCTGCCGGAAATTGGTCCGGTAAAGGCACAGGCGATTATTGACGGCAGGCCTTACAAATCAATTGAAGATGTTATGAAAGTAAAGGGCATTAAACAAAAGACTTTTGATGTTATTAAAGACTATCTTGTAATCTAGCATCTTAAGTTAACTCGTGATTATAGTTGTAAAGATTTTAACCAAATTTATAAGGAGGATTTATTTATGAAAAAGATTTTGATGTTGGTGTTTGCGTTTGTTTTTGTTGCCACGGTTGCGTTTGCCGCCGGACCCAATAAGTACCAAGTAACCGGACCCGTTCTGGAAATTAAAGGGGATGTGATCGTGCTGAAGAAAGGCAACGATAAATGGGAAGTAACCCGCGATGCCTCAACCAAGGTTACGGGCGATTTGAAAGTCGGCTCAAAAGTCACGATTGAATACAAGATGACCGCGACCAAAATAGAAGTAAAGGAAGAAAAGAAGGCGGATACCAAGAAAAAGAAGTAATCAAGTAAAATAATAAATCGATTGCGGTTGCTCAAGGTAATCCTCGGGCAACCGCAATTTCCATCTGATAGCTGGGAGGCAGAAAATGGGATTATTTGATAAAATTGTATCAATCGTGGGCGATAATATGTCCGGGAGCGCAGGAAACAAAGGTCTTATGGAGCAGGCGCTGAATCTCATCAACAATCCGGCGATCGGCGGACTTCCCGGACTAATCAACAAGTTTCAGAATGGCGGGTTGGGAGAAATAATATCTTCCTGGGTGGGGACAGGCGCAAACCAGCCCATTTCCTCTGATCAAATCATTAATGCCGTGGGCGCGGACAGAATTCATGCAATAGCCGCTAAACTGGGAGTTGCTGATAATCAGGTATCAGATGGCCTTGCTTCTGTGCTTCCGCAGATTATTGACAAACTAACGCCTAATGGAAAAGTGCCCGAGGGTGATGTTCTGAAACAGGGAATAAGCCTTCTTTCCAAATAGTTTTTAAACCGTTAATTAAAACGGTTATACCAATTCTAAACCAAATAATTATCTTTATTGGCAGCGTTGTCGGCTAATTAAGAAACGTTACATTTTCCGGTATGTGGTGTAGCACCAATGAGCAATTTAGTTACAGTTGTAATTCCAACTTATAAAAGACCTGATCAACTCAAACGAGCTATTGATAGTTGTTTGGGCCAAACATATTCAAATATTGAAATAATTGTTGTTGATGATAATTCGCCTGAAACAGAACACCGGAAAGCAACTGAAAAAGAAATGCGCCTGTATAACAATAATGAAAAAATTAAATATATACAACATGACAAAAATATAAATGGATCTGCTGCAAGAAATACTGGTTTAGCTAAAGCAACAGGGGAATATATTACTTTTGTTGATGATGATGATATTCTTTATCCAGAAAAATTATTGAAGCAAGTAGCTATTCTTGATAATAGTGGTATCCAAATTGGTGCAGTTACTTGTGGATATGAATATATAAAAAAGGATATTCGCTACAAAATCAACTATCCAATAAAAAGTGGAAACTTGCAAAAAGATATCTTTTTAATTGAATGGGGAGGTGGGTCGGGTTCAGTCGCCCTTTATAAAACGGAAGCAATGCGAAAAATCAATGGATATGATGAGAATTTCACAAGACTTCAGGATTGGGAAATGCTTATCCGCTTTTTTGAATTATATTCAATGGAGATGATCGATGAAGTATTAATTGGGGTGGATAAAGATGATCGCCAAAATGAATACAATATTCAAAGAATTATCGATATGGATCGTATGTATTTAGATAAATATAAAGATATAATTCAAAGATATGGATCAGAATATGCGGACGAAGTTATCAGAACTCATCATTTATTTATTGCATCCAAAGCATACAAAGTGGGAAAGCTAGGCATTGCATTAAATTACATTTCTAGAGCAAGTGCAATAAAATCATTAACGATTAAAGAACAATCGGTATTCCTTTTATATATGATATACTCTCAACTGCCATTTAAGGTTTTTCTATCAACTATTTTTGGAAAAATTATTGAGCATATAAAGTTTAAAAAAATATAGGATTGAAAGCTGATAATCCCGGTTTTGTGAGGGCTTGGGGCCAACGGATACATGGTGAAATATTATGGGATATATGGAAAACCATGCGGTAAAAGGAAAAAACAAACATAAATCTTATATATCGGAAGAAACAATCTACTCGACTCAACTTTATAAAGATAATTCGATGGCCAAAGTCTGGTCTACATATATTATAAGGGGTTTTTTATATTCAGAAATCACGAAAACGGGCGCCTATCATGCATAAAGGATGGTCTTTATGTTATTCTATAAGATTTCACTTGTCCTGATTCGGAAGGTCATATAAAAAGCAAAGGGGCATATGCGCACGGTATTTCTGGTCATGAAAGACCACCCTTACGGTGGTGAAATTCTGAAAAAATTGGCTGAATCAGGTTGCATTCCTGAGATCATAATAGAGGAGGTTTCTTTACTCGCGGTAAATGAGCGCGATAAGTTTCGAACAAGGATGGGCGGTCAGGATCTGCCACCAGTACCTGCAGAAGTTGCCAGCCAGTTTGGCATTCGCCTTGTCAGGGTTGCAGATCACAACGATGAAGATTGCTTGCGATATGTCCATGAGTTTGCGCCGGATGCCATACTATTGGGCGGTACGCGGATATTGAAGGAACTACTACTGGAATACCTGATCCTTAATACCCACCCGGGGCTTTTGCCCTGGATGCGTGGGTCATCGCCGGAGGCATGGTCCATCTATCTGGACATACCGGTAGGAGTTACCTGCCATCGCGTGGATGTCGGAGTTGATACTGGGCCGATTCTTTTGCGGCGACAGCTGATCATTACTTCATGTCTATCTTATATGGAGATCGTACGTCAAAACGCGAGCTGCGCAGCAACAACTATGGTTGATGCCGTTCGTCTAATTTCATCAGGTCATGGATGCTTCCGTCCGCAGGAGGATGGAAGATGGAAAACGCATCCCGTAATGCCATCGGAACTTCTGGAAAAGGTGCATCGTAAGCTAGCGGAAGGCAAGTATGTGCCAAAGTTGCCACCGAATATTAGTAAAAAATCGTGAATGCATAGCAAAAGGCTATTTTTGAAAACCCAAACTTACAGAATATTAGAAACTATTCATTAATCTTGATTACAGAAGGAGTCTGTTACGAAATATAGCTACAATAATTTTCGAGAACGAAGCCCCGGGCAACCATTGCAGATGATCAGTTTGGAACTTGTGCCCGGAACCCGCTGTCAGTTATCCTGTCGCAATTGCTATAAGCTGGGACAATCGGATATTAAGTCCGTAACAGAACATATTGGCGATATGCCCTTTGGGTTTGCCGAGGATATCCTTAAGCAGGCTCATGAATATGGATTTGCCGAAGTTGCGTTCATCGGCGGAGAGCCAACACTTCATCCGCAACTGCCCCGCCTTGTAAACGGAGTGCTGGCGATGGGGCTCAAACCTATAGTTTGCACAAACGGAATCCTCATGGCGGATCCTGTATATGCGGCAGAAATTGCCCAACCGGGTGTTACGATAGTAATTCACGCCCCTTTACCAGCTATTGCCGCAGGGCTTCATGATATCCATGTTGGGATGGCCGGATATAACGACCTGCTGTACAAGGCTTGTGAGAATTTGTCCGCTTGTAACGATGTCACGTTGGTTGCAGAAATCGTAATCATTCGTCCCTTTCTTCCCTTTATTCCGGAGGTTCTTCGTTGGTGTCACCGTCAAGGGGCGAGACCATTCATCGAAATGAACAGACGCTATGACAACATGGGTAAATTTATCGACTCGGCCAGTCCCGAGGAAACCAAAGAGCTGTTCGAATTACTTGCCACTGAGGAATCGTTGCCACCGAAACTCCTTATGCCGCCTATTTATGGTCAACCGTGCACGATGTCAATCACCGGGATTCACGTGAAGAATTACGGTAATGGCGATTGCGGGAGAGTTTATTCCTGCTGTGCCCAAGGAATCTGTCATGGTGATCTTCGGGATGACAACTTGGCAAGCATTCTCGCTCGAACTTCCTTTGAGGTGTTCCAGAAACAGGACATCTGGATTGCCGGTCCTTGCCGCCAGTGTGAGGACTACCGTTTGTGTCGTGGTGGGTGCCGTGGTGAGGCGTTTCTAGCTTTTGGCTGTGCCCGCGCATCCTGTCCTGTTTGCTGGAAAATTCCAGCGGAAATACGTTGCGATAGTTCAGTGATGTGCCCTTCGGAGTGTTCGGGCTGTCCGCTTGAGGGAACCTGTCAGCCACACAGACTTATGTCAGGTTAAACTCGATGAAAATATAGTACTTAACCTCGTAATGAAAACAATTCACTTCCGATGACAAACATCGACACCACATCCCACATTTTGTGGCCAATATTTCATTGACATACAAGGCCTTTGCTGCTTATATCTCCTCCATCAAAAGCAATACCTTATCAAAAATATCTCAAAGTTATCTTCTGCGTATGGCAGTTTCGATCAATTGTGCAAGAAGGGGATTTGGCTCTGATTCGATAATTAGATGACGAATCGAATGTTTTCGAGTGGGGTAATTTCATGGTGAAGCTGCAAAAACATACAACCACTTGGTGTTCGATGATACTTGGATGTTGGTATACAGTCACCACACTATTTGCATATGAGATAAGGCGCTTCTTAACTTATTGCAACTATATGGAATTCGTCTACCGTCGGACGTTTGGTCGTGCTCCCGACTACATTACACCCAGAACATTTAACGAAAAACTTGGCTGGATGCGACTTTACGATCACAATCCGCTTTATACAATACTTGCGGATAAAATCGCTGTGCGCGGATATGTGCGTGAACGGGTTGGTGAAGAGGTGCTCATCCCTTGTTACGGTGTATGGAAAACGGCCGCAGAGATCCCGTTTGATGCCTTGCCTGATTGCTTTGTTCTGAAGTGCAATCATGAATGCGGATTTGTCGTCCTTTGCCGGGATCGTGCGAACATCGATCAACGTTTTGTCCGTGCACAACTCGCGACACGTCTGCGGATGAACTATTATTATCAATGTCGAGAGTTTCATTATCGCGATATACCGCGAAGCATTATGGCGGAGAAACTTCTCCTAGGG
>Ga0208102_1000092_pt1 | contig 52872 bp, 43 predicted proteins | sample CryBogmetaGMA17M_FD_184549 | JGI IMG/M metagenome (GOLD analysis project Ga0208102, IMG submission 184549) | Freshwater microbial communities from Crystal Bog, Wisconsin, USA - MA17M (SPAdes) | ecosystem: Environmental > Aquatic > Freshwater > Lake | place: Crystal Bog, Wisconsin, USA...
ATTATGCCTAACAGTCTAAGGAAAAAGATCGTTTTTTGTACATCCAGAAGGGGGTGGTCAAACTGCCCGGCGAAAGGTGGTCAATTTAAATCGGCGTAGGGTGGTCAATTTGGTCGGCATATCCACTGTGAGGCGGTTTCATTGGATTTTCAGTGATTTTCTGGATTTTTACTGTGGGATGTGAGGGATTCGAACCCACGACCCTCGCCCTGTCAAGGCGATGCTCTAAACCAACTGAGCTAACATCCCGGGATTGCGGTGGCAAAATTAGGCATTATCCCTAAATAAAAAAAGCGAAAAGCGAAAAGCGAAAAGAGAAAAGCGAAATGGCGAAAAGAGAAATTTCTGTGAATGAGCGATTTATTCGTACCTATTTCTTATTCCTTTTGCGTGCTCATTTACTCATGAAATATTTTTTTTTTGGTATTCGTGATTGCTTTGCATTTTGGCTTCGCCAAACGCTACCTCGCTACCTCGCTACCTGCAAAGGTCCCCAGTATCTCCCCGTAATACACCATATGCCAGTCCTTTGCCTGGTAATATTTAGTGTCAATGGCCGGATCCAGTGAGGCAGGATCAAGACGATGCTTATGAACAATGCGGCATTCATAATGTATAATTGACTCAGCAATATAAGGTGTCAGGATGTGGGTGCTTTTTGCGAGGGTAAATCCGCAGACCCTGATCTTATCCATATCCCGGCCTGATTTTGTGCCACAGAGAGCGAGATGTTTCTTATGACGATCAGAAAGTACACAAACTGTGAAATCTTTCGCTTGTTCCATAAGCCCGAAGGTGTGGCGTGTGGGGCGGACCAAAACGGTAAATATGGGCATATGCCAGATCTCGCCTATGGTTCCCCAGCCTATTGTCATCGGGTTTGGAGGGTTACCGGCGAGCAGAATGATGCCGTTTCCTGCCAGTTGAGCGATTGTTTCATGATATACGTCGAACGGACCAACAGCTTTATTCATATTTTCCTAATTTTGATTTTCAAAAGTAGAAAAGAATTTAATTTAAGAACCTTTATGACCTCAAGAGTTTACAAATTAGTGCTGATGGCATTCGCCTGCCTTCTGATGATCACGGCCCCGGCCCAGACACAAAAGAAATCCATAACACTGGAAGATATTTTCAAGAGCCGGAAATTTTCCTCCCGTAGTGTATCGGGTATCCGTTCCATGAAAGACGGGATTCATTTCACCCAGGTAAAAAACGACAGTTTAAATGTTTATGAATATGAAACCGGCAGGTATGTCAGAACCATACTGACTTCGAAACAGTTGGTCCCGAAAGGAGATACATTGCCTTTGCCCATCAGCTCATATGAATTCAGCGATGATGAAGGCAGGCTAATGTTTTCAAAGGATGATGAGGCTCTTTTCAGGCATTCTTCAAAAGCCAATTATTTCATTTTCGATCTTGCCACTGCGAAAATAATTCCGCTTTATGCCGGGGGAAAGCAACGGCTGGCCACGTTTTCACCGGATGCGTCGAAAATTGCTTTCGTCATGGATAATAACATTTTTGTAAGGGATCTGGCAATGAGCCTTTCAGCAAACCCCGGTGATAACCGCAAAGCAGTAAAACAGGTCACCGCCGACGGTAAGATCAACGCGATCATCAACGGTGCGACTGACTGGGTCTATGAAGAAGAGTTCGGTTTTTCGAAGGCCCTTTTCTGGTCAGCCGATGGATCAAAACTTGCTTATTACCGTTTTGATGAAAGCAAGGTAAAGGAATATCAGCTTACAACTTATGGAGAGCTTTACCCTGAACAAAGCAAATATAAATATCCTAAGGCAGGGGAAGACAATTCTGTCGTTGGCATCTATATATACAACATTAAAACAGCTAAAACCGTCACCGTGGATATCGGGAAAGAAACCGATATCTATATTTCCAGGATCAGGTGGACCACTGATCCTGGCGTTTTGGCATTATACAGGATGAACCGCCACCAGAGCAAACTGGAACTTCTGCTCGCAAATGCCCTGAACGGCAAAACACGCACGATCTATTCCGAAGACAATAAGTGTTATATAGATATTACCGACAACTGGCATTTTTTGAAGAATGGTAAGGAATTCCTGATCAGCGCGGAACTGAATGGATTCAATCATCTTTTTTTATACTCTATCGAAGGTAAGCTGATAAGGCAATTGACCGATGGCCCCTGGGATGTTGCAAGTGTTTCGGGCGTGGATGAGAATAAACGGCTTGTTTATTATACAGCCGGATATTCGAGCCCCTTGAACAGGGAAGTGTTTTCAGTTTCACTTGACGGGGGTAAGCCGGTTCAGATTTCTTTGAGGGAAGGGACCAATGTGCCTGATTTCAGCTCAACATATGCCTATTATATTAACCGCTGGTCAGATATTAACACACCGCCCACTGTTACGGTTAATGCACCGGATGGTAGAGAAGTGAGGCTGCTCCAGGATAATGCGAAACTGAAAGATGTGCTCAGGGATTATAATTTCGCAAAGGCAGAGTTTTTTAAAATAAAAACAGAGAACGGGATAAACCTGAATGCCTGGATGCTGAAACCTTCAGGTTTTGATTCTTTGAAAAAGTATCCGGTGATGTTTACTCTATACGGAGGCCCGGGTTCCCAGACTGTGCTGAACAGCTGGGGAGCCGTTTCTTCCTGGAACCAGCTGTTTTCCCAGAAGGATATTATAGTGGTTTCTGTCGATAACCGCGGCACTGGTGCAAGAGGGGAGGAGTTTAAAAAATGCACCTACCTGCAGCTTGGCAAATACGAGACCATAGATCAGGTAGAAGCTGCGAAATTCCTGGGTACATTGACTTTTATTGATAAGGACAGGATAGGCATATGGGGATGGAGTTTTGGTGGTTATATGGTGCTTTCATGCCTGACGAAGGGTGCTGATTATTTTAAGCTGGGAGTTGCCGTAGCTCCGGTCACTAACTGGAAATATTATGATAATATCTATACCGAACGCTATATGCGAACCCCAAGGGAGAACAATTCAGGGTATGAGGACAACTCACCTGTGAATTTTGCCGACAGGTTCAAGGGTAAATTACTCATCATCCATGGTATGGCCGATGATAATGTGCATACTCAGAATTCCTATGATATGATCACTGCCCTTGTTGCAGCCAACAAGCAGTTTGAGATGCAACTCTATCCCAACAGCAACCACGGGATCTATACGGGAAAGAATACTTCATTTCATCTCTATGAGCGGATGACTGAATTTATTCTGAAGAACCTGTAAAGAAAAAGCGACCTTTAAATATAAGGCCGCCTTCTCATTCTAATGCTATGGTTTGGTGTATATCTGAGATACATCCCGGTACCCGCTCAAATTGCTATACCAGTCCGGGTCGGAGGAACCTCCAGATTCGGCCCAGTTTCCGAATTTGAGGTACCCGCTGATAACCTGGACCTGTTCCCAGGTATAATCAAATTTCTGGGTGATGTTAATCGCCCAGGGCAGATTTTTTGAGGATTTATAATATCTTCCTGCTGAAGGAAGTGAATTGTCCTCGCCGGTTCCGAACAATGCCTGGTCGGCCAGGGAGGTCGGTATCCTGTCGGGCAGGTGGATTTCCACCCCGCGTTGAAGGTTTTTAATCAGGAATGGATTGTAAGGAGCTGTACCAACAGCAGATGCATCCTGTGGTATGGCAAAATGAATTGTCATTTCAATGTTATCCGACTGTCCATAAGGAACATTTTTCTCGGTGTTAAAGTAGTTCCCTCCGGTCCGGTGAATAACATTATTCGCATTGTCAAACACAATGATCACGGCATTGCCCTGGGCGTTCTCAACGCCGTTCGAGGCAAGGCTGATATAAGAGCCCTGAATGGAATACCCGCTCACGGAACTTATAACGGCAGGAGAGAGCTTGTCGAACTGGAAACCGAAGCCGTTCTGCAGGGATGCTCCGACGGCCCTTACATAAAAAGAAGGAATAATATCTACAATTTTATTTTGTGCATTACTGATGATTTTAAAGGTGTAATCAACCACAAGGTCATTCATGTCATAATCACCCTTTCCCGGCCAGAGGTCTTCAAAAGCCAGTGAACCAAATTGTCCTTTCGCAGGATAGTAATTTGTATATGCGCGACTTGCATCATTTGGAAATTCATCGAGGTTATTGGGTACACCATCACCATCAGAATCAGGTGGAGGAGGAGATCCTATCCCTTCGGGGTTGCAGCTTGATATCGGGATATAATTCGTTGCATTACTGATCTTTACAAGAGTTCCGCCGTTAACGAAGTTCGAAAGATTCCCGGTGGCCAGGGAGCCACTGGTGGTTGCAAGCTCTATTGGCCCGCTTACTTTATTTGTGCCTGAAATGTACCCGTTGCCAGTTATTTTGATTGAGCTTTTACTGCCCTGCCCGAGTACATCCTTGTCCTGGTAATAGTCCGCGCAGGAGATCATCGATTGATTCTGCAAAGTGAGATTGGCATAATTGGTAACATGAAATTCCTGGTTGGTCTTAAAATACCCATTATTGCCGGTTATTGTTGAAGAGAAAATATGCATGTTTGCATGTGAAAACATCAAACAGTTATTGGTGACAACCGAAGGGGAGTCGAAATGGAGATAATTGTTTACTTCGAGGGTGCCGTTGTTGATCAAAACAGCCAGTACCTTGAAAAATCCATAGGTGTTAAAATAACCGCTATTTGTAAGTTTTCCCCCGCTTCCTGTCAGGGTGGCATCATTTTTTATCACAAAATTGCCGTAATTCTGTATCTCCCCGTAAAAAGAGAATGCGGTGGCTATACTGAAATCATTGCTGTAATTGAAAACCTTTGAATTGATAGCCATAGCAAAGCCCCTGATGGATGCATGGCCACCCTGGTATACGGTAAGGGTTGTAGTGCTGCTCATGTAAAGTGAATCAATAGTGAGAGTGCCGCCTGCAGTGACAATGATATTACAATTAGGTGCGTTAATCTTTATAAACCCCAGGTTTGCCGTTCCGCAAACCTTGAGTGTCCCTGAAGTCCAGCTCGTAATGGTCCCATTGAAGGTACCGGTGACACAATATGTTTTTCCGCCGGTGATGGATACCGGTGAGGAACCTGAAATGGTTTGTGTGCAACCTGTTGTACAATCCGGATCTGTGGCGGGGTTGTAATTTTCGGGAAATAATTTAATCCCTGTAAAAGTATAAGCGATATTGTCAGAAATATTTACGGGGGTAATCCGGCTTGAGCCGTCGCCTTTTGTAAGTTCAAGATAGATTTGTTTCAGGGCTGTGGGAATGCGAAGTCCGGTTACAAAAGGATAATTATATCCCGCTGAGCCGGTAATCAGGATTTTCCCAGACCCATAGGGGTCTCCGTCATAAACCCTGATCCTCGAAAGTGTACCGATCATCGACGGCATATCGACTGCAACCGAAAGTGACACTTCCCGGGAAGTTTCCCAGTTGAAATTTGCAGGAACGTTCAGCTGATCCATCGTTTTAACGGTAGTTCCCGAATCCTTCTCCTTATGACAGGAGATCACAAAAAATACGAGAGAAATTACTACCAGGGTTACTGGAAGCGAATAATACTTTTTCATATTTTATTATTTATTATGCAAGGTAGAACATTATATGCCATTGGCAGGCACATTTTTGTTCCCGTTGCGTTAACACTGCTATAATGTCCCCGACAAGGTATTAAATGAAAGTGCCCGATAGCAATTAAAATCTGAATTTTACACACAAAATGATGTTAATTGCGTTCAGCTGTTGTATGATTCAAAATAAGATTATACCTTTGCAGCCCCTTTTGAAAATTTAACAATTATTAACCTTTTAAAGAAAGCGAGTTTAAAGCATGATTATTGTACCTGTTAAAGAAGGCGAAAGCATTGACCGCGCATTAAAAAAACTGAAACGTAAGTTTGAAAAAACCGGTGTGGTAAAAGAGTTGCGTGAACGCCAGAAGTTTACAAAACCATCTGTGAAAAAACGCGATTCAGTCCAGCGTGCCGTCTATATTCAAAAATTGCAGCAGGCCGAACAAGCCATGTAAGGTAGTTTAACAATTTTTACGAGTGAAAATTTTGTTGATGGTAAATATCAATGTATATTTACCTGTCGATTGGCAATCAACAAAGTTTTTACTTTTTTTTTGTTGAGGAGTGAAGGATCGCTTTCTTGCATACATACAATACGAAAAACGGTACTCGCCACATACTGTAACAGCATACCGGACAGACTTGGACCAGTTTTTTACTTTTCTGAGTGCCCAATATCAGATATCGGATATCATGATTGTTGACCACTCCATGATTCGTTCATGGTTGGTTTTTCTTATGGAACAGGGCGATTCACCCCGTTCGGTTAATCGTAAACTTACTTCTCTGAAATCTTTTTATCGCTTTCTTCTGAAAGAAGGGGTGGTTGATTACAATCCGATGAGGAAAATCATTTCACCGAAAACCTCAAAACGGCTTCCTGAGTTTATCGAGACTGAAAAGATCATGGCTTTGATTGAGCAAATGGCAGATATTAAAGGGTTTTCCGGTTTAAGAAACAGGATCATTGTTGAGATGTTTTATAATACAGGTATCAGGTTGTCTGAGCTTCTGACCCTGAAGGAAACTGATATTGATTTCCATTCAGATACGATTAAAGTTCTGGGCAAACGAAATAAAGAACGCTTAATCCCGTTCACAAAGAAATTCGGTTCATTGCTTAAGGTTTACATTGCAGAGAAGGAGAAAAGCTTCGGACTTGTTCCTGAATTATTTCTTACCGATAAGGGTGGGAAGATGTATCCCAAACGGATATATCTTATCGTAAAGAACCATCTTGCCGGTGTTACTACCCTCGATAAAAAGAGCCCTCACGTTCTCAGGCATACTTTTGCAACACATCTGCTGAATAACGGTGCTGAGCTGAACGCTGTTAAAGAGCTGCTTGGACATGCGAACCTTGCGGCTACGCAGGTTTATACCCATAATACAATCGAAAAGCTAAAGCGAATCTATAAACAAGCCCATCCAAGGGCATAAAAAAGGAGGTATGAATGAATATTATCATTAATGCCGTTCATTTCAAAGCGGATAAAAGACTTGAGGATTTCATCACTGAGCGTCTGAAAAAACTTCATTCTTTTTTTGAAGGCGTCATCGGTGCGGAAGTTAAACTGAAGGTCGATAACAATGAATCGCGTGAAAACAAGATAGTGGAGATGCGGCTTATTATTAAGGGTAATGATTTATTTGCGCTGAAAGAGGCAAAATCCTTCGAGGAAGCTTCAGATGATGCAGTAGAAGCATTAAGAAAACAACTGGTTAAGTACAAAGCGAAAGTCAGGAGAATATGAATCAATTCGGAAGAAAAGAGGGGGCTGGGTTTTAGCTCCCTCTTTTTTTTGAATCCCCGCGAGCGCATTTCCCGATGGAAGGAAAGATGTTAATCCTTGTAAATAATTCATAATCAAATTATTACAATTTCGGTACAGAGTTTGTTAAAAAAAATCGCATTTTTAGGGGTAATTTTTCAAAAAACGTTTGCATGGTAAAGGAAATGTTCATACTTTTGCAGTCCTTTTTATAAGTGAATGTTTTTTGACGTGTTGAAATGTTTCAAAACCCGCGACAGGCGCGGGCGGGCTCAATCCATCCGGATTTTTTATGCCGATGTAGCTCAGTTGGTAGAGCTGCTGATTTGTAATCAGCAGGTCGGCGGTTCGAGTCCGTCCATCGGCTCAAACTTGAAATCTTAGGCAATCAGGGGAGATTCCAGAGCGGTCAAATGGGGCAGACTGTAAATCTGTTGGCGTAGCCTTCGGAGGTTCGATTCCTCCTCTCCCCACCAATGGAAAAGCGAAACTGCAAAAAGCGAAAGACGAAATTATTTCGCTTTTCACCTTTCGCTTTTCGCTTTTCAAAATGCGGAAGTAGCTCATTTGGTAGAGCGGAAGCCTTCCAAGCTTCAGGTGGCGGGTTCGAGCCCCGTCTTCCGCTCCTGACTTTCGCCTTTGTAGCTCAGGGGTAGAGCACTTCCTTGGTAAGGAAGGGGTCAGCAGTTCAATTCTGCTCAAAGGCTCAGTTTGATAATGAAACAAAATTAAACTCACTTAATCAATTCTTAGGTATATGGCAAAAGAAAAATTTGAACGCAACAAACCTCACGTCAATGTTGGCACGATTGGCCACATCGACCATGGTAAAACGACCTTAACGGCAGCGATTACGCTGGTCCTTGCAGATAAGGGATTATCGGTGTTCAGGTCATTTGATTCAATCGATAATGCTCCGGAAGAAAAAGCCCGTGGTATTACGATTAACACGGCTCATATTGAGTACCAGACAGCTGCACGTCATTATGCACACGTAGACTGCCCGGGGCATGCCGACTACATCAAGAACATGGTTACCGGCGCTGCCCAGATGGATGGCGCAATCATTGTTGTAGCTGCTACCGACGGACCTATGCCCCAGACCCGCGAGCATATCCTTCTCGCCCGTCAGGTTGGTGTGCCCAAGCTCGTAGTATTCATGAACAAATGCGACAGCGTGGATGATCCCGAACTTCTTGAGATCGTTGAAATGGAGATACGTGATCTTTTAACTTTCTATGGTTTTGACGGTGCCAATGCACCTGTTATCCAGGGTTCAGCACTTGGCGGTCTTAATAAAGAGCCGAAATGGGTTGATAAGATCATGGAACTGATGGATGCAGTGGATTCCTATATCCCCCTGCCCGTCCGTGACGTTGACAAGCCCTTCCTCATGCCGGTCGAAGACGTGTTTTCGATTACAGGCCGTGGTACAGTAGCTACCGGCCGTATCGAAACCGGTGTTATCAACACCAGTGATCCCGTTGAAATCATCGGGATGGGTGCTGAGAAACTGAAGAGCGTTGTTACGGGTGTAGAAATGTTCCGTAAGATACTCGACCGTGGTGAAGCTGGCGACAACGCCGGGCTGTTACTCCGTGGTATCGATAAAGATGAGATCCGCCGTGGTATGGTTATTGCAAAGCCGGGGTCCATCACACCACACAAAAAATTCAAAGCTGAAATATATGTACTGAAGACCCAGGAAGGTGGACGTCATACTCCGTTCCATAACAAGTATCGTCCGCAGTTCTACTTCCGTACCACTGATGTTACCGGTGAAATCCATCTCCCTGAAGGTGTAGAAATGTGTATGCCTGGTGATAATATCACCATTCTGGTGGATTTGATTTCCGAAATCGCGATGAGCAAAGGTCTCCGTTTCGCTATCCGCGAAGGCGGACGTACTGTTGGAGCAGGACAGGTAACTGAGATTCTCGACTAAACCATATGGTTATGGTACAGGGATCATGCCAGACCCCTGTACCTGCCATATACCTGTAATTATAAATTACACACGGGTGTAGCTCAACTGGTAGAGTGGCGGTCTCCAAAACCGTAGGCTGTGGGTTCGATTCCTACCACCCGTGCAAATCGGAAAATCAATGGCAAAGAACAAGGTAGTTAATTATATAAAAGAAAGCTATGATGAGCTGATGCACAAGGTGAGCTGGCCTACATGGGCAGAACTCCAGAGCAGTGCCATCGTGGTATCTATTGCTACTCTCATTATTGCGATCATCGTTTTGGCAATGGATGAAGTGTTTAAAAACGTCCTTCTGCAGTTCTACAAACTCTTTTAGACCGGTTTCGGATCTGAGTTTATTCCGGGGATTCCTAAAGGAAAATATATCGGTACAGGCATGAGTGAGAATGTAAAAAAATGGTATGTCGTCCGCGCTATCAGCGGTAACGAGAAAAAAGTCAAGCAGATTCTGGAAAATGAAATTTCGAACCTGAAGCTGCAGGATTACATTTCGCAGGTACTGATCCCGATGGAAAAGGTTTATCTGATCAGGAACGGGAAAAAAGTCAGCAAGGAGAGGAATTTTTTCCCCGGCTATGTACTCATCGAGGCAACACTGACAGGAGAAATACCCCATATAATCAGGAATGTTCCGGGAGTCCTTGGTTTTTTAGGCGCAAAAGGCGAACCTCACCCGTTGAGGCCCTCAGAGGTAAAGCGTCTGCTGGGTAAATTTGATGAATTGTCAGAACAGGGAGAAGAAGTCAACATCCCGTTCATCATCGGGGAAACCGTGACAGTCATTGACGGCCCCTTCAACAGCTTCAGCGGTGTGATTGAAGAGATTAACGAAGAAAAGAAAAAGCTGAAGGTCATGGTCAAGATATTCGGTCGTAAAACGCCTCTTGAGTTGAGTTTCATGCAAGTACAAAAAGAATAGAATAAATTTTAATAAAATGGCAAAAGAAGTTAGTGGAATTATTAAGTTGCAGATCAAAGGAGGAGCAGCTAATCCTTCACCCCCGGTAGGACCCGCATTGGGTGCAAAAGGTGTGAACATCATGGAGTTCTGCAAGCAGTTCAACGCTCGTACGCAGGACAAAGGCGGAAAGCTCATTCCCGTGATCATCACTGTTTACAAGGACAAGTCGTTCGACTTCATCCTGAAAACCCCTCCTGTAGCTGTTCAGCTGCTTGAAGCAACCAAACTCCCGAAAGGTTCACCTGAACCTAACAGGAACAAGGTAGCTGCAGTATCCTGGGACCAGGTGAAAAAGATCGCGGAAGACAAAATGCCCGACCTGAACGCCTTCACCCTTGAGTCGGCTATGAGAATGGTCGCTGGAACGGCACGTTCCATGGGAATCACCGTAACCGGTGATGGCCCTTTCAAACGTTAATCTTTGCAACCGGATTAGAAATTGTATCTACCTCATACATTAATTAAATAAAAGCAAATGACAAAGCTGACAAAAAAGAGGAAGGTTGCCTTATCCAAATTCGATAAGAATACCGTTTATTCACTCACAGATGCTGCTGGTCTTCTTAAAGAGATCGTCAGCACAAAATTTGATTCATCCATTGATCTTGATATACGCCTTGGGGTTGATCCCCGTAAGGCCAATCAGATGGTCCGCGGAATCGTGACGCTTCCTCACGGAACCGGCAAGGTGGTTCGTGTACTCGTTCTTTGTACTCCTGATAAGGAGGAAGAAGCACGTGCTGCAGGTGCTGACCATGTAGGACTTGATGAATACGTAGAAAAAATCAAAGGCGGCTGGACTGATGTTGATGTCATTATCACCATGCCCAGTGTCATGGCCAAGGTTGGTGCGCTCGGAAAGATACTCGGACCCCGCGGACTCATGCCGAATCCTAAGACAGGGACCGTTACCATGGAAATTGGTAAGGCCGTTAAAGATGTTAAAGCCGGTAAAATTGACTTCAAGGTTGATAAGTTCGGCATTATTCACGCCTCTGTTGCGAAAGCTTCCTTCGCTAAGGATAAAATCGTGGAAAATGCAGAAACACTTATTCATACCGTGGTCAAACTGAAACCTGCCTCGGCAAAAGGTACCTATGTGAAGAGTATTTATCTCTCAGGCACGATGAGCCCCGGCATCCAGATTGATCCAAAGTCGGTTTCGGCTTAATTACTCATTTTTTTTGAGCTTGTAAAACATGAAAAAAGAAGAAAAAAACCAGTTTATTGATACCCTGGTAGAGAAGCTCAACCATGCGAACTCCTTCTATATTGCTGATATCGCTGATCTGAATGCAGACAATACCAGCAAACTCAGGAGACTTTGCTTCAAACGGAATGTATCTCTTCAGGTAGTGAAGAATTCCCTGCTTAAAAAAGCTATGGAACGCACGGGCAAGGCCGATTTCGAAGCCTTATACCCCTTGCTGATCGGTTCTACTTCCATTCTCTTCTCGGAAGTTAACAACGATCCGGCCAAACTCATCAGGGAATTCCGCAGGACTGCCAAGAAGCCCATTCTGAAAGGAGCTTACGTGGAAGAATCAATCTACCTCGGCGACGACCAGCTGGATGCATTAATTAACATCAAGTCAAAGAACGAACTTATCGGTGACCTGATCCTGTTGCTTCAGTCCCCAACGCTCAATGTTCTCTCCGCTCTTTCATCAGGAGGCAACAAGCTATCGGGAATTGTTAAAACATTATCGGAAAAACCTGAGTAAACGACGATGTGAACAAAAAGGAAAAGTAAATTAATTTAATAACCTGTCCCGGAATTTACGGGGCGCAAATTTTAGATAAAATGGCAGATTTAAAAGCTTTTGCAGAACAGTTAGTTAACCTGACAGTAAAAGAGGTCAATGAATTGGCAAAGATCCTCAAGGACGAGTACGGGATTGAACCCGCAGCCGCCGCCGTAGCTGTAGCCGCTGGTCCGGCCGCCGCTGCTGCACCCGTTGCTGAAGAAAAAACCACTTTCGACGTAATTCTGAAACATGCCGGTCAGGCAAAATTGGCCGTTGTTAAGCTTGTGAAAGAACTCACCAGCCTTGGCCTGAAGGAAGCAAAAGAACTCGTTGATGCTGCACCTAAAGCAATCAAGGAAGGCGTTTCAAAAGATGAAGCAAATGCATTACAGAAACAATTACAGGAAGCCGGTGCAGAGGTTGAAATTAAGTAAAACAGTACTTTCGAAATTATCTTAATAAGTATAGATCTCCCCTTTTTTAGGGGAGGTCTTTCCTTATTTATATTCGATTGAATTTAATATTAATTTCTCACCTGTCTGCTTTTCAAGGCAGACGTAAAAATAAAACACCTTGGCTTCAAAAAAAATCGAAAGAATTCGCTTCGGAAAAACAAAGATCCAGGCCGAATATCCTGATTTCCTCGATCTTCAAGTCAAGTCGTTCCAGGATTTCTTCCAGCTGGAGACAAACCCTGAAAACAGGGTAAACGAAGGGCTTTTCAAAGTCTTTGCCGAGAATTTCCCGATCTCTGATGCACGAAACAATTTCGTGCTGGAGTTTCTCGACTATTTCATTGACCCTCCCAGGTACTCCATCGAAGAATGCATCGAACGCGGACTTACTTACAGTGTACCCTTGAAAGCAAAACTCAAGCTGTATTGCACTGACCCGGAACATGAAGACTTTGAGACTATCATCCAGGATGTGTACCTGGGCATGATCCCATATATGACACCCCGGGGCACATTTATTGTCAACGGAGCTGAACGCGTTGTGGTTTCGCAGCTGCACCGCTCACCCGGTGTGTTTTTTAGTACAAGTTACCACGCCAACGGCGTACAACTGTATTCAGCGAGGATCATCCCGTTCAAGGGTTCATGGATTGAATTTACCACCGACATCAACAATGTGATGTACGCCTATATCGACCGCAAGAAGAAACTCCCGGTTACAACCCTTCTCCGTGCGATAGGTTATGAAACAGATAAAGATATTCTTGAGATCTTCGGATTAGCTCAGGAAATCAAGGTGAGCCGTGCAGCGCTCAAACGTGTCGTTGGCTCAAAACTGGCGGCCAGAGTGGTTCGCGCATGGATCGAAGACTTTGTGGATGAGGACACCGGAGAGGTTGTCTCTATTGAACGTACTGAAGTGATTATTGAACGTGAGACTCTTCTTGAAGAAGACCATATCAGCCAGATACTGGATGCGGGCATCAAGACAATCCTCATTCATCGTGAAGAAGCTATCTCTACCGACTATTCGATCATCTTCAATACACTTCAGAAAGACCCCGCGAATTCCGAGAAAGAAGCCATGGAGTTTATTTACAGGCAGCTTCGTAATGCCGAACCTCCTGATGAGGAAACTGCACGCGGGATCATCGAAAAACTTTTCTTCTCCGATAAACGTTATGATCTCGGGGATGTTGGACGGTACAGGATCAACAGGAAACTGAACCTGGAAACTCCGATGGAAACGAAGGTTCTTACGAAAGAAGACATCATTTCTATTATAAAATACCTGATCGAACTGGTTAACTCGAAAGCGGAAGTCGACGACATCGACCATCTCAGTAATCGTCGCGTACGTACTGTGGGTGAGCAGCTTTATAACCAGTTTGGTGTCGGCCTGTCACGTATGGCCCGTACGATACGTGAACGAATGAACGTTCGTGATAATGAGGTGTTCACCCCGATGGACCTGATCAATGCAAAAACTCTTTCATCGGTGATCAACTCGTTTTTCGGCACAAACCAGTTATCTCAGTTCATGGATCAGACGAACCCCCTGTCGGAGCTGACGCATAAGCGCCGTATCTCTGCATTGGGCCCCGGAGGTCTTTCACGTGAACGCGCAGGATTCGAGGTTCGTGACGTACATTATACGCATTACGGACGACTTTGTACCATTGAAACGCCTGAAGGACCAAACATCGGTCTCATTTCCTCGCTTTGTGTTTATGCGAAAATAGACCGGCTTGGGTTTATCGAAACTCCATACAAGAAAGTCGTTGACGGAAGGGTACAGCTTGAGGAAGACCCTGTTTACCTGACAGCTGAAGAGGAAGAACATAAAATAATAGGTCAGGCTACCACCTTGATGGATGCCAAGGGTCACCTTACCGACGACAAAATCAAGGTTCGTTATCTTGCTGATTATCCAATCGTTGGAAAAGACAAAGTGGACCTTGTTGATATAGCTCCAAACCAGATCGCCTCGATCGCGGCTTCATTGATCCCATTCCTTGAGCATGATGATGCAAACCGTGCCCTGATGGGATCAAACATGATGCGCCAGGCAGTGCCGCTTTTAACTCCCGAAGCTCCTATTGTAGGAACCGGAATTGAAGACCTTGTTGCAAGGGATTCAAGGGTTCTTATCAATGCCGAAGGTGACGGAGTTGTTGAATACGTGGATGCCAACGAGATCATGATCCGCTACCACCGTAGTGAGAAGGAAAAACTGGTCAGTTTTGAAGATGATACGAAGGGATACACGCTGACCAAGTTCATGCGGACCAACCAGAACACCTGCGTGAACCTGCGTCCTATCGTTCGTAAAGGTGATAAAGTGCAGAAAGGACAGGTCCTTTGCGAAGGTTATGCCACCCGTGACGGTGAACTTGCCCTCGGGAGGAACCTGATGGTTGCTTTCATGCCCTGGAAAGGTTATAATTTTGAGGATGCTATCGTAATTTCCGAGAAAGTCGTTTCAGAGGACATCTTCACTTCTATCCATATTGAAGAATTCACACTTGAAGTCAGGGATACAAAACGAGGCGTGGAAGAACTCACAAATGATATTCCAAATGTAAGTTCAGAAGCCACGAAAGACCTTGATGAGAATGGGCTTATCCGTATAGGCGCTGAAGTAAATGAAGGTGATATCCTGATTGGCAAGATCACCCCGAAAGGAGAGAGTGATCCTACTCCCGAAGAAAAACTGCTGCGTGCCATTTTCGGTGACAAGGCAGGTGATGTGAAAGATGCTTCATTGAAAGCACCTCCGTCAATGAAGGGGGTGGTTATCGAGAAGAAACTGTTCTCGAGGATCATCAAGGATAAAAAAGCCAAGTCTAAGGAAAAGGACGAGCTCAAGAAGATGGAGGAGGAATTCCAGCAGAACATTGTTAAATTAAAAGCAAAACTTGTTGAGAAACTCGGACTTCTTGTCAATAATAAAGTCTCCCAGGGAGTTTTGAACCAGTTCAAGCAGGAAATCGTTCCGAAAGGCGCCAAATTCACTGCAGGCATCCTTAATGAAATTGACTTTATGACGGTCAACCCGAACAAATGGACGACCGACAAAGATAAGAATGACCTTGTCAAATCACTGATCAACAATTACATTATCAAGTACAAGGAGACCCTTGGCGTAAGCAACCGTAAGAAGTTCGTTGCTGTTGTGGGAGATGATCTCCCCGCCGGTATTGTGCAGATGGCAAAGGTTTATATTGCAAAGAAGCGCAAACTGAAAGTCGGCGATAAGATGGCAGGGCGGCACGGGAATAAGGGCATCGTTGCAAGGATCGTAAGAGCTGAGGATATGCCGTTCCTGGAAGACGGGACTCCGGTTGACATTGTTCTTAACCCCCTTGGTGTACCTTCCCGTATGAACCTCGGGCAGATTTATGAAACCATCCTGGCATGGGCCGGAACAAAACTAAACCAGCGCTTCACCACACCTATTTTTGATGGCGCCAGTATCGACGAGATCAATTCTTACCTTGAGAAAGCCGGTTTACCGAGGAACGGTAAAGTATGGCTGCATGACGGTCTTTCGGGTGAACCTTTTGACCAGCCAACCACCGTCGGTTTCATTTATATGATGAAGCTGCACCATATGGTTGACGACAAGATGCATGCACGTTCGATAGGCCCCTATTCACTGATCACTCAGCAGCCTCTTGGCGGTAAAGCACAGTTCGGCGGTCAGAGATTCGGTGAAATGGAAGTATGGGCGCTCGAAGCTTTTGGGGCGGCAAACATCCTGCTCGAGATCCAGACCGTGAAGTCCGACGACGTGGTAGGCCGTGCAAAGGCCTATGAATCTATTGTCAAGGGCGAATCGATGCCTGTGCCGGGCGTTCCCGAATCATTTAACGTGCTTGTACATGAATTGCGCGGCCTCGGGCTGAATATTACAACAGATTAATTCAACACTTGTCAATCAGCAATATTATGGCATATAAAAAAGAAGGTCCAATAAACAGTATGTATTCCAAGATCACTGTTAGCCTGGCTTCTCCGGAGAAGATCCTGGAGATGTCGAGCGGGGAAGTACTGAAACCTGAGACCATCAATTACAGGACCTACAAGCCCGAGAGGGACGGTTTGTTCTGTGAACGGATCTTTGGCCCTGTAAAGGACTGGGAATGCCACTGCGGAAAATACAAAAGGATACGGTACAAAGGTATCGTATGCGACCGTTGTGGTGTGGAAGTGACAGAGAAGAAAGTCCGCCGCGAACGGATGGGACACATTCAGCTCGTCGTTCCTGTTGCCCATATATGGTTTTTCCGTTCATTGCCGAACAAGATAGGTTCGCTTCTGGGACTTCCCACAAAGAAACTCGAATCTATTATTTATTATGAAAAATATGTCGTTATCCAGCCCGGAGTAAAAAGCCTGGATGGTTTGAATTACCTGGACTTCTTGTCTGAAGAGGAGTACTTTGACATCATCGAGAAGCTTCCACAGGAGAACCAGTACCTGGATGACAGTGACCCCAATAAATTCATTGCCAGGATGGGGGCTGAAGCATTATATGATCTCCTTTCCAGGATAGATCTGGATAAGGAATCCTATGATCTTCGTCACAAGGCAAATACTGAAACCTCGCAGCAGAGGAAAGCTGAAGCCCTGAAAAGGCTTCAGGTCTTTGAATCGTTCAGGGATGCCCAGAAACGTATGGACAACCGTCCCGAGTGGATGATCGTCAAGGTGGTTCCTGTTATCCCTCCTGAACTCAGGCCTCTTGTGCCTCTGGATGGCGGGCGTTTTGCAACATCCGACCTGAATGATCTCTACCGCAGGGTGATCATACGTAACAATCGTTTAAAGAGACTTATCGAGATCAAGGCTCCGGATGTCATCCTTCGTAATGAGAAGCGTATGCTCCAGGAAGCTGTCGATTCATTATTCGACAACTCCCGCAAAGCCAGTGCGGTAAAGACTGAATCGAACAGGGCATTGAAATCCCTTTCCGACAGCCTGAAAGGGAAGCAGGGGCGTTTCCGCCAGAACCTCCTTGGTAAACGTGTTGACTATTCCGGACGTTCGGTCATCGTTGTAGGCCCCGAGCTCAGGCTTAATGAATGTGGTCTGCCGAAGGAAATGGCGTCTGAACTTTTCAAGCCATTCATCATCCGCAAGATGCTTGAGCGCGGCATTGTAAAGACCGTGAAATCAGCGAAGAAGATCGTCGACCGGAAAGACCCTGTTGTCTGGGACATCCTTGAAAACATCATGAAGGGGCATCCTGTGATGCTGAACCGTGCGCCTACCTTGCACCGTTTGGGGATCCAGGCGTTTCAGCCTAAACTCATTGAAGGCAAAGCAATCCAGCTTCACCCGCTGGTTTGTACCGCGTTCAATGCCGACTTTGACGGTGACCAGATGGCTGTTCATGTACCTCTTGGAAATGCCGCCATCCTTGAAGCACAGCTGCTTATGCTTGCTTCCCATAATATTCTGAACCCCGCCAACGGCGCTCCTATAACCGTCCCGTCTCAGGACATGGTTCTTGGTCTCTATTATATGACAAAGGCCCGGAAAACTGATGCCGACAGGACAGTCAGGGGAGAAGGAATGACGTTCTATTCACCCGAAGAGGTCATCATTGCTTTTAACGAAAAGAAAGTCGACCTCCATGCAATCATCAAGGTTCGGCTCCAGCTTCTGGAAGAAGGAAAAGAAGTCGTTAAGATCATGGAGACGACAGTAGGCCGTGTGATCTTCAATCAGGTTGTCCCAAGGGAATACGGGTATATCAACCAGCTTCTTACAAAGAAATCTTTGCGCGATATTATCGGCGCGATCCTGAAGAAGACCGGTACCGCCAAAACAGCCAAATTCCTCGACGATATCAAGGACCTTGGGTACAGCATGGCTTTCAAGGGAGGACTTTCGTTCAACCTTGATGACGTTATCGTTCCGCAGATCAAGGAAACCCTTGTAGGCAGCGCTTCAGCCGAAGTGGATGAAGTAGTCAGCAATTACAACATGGGTTTCATCACAAACAATGAAAGATACAACCAGATCATCGACATCTGGACCCATACGAATTCACAGCTGACCGTTTCGCTGATGAACCAGTTGTCGAAAGACAAGCAGGGCTTCAACCCGGTTTATATGATGCTTGACTCCGGCGCCCGTGGTTCGAAGGAACAGATCCGCCAGCTTTCAGGTATGCGTGGTCTTATGGCGAAGCCCCAGAAATCAGGAGCAAGCGGTGGTGAAATCATCGAAAACCCAATCCTTTCGAACTTTAAGGAAGGCCTTTCGGTTCTCGAGTACTTTATCTCAACCCACGGCGCCCGTAAGGGTCTCGCCGATACGGCTCTGAAAACCGCTGATGCCGGTTACCTTACCCGCCGCCTCGTAGACGTTTCCCAGGATGTGATCATTTCAGAAGAAGACTGCGGAACGCTTCGCGGGCTTACCATCACTGCTTTGAAGAAGGCTGAAGAAGTCGTGGAATCGCTGTACGACAGGATCCTCGGACGCGTTACCTTACACAACGTCTATCATCCGCAGACAGGCAAACTGATTATTACGGCAGGGCAGGAGATCAACGAAGAGATCGCGACGATCATTGATGATTCTCCTCTGGAAGGTGTTGAAATCCGTTCAGTTCTGACCTGCGAATCGAAGAAAGGTGTTTGCGCAAAATGTTACGGACGAAACCTGGCAACAGGCCGTTTGGTTGAAAAAGGCGAAGCTGTAGGTGTTATCGCAGCCCAGTCTATCGGTGAACCCGGAACCCAGCTTACTCTTCGTACCTTCCACGTCGGTGGTGTTGCCGGTGTTAACATTGCAAGCGCTTCAAGAATAGAAGCAAAGTACGACGGCGTACTTGAGATCGATGAATTACGTTCGGTAAACTACCAGACTGAGGCCGGTGAAAAATATGAGATTGTTATCGGCCGTTCAGCTGAAATGCGTATTGTTGACAAGCACACCCGCATAGCTCTGACCTCAGCCCATATTCCCTATGGAGCCAGACTTTATTTCCGCAATCAAATGGAAGTGAAGAAAGGCAACCTCATCAGCGACTGGGATCCTTACAATGCAGTTATCCTTTCGGAAGTCAGCGGCAAGGTAAGCTTCGAGAATATTCAGGAGGGTATGACTTTCCGCATTGAATCTGATGAACAGACAGGTTACCACGAAAAAGTTATTATTGAATCCCGCCAGAAGGGAAAGAACCCTGCAATCAACATACTTGATTCAACGAAGGAGATTATCAAGATTTATGATATCCCGGTCGGTGCCCATATCATTATTGAGAACGGGGCAAAGATCAAGGCCGGTGAGATCCTTGTCAAGATCCCCAGGGCCATTGGTAAAGCAGGCGATATCACGGGAGGTCTTCCCAGGGTGACCGAGCTTTTTGAAGCACGCAACCCGTCGGACCCTGCTGTTGTTTCAGAAATTGACGGCGTTGTTTCATTTGCCAAAAAGCTGAAGAGAGGGAACCGTGAAGTGATCATCACTTCGAAGACAAGCGAAGAAAAACGTTACCTGATACCGACTTCGAAGCAGATCCTGGCCCAGGAGAATGACTATGTTAAAGCCGGTGTGCCATTGTCGGACGGAGCACTTACTCCCAGCGACATCCTGGCTATCAAAGGCCCTATGAAGGTTCAGGAATATATCGTCAATGAAATCCAGGAAGTTTACAGGCTCCAGGGCGTTAAGATTAATGATAAGCATTTCGAGACCATTGTAAGGCAGATGATGCGCAAAGTTGATGTGGAAGATCCCGGTGACAGCCGGTTCCTCGAAGGCGAGCTCGTAAATAAGATAGATTTTCAGGAAGAGAACGACTGGATTTACGCGAAAAAGGTCGTTGAGGATCCGGGTGATTCCGCAACTCTCAAGTCTGGCCAGATTATCAGTGCCCGCAAACTTCGTGATGAGATCTCAATGCTGAAGCGCAAAGATAAGAAGCTCGTGGAAGCCCGTGATGCAAAGCCGGCAACAGCACGACAGGTGCTCCAGGGGATTACAAGGGCCTCACTGCAGACACGCAGCTGGCTTTCTGCAGCATCTTTCCAGGAAACAACCAAAGTACTTACCCAGGCAGCAATCAACGCACGTGTTGATGATCTGGCTGGTTTGAAGGAAAACGTAATCGTTGGTCATCTGATCCCTGCCGGCACAGGCTTGCGCGAGTATGAAAGCATGATTGTGGGCAGCAAGGAAGAATATGAAGCATTAATGGCATCCAAAGAAGAAGATTAATATGCAGGACAATAAAACCCCGGTCAACCAGATTAATATCGAGATATCGGATGAAGTAGGTGAAGGCATTTATTCGAACCTGGCTATTATCACCCACTCCCCAGCGGAATTCATTATTGATTTTGTCAAAATGATGCCGGGTGTACCAAAGGCAAAAGTAAAGTCAAGGATCATACTCACTCCTCAGCATGCAAAGCGTCTGTATAAAGCGTTAAAAGAAAACGTGACGAAATACGAAGCGATTCATGGTGAGATCCGTGATTCCGAAGGCGAAATCCCTTTCAATATGGGGATGCCAGGCCAGGCCTGATCACTGACCTGATACTCCATTTTCCGGTTTTTTCTTTTACGGCAGTTGATGCATACTGCGCGCAAATCAATTTTTTGCAATCCTGCAACAGCTTATAGCTATCGTGAAAGCTGTGAAAAAGATTGGGAGAAAAAAGTATTACTCTATATTTGCATTTGAATTTTACGAAAAAGGGTGCCGGAAGATCAAAAAATACAGAATGTTGTTATAATCGGAGCCGGGAACCTGGCCACTCACCTGGCTCTTGCGCTGCACCATAAAGGAATTAACGTGATCCAGGTGCTGAACAGGACACGTGCAACAGGGGAGAAACTGGCAAGAAAGGTCAAAGCTGGCTATACTGCTGATTTCAGGGCGGCCGATTTTAAAGCCGACCTGTTCATCCTTGCGGTAAGCGATTCGGCAATATTTAATGTTGCCAACAGCCTGTGCCTTAAAGATAAGCTGCTTGTGCATACTTCCGGATCAGTTGAAATGGAAGTGCTTTCGGAAGCATCATCGAATATCGGTGTTTTTTATCCCCTACAGACTTTTTCAAAAAACAAACGGATCAATTTCAGTAACACCCCGGTTTGCATTGAAGCTAATACGAACAACAATGAGGAGAAACTATTGCAGCTCGCCAGGCTGATCAGTAAAAAAGTCCAGCTCATTAACAGCGAACAAAGGAAAGTGTTGCATATGACAGCTGTATTTGCAGGTAATTTTTCCTGTTTCATGTATACCATTGCTGAGGATCTTCTCAAAAAACATGATATTCCCTTCAGCCTTCTTAAACCCCTGATCATGCAGACTGCCGCAACAGCAAAGCATGAAGATGTATTCAGCCGGCAGACAGGCCCTGCTGTCAGGGGGGACACGAAGATTATGGACGAACATCGTGAGATGCTTGCAAAACACGGGGTATATATGGAAATTTATGACCTGATCAGTAAAAGTATTATCAAACATAAAACCAGGAATGACGAATTATAAGGAATTGCTCAGGCATGTCACGACCTTTATTTTCGATTACGATGGTGTTCTTACAGATGGCATGGTGATCATGACCAGCCTGGGAGAAGGTCACAGGATCTCGAGTGTAAAAGACGGATATGCGATACAGCTTGCCATTAAAATGGGGTACAATGTGGCGGTGATTTCAGGAGCTGTATCCAAATCACTTGAGCATAGAATGAAAGCCCTGGGTGTAAGTGATGTTTTTGTGGGCATTGAGAACAAAATCGAATGCTACCATGAATACCTTAAAACCCGAAGAATAAAACCCGAACAGGTTTTATATATGGGCGATGATATCCCTGATTACGAGGTCATGCTTGAAGCCGGTATTTCTACATGCCCTGCAGATGCAGCAGAGGAGATCCGGAAAATATCAAAATACATTTCCCACTGCAATGGAGGGAAAGGATGCGCAAGAGATGTCATTGAACAGGTCATGAAAGTACAGGGGAAGTGGATGACGGGAGATGGTGCGCATAAATGGTGAACACAGGTAGCGCTATTTCGCTACTTCGCTATTTGAGTTTTATGGAAACGGAAATAACATCAGTAATTCATAGGCTTGGCAAATTTCTGCAGTTAATACGTTTCCCGAACCTTCTGATCATAATCCTGACGCAGTTCCTGCTGCGGTATTGCCTTTTCAAGCCCTTTTTATACGACGGGGATACTGAGGTGATGACCAGCCTGCTTGATTTCTCTCTCCTTTGCCTTGCAACCATTCTTATTACTTCCGGTGGATACGTGATCAACGATTATTATGACATCAGGATCGACGAAGTAAATAAACCCTCACAACTGGTTGTTGGAAAAGTCATCTCAGGAAGAACGGCCATCAAATGGCATATCCTGCTTACCTTGCTTGGAAGCCTGATAGGGTTTTACCTTTCATACAGGGTCCGGCTGCTGAGTTTCGGACTTATTTTTCCGGTAGTTGGTTTGCTTTTGTGGTTCTATTCGGCCAAATATAAACGGATACTTTTCTGGGGTAATTTCATCGTGGCTTTGCTTTCAGCCCTGGTTGTGCTGATCGTGTATGTGTTTGAGTTTTTCTGGCTCAGGCTTCATCCGGAATTTTTTGCAGATCTTATTCCTGACCTTTTATCGGTTCAAAAATTATTCGGGGTCTACGCGGTTTTTGCTTTCCTGGTAACGTTTTTCAGGGAAATAATTAAAGATATGGAGGACGTGAAGGGGGATGCAAGGGTCGGATGCAAGTCCATTCCCATTATTTTGGGCATCCATGCAAGCAGGTGGATAGTCACAGGACTTATAGGGCTTACAGCAATCCTGATGGTTTGCGGGCTCCTGGTTTTATATCATTTATCCCTGATGACTGTGTTCTGGTACCTGGTCCTTACAACTCTCATACCTATGTTATTCCTGGTGTATAGGGTTTTTAAATCAAATACACCTGAAGAATACCATATCATGAGCAATATTTGCAAAATAATAATGGTAGCAGGGGTTTTATCTATGCAACTTTTAGCAATCAGTAAGTAATATGATCAACAAACGATTAGAAGGTCATCACCTTGTTCTGGCATCGGCTTCCCCGAGACGTCAGTACCTGCTCAAAGAGCTTGGGCTTGATTTTGAGATCTGTACCACGAATGTCAAGGAAGAATACCCTGCCGGTCTCAATCCACAGGAAATTGCCATTTATCTTGCCGAACTTAAGGCAGCCAGTTTTGATACAGCCAGGATGAATCAGAAAGCCATTCTTATCGCAGCTGATACCATTGTGGTGCTGGGCAGTGAGATCCTTGGAAAACCCGCAAACCACGATGAAGCTGTGATTATGCTTAAGAAGTTGTCAGGCAACAAACATGATGTGATAACGGCTGTTTGCCTCAAATCAAGAAAAAAGAAAAAAACGTTTCATGTCCAATCCTCGGTGTATTTCAAAGACCTGAGCCTCGAAGAGATTGAATATTATATAAGAAATTTCCAGCCATTCGACAAGGCGGGAGGTTACGGTGTACAGGAATGGATAGGTTATATCGGCATCAGCAAAATAGAAGGTTCTTTTTTCAATATTATGGGCTTGCCGGTAAAGGAATTGTATGAAGAACTGCTCCTTTTCTGATAACCCGGGAAGCTAAACAAAACACATAATGACGGGAAAACCAATAATACTGCTTACTAACGACGACAGCATCAAGGCGCCGGGACTGCGTTTTCTGATCGAATGTGCCAGGCCTTTCGGGAAAGTGGTCGTGGTAGCCCCTGACCGGCCGCAATCGGGAACCGCCCATGCCGTAACTGTGAATCACCCTTTACGCCTGGAACTGATCGCGAAGGAAAAAGATTACGAAGAATACAGCTGCAACGGGACGCCGGCAGATTGCGTGAAACTTGCGTTTAAAGTTGTTCTTAAAGGGAGGGCGGATTTCCTTTTCTCAGGAATCAATCATGGCACGAACTCCTCTATTAATATAATTTATTCCGGTACCATGGCCGGTGTTTTCGAAGGCGCTATGGCGGGTGTAAGTTCGGCCGGGTTCTCGCTTACGGATTACAGAATGGATGCCGATTTCAGATCATCCGGCAGGTATGTTAAAAAAATAATGTCGGAGGTTATAAAAAACAAACTGCCCGATGGCATTTGCCTGAATGTAAACATCCCGGCAATCCCCGAAAAGAAAATCAGGGGAATAAAAGTCTGCAGGCAGGCTGAAGGTACATGGCAGGAGGATTTTGATGAAAGAACCGACCCTCATGGCCGAAAATATTACTGGATGACAGGCGTTTTCGTAAAAACCGGGCACGGCAGGGACACTGACGAATGGGCAATTGAACATAATTATATAGCTGTGGTGCCTGTGCAGTTTGATTTCACCGCGAATAAGGCATTAAAGCCCGTTTCAAACTGGTTCTTATGAAGTATTACATAATTGCCGGAGAAGCTTCAGGGGATCTTCATGCTTCGAATCTTATCAGGGAACTGAAAATACTTGACAGCCAGGCTTCTTTTCGCTGCTGGGGAGGCGATTTTATGCAAAAGGAAGGGGCTGTTATCGTAAGGCATATCCGTGACCTTGCTTTCATGGGTTTTCTCGAAGTGGTCGTTCATCTTCCCAGGATCCTGGGGAACCTGAAGTTCTGTAAACAAGACATCCTGCAGTTCAACCCGGATGTCCTGATTTTAGTGGATTATCCCGGGTTTAACCTGAGGATAGCCCGTTTTGCAGCTTCGAAAGGCATCAGGGTCTTTTATTATATTTCGCCTCAGCTCTGGGCCTGGAAGTCTTCACGTGTTAAAACGATCAGGGAATCGGTTGAACAGCTGTTTGTGATCCTGCCGTTTGAACAGGAATTTTATCATCAGCATGGCGTTGATACAAATTTCCCGGGACACCCTCTTCTGGATGTCATTCATGAAGGAATGAAGCTGAAAACCCGCAAATCGTTTATTCAGGATAATGGTCTTGAAGACAAGCCACTCATTGCGCTTCTCCCCGGCAGCCGGAAAATGGAAGTAAAAAATATGCTTTCTGTGATGCTGCAGGTGATCCCTTCATTCCCGGGCTACCAGTTCGTGATTGCTGCTGCACCCTCATTACAGAAAGAGTTTTACGGTTCCCTGATTCAAAATGCCCGGGTTGGTATTGTCTTTGGCCAGACCTATGACCTCCTCGGCAGTTCCGTGGCAGCTTTGGTCACTTCAGGGACAGCCACACTCGAAACTGCCCTGATGAATGTACCCCAGTTGGTATGCTACAAAGGAAATCCTTTGTCTTATGCCATAGCCCGGCGGATAGTCAAAGTGGATTTTATTTCACTTGTAAACCTTATAGCCGGCCGCGGCATTGTAAGGGAGCTTATACAGAAAGAATTCAATGCTGGTACCCTGATTGCCGAACTGAAGCTGATACTGCAGCCGGAACGACAGAAGGATATCCTTGAAGGGTACAGTGAAGTTAAAAAAATGCTTGGTGGTAAAGGTGCCTCCGGAAGGGCAGCTTCTGAGATGATACAATATTTAAGTGAGAAATCAGTTAAATTAAAGGAAAAAAACTTTAAATAAAATTCAGGTAAAATGATAAGTATGGATAAAAAGATTCTCGTATTTTTTTGCTTTATAGTTGTTGGATTCCGCTTAGGGTTAATGGCCCAGGATCAGAAAACAAATCAAAACCAGAAAGGGCAGATAATAACCCTTGATCCTGCAAAACTAGATTCTGCAAACCGGAACCATGGGACAAAACCTCTGCCTAAAAACCCTGCCGGAGCTACAATGAAGAATTCGAAGGTGGATCAGAAGGAACTCACTCCCCAGGAAAAACAAGCACAGACCTTTACACAAGATGGTGTGAAAAAGGCTAAAGAACAAAATTATGATGGCGCAATCCAGGACTTCACGAAGTCAATAAAGGCTTACGAAAATGCAATAGCATATATGAACAGGGGGTATTGCTATATGATCAAGGCCCGGTACGATCTTGCCATTGAAGATGAGAACAAGGCAATAAACCTCAGTAAATCATACGGGAAGGCTTATTTTGTGCGGGGTGCATGTAAATTCCATCTGAACGATTTCGATGGTTCTGAGAAGGATTTGACAGATGCCCTGAAATTTGACCATAAAAATCCTGCTGCTTTCAATTATATGGCAGCTATTAATCTCATGAAGAAGGATTACCAGGGTGCGCTCGAAAACTATAATGTGGTCATAAGGCTTGACTCTTCATATCCCGACGTGTTTACAAACCGCGCGATGGTGCGTCACAACCTTCAGGACTATAACGGTGCCATCCTCGACTGTAATACTGCCCTGAAAAGGAATCCTAATAACGTTTCCGCTTATAATAACCGGGGAGCAACTAAAATTTTACTTAAGGATTACCAGGGGGCTTTGCTCGATTTAAATAAAGCAATTGAGCTGAGTCCCTCAGACGCCGATGCGTTTAATAACCGCGGAAAAGTAAAACAGTTTCTGGGTGATACGGAAGGCGCCTGTAAAGACTGGAATAAAGCCTTCGACCTGGGAATTACCGAATCTAAGGACTTGATCATAAAATACTGCAAGTAAACCTTCAGATGAAGAAGGTCAGTGCCTTATTCCTCATATTTGTTATTTTCTCCTGTATATTATCTGTGCAGGTTTATGCCCAGATCAAACTGAATAAGATCCTGATTGATTCAGGTATTCTGAAAGCCAGGCTTCTCGATTATCAGCCTGCACTGAAAGACCTTAACAGGGCTGTTGCAATGGATTCAGGGAGCGCTGAAGCTTTCTATAACCGTGGCGTCCTCAGGTACGATATGAAAGACTATTACGGAGCCATTGATGATTTCAGCCGCGTACTTGAATTGAAGCAATCCTACGTCGAACCATGGTTCAACAGGGCTTTGGCAAAAGATGCGTTGAAGGATTATGACGGTGCAATAAGGGATTACACAAAAGCTGTGGCAATCAAGGCCGATTACCCTGAAGCCTATTATAATAAGGCGATTGACCTGATGGAAATGGGGAAATATCAGGAGGCGGAAATGAATTTCTCCAGGGCTCTTCAATATAAGCCTGTGTTCCCTGAAGCCAGTTATAACCGTGGATTATGCCTGTACAGCAAGAAAGATTACATGGCTGCAATTCAGGATTTTAATGAAGCTATACGATACGACTCATCCCAGGCCGATTATTTCGCAAGCAGGGGGGCAGCCAGGGCAGCGCTGGGTAATTACCAGGATGCCGTCATTGATTTCGATGCCGTGATCAGGATGATACCTGCTGATATCCAGGCCAGGATGAATAAGGCTCTTGCCCAGATGTACCTTAAGCAGTTTGAAGCTGCAGTAATTACTTATACTGAAGTTTTAAACCAACAACCCGGTAACGGTGAAGCCTTTACCAACAGAGGAGTTGCAAAGCAATATCTTAATCAACCGGGTGACGCATGCAGGGACTGGGAGAAGGCGGTTGATCTTGGTAACGGGAAAGCCAGGTCGTACCTCTTAAAATACTGTAAAAAATAATGCCACTTTTCATCATTCGCCGGATTAAGTTCTGAGTTAATGATGAAATGATATGAATCCCTGGAGAACTTTGCCGCTCCTCAGGCTTGTGATTCCTTTTATTGCCGGAATTGTTGCAGGACAGCTGATCAATCTCCATTTGCCTGCATTTCTTCTTTTCTGTTTCTTAGCTGCAGCCTGTGCAGCGCTTTTCTGTTTTCACCTGTTTGCTTTATGTTACCGGCTAAGATGGATCACGGGCTTAATAACCCTTCTTGCCTTTTACGCTTCGGGATTTCAGTTCTCAGGCATATCCTCCAATAAAAGGAACAGGCAAATGCCGGAGTTTGAAAAAGCTGTCGTACTTCTGATCAGGGTAAGTGATTGTCCTGTTGTGAAGCAGGGTTCTGTATTCGCCGTTTCTGACATTGTTTCAGTTTATGATTCCGGTGCATGGACATCATTTAATGCAAAATTTTATCTCAGGGTGTATGGCAACAACAATAATTCCCTGCTTTCATTTGGCAACTATTACCTTGTGCACGGGAGGCCGGAAGCACTTCTGTTTTTTACCGGTAACCATTCATTTAATTTTCGGAGCTATTTATTTGATAAAGGATTAAGATATGAGCTCAGTTGCAGAAGCAGTGAATGCATGGCAGTGCCTGCTGATCATGCAATTGGATTAAACCGGCTTGCATTTGCGGTAAGAAACAGGCTGTTGAAGATTTTGAGTGAGAAAGGTCTTGCCGGTCAGGAGTTCCAGGTTGCAGGCGCCCTGCTTCTGGGCTATGTGAACGAAATTGACAGCCGCCTGAAATCGGCCTTCGCTGCAAGCGGAACGATGCATATTTTATCGGTTTCAGGGATGCATGTAGGTATCGTTTTCCTGTTTCTTGAGACCATCCTCTCGTTTCTGGCAAAATTCAAATACGGGCTGTTCATTAAATCATTCCTGCAAATCATTTGTATCTGGGCATATGCAGCAGTGACAGGCTTTTCACCGGCAGTTTTACGTGCTTCAACATGCCTGGGCTTTCTGATCATCGGGAAAACCATCCGGCGAAAACCTGAGATGCTGAATGTGATCAGTGCTTCGGTTTTCTTTTTACTGGTAATGGATCCGTCGATCCTTTCCGATGTCGGGTTCCAGTTGTCCTACATGGCGGTAATTGGCATTGTGCTTCTTTATAAGCCTGTCTATGACTTATACGTGACACATCTGTGGCTGCCCGATAAAATTTGGGCGCTTGTGGCAGTATCCGTGGCGGCACAAATTGCGACCTTTCCCCTCAGCATCTATTACTTTCATCGTTTCCCGAACTATTTCATCGTTTCAAACCTGATTATCGTCCCATTATCAAACGGGATCATACTCATGGGGATACTTGGATTGGTTTTTTCATCTCTGCCTGTTATCGGCAACCTTACGATTTCTGCATTAAAAATATTGCTCATCGGGCTCAATCAAAGTGTTTTGTGGATAGGTTCCCTCCCCGGAGCAGTGAGCAAGGGATTTTTCCCGAACGGGTTGGAAGTCTGCCTGATCTATTTTTTTATTATGACAATCTTTGTGTTTCTCACCCGAAAAAAGCCGGTATTGCTGCTGTGGGCTTTATCCTGCCTGATTATGCTTGAAATCTCGGAGCTTGCCGATAAAGCAAATTTTTCGTCACAATGCAGGCTGGCCGTACACCAGGGAAGGCAGGGCTACGTGATAAGGTTTATCAGGGGCAGAAAGGAGATCTGTTTTTATTCAGGTCTGCGGATGATGAAGGACCTCTTTATCGCAGACCAGATCGGAAACGAGAGGTTGGCCGGTAAGCTGAGCTCTTTTCAGGATCGCTGGGTCAATACACAGGGCTGGCAAAAGACCGCAGGTTTTCCAGAGGTGGGAAGATTTGGAAACATGCTGGCAGTAAAGGGTAAAAAAATTTATATTCTTGATTCTCCTCTGAGTAAAAACCTGCAGGTTAAGGCTCATGCCGACATCCTGCTTATAAATCGTAACTCCGGCTTCAGCATAAAGCAGCTGAAAAATATATTTTCCCCCCTGATTATCCTTAATGTATCTTCAGCCTCACATTCAAGGATCATCAGCTGGTCTGATCAGGCCCGGATTATGGGTTTAAGGTTTTATGATTTAAAATCAACGGGGTTTTATCAGGAAGAGTTATAATTTATTTTGAGAATCCGGAAAATTAATATACTTTTGCAGACTGAATAAAGGACTGGTAGTTCAGCTGGTTAGAATGCCGCCCTGTCACGGCGGAGGTCGCGAGTTCGAGTCTCGTCCAGTCCGCAAAATCAAATAGAAAACCCTGTAGCAAAGTAAGTTACAGGGTTTTTTGTTTGTGAAATGGGAGTGGGATGGGGAAAGGCCCCCATAATAATGATACTTTTATATTCATAACATCTGAATATCCGGAAAATGTAACAATTTTCCCCGGCAGGATATACCGGATTTTTCTGTTCGCTGACCCCGTTGTTCAAAATCAAACTAGCATTAAATATTAGGATTAACAGTCGTTCGGTCGTATCTTTATTGGTTGAAATGAATTTTTTATGAATGACCTAGGAGCTAAAACCAGGGAAGAACTTGTTAAGGAACTTCAGGAATTGCGAAAGGAATACAGTGCATTGAAAGTATCAGGTGAAAGTGACAGGATTAAACACAAATATACAGAAGAGACTTTACGGGAGTCGGAAGAGAAATACCGTGTGCTTCTTAACGGAAGTTCATTTGGTATTTTAGCAACAGATATCGAAACCCATAGGTTTTTATTTTCCAATCCGGCCATCTGCAAATTATTCGGATATACCGATAAAGAATTCCAACGGCTGAGCATTGAGAATTTAGTGCCAAAGGAATCATTGGACCTGGTGATGTCGGAATTTGACGCCCAGATGCGGGGGGAGAAACCCATATCCTATGCTCAGTCCTGCATAAGAAAAGACGGAACGGTTTTCTATGCTGACGTTGCAGGCGCTCCTATTATCCTCAGTCAAAGAAAATGCAGCGTGGGCTTTTTTAGGGATGTGACTGAACTCATAAGGGCGGATGAGATCATATTAAGAGATAGAGAAAAGCACAGGACGATCCTGCAAACAGCGATGGATGGCTTCTGGATGGCGGATTTGCAGGGACGTCTCACAGAAGTGAACGAAACCTACTGCAAAATGAGCGGTTATTCTGAGCAGGAGCTGCTGAACATGCATATTTCCGATTTGGAAGTCCTTGAATCGGCTGCCGACATTGCAGCTCACACTCAAAAGATTATAAAATACGGACACGACCGTTTCGAGGCAAAACACAGACGTAAGGATGGCAGCATTAATAACTTTGAAATAAGCGTTCAATACAGGCCCAATGAAGGGAAGTATCTTGTTGCGTTTCTGCATGACATAACAAGGCGCAAGAAGAATGAGGAGAAATTGCAGAAAAGCGAGGAACGCTTCCGGCATATCTCGTCCACTATCTCTGATATTTCATATTCCTGCGTGAGCAATCACGACGGCAGCTATTGGATTGACTGGATGACTGGTGCTATGGAGCCAATCATCGGTTATTCGATCGACGAAATCATGGCTGATCACTGCTGGGTGAAATTGGTCGTGGATGATGATTTGGATTGTTTTAAGCAACATGTTACAGGTCTTGCGCCTGGTTCGTCCAGCAGTTGTGAGCTTCGTTTGAGACACAAAAACGGAGGGATAGTCTGGGTCGCTTCTTTTGCCGAATGCATAAAGGGGCCGGAACAGCCCGAACGTTTACATCTGTACGGAGGATTGGTCGATATCACCGAACGAAAAGTTGCCGATTTAACTTTAAAAGAGTCTGAAGAAAAATACCGTGTGTTGCTTGAAGGCAGCACGCACGGCATATTAGCCATTGATACCGAAACCCATAAGTTTATCTTTTCCAATACAGCCATCTGCAAGTTATTCGGATATACAGTTGAAGAGTTCAAACGGTTGAACATTGCAGAATTACACCCAAAGGATTCATTGGATTTGGTAATGACAGAGTTTGCTTCTCTGATACGAGGTGAGAAATCGATATCTTTCACCCTTCCATGTCTCAGAAAAGACGGTACGGTTTTCTATGCTGACATTACAAGTTCTCCAATCATCATCAATGAAAGAACATGCAGCGTGGGGTTTTTTACTGATGTGACTGATCGAAAACAATCGTTAGAATTACTGCAAAAAAGCGAAGAAAAATTCCGCAGTATTACCGAGCAGTTGCAGGATGTTGTGTTTATAACAGATAATAAAGGACAAGTTTCTTATATCTCTCCTTCTACACAGTTAATTTTCGGCTATTCACCACAAGAAATGATAGGTGAAACGTTTATCCGTTTTCTTGATAACAGTGAAATGTCAAATGCCATGTCGCAGTTCAACACCTCGATAAAATCAGGTTCTACAAGTGATCTGCGAATTTTCCTTATGAAGCATAAAGATGGCTCGACCTTCATCGGTGAACTCTCATCCAACGTATTTTATCAAGGGGACCAACCAATGGGAACCATTGGATTGATCCGCGACATCACTGCCCAAAAGCACGCAGAGCAGGAATTGGTTAAAACCAAAGAAAAAGCTGAAGAAAGCGACCGTCTGAAATCAGCCTTCCTTGCCAATATGAGCCACGAGATCAGGACCCCTATGAATGGAATTATGGGTTTTGCTGAATTACTGAAAGAGCCGAAGCTGTCAGGCAAGGAACAACAAAAATATATCAGGGTCATTCAGAGCAGCGGCCAACGTATGCTCAATATCATAAATGACATTGTCAGCATCTCGATGATAGAATCAGGGCAAATGAACATTACAATATCCGCGACAAACATTAACGAGCAAATCGAAACTATTTATAACTTTTTCATCCCTGTGGTTGAAAAAAAGGGATTGCGGCTATCTGTTAAAAACGCCCTGCCGTCAAAAAAATCCGAAATTCAAACAGACCGTGAAAAGCTTTATGCCATTCTTACCAATCTTGTTAATAATGCCGTTAAATTTACCAGCAAAGGCTTGATCGAATTTGGTTATGAGAAAAAGGGTAAATACATTGAATTTTTTGTGAAAGATACCGGCTATGGCTTTGCTAATCAGGAAAAGGAAATTATTTTTGAACGGTTCAGGCAAGGCAATGAATTGATAACAAAACCTTATGAAGGAGCAGGTCTGGGTCTGTCCATTTCAAAAGGTTACGTGGAAATGCTTGGGGGTAAAATCTGGGTGGAAAGCAAGCTGGGGAAGGGGTCAACATTTTATTTCACCCTTCCTTACAATGCAGAATCAGAAGCTAAAACGGCCGGTCAGGAGATTACCTCAGAAACCGGAGAAGTGTATCAGGTTAAAAACCTGAAAATATTGATTGTCGAAGATGATGAGGGGTCGAGAGATTTGATTACAACAGTGGTTGAAAAAATAGGGAAAGAAATTTTACAGGCAGGAACAGGGCTTGAAGCCGTGGAAGCCTGCCACTGCAATCCTGACCTTGATTTGATTCTGATGGATGTAAGGATGCCCGAAATGGATGGATACGAAGCCACACGTCAAATCCGGGAATTTAATAAGAACGTAATCATCATTGCCCAAACTGCCTTTGGGTTCTCTGAGGACATGGAGAAGGCAATTGAAGCAGGATGTAATGATTATATTTCAAAGCCTATTGTTATTGAAGATCTAAAGGGGTTAATACAAAAGCACTTCCATTAACAGATTCACTTCTGATCGCACAGTAAATATCTTCTTTTCTTATAAGGCATTTCTCCCCATCCACTGGTGAACCTGGTTTAGAGGCGCAACCTGTCATCAGAGTTTTTTCAGAGCATACCTTAACCTTATCTCACTTTCACGGCTTTTATCTGATATAAAAACTATCGTTCTTCCATCATCAAGCATGACGGGATACTTTTCCACCACTGAGCCGGAAGAAAGTTTTGCTTTTGGAACGGTAACCTGATGGTTTGATATTTCCATCCTGTTGTCCATGGTGTCAGTTTTCCGCATATGTCGAATGTTTTTCATGTCAGCTGAAATCTATAATATTCCCACCTAAATTACATGCCATTTAGTGTCACCGGTATAAAGGTAAGAGACTATTTATGAACAAAAACCGGTGATAAATATTTCAATCAATGACCTTTACCGCTTATGGAGGCAGCTGATCATTGCGAACCAATGCGAATCTGAAGATTACTATCGCAATTTTCAGACAGGAATAATCCCAATTTCAATTGCAGATTTTAACCTGCCTTAATGTTTTTCGGCGCAGGCAGTCTAGAATTTTCCTTTCTTTTCTTTCTTTTCCTTTTTTTCGAGCCTTTTTTCTTTTAATGTTTTCGTTGGCTCTTTTTTGACGCTCTTTTTAACATCTTTTCCTTTTGACATAACGGTATGTGTTAAAGGTTAATATTTTTACCTGTCGATAATCTCTGTTCAGTAACAAAAATACAGATTCTGTTTGAAACTTTAGTTTTTAAGCAGGATTAGCAAACGATATGAAACCGGTTTTATGGTTCTTTCGTGAAATCATCCAGTGAAATAATTTTTATTTCAGCTTTTTTATCTTTTGTCAACTCAGCGTTGAGTTTTGGAAGGTCATTGCTGATAAAGCTGCTGACTTCATTCCGGACCTTCTCAGATTCCCCGGCAAGGAGATCAAGGCCCTGGACCTGTGAATCTGTTGGCCGTCCGGGGTAAGACATGATCGAACCATAGATAAAGGCAATCTTTTCCCTGAGTTTTTCCTCTCCTGTTATTTTGCCCTCCCTTGTGGAAACTATCCTGCAATGTAATGTATCCATCTGCACCGAAATTGCCAAAAGCTTCTTCGCGAATGACTTTGATGCAGATTTTGCGAGGTTCTTAGACTGGTCGCGCACTTCCTTTACCTGCCTGTCGGTATAGGCTAATGATTGCAGGAGGTTATAACCTTTCATGACAGCTTTCTGCCTTATTTCACGGTCCTGTAACGAATACATCGACCTGGGGTCAGGTTTCAGGCGGATACTGGTCTCATATACATCATTGTTACGGAAAAGTTTTACTTTGTATTCACCCGGTGCATAATCCGGGCCTATCATCGCAGAACCTTCCATCTGAGGGGATGCAGGAACTTTAGGCGGTTTCATCTGGATACTCCATTGAACCACATTAATACCTTTGCGCATACCGGCAGGCAGCCGTTTGATCATTTTCCCGTCAGCATCATAGATCTCAATATGGATATCACCGAAGATATGACGCTTCTTCATATAGTAGACAATTGACGCGGCATCCCGCGGGACCTGTCCAAGATATTCGTCATCCCCGCTCCATTCCTGGGTAAATGATCCTTCACGGATGATAAAATCTTTGGGTTTCAGCCATTTTACATCAGCATCCAGAGTTTCTTTCGAGATCTGACGAAGAGGGGAGAGGTCGTCGATGATCATAATGCCCCGTCCATGAGTAGCCAGGACAAGTGATTGTTCCTGCTGTTGGAAGGTCATATCCATGACCGGCACCCTGGGAACGTTTCCTTTGAAAAATGACCAGTCCTGGCCTCCGTCAATGGAAATGTACAAGCCTCCTTCGGTTCCGAGGAAAAGCAGGTCGGATTTTACGAGGTCCTCCTTGATCACATGACAATAACCATGGATTGATGTGTCGGCTAGGTTCTTCCAGGTTTTCCCAAGGTCGGTGGACTTGAAAACATAGGGAGTTTTATCTCCCATCCTGTGCCCGTCGAATGTAGCGTAAACAGTATTTTTATCAAAATGGTCAGGTTCAACATAAGAACACCAGGTATTTGCCGGCAGGCCTGGTATGTTGCCAACGACATTGGTCCATGTTTTACCCCCATCTGCAGTACACTGCAGGTTCCCGTCATCCGTGCCGGCCCAGATAATCAGGCTGTCGAGCGGGGATTCATTGATCGTATAGATAGTGCAATGATTTTCTGCGGATGAGTTGTCAACGGTGAGCCCGCCTGATTTTTCCTGTTTCAGCTTTTTCGGGTCGTCAGTGGTGAGGTCGGCAGAAATACGTGTCCACGAATCACCCCGGTTCGTCGTTTTATAAAGATACTGGGAACCCACATAAAAGCTGTTGCTTACCGGGCTGAAAACAAGAGGAGAGTTCCAGTTAAACCTCAGCTCTTTTGTGTCCTTGTCCCTGAACGGGATCAGTGATTTATATTCCCCTGATTTCAGGTAATACCTTGCGATCTTGCCTCCCTGAAACTGCCAGTAAAGTATCGTCGAATCGAGCTTGTCGCAGTATACATAGAATCCATCGCCGAACCCGACGCTCTTCCAGCTGCTGTTCGTAATGCCGCTTGAATTTCTTGACGGACCATACCAGGATCCGTTATCCTGCAATCCGCCGTAAACATTAAACGGATCGGCTTTATCGACGCTCACATGATAGAACTGGGAAACCGGCAGGTTACGCATCTGCCGCCAGGTATTTCCCTTATCCATTGAATAATATACTCCGCCATCAGTCCCCATATAAATAAGGCTGTTGTCCTTTTTACCAATATATACCGGATGACAGTCACTATGATAGTTTCCGCCTTCAACAGCGGCTGAACTGAAGGTCTTGCCGCCGTCGGTACTTTTGTTCAGGTTGCCGCCCGGTTTATAAATCGTATTCGTGTCGAGGGGATCAGGGGCAATAAATGAAAAATAGAACGGACGGTCATTTATTGCTTCGGATTGTGTGAGAAGTTTCCAAGAGTTCCCTTTATCGGACGATCCGTATAATCCTGTTTTTTCAGCTTCAATCAGTGCATACACCAAATCGGATTTGACCGGTGAAACGGAGACCGTTATCCTTCCGAGCAGGCCTTCAGGAAGGTCTTTAGTGATCTTAGCCCATGTTTTTCCTTGATCGGCCGAACGGAACAACCCGCTGCCTTTGCCTCCTGAACTGAACGACCAGGGAGTTCTGCGGAATTCCCACATCCCGGCATACATAATGTCGGGGTCTTTCCAGTCAATGGCAACATCGGAGCAGCCTGTGTTCTCATCAACATAAAGGATCTTCTCCCAGGTTTTGCCTCCGTCGCTTGTTTTGTACAAACCCCTGTCAGTACTCGGGTTCCATAGATTTCCCACTACGGCTGCAAAAACAATATCCGGATTCTTAGGGTTGATGATGATCTTCGCGATCCTTTCTGCCTTTTCCAGGCCCATTCTTTTCCAGGTCTCGCCCCCGTTATTGCTGCGATAAATCCCATCCCCGACGGAAACAGAGTTTCTGACCCAGACCTCTCCTGTACCCACCCATACTGTATCAGGATGTTGCTGATCGATGGTCACAGCGCCGATTGACTGGTTGTATTTATCGAAAACCGGCTTGAATGTGGTTCCGTAATTTTTTGATTTCCAAAGCCCTCCGCTTGCAGCACCAACGTATAACAATGCAGGGTTCCTGTCCACGGCATCCAGGGCCGAAATGCGGCCACTCATGGTGGCAGGACCGATTTGCCGGGCCTGAATATCACCAAAAGTATTTTCGTCGACTTTAATACTGTTCTGGGCCTGCATCTTTTCGGCAACAATGCACAAAAGAGAGGCGATTATGACTTTGATCACCAGTTTCATGAGAGTAGTTTTAAGGTCTTATTTCTTTACAACGGGTTTCATGAAGATGCTGTCGCTGACCGGAAGGCCTATCTCGATCTTTTCAAATACAAGCTGTGACATGGTCTGGTCCTTGACTTTGTTGGTCACAGTTCCGGCAATCAGAGCACCGTTTATATCCTTGTAATTTGTAAACAGGCTTTCACTTTCTACCTCATTGCCCTGGATTTTAATCTTTGAAGATATTTTAAGTAAAATAAAATTTTCGGCATCAATAAAGTAGGTGTCGATGTCGCCATTGGCTTTTGTCAGTTTTATTTTATAAACAGAGGATCCTTCCATATCTTCTTTTTGAAGCAATTCGGCCTGATGACCCTTTTCCTTCCAGTTATACAGAGGCCCTTCCATATCGCTCTGATCTTTCACGTTCTTGACCTCGTCGGCTGTCATGTCCTGCGGTACCGATGATCCTGACCATGGAACCACGCTCCAGCCTTGCTGTCCGTCGAATGCCTGAATCATTTTATTTCCCTGCACTTCTGCTTCCACCCTGAGTTTGGATGGTCTTTTTATAATCATCGTTGTCGGAAATTCCATCCCCTGAGCAAGGGTTTTACCCTTTGCCGTGAACGTGGTCCAATCTTTCATTTTTTCGATTCCTGTAGCTTTGTAATAAGCCGTGAGAACCTCGTCGAGTTTCATTTCCTGAGCATTCACAGCCATGGCCATGAGAAATGCAATTAATAAAGCGAGTGTTTTTTTCATATTTAAAGATTTAATGAAGGTCAATAGATGAGCATTAGAAGTACAAAGGTTAGAATAGTTACAGAGAATTACAAATTATATGCTTTCAATACCTTAACATACCCGGTCTTTTTTGTTCATAAATCTGAAAACTGTGCAGGTTTTCTTGAGATGATATTTCAATTCATTGAAGGCCGTTCGTGATATTTTTGCGATATTTACCTGCAAAAATCGACCTTTTATTTATTTTAATATGAGCATTTTTCAAAATCATTATCTTCAGATAATCGCCAGTGCGATCATTGTTTATATTTTCCTTATCCTGGCGGTGCGTCTTTTCGGGAAAAAGGAACTGGCCCAGCTTTCGGTATTCGACCTTGTATTTATACTGCTTATCAGCAATGCAGTTCAGAATGCCATGGTGCTGGGCGACAGCAGCCTTATCGGAGGTTTACTGGCAGCCCTTGCCCTCTTCGTCGTAAATTACGCGATGAAGTATTTGATGTTCCGATATCCCGGATTCAGCAAAGCTTTGCAAGGAGACCCGATAATGCTTGTTTACCAGGGGAAGGTCCTCGACTCACATCTCAGGCTGGCTAAGATCTCAAAGGAAGAGGTCCTTGAGGCAATCCGCGAACATGGTGTTCCTTCTGAGAAGGAAGTTGACCTTGCAATTCTTGAAGTTGATGGTAATATCAGTGTATTATCCAGCGAATTCGCGCATAAAAGCAGCCACAGGCACAAAGGGCATAAGGTGGTGAGGAAGGAAAATTAAAAGCGAAAGGCGAAAGGCGAAAAGCGAAAGGCGAAAAGCGAAAAGCGAAAGGCGAGAAGCGAAAAGCGAAAAGCGAAAGGCGAAAGGCGAAAAGCGAAAGGCGAGAAGCGAAAAGCGAAAAGCGAAAGGCGAAAGGCGAGAAGCGAAAATCAAATTTCGCTTTTCGCTTTTCGCTACTTATTTCGCATACTGCACAGCCCTGGTTTCCCTGATGACCGTGATCTTGATCTGACCAGGATAAGTCATTTCGCTCTGGATCTTTTTTGACAGATCGAAAGCAAGCTGATTTGCTTCAAGGTCGTTCACCTTATCAGCCCCCACAATAACACGCAGCTCACGGCCTGCCTGGATGGCAAATGTCTTAACAACACCGGGGTAACTCAATGCCAGTTCCTCAAGATGCTTGAGTCTTTCAATATAGGCTTCAACGACTTCCCGGCGTGCGCCAGGCCTTGCTCCTGATATTGCATCGCAAACCTGCACTATAGGTGAAATGAGGTTATCCATCTCTATTTCATCGTGGTGAGCGCCGATAGCATTAATGATTTCCGGTTTTTCCTTGAATTTTTCCGCCATTTTCATACCCAGTATTGCATGCGGCAGATCGGGTTCATTATCGGGAACTTTACCAATGTCGTGCAGCAGTCCGGCACGCTTCGCTTTCTTCGGATTGATGCCCAATTCTGCAGCCATTGTCGCGCTCAGCTTGGCTACTTCGATGGAATGCTGAAGAAGGTTCTGCCCGTATGAGGAACGGTATTTCATTTTACCGATCATTCGTAAAAGCTCATGATGCAGGTTATGGATACCCAGGTCGATACTTACACGTTTCCCTGTTTCATTGATCTCCTGTTCGAGCTGCTTTCTGGTTTTTGCAACGACTTCCTCAATGCGTGCCGGGTGAATTCGTCCGTCAGTCACCAGCTTGTGAAGAGAAAGCCTTGCGATCTCCCGCCTCACAGGATCGAAACCTGAAAGAAGAATAGCATCGGGAGAATCATCGATAATGATCTCGACCCCGGTAAGTGATTCAAGGGTACGGATATTACGGCCCTCACGACCTATGATCCGGCCTTTGATCTCCTCACTTTCAATATTGAAAACCGAAACTGTATTTTCAATGGCATGTTCAGTCGCAGTCCTTTGAATGGTCTCAATAATGATCTTTTTAGCTTCCGTATTAGCTGTTATTTTGGCTTCATCAATAATATCTTTAACATGCACCAGGGCGTCGGCCTTCGCTTCTTCCTTCAGGTTTTCGATCAGCTGAGTCTTCGCTTCCTGGGCAGAAAGGTTTGAAATGGTTTCAAGCTTTTCTATCTGGATTTTCTGGGCCTTGTCGAGGTCACCCTGTTTCTTGCTCACGATCTCTACCTGGGTCTGGAGATTCTGTTTGATGGTGGCGATCTCCTTCTGTTTCTTCGCAAACTCTTCAACCTTTTGATTCAGTAAGACTTCCTTTTGCTTCAGCTTATTTTCATTCTTCGCGGTTTCATCATTCTTTTCATGAACAAATTTCTCATGTTCCGATTTAAGCTGGAGGAACTTTTCTTTAGCCTGAAGGATTTTTTCTTTTTTAATGACTTCGGCCTTATCCATTGCCTCTTTCAGAAGGGCATCGCGTTTGCGTTCCAGCGCTTTGTTTAAGATCGTTCCGGTAATAAGCCCTCCGATGATCATACCGCTTACACCGATAATTAAAAATAACAGGATGTTTGGCATATATATAGTGTTTGATAGTTAAAATAAAAAACCCGCACTAAACAGCGAGGTAATGATAAACCTCTATACGACATGGTTAGGGCTGCCGGGTAATTCGAACGTCCACTGTCCGACCATAGTCGGAATCCTGCAAGCAGGAGTGAGGCCTGTCCTACAAACCCATGAGCTTTGCCCTAATGCTTGTAATGTTAGGTTTACAAACTGTCTGAATTAGTGCGGGTAAATCTTTGATTCATTTCAAAGAACATTCTATTCGGATAGATATTCTGCCAGGACCTGGTCAACCTCTTTCAGCTTTGCTTTCCATTGTCCTTCCTGCTGCTTCAGTATTTCTTCATTCTGAAGAAAATTGGTTGCATATTCAAGAGCGACCATGGCAAGCAGGTCCTGTTTGTCTTTATAGGCATAATTCATTGAATAATCCTTGACCCTTTGCTCAATCAACCGGGAGGCCTTACGAAATAATTCCTCACGATCTTTCTCAACGACAAGCCTGTAGGGCCGGTCAGCGACGTTCAATGAAATAGCTAATTCGTTCATTATTCAACAGCAATATCTTTCAGGTATTTAATAACCCGATACATTTATCGATTTCCCTCACAAGTTCATTAACCCTGGCCTTAATGTCCGAATTGTTTTCTTTTCCTTCGGTCATTTTGACAAGTTTCAATATCCGGATTTTCTCTTCCAATCCGTAAATTACCTGCTTTTGTTCTTCGCTTCTTTTTTTAAGTTGGTTAAAATCAATCGTTAACTGTTCATTTTCATTCTGCAGTTTCTTTTGCAGGGCGATGAATTTCCTGACCTTAAAATCAATGCCGGAGACCAGGGTTGTGACATCGTCCATACATCAAAACCATTTCTAATTTGCTGCAAAGATAATTATTTGATCAGCCTGATGCAAATAAATTAAAACAAGTCCAATCAGGCCATTATGGCAGATCAAATTTTTGTTAAAAAGCCTATCACTTTTTACGGTTTTCGGGATTAAGGAAATAAGGATTTACGATTTACGATGTACGATGTATGATTTACGATTTTGGAATTACGATTTCATCCTGTAAACCCTATTCGCTCATGCCTCATGCCTCATAGCTCATGGCTCATGGCTCATGGCTCATGACTAATCGCTTTAATATGAATGAGCAATTCCTTCAATATATCTGGAAGTTCAGGCTTCTTAACCCTGATCTTCGTACATCAGGAGGGGAAAAACTGGCAGTTCTGCATCCGGGGATACAGAACACCGATGGCGGGCCTGATTTCTTTAATGCGCGGATACGGATCAATACGAATATCTGGGCAGGCAATGTGGAAGTTCATTACAGGTCATCAGACTGGATCAGGCACAGGCACCAGTTCGATCCGGCATATGAAAATGTCATTCTCCATGCGGTCTACGAGAATGACCAGGCCATCAGGACGAAGCATAAAGAAATGATGCCTACCCTCATAATGAGAAACAATTTTCCTGCATCTATCGAAGAAAGGTATACACAAATCATGCAAAACCATCTCTGGATACCCTGTTATAAACTGCTGAACGGGGCCGGAACAAATGTTCTGAGGTTGTGGGCTCCTGCTTTGGCAACGGAGCGCCTGACTGCAAAATCGGGATTCGTTTTGCGTTTGCTTGATGAGTATGCTGACTGGGATGAGGTCCTTTATATTTTACTTTCTTCCGGATTTGGTTTTCGGATTAATGCACTTCCGTTTGAACTCCTGGCGCGGTCGATCCCATTGAGGATCGTGAGGAAAAACGCCGACAGCCTGTTTAAGCTTGAGGCCTTGTTTTACGGCCAATCGGGGCTTCTGTGTAAGCATCCGGGGGACAAATACAAGCGTTCCCTTCAGGCGGAATACCGTCATCAGCAGGCAAAATACAATTTAAAGCCTTTAAAACCAGGACTCTGGAAGATGCTAAGGTTACATCCTCAGAATTTCCCTGATATCAGGATAAGCCAGCTCGTACAATGCCTTTACAACTGCAAAGCTGAGCCCGGGATGTTGCTGAATATTACGGAAACTGATAAATTGAAGGATTTTTTCAGGCTCTCTGCATCGGAATACTGGAACAGGCATTACAGGTTCGGGAGAACCTCCGGAAAGAAAGAAAAAAAGATCGGTTGCGGCTCGGCAGGCTTACTGCTTATCAATATCCTGGCACCATTCTTCTTTGCATATGGCTCCGCCCGGGATTTTAGTCCTTTAAGGATGAGGGCCGTGGAATTGCTTGAAAGCATTGAGGGAGAAGACAACCATGAAACAAGAATGTGGCAATCCCTGGGCATGAATGCAGGGAATGCCCTGGAATCACAGGCCTTGATACAGCTAAAGAGAACCTATTGTGATCATAAGCGCTGCCTTGAGTGCAGGATAGGACTTAAAGTGCTTGATAAAAAACCGATGCCATGAAAAGATACCAGGTGATAAGGGACTACCTCACGTTTAACAGGAGTGAGATCAGGGGGATCATAGTGTTGCTTGTGATCCTGTTGCTGGTTGCCACGGCAAATCAGTTACTGCCTGAAGAACATATTGTCCCTTCAGTCAATTTTCCCGGCCTGGAGAAAGAACTTCTCGAGTTTGAAGCCGGGATCAAAACATCTGAGAGTAATGATTCAATCAGCCGGATAAATAAATTCAAATCCAAATGGTCATTGGCAGACAAAACCGGAGATTCTGCCAGGGGTGCAACATACCCTGCCAGGCCCCTGGTAAGGATTGATATTAACAAAGCCGACACCCTGGAACTTCAGAGGCTGAAAGGAATAGGTCCATCCTATGCCCGGAGGATCGTAAATTACAGGAACAGGCTTGGCGGTTTCATCAACAACAGGCAGCTGCTTGAAGTCTGGGGCGTGGATACTACTCTCTACAATCTCATCAGGGAACATCTTATCGTCACATCAGATTCGGTAATAAAACTTGAGATCAACACAATTTCGTTCAAGGAATTGCTGAAACATCCTTATTTCCCTTATGAGATAACCCGTGCGATCATATTATACAGGCAGAAGAATAAGATATTCAGATCAGTGGATGAGCTGAAGTTAGTGGAAGGGGTAAGTGATTCGGCATTTCGTAAGATCAGACCTTATGTGAAAATAGCGAAATAGTGTCCGGCGAAGCCATAATGAGCACACAAATGAGATAAGCAATTGGTGCGAATAAATGATTAAATTTTGGTTTCGTCGTCGGTGGAAGTTGATTTCCAGTATGCATCTTCACCTTCTTCCTCTTCATCATCATTCCAGACATAAACCTGCTTCTGCGGACCTGATTTTCGGTACCATATAGCAAGAAGCGCCCCAGATAACAATCCCATAAGATGTGATTCCCAGGAAATATGTTCCTTCGGGAAAAACTGGGGAAACAGCCCCCACAAAAGGCTTCCGTATAAAAAGGTGACCAGAAGGGTAATGATCATAAGCCTTGGTTCCCGACGTATGATGCCGCTCAGGAATAGAAACGAAGCGAGTCCGTAGATGATCCCGCTGGCCCCGATATGGGCCGCGCTCCCCCTTGCAAAAACCCAGACCCAGATACCTGTCATCAGCCAGATCAGAAGTAATACCTTCCATGCCAGGGAGCGGTAAAAATAGAAGAGAAGAGACCCAAGGACCAGGAGAGGCACGGTGTTTGCAAAGAGATGTGAAAATCCTGCATGCAGAAGTGGAGCGGTAATGATGCCCGGCAATCCTTTTATCTTCAAAGGGTATAATCCGTATTCATTCATCCCTATGTCCCAGATCACATCAGCTGCCCTGATCAGCCAGAGAAGGATTACGAAAGCAACCGGAACGACCATGCTTTTGAGCAGTCTCTTTTGTTCGGCTTTCAAAGGATCAGTGTAGGGTTGATCAGGCAAATGAAAAGGTGTTAATGTTCTGTTAAGAGGGGTTAAAATTAGTTAAATCAACGAGCTGCGTCAAAAGGTATGCCAAAAATGGATAATTTTGCCGAAATATTTTAATTAGCTTTAATTCTTAACCAGTATGATGAATAAAAAGAAATACCTGCTGCTGACTATTTCAATTATGCTATTATGTTTTTTCAGTGGGATGCAGGCCCGGGCACAGAACCAGAAGGAGCTTTATGCCAATTTGAAAAAATTCAGTGCTTTTATGCAGTTGGTTGAATTCGCATATGTGGATACTGTTAATGAAAATAAATTGGTGGAAAAGTCTATCGTTGAGACTTTGAAGGAACTGGATCCGCATTCGATGTATATTTCAAAGAAGGATGTGCAGCGTGCGAATGAACCGCTCGAAGGCAATTTTGAAGGAGTAGGTATTCAGTTCGAGATACTGCGTGATACCATTAACGTGGTTCATACCATATCGGGCGGTCCCAGTGAAAAGCTTGGAGTGATGCCTGGTGACAAGATAATTAAAATTGACGGGCAGCTGGCAACCGGAAAAACTATCACCAACCAGTTTGTCCTTGATCATCTCAGGGGCAAAAAAGGCACAAAGGTGGAGGTCTCCATTTTGAGGACCGGCAAAAAGGAGCTGATAGATTACTCAATCATCCGTGATAAAATTCCCTTAAACAGTATTGATGCCGTATACATGATCACACCAGAAACCGGGTACATCAATCTGAACCGTTTTGCACAGACTTCAATGCAGGAGTTTGTTGATGCGACTCTGAATCTTAAGTCACAGGGTATGAAAAATCTCATCCTGGACCTCCGTAATAATTCCGGGGGGTATATGGGAACAGCCATTGACCTCTCAGACCAGTTCCTTGATGCTGGTAAACTTATAGTGTATACTGAAGGAGTTCACAGCCCAAGGGAAGATTATAACTCCAGTGAAAAAGGCCTTTTTGAAAAAGGTAAACTGGTCGTTATGATAAACGAGAATTCCGCCTCGGCCAGTGAGATCGTGGCCGGCGCTATTCAGGACTGGGACCGTGGTGTTATTGTTGGCAGGAGGTCATTCGCGAAAGGACTGGTTCAGAGGCCGTTTTCGCTGCCCGACAGTTCACAGGTGAGGCTTACTACAGCCAGGTACCACACTCCCTCGGGCCGTTGTATTCAGAAATCTTATGCCGAAGGAGCTGATAAGTATTATATGGACTTTGCCAAACGGGTCAAGAGAGGAGAGCTTGTCCATCCCGACAGTATTAAGTTCCCCGATTCCCTTAAATTCTTTACTTCGAAGAAACGAGTGGTATACGGCGGAGGTGGAATTATGCCTGACGTGTTCATCCCCTGGGATTCAACCATTATTTCGGATTATTACCTGGAACTGCGCAGGAAAAATATTATCAATCTCTTTGTCGGGGATTATGTTGATAAGAACCGGCAGAATCTGCAGGCTTCTTACCCCGACTTCAAAACCTTTAACAAGTCTTTTATATTGGATGAGGCCTTCATGAAGCCATTCTTTGAACTTGCTGAGAAGCAGGGTATAAAGCTTGATGAAAAAGGATACGGCACTTCAGCAAAACTGATCAAATCACAAATCAAAGGCCTTATTGCCGAGAAACTATGGACATTGAGCACATTCTACGAGGTCGCCAACCAGGTTGATGATGAGGTGATCAAAGCCGTTGAAGTAGTTGAGGATAATGCACTTTTTGATAAGCTAAAGATCGACCGTTAATTTGGATCTTCAGGAATCTTTACCATTCATTCATATTGCGTTACCGGTTCTGAACGAACCTCAGTTCCTGCGCCGGGTTGTCGATTGTATTACCCGGCAAACCTACGGAAGATATAAGGTTTATATTTGTGTGAACCAGCCGGAAGCATGGTGGAACGATTCCGATAAATCGGAGATCTGCCTTACGAACGAAATGACCCTGGAGTGGCTCCGGGCACTTGATCCTGGCACATTTTCTGTTATTGACAGGGCTTCCAGAAACCATGGATGGAATATGAAGAATTTCGGAATCGGCTGGGCCCGCAAGGTGATCATGGACAGGATCGTGAACCAGGCTGATCCTTCTGATCTGATCCTGAGCCTTGATGCCGATACCACCTTTAATGAGAACTATTTCCTGTCGGTGGCGCTTAATTTCTATAATAATCAGGATGCCGTCGGGCTTGCAGCTCCATACTTCCATCTTATTTCCGAAGACCCCAGGGCTTACAGGGCTATTCTCAGGTACGAGATTTATATGAGGCATTACCAGCTGAACCTTTGGCGCATAGCAAGTCCGTATACGTTTACGGCACTTGGATCAGCGATTGCCTGCCCGGTATGGGCATATAAGGCGGTGGGAGGGATGACTCCGAAAACCAGCGGCGAGGATTTTTATTTTCTCCAGAAGCTGAGAAAATACGGAAGAATATTATTCTGGAACGACGAGAAAGTATTTCCTGAAGCCAGGTTCAGCGACCGTGTTTTTTTTGGCACCGGCCCTGCCATGATCAAAGGGGATGCAGGCGACTGGACCAGCTATCCCATTTACCCTTTCGAACTGTTTGATGAAATATGGGAAACCTATGAGCTTTTCCCTTCATTTTTCAAAAAGACACAAAGTACAGATGTTGTAAAGTTTCTTTCAGTACTGCTTAAAGAAAAAGACCCTTTTGCCCCTTTAAGAAAGAATTTCAAAACGACGGAAAACTTTGTCAGGGCCTGTCATGAGAAATTTGACGGACTCAGGATACTTCAGTATCTGAAAGCTAATCAGAAGAAATGCCAGGGCACTGATGAGGAACATTTACTGAAGTTTCTCAAGGCAAACTATGATCAGTCACAGCTGAGGAACCTGGGTATTGACTTCGGGTCTTTTTCATTTGAAAGATCTCCCCTGAACGATCTTGAAAAAATCAGGCTTCTCCTGTTTGAGAAAGAGGAAGAGTCAAGGTTTATTTCAGCACTGTGTTGACCAGGTTGGCGGCATCTTCAAGAGTAGCAGCAGAGTGAACCTTCAGACCTGATTCATCGATCAGCTTCCTTGCTTCCACTGCATTTGTACCCTGAAGCCTGACAATGATGGGAACCTGTATGTTCCCTATGTTATTACAGGCATCCACAATTCCCTGGGCCACACGGTCACAGCGAACGATTCCTCCAAAAATGTTGACCAGTATAGCTTTTACTGCAGGATCCTTAAGTATTATCCTGAACCCTTCCTCCACACGTTTAGCATTGGCGCTTCCGCCAACATCAAGGAAATTGGCAGGGTCGCCGCCTGAAAGTTTGATAATATCCATAGTGGCCATGGCAAGACCGGCTCCATTCACCATGCATCCCACATTTCCGTTTAGTTTGACATAATTAAGATCGTATCTGGAAGCTTCGACTTCAATAGGGTCTTCCTCGTCAAAGTCACGCATCGTTGCGATGTCGGGATGACGGAACAAAGCATTGTTATCAATCACAACCTTCGCATCGGCAGCAAGAATCTTGTCATCTGATGTTTTAAATAAAGGATTGATCTCAATCAATGTGGCATCAGATTTAATATAAGCCTGGTAAATTGCAAGAAGGAAACGAATCATGTTCTTGTATGACTCCCCCGTAAGGTTCAGGTTGAATGCAATTCTCCTTGCCTGGTACTGCTGAAGCCCGAGTGTCGGGTCGATTTCTTCGGTAAATATCTGGTCCGGAGTTTCTTCGGCAACTTTTTCAATATCCATGCCACCACGAGGGGAATACATGATAATGATGCGACCCGACTTCCGGTTTAAAAGCAGGCTGAGATATATTTCGGACGGATCAGCAGGTCCGGGATAGAAAATATTCTGTTCAACGTAAACTTTTCTAACCAGCTTCCCTTCAGCACTTGTTTGCGGTGTTACAAGCATCATTCCAATGATCTGGTCGGCATATTGCCTGACCTCATTCAGGCTTTTTGCAATTTTAACGCCCCCGCCTTTCCCTCGTCCCCCTGCATGCACCTGCGCTTTGATCACCCATTTTTCAGTGCCTGTCAAGGATTGTAATGCTTTCGCGGCATTGATCGCTTCTTCAGGTGTGTTGGCAACCAGGCCCTCGGGAACAGGCACTCCATATTGCTTCAGGATGATTTTACTTTGATATTCATGCAGGTTCATAGCGTAATGATATATTTTTGTAAATGTTTCAGATTCAGCAAGATAAATGTACAATGATATCGGTGATCCGATGTCGGTATCCTGCTGCCAAAAGTAACCCTTTGATTCCGAACTGCAAAATATTTCAGGACCCCGGATTTTGTTAACTTTGCCCTTTCTTTTTTCATGATAATTGCCAGAGATATATACAAGTCATTCGGCGAACTGAATGTTCTGAAAGGTATAAGCCTCGAAATACATGACGGTGAGATCATTTCTATTGTCGGGGCCTCGGGAGCCGGGAAATCCACCCTCCTGCACATCCTTGGTACTCTCGATAAGGCAGATTCGGGCTTTATTGAAGTTAATGGTATGAGGGTTGATGGACTATCCGATAAAAAGATTTCTGAGTTCAGGAATAGAAACGTAGGCTTCGTTTTCCAGTTTCATCATCTCCTTCCTGAATTCAATGCTCTTGAGAACGTTTGTATCCCGGGATTTATTAAGGGAGGTTCAAGAAATGAGACGGTCGAAAAAGGGAAGGAGCTGATGGACATACTGGGACTGTCGCAACGGCTTAAACACAGACCTTCCGAATTATCAGGCGGGGAGCAGCAACGGGTTGCTATCGCGAGGGCTTTGATCAATGATGCTGGTCTGATCCTTGCTGATGAACCTTCCGGTAATCTCGACAGCAACTCCGCCATGGAATTGCATAAGCTGTTTTTTAGTTTACGGGAACGGTTTCATCAGACCTATGTTATTGTCACACATAATACGGAACTGGCAGGAATGGCCGACAGAAAACTGACAATCCGCGATGGCGTGATAATTCAATAATTAAAATTATTTCCAGATTTTTACGTTATACAATACCAGGAAAAAACAGCCAGGTTTTCATTTCCGCATAAAATTGAAGATATTGCATGAAACTACATACCCGGAAATCTGATTCATTATCATTCATCTTCCTTATTTTCTCCCTGAGTGTTTTGGCGTATAGTGCATATACGATAATATGGCCTATTCAAAGTGATTTTTCCGGAAATGGTCCCTCGAATGAATGCCTCACCGATACCCTGACCAGGGGTAAACTTCCTCTTTCAGACACCGCTTATGCTAATGCCTTGCAACGCGCTGATATGTTCTTAAAGGCGAATAAACCGGAAGCATGCCTTGCAGAACTGGAGCAGGCAAAAAAACTCAGACCGGAAGATAAAACCCTTAACTCCCGTATTGCCCAGGTCAGGGGAATGATCTCCGGGAATAAGAAAAAGCAGGCTGATATGCTTACCTCCGTCGTTTCAGGAGATGCTGCTTTTCAGAAAAAGGATTATCTGAATGCGAAAGCCTATTATCAGCTCGCATTGAATTTATTCCCGACAGATTCCCTCGTGAAGGACAAACTAAAGAAGACCATGGATCTTCTTCGTTCACAGAAAGCACAAAATACGCTTTTTGATGTGGCCGTGGCCAATGCCGACAGGCTTTTTCAGGCCGGGGAATACGACCGTGCCAAAGAGGAATATGAAAATGCTTCCCGTTTGATTCCCTCGGAACAATACCCGAAACAAAAGATCAATGAGATAATAAAAATCAAGGTAGATCAGCAGTTTGAAGATGGGATGTATTCAGAGGCCATATTAAATGCCGACAAATATTATAATGCTAAGAACTGGCAGCCTGCACTGCTTGAATACCAGAATGCGCAAAAGATAAGGCCTCAGGAAAAATATCCAAAGGATCGTATAGCTGAGCTGATCCCGCTTATCGCTGCACAGCGAAGCAGGGATGAGGCATACATTAAGCTTATTGCCAGTGCTGACCAGCTGTTTTCCGATAAGTTATATTTAGGAGCGAGGAAGGACTATGATGCTGCCTCAAAGATCAAACCCGATCAGCCATATCCCAAAAATAAAATCGCGGAAATTGACGGATTGCTAGCAAAAATGGGCAAAACCCAGAAAGATTACGAACAGTATATCAGCCTTGCCGACAGTTTTTATATTGAGAAAAACTTCATCAGGGCCAGGGATTATTATACACTTGCATCGGGAGTGAAACCCGGGGAAAACTATCCGAAGGAAATGCTTGTTAAGGTCAAACCCCTGATTGCCGGGCAGGAGGCAGGAGAGAAGGCCAAAGAAGAAGCCTACCTTTCGGCAATCGCCATTGCCGACCAGGAATTTATCAGCAAGAATTACGAGCAGGCTAAAAAGGAATACCAGAGAGGATTGGCTATTAAACCGGCAGAAGCCTACCCGAAGAGCAGGATCACAACCATTGATAAGATTATCGCGGATCAGCAGCAGGCTGCACTTGTGGCTGCGGCAGCCAAAGCCAGGGAAGCCGAAAAGCAAACGGCTGAACTTGCACGGCTTAAAAAGCTGGATGACGATTATAATGCTGCAGTAAAGAAAGGCGATTCCCTCCTGGGGACGACGCAATACGCCCAGGCAAAGACCGCCTTTACCGAGGCTGCGGCCTTAAAACCGGCCGAGGCCTATCCGAAAGAAAAACTGGCTCAGATCAATACGGCTCAGGCTGAGCTGGCGAAGCGGGAAGCGCTGGAAAAAGAGAGACTTGAGAAGCAGCAGGCCCTGGATAAACAATACCTTGCTACCATTATTGCAGCCGACAAACTTCTGGCCACGAAATCCTATCCGGATGCCAAAACCCAGTATGCAGCTGCCCTTGCGCTGAAACCGGGAGAAGCTTATCCCGGGACAAAAATTGCGGAAATCGATAAGATCCTGGATGAGATAGCCAGGCAGAAGGCTGAAGCCTTGCTGAAACAAAAATCGCTCGATGAACAATATACCGCCCTTATCACCAATGCGGATAAGCTGCTTGCTGATAAAACCTATGATCAGGCAAAGGCGGAATACCAGAAAGCCTCAGCTCTGAAACCAACGGAAGCCTACCCGAAGAGCAGGATCACAACCATTGATAAGATTATCGCGGATCAGCAGCAGGCTGCACTTATGGCTGCGGCAGCCAAAGCCAGGGAAGCCGAAAAGCAAACGGCCGAATTGGCGCGGCTTAAAAAGCTGGATGACGATTATAGTGCTGCAGTAAAAAAAGGGGATTCCCTGCTGGGGGCCGCGCAATATACCCAGGCAAAGACCGCCTTTACCGAGGCTGCGGCCTTAAAACCGGCCGAGGCCTATCCGAAAGCAAAACTGGCTCAGATCAGTACGGCTCAGGCTGAGCTGGCGAAGCGGGAAGCGCTGGAAAAAGAGAGACTTGAGAAGCAGCAGGCACTGGATAAACAATACCTTGCTGCCATTACTGCAGCCGACAAACTCCTGGCCACGAAATCCTATCCTGAAGCCAAAACCCAGTATACAGCAGCCCTTGCGCTGAAACCGGGAGAAGCCTATCCCGGGACAAAGATTGCAGAGATCGATAAAATCCTGGATGAGATAGCCAGGCAGAAGGCTGAAGCCTTATTGAAACAAAAATCCCTCGATGACCAGTATACCGCCATTATCACCAATGCGGATAAGCTGCTTGCAGCTAAAACCTATGATCAGGCGAAGGCGGAATACCAAAAAGCATCAGCTCTGAAACCAACGGAAGCCTACCCGAAAACTAAAATTCAGGAAATTGACAAGCAGTTAACTGAACTGGCCCGGCTTAACAAGCTGGATGACGATTATAGTGCTGCAGTAAAGAAAGGCGATTCCCTCCTGGGGGCCACTCAATACGCCCAGGCAGAGACCGCCTTTACCGAGGCTGAAGCCTTAAAACCGGACGAGGCCTATCCGAAAGAAAAACTGGCTCAGATCAATACGGCCCTGGCTGAGCTGGCGAAGCGGGAAGCGCTGGAAAAAGAGAGACTTGAGAAGCAGGAGGCACTGGATAAACAATACCTCGCTGCCATTACTGCAGCCGATAAACTCCTGGCGACGAAATCCTATCCGGAAGCCAAAACCCAGTATACAGCAGCCCTTGCGCTGAAACCGGGAGAAGCCTATCCCGGGACAAAGATTGCAGAGATCAATAAAATACTCGAGCAGATAGCAAAACAACAGGCCCTTGATAGCGAAT
>Ga0208102_1000100_pt1 | contig 49257 bp, 42 predicted proteins | sample CryBogmetaGMA17M_FD_184549 | JGI IMG/M metagenome (GOLD analysis project Ga0208102, IMG submission 184549) | Freshwater microbial communities from Crystal Bog, Wisconsin, USA - MA17M (SPAdes) | ecosystem: Environmental > Aquatic > Freshwater > Lake | place: Crystal Bog, Wisconsin, USA...
GGAATTAACACTACTTTATCAAGAAGGATTCAAGCAAAACTAAATATTTTTTATTAAATATCAATAACTTAAAAAATATCTATCCTGAAAAATATTCTTGGCACAATTATTTCATGTTGATTAGTACAAAAGAATAATTTTTCGATCTACACACAAGGAGGATCAGGGTTATGAAAAAGATGATGCAAACAATACTTTTGGTGGGCTTTGTCATTCTAACGACAGCGTCATTTAGTTATGCACAATTCAGCGCAGTAGGATCCACCAGCTTCCCTTATTTTCATCTGGGATGTTTAATTGTCGGCGGTATGATCATTGTTTCTCTGAAACGAAAATACACAAAAATATACTTGAGCGAAGCCATTGGATCATTTGCACTGTATACTGTTTTAGTTGCTCTTTTCACAGTACCGGTAGTTGACGCTCTGAAAACTTTTATTAACTAACCAAACCCCTCCCCTCTATTTATAGTAAAAGCCCCCGTGCATATTCTGACGGGGGTTTTTGCTAATGAGACCCAAGTTTCAGAAACGTAGTGCACTGAAACTTGTTAGTTGAATTATCCCGCAAAGCAAAGCGTCGCGGGATTAATGACACCCGGAAGGCACCTATATGTTTGCTTCAATCAGTACTGTCAGACTGCGCGATACGGACACAGCGAGATTTGCAAGCAAGCCTGTTTCCATATCAGGCGAGTAGCGATCGCCCACCGCATCGCCGTTATTCCAACAGCCGATAATGTGATCGCCAATACTAAAAGGCACTATTGCCAGAGACTTGACAAAGTATTTGCTGCTCGAAGGAAGAAGTTTATAGAAGGGCTGCAAATCCTTATTCACCAAAACAGGTTTTCTACCGGAAGGAAGTAGCTGGCAGAAGAGTTCCGGTGAGATTACACAAAGCCTGGTTCTCAAAATATCAGAAGATTTTATAGCCGCAATTACCGGAGCGGCCTTTTCGTTGTCCATCAGCGTCAGCCAGACAAATGGAACTGTGAATTCTTTTTCGATTCCCGCAAACAAAGTTTCAAAAAGCCCGGCGATTGTCTGGTCTTCCTGCAGCTTTGCTTCAATCTTGCTGAAACTCGCAGCAAGTTCTTCATTTATGCGTTTAATATCTTCTTTCTTATCCATTTTCCTCATCCTTCCCATTGGGCGTAAATAATTACATGATCGGACGGTTTTTCGGCAAGCCTCGAAGCCAGATCGATTTCACAACTGCGCGACTTAGCGGCCAGTGGCTTTGTTGCCAGAATGTGATCTACGCGCCAACCCAGATTCCTGCCCACGGAATCGCGCACACGATAATCAAAAAAAGTGTACTGGCCTGCCTCAGCGGGATGATGCTTGCGGAAAATATCTGTGAAGCCCCATGATTTCATATCTTCATAGGCCTGCCAAACTTCCGGGTTAAAAGAAACGTGCCCTAGAATTCTTTTGGGATCATGGACATCAATATTTTCCGGTGCGACATTAAAATCACCACATAAAATTATTTTTTGATCAGGCTTGAAATTCTTTTGCAGATATTTTTTCAGGCGCCCCAGCCAAGCCAGCTTGTAAGCAAACTGTGGCCGGTCCACTTCCTGACCCTGCGGCACATATACATTTATGATGACCAAATCATCAAAGTGTGCGGCCACTAGACGGTCGGAATCATTAGGTTCGCTATCCAAGCCAAAACCAACTTTAGGTGGTTTTGGCTTGGATGCAATGGCTACACCGTTATATTGCTTATTCCCACGGAAAACTATCTGGTAACCCAGCTTCTCAAACTCTGCTACCGGAAACTTAGCATCTTCAACCTTGGTCTCCTGCATACAAAAATAGTCGGGTTTATTGTTTTGCAGCCAGGGCAAAACAATGTGCAGGCGGGAGCGGATGGAATTCACATTGTAACTGGCAATCTTCAAGTCGTATTGTGCCTTTCTTAAATTATGTCGGTTAACATTAATTATTTTCCCCTTCGTTTGTCAATGAATTTAATAAATCCAATAATAATAAGATTATACCATTATAAATCAAAGATGATATCGAGGCGGTAAGGAGGATAAGACAAGGCGTATTCTACACGCGTGACTTTCAGGTTATACGTTGAGGAAGGAGACGACGCAGCCAACAAAGATAGCGCTTTGATTTATAATTGGTATTGATATAATTTCGTTGACATAGACATTACCATGCCTTATAACCACCGATAATAAAATTAAATAAAGCGGAGGAGACAACTTTATGAAAAAATTATACATCATTTTTACAGTATTATCTTTTTTTGCTTTTCTAGTTTCGGGCTGTGGCGGAGGGGATTCCTCCAACATTAAAATCGGCCTCATTGCCGAATTAACCGGCGATGTACCGGCTGTCGGCGCATCCTGCAAAAATGCCGCCGAAATGGCTGTTGCCGAAGTAAACAGCACCGGGGGCATCCAACTTGGCGATAAAAAATACAAAGTTAATTTAATCATTGAAGACAATGCCGGCAAAGCCGATCAATCCGCCTCATCGGCACAAAAGCTGATTACACAGAAAAAAGTGTTAGCTATAGTGGGGCCGAATGCCAGCCGTTACGTCTTGCCCGCGGCAGAAATCGCTGAAACAAGTAAAGTTGTTCTGATTACACCCTGGTCAACAGCACCGAAAGCCACCCTGGATTCCAAAACCGGCGCTCCCAAAAAATATGTATTCCGCCCTTGTTTCATTGACCCCTTTCAGGGACGCGTAATAGCCAAATTTACTTTGGATAACCTTAAAATGAAGAAAGCCGCAGTGCTTTATGATGTCGCTTCGGAATACAATAAAGGCATCGCTGAAATTTTCAAAGAAGTCTATGAACAAAATGGCGGGAAAGTAGTTGCTTTTGAAACTTACACCACCAATGATAAAGATTTTTCTTCCCAATTGACAAAAATTAAAAAAGCGGGCCCGCAAATCATCTTTCTGCCCAATTATTACAGCGAAGTACCGCTGCAAATCCAGCAAGCAAAACGCCTCGGCATAAAGGTTCCTTTTATCGGATCTGATTCCTGGGGCAGTGAAGAACTGGTTAAGCTCTGCGGTAAAGATTGCAATGATTATTATTTCAGCACTCATTATGCCGCCGATGCCGCGCTTCCTGTAACTAAAAAGTTTATTGAAGATTACAAGGCCAAATACGGCAGCACGCCAGATGACGTTGCCGCGCTAACTTATGATGCTTTCGGCCTGCTCTGGCAGGCATTGAAAACTGCCGGCATAAATGATCGCCAGGCGCTGCGAAATGCCCTGGCTAAGATTCCGCAATATGATGGTGTAACAGGCAGTATGGAGTTTAAAGAAGGTTCCGGCGATCCGATCAAGAGCGCTGTGATTTTAAAAATAGTAGATGGGAAGTTTATATGGTTTGCCAACGCCAAACCATAGCGACATGGTAAAAAGTCCATATGCTGCGTTGCGCTGCATCCCTCGTCACTGCGACCTACGGGAAAGTAGGCCTCATTCCTCAGGATTTGCGCGCCTTGCCTCTGGAAATCTTTACCAAGCCGCATAAAAGTCGTCATACCGGACTTGATCCGGCATGACAAAAACATCTGGATTCCCCAGTCAAGTAAACTGAAGGTCATCTTCGACCGGGGAATGACAAGACGAAAGAAGACACTTTTGTAGCGTAACCACTCTATGGTCTATATCTTTCAGCAACTTCTAAACGCTCTGCAACTGGGGAGCATTTACGCTCTGATTGCCCTGGGTTACACCATGGTCTATGGCATCCTGACCATGATCAACTTCGCGCATGGTGATCTTTTTATGATCGGCGCTTTTTTTTGTTTCCTGATTGCCGTCTATCTCAAATTATCCTTTGTCCCCACGCTGCTTTTATCCATGATGGGAGTTGCCTGCCTGGGTGTGGTCATCGAACGCCTTGCCTACAAACCTCTGCGCAATGCTCCGCGCGTATCGGCAATTATCACCGCGCTAGGTGTCGGTCTTTTTCTGGAAAATTTTACCCTGGCGCTCAGTCCCTATCCTCAGCACATCCCGACGCTGATTACCAATACAACGTGGAATTTCGGCAGCCTTTCAATTTCTTCTTTGCAGATAATTGTTATCGTGCTTTCGCTTTTGCTGATGTTCGTATTGGATTTTATTGTTCAGCGAACAAAAGCTGGTATGGCCATGCGCGCCATTTCCTGGGATAAATCGATTGTCCCTCTGATGGGCGTGCCGGTAAATAAAATCATTTCTTTGACTTTTGCCATCGGCACAGGTCTGGGCGGAGCGGCAGGTGTCATGTATGGCCTGGCCTATCCGGTGATTGATCCTTACATGGGCATTATGGTCGGCTGGAAAGCATTTATCTCCGCCGTTGTTGGTGGTATCGGCAATGTGCGCGGCGCAATGATCGGCGGGTTTATTTTAGGCACAGTGGAAATAATGGTTGCGGCCTTCTTCCCCTCAACCTACCGTGATTTTGTGGCCTTCAGCCTGCTTCTGATTTTATTGATTGCCCGGCCTTACGGAATCCTGGGTAAACCTCACCCGCAAAAGGTATAGCGATGTCCAGACTCTCCACCACATATTCTACGCTGCTTACTCGATGGCAAACGCTTACCTCGCATCGCTATTTCTTACCGGTATTTATTGTCGTGGGATTACTGTTTTCTATCGCAGCAACTCGTCTGGAGATATTGGATCAATACGTGCAGCTGATTTTGATTTATGTGGGCATTAACATCATCCTCACCGTCAGCCTTAATCTGATCAATGGCTACATGGGCGAGTTTTCAGTGGGGCATGCCGGGTTCATGGCTATCGGCGCTTATATCGCCTCCATCCTGACGGTTAACGTTTTTCCGCAGGCGTCAGTGAATTTTCTTTTTCCCGCCGCCGTTCTTGCCGGCGGCATCGGCGCGGCGCTGATCGGGCTTCTGGTGGCCATACCTTCTTTTAAAACAAGGGGCGATTACCTTGCTATTGTTACGCTGGCTTTCGGCATGATTGTCAAATCCGGCCTGGAAAACATTGATGCCGTGGGCGGGCCGCGTGGTCTGCTGGGGATGGATAAACTCACTACCCTGCCCTGGGTTTTTTTCTGGACGGTATTATCGGTGTGGGTTATCCGCAACCTTGTTTATTCCAAATTCGGGCGCGGTGTTCTTTCCATTAGAGAAGATGAAATTGCCAGCAGTCTCATGGGTGTGAACACACGCCAGGTAAAAATCATCGCGTTTGTTGTTTCCTCTTTTTTTGCCGGGATTGCCGGAGGGCTTTTCGCGCACGCCTTGCAGTTCATTAATCCGCGCATGTTCGATATTCTCAAATCCACCGATATCCTGATCATGGTTTATCTGGGCGGCATCGCTTCTCTTGCCGGTTCGATTATCGGGGCAGTTATCTATACTATTTTACTGGAAGTGCTGAGACCTTTGGGAATCTGGCGGATGGTTTTAATGCCGCTGTTGCTCGTTTTGCTGATGATTTACCGCCCGCGCGGCATCATGGGATTGCGCGAAGCAAAAATGTTTGTTCCGCTGCGCGATCTGCTATTGGTAAAGATTTTACGGCAGAAGAAAAAGGAGGCTGATAATGCCTCTGCTTGAAGCTAAAAACATTACCCATCGTTTCGAGGGATTATGCGCTGTCGCAGATTTTAACTTCAGTCTTGCGCCAAATGAGCTTGTTGGAATCATCGGCCCCAACGGCGCGGGAAAAACCACCCTCTTTAATCTCATTTCCGGCGTCTATCTTGCCACCGAAGGAACTATTCAGTTCGCGGGCGAAGAACTTGTCGGCCAAACTCCGCACTTGATTAACAAGCTGGGCATTGCCCGCACCTTTCAGAATATCCGCCTTTTTAAGGAACTGACCGTTCTGGATAATGTCCGTATCGCTTATTATGGAAAGATTATTTACAGCCCGGCAGAAGCGCTGCTGCATATTGGCCGTTTCCGCGCTGAAGAAAAGCGCATTGCTGATATGGCTATGGAACTACTTACCATTTTTAAGCTCGATGATATGGCAGATATTGCCGCCGGGAGCCTGCCTTATGGCTTGCAGCGCAAACTGGAGATCGCGCGCGCGTTGGCAACGGGGCCCAAACTACTTCTTTTGGATGAGCCGGCTGCCGGGATGAATCCCAACGAGATTGAAACCCTTATGAAATTTATTCACTGGATCAAAAAGACTTTCCATTTGACAATTATTCTAATTGAACACCAGATGAGGCTGGTCATGGGTATATGCGAACGGCTTGTAGTGCTTGATTTCGGGGCAACCATTGCCGAAGGATTGCCCTCGGAAATTCAAAATAATCCGAAAGTCATGGAAGCCTATCTGGGCGAGGAAGTTGTATCATGAGTGCAAAAGAAGCGCATCTTTCTGTTCAAAATTTAACTATTGCCTATAATAACATCGGCGCTGTTCATGACGTGTCGTTTGATGTTGCCGAAGGGGAAATTGTCACCTTAATCGGCGCCAACGGCGCTGGCAAATCTTCCATCCTGCGGGCCATCTCCGGCCTGATACCATACAGCGGCCTTATTACTTATAAGGGAGGCGGTTTAAAACAAGTTCCCGCAGATAAAATCGTCGCCAGGGGAATTGCCCAGGTGCCGGAAGGACGGGGCATCTTCGGCAATCTGACCGTGCTGGAAAATTTGAAACTTGCCACATGGCAGCGCAAAGACAAAACACAAATCGCGCGTGATTTTGAACGTATTTTTAAGCTCTTCCCCAGGCTACTTGAACGCAAAAAGCAGTTAGGCGGAATGCTCTCCGGCGGCGAGCAGCAAATGCTGGCTGTGGGCCGGGCGCTCATGACGGACGCTCAAATGCTACTTATGGATGAACCTTCCATGGGATTATCACCCGTGCTGGTGCGTGATATTTTTCAGACCATAGCGGAAATTAATCAGGCGGGAAAAACCATTCTGCTTGTGGAACAAAACGCCAATATGTCTTTGCATATCGCCTCGCGTGGTTACGTTCTGGAAACAGGCCGCGTCGTACTCACAGGTTCCGGCAAAGAACTGATGGGCAATCCACGAGTGAAGGAAGCCTACCTCGGTGGCTGATTCCACGAGAAACTGTCATCTCACTTCACGAAATTTTCAGGTAACTATGTAATCCGGAAAGATAGTTTACTCCCAGATATGTAAACAGAACACAGGCAAATCCGATAATGCTCATCAGCGCCATACGTTTGCCCCGCCAGCCGCGGACATGGCGCGCGTGGAGCATCAGCGCGTAAATAAGCCAGGTAATGAGAGACCAGGTTTCTTTGGGATCCCAGCTCCAGTATGAACCCCAGGCATAGTGCGCCCATACCGAACCTGTCATAATACCGAGGGCCAAAAAGATAAAACCCTGGGCAGCACTTTGATAAATCAGTTCATCAATTACATCATCCTCCGGTAAAAGATGAAAAAAGCCGGACATCATTTTCCCCCTTCTACCCGCCGCTGCTATCTTTAAAAAATACATAATCCCCAGACCAAAAGCTACAGTGAACGCGGCGTAGCCCATAAAGCAGGTCAATACGTGACTGGTAAGCCAGTTGCTTTGCAGTGCCGGAATAAGGGGATCAATATGGCTGCTGATGTCCGGAGAGAAGGAAGCAAAAGCCATTAGCAAAAAGGAAACGGGCAAAATAAAAACGCCCAGGCTCCTGTTCTTCAGCCGTAGTTCCATGATGAGATATAAAAATACAATCGTCCAGGAAAAGAAGACCAGCGATTCATAAAAATTGGATAGAGGCGCATGCCCGATACCCAAATCATAGGAATCTTTCCAGCGCCAAACCAAGGCGATCGTCTGGGAGATCAGACCTGCCCAAGCCGTATAGGTGGCCAACCTGCCCCAGAAATCCCTGCCCATAGTCATCCGGAAAAGATAAAATACAAAGGCGGCAAAATATATAAATGTTACCAGGCTCAATATCTTCGTGCTAATCATCGCAAGCTCTCCAACCTTTCCTTAATCCGGATAAGAATATCTTTAATGTCCCGCTGTAGTCCAACCGCATTTTTATTACTGCGGCCGGCAATACTGATCCTTGTGTTTTCCCCCTGCGCCTCAATCCACAGCCAGACCTGCCGATGAGAGCTGAAAAATACCAGTAGCAATCCGATAAACATCAAAAAAGCGGAGGCGGCAACAACGGGCAATCCCGGATCATTGTTTACCTGCAAACCCGTATAATATTTTTCTTGTACACCGCCTATAACAAAAACATAGGGACGGAAAAGACCGGGATTAAACATGGGGATCTGCTGAACAATCCCCGGATTCATCTCCTTGATTTTATCGATATGACGAAAAACCCAGAAGGCGGTTTCTCCCCGCGCGGATACAACCTCAAGCTTTGCCGCCGGCCCCATATTCATCAGGTTTCCCTCCACCCTAAGAACATTGACCTTTCCTTCTTTGCCGGGCAAAACAAATGTTTCTCCCATACCAACTAAAATCTCCTGACTTTTCTTGCCGTTTTCAAATAAAGAAAGAGACGCCTTACTTTCAGCAGTCAGGCCGTAGCTGGATTGATAAAACCGGAACCCTTCAAAACTAAGCGGAGAGTTAACAAGCAATTGACCCTGTGAGGCAACCTGATTGTTTTTGAGAAAGGTCAAATCGGAACGATATGTTTTGGGAGCGCCATTTTCATAGAATTCAATTATAAAGCGATCACAGCGAACTGCAAACGGCAGAAGCAATATCTGATCTTTATTTCGCAGATCAATTTTGTTTACTGTCTGTCCTTCACCGATATTGACATAACCTTCAATGCCAAAAATGGAACTGATCATAACTCCCGCAATAAGGATAACAACGCTCAGATGAACTACATAAACGCCGAAATAGGAAACGCGTCCTTTATCGCCATAAAAATATAATCCATCTGTTGTCTTTTGGCGCTGATAACCGCGGAATCTGCTTTTCATTGCCATCACGGCTATTTCGGCGATAACCTTCTGATCTTGCTTTGTGTTGATGATCGCATCTTCAGAAATGTCCTGGAAAATATCCGGTTTTGCCGGGAAGGATTTGGCGCGAAAATGCCGCCAAGCTTGTGGAAAGCGGTTTATTGAACAAACAATAAGATTGAGGGACAAAATTCCCAGAAGCAGAAAAAACCAGACGGAATGATAAAGATCAAATATCTGCGTCGCCTGCAGGAAAGTGAAAAGACCGGGTGGAATCTGCAAGGCTAATTGTGCGGCAACATCCCTCTGGGGAACAACCGTTCCAATAATAGAAATCAAGATAATAATAACCAGCAGGGCAATCGTCAAACTGACCGAAGAAAAGAAATACCAAACGCGGGATTTATTTACAGTCAAATAAGAACCTCAACAAAGCGTGAAATGTGATTACAGCGATTCAGGAACAAAGATTACTGCGATTAAAATATCTCTGTAATCTTTTCTTTATCGTTGTAATCTTCACTTTTCACGAGATACGCGGCAATACGTATCCTTTTTCTCTAAATAATTTCAGACAGGCATCCACTACATCTGCATCATAAAGGATGCCCTTACTCCCGGAAATCTCCTCCAACGCAAAATCAACTCCCAGTGCCGGCCGATAAGGCCGGTGAGAAGTAATGGACTCCACAACGTCAGCAACGCATAGAATCCTTGCCTCCAGGGGAATATTCTTTCCCTTAAGACCCTGAGGGTAGCCGGATCCATCCATCCGTTCATGGTGCTTAAGCACTAAATCGGCCACGGGCCAGGGAAATTCGATATCTTTCAAAATATCAAACCCTATCCGGGCATGGGTTTTAATCAAACTGAATTCCAGCTCAGTCAGCTTTGTCGGCTTGCTAAGTATCTCCGTCGGCAGGGATATTTTGCCGATGTCATGAATGGAGGAAGCCATGCGGATGCTGTCAATTTGTTCTCTTTTCAGCTTCATTTCCACGGCTATGGAGCGCGCCAGATCAGCAACTCTTCTTTGATGGCCAGCCGTGTAGGGATCTTTCGTTTCCACGGTTACAGCCATGGCGTTAATCGTTGCTTCCAGAGATTTCCTCAGGCGCTCGATATTTTGCTGACGTTCCGTTTCCATATTCTTTTTTTCTGTTATGTCCTGATTAATTCCCTGGTAATAGAGCAGATTGCCTTCCTCATCCCGGACAGCGTGCATATTGATAGATACCCATATCCTGCTGCCGTCTTTTTTATAGAACTCCGCCTCATAACCCTTTACTGAACCTTCTTTTTCAATAATCTGAAGTATTTTTTTGCGGTCATCTGGATGTACATAAATCTGATAATTAATGTCGGCAACGGTTGCCATGACCTCTTCCTGTGAATCGTATCCAAGTATATTTGCAAATGCCTGGTTTACGGCAATATGGTTACCTCCGGCAGTTGACTGAAAGATTCCTTCCTGAGAATTTTCCACAAGGCTGCGATATTTTTCTTCACTTCTAAGAAGGTCTGACTCCGCCCGCTTGCGTTCGGTGATATCACGGGAAACGTTAGCAAAATAAAGTGGTTTCTTGCTGACAGGATCTGTGATCGTATAGGCCATTGCAGATACATCCGTCCGTCTGCCGGTTTTGAGGTTGATATACTGCAGTTCACCTTCCCATACACACCCTCTCATGAGTAAGGGTATAAGTTCGGTTCTTACCTTCTGGATCAGATGTTCAGAGATGACATCCTGAATGTTGAATTCATGAACCTTGTCCGGCTCGATACCCAGCATCACGCAGCCCGCTTCGTTGAGAAAAAACATTTTCCCATCAATGGTGGACAGATTAATGAGCTCACTGCTGTGCCTAACGACGGACACCAATTTTTGAAATTCATCTTCTATCTTTTTACGCTCGGTGATGTCCTGATAAATGATCTGGGCCTTTTTTACACCATTCCATAAGATTTCCTTGCGGAAAGCCAGGAGATGGCGGACTGCGCCGTTTTTCCGCACAATGCTTAACTCATATTCAGATGGGGCAAGCTCACCCTGCTCTCTTTTTTTCTTTCTGATCTTATACTCGGCATAACTCTGCGGCGTATAGCGTCCTTTCACCGGTATTCTTTTCATTTCCTCAATGCTGTCGTAGCCATAGATATCCAAAGCCGCACGGTTGACATAAACTGTTTCGCCTTCCGCAGACACAATGCGGACGCCCAGCGGGGAATCATCAAGAGAACGGCGGAAGTTTTCCTCGCTTTTCTTCAACTCATCTTCTGACCGCTTGCGCTCGGTGATGTCATGTACAACTCCCATAATGCTAACTGGTTGATGATTTTCATCTCTGATATAGGAAGCATTCATCTCTGTCCAAACGGTGGTTCCGTCTTTTCGTTTCATTTCCAACTGAAGCGTTTGGTATCTGGAATTCTCTCCCTGCTCTGATTTTTCAAGTTCTATGATCTCGGATAGAGTCTTCGTGACCAGATTCCAGGAGGAGGGCGTCATCGTCCCGATAGCCGGTTGTTTCAATAGCTCTTCCGGTTCATATCCCATCAATATTTTTACGGAAGGACTTACATAGGTGCAATTCAGATTCATATCCAAAACAAAAATGACGTCATCAACGTTGTCGGCCAGCAAGCGATATTTTTTTTCGCTTTCTCTTAAATCCTTCTCCGCTTGCTTGCTTTCGGTGACATCCTGGTGGATCATGGTGACCTGCCGAATAACGCCCGCTTTATCCCTGACCGGATAGGCGATGGCCTGTGCCATTCGTTTGCGTCCAATAAAGGACTTTGTTCTCGGAGTAAATTCTGCTGGAGGGAATTCAACTGATTCTCCGGAAAATGCCTTTTCCAGATACGATCTGATTCCGATGTCCTTGAATTGATCGTCCTCAAAAATATTATAGTCCCCCATTTGCTCGAAAGTCACTCCCCACAAGTCCTCAAATGCCTGGTTGACCTTTATAGTTTTGCCACTGATATCCAATATCTGAATACTGAGAGGAGCCTGCGCGACCAAGTTGGAAAACTTCTCCTCGCTCTCCCGCAGTTCATCTTCCGCCCGCTTGCGTTGGGCTCTAACTTCTGCCTCTTTTAATTCTCTGGCAATGGAGGGGCACAGGCGCGATAAGTTTCCCTTCATGATATAATCTTGAGCGCCCGAGAGCATGCACTTCACAGCCGTCTCCTCGCCGATGTTACCGGATACAATAATGAGAGGGATGTCGATATTTGTTTCCTTGAGCAGGGCAATAGCTTGCTCGCCGCTGAATTTCGGCATTTTATAATCGCAAAGTATGATGTCCCATTGCTTCTCCTGGAGGGCTTTTTTCATTGCGGCGGCATTTTCCGCCCTTTCATACACCGGATTGTAGCCGCCTTTTTTCAGCTCACGGATTATCAGGAGCATATCATCTTCCGAATCCTCCACCATTAGAGCCCGGAGGGATTTCAGATTGCTGATTTCAGATTCAGTTTTTTTTGCCATTATAAAAAATCCTAGCGCTATGCGCTACGCGCTACCTAACCATGTATAGTCTTTTTCCTTAAATAATCTCAGACAGGCATCCGCGGCTGCTGCATCATAAAGTATGCCCTTATTCCCGTAAATCTCCTCCAACGCAAAATCAATTCCCAGTGCCGGCCGATAGGGACGGTGGAATGTGATGGCCTCCACAACGTCGGCAACGGCCAGAATCCGTGCCTCCTGGAGAATATTCTTTCCCTTAATACCCTGAGGATAGCCGGATCCATTCATCCGTTCATGATGCTGGAAGACGACATCGGCCACAGGCCAGGGGAATTCGATATCTTTCAGAATATCAAATCCTATCCGGGCATGGGTTTTAATCAAACTGAATTCCAGCTCAGTCAGCTTTGTCGGCTTGCTGAGTATCTCCGCCGGAAGGGCTATCTTGCCGATGTCATGAATAATGGAGGCGGTATGGATAAAATCCTGACGCTCTGCCGATAAGCCCATTTCTGCGGCCATCGCCCGGGAAAGATCGGCTACCCTTTGTTGATGCCCGGATGTATATGGATCTTTTATTTCCACAGTCCGGGAAATGGCATGAACTGTGGCCAACAGAGCTTTCCTCACCCGTTCAAAGTTTTGCTCGCGTTCTTCCTCCGCCTGCCTGCGTTCGGTGATATCATTCATGAAATTTAAAGTGGCAGGTTTACCTTTCCAATCGATCAGGACAGTATCCAGATCTACCCACTTGACGCCGCCGTCTTTATGGATAATCCGAAATGAATAGCGCCGGGTAATATCCTCTCCCTTTAGTCGTCTGAAATGCCGGTCAATGATCATGCCGCGGTCATCCGGGTGAATGAAATCAATAAATGGTCTTGACGCGAATTCCGCACCTTCATACCCGAGTAACATAAGTGCCATCGGATTGAAAAATACCACCTTACCATCCTGTGCCACAAAAATGGTCTCATTAGCATTTTCAAAGAGATTGCGATACTTTTCCTCGCTCTCCCGCAGCGCTTCTTCCGCTTCTTTTCGTTTTATTCTTGATTCTGACTCCTCCAATTCCCGTTTAATTGCGGGACAAAGACGGGACAGGTTGCCTTTCATAATATAGTCATGGGCGCCTAAGCGCATGCAGTCTGCGGCCGTTTCTTCGCCGATAGCGCCGGAAACAACAATTATGGGAATATCGATATTTATCTCTTTTAACACTGCAATGGCTGAAGGCGCATTGAATTGCGGCAGTTTATAATCGCAAAGAATAACATCCCATTTTTTATCTTTAAGGGCTTTTTTCATTGCGGCTGCGGTTTCCACTCTTTCATATTCGGGATCGTAGCCGCCTTTTTTCAGTTCACGGATTATCAGCAACTCATCGTCTTCCGAATCCTCCACCATCAACACCCGGAGGGATCGAGGATCGTCTATTTTAGATTCAGTATTTTTTAACATCATAGAGTATCTCGTACCTCGATACTAAAGATTACTGCGATTTAGGAACAGCGATTACTACGATTAAAATATCGTTGTAATCTTTCTTTATCATCTCTGTAATCATTTCCTACTTTTCCACCGGTGGCGGCTCATTCCAGACCAGCCAGAACAGGCCCAGCGATTTGATAGCTTCCACAAATTTCTTAAAATCAACAGGTTTGCGGACATAGCTGTTGGCGCCCAGTTTATAGCTATTGACCAGGTCACAATCCTCCGCAGAAGACGTGAGGATAACCACCGGCAATAGTTTAGTTAACTCATTTTGACGGATGGTCTTCAGCACTTCCATTCCGTTAATTTTGGGGAGTTTCAGATCCAGCAGGGTAACTACGGGCATATTTTTCACATCCCGTCCCGCATAAATCCCACTGCCGAACAGGTAATCTAACGCTTCCACACCGTCTTTAGCTATAACCACGGTATTTAAGATATTGTTTTGTTTGAATGCCCGTAACGTCAATTCGACATCATCAGGATTATCCTCCACCAGCAAAATTATTTTTTTATCCACAATTCGCTCCTCTCTTTGCGTGATTACGGCGATTTAGGAAACAAGATTACTGCGATTAAAACATCGTTGTAATCGTTTCTCTTCATATCATTAATCGTCTAACTTCACAGCTTCTATTACCAAAATTAACAAGAAGGCCCACTTTTATATCAGACGCTTTTAAATAAGAAATTATCTGACTTTCAAATATCTTGGGCATCTTACCTTCCACCGCTTTGAGTTCAACTATTACTTTATTTTCTACTAAAAGATCGGCCCTGAATTTACCAACGGGCTTTTTATCGTATCTGACAACAAACTCCTTCTCCGCTGTAAATATCAATTTTCGATCATCTAATGCAATCTTCAAAGCATTCATATAAATACGTTCAACAAATCCTGGCCCCAGTTCATTATGAACATGATAACAGACCTCAATAATCTTACCCGTTAAAGGATCCCTCTCCCCGCCAGTATCACCATAATCGCTTTTCTTAATCGCAGTAATCATTTCCCTCCATAGCTGTAACCATCTTCCCCATCGTTGTAATCTAGCTTTTTAATCTCTGTAATCGCTTTTCCATCGCCGTAATCTTTTTGCTATCTCTGTAATCGTTTTTTATTTTACGGCAACGTAAAATAAAAAACTGCTCCGCTCCCCACTTCGCCTTCCGCCCAGACTTCGCCTCCGTGGCGGGTTATAACCCTTTTTACCGTTGCCAGACCAATTCCTGTTCCCTCAAATTCATCTCTGTTATGCAGGCGCTGGAAAGTACCGAAAAGCTTATCCACATAAGCCATATTAAAGCCCACACCGTTATCACGGATAAAGACAGATTTCTTGCCCGCCAGATCAGTGGTGCCGAATTCAATCTTTGGCAGTACCACCTTGCCGGTGAATTTCCGCGCGTTATCTATCAGGTTCGTCAGAACAATGTTCATCATTGCGGGATCACACTTGATGATAACGCCTTCCTGGATAATAAAATCGATGATTCGGGCAGGATCATTCTTTTGAGATTTTTCTGTAATTTCCCGGAACATTTTACTCAAATCAACAGATTCACGACGAAGTTCAAAACGGCTTATCCGGGAGAGTTTCAGCATATCTTCAATGAGATAACCCATATTCTGCGTTGCCGAACGAATCCTATTTAGATAATTGCGCCCGGTATCGTCAAGCTTTTTCTGATAATCCTCCAGCAAGGCCTGGCTGAATCCGTCTATGCTCCTCAGGGGCGCGCGCAAATCGTGGGAAACAGAATAACTAAAAGACTCCAGCTCTTTATTGACTGCATTCAGGGCCTGATTGGTGAGGGCTATTTCTTTATTGCTGTTGTTGATATCATCCACTACACTTAAGAGTGCCTTTTGGCTACCGTACAGATCCGCGGTTCGCTGGACCACCTTTTTTTCCAGTTCCTCGTTCAAGCGAAGAAGATCGCCTTCCGCCCGCTTGCGGTCATTGATGTCGATGATGAGACCTTCCAAATAATTCGTGCCAGACTGGTTTCCGGTAAATCTTGCATTGATAGCCGCCCAGAAGGTCGTGCCGTCCTTGCGGCGCATTTGACATTCAAATTCTTTGAGATATCCCTCTTTGCTGAGAAAGTTGATTGCTTTTTTCCTTTCATCAGGATTTGCATACAATTGGCCGGCTAAATCATCAACCGCTCCGATAATTTCTTCAGGACATTCGTAGCCGAATATTTTGGCAAGTGTCATATTGGCAATGACTAACTTGCCTTCCAGGGTCGTCTGAAAAATTCCCTCCATCGCGTTCTCAAAAATATTTTTATATTGCAGTTCACTTTCCCTCAGCGCAGCCTCTGCCTTCTTACGATCGGTGATGTCTTGCCCTTGAGCAATGGTCTCAAGAAGCTCTTTTCCTTCTCTATCAAAAATATTTGCGGAATTCCAAAGAGCCACCCGAATTTCACCGTCTTTTCGTTTAATCTGGATTTCAACCGATTCCCATAATTCACCAGCCGAGGTACGGGCAATCTTTTGGAGCGATTCATCACGGCTCTCCTGAGGAAATAGTATTTGCAATTCCTTACCCATTACCTCGTTTGCGGAGTAACCGGTAAGCCCCTCAAATGCGTGGTTGAATCTGTTAATTTTGCTCTGCTTATCCCATGTTATGATTGGCGCATTTGCATAATTGATCAAGTTATTGAGATAGTCTCTTGTTTCTCTAAGTTTATCCTCCGCCTCCTTGCGATCGGTAATGTCATTAATGCTGGACAAAACACACATTTCGTTGTTGATTGTGACTATTTCCGCCGAGAAAATCCCCGTAATCCTCTCGCCTGATTTTTTCTGGAATTGAAATTCGCGACCATGAACATTGCCTTTGCTTGATAATTCGCTTACGATAAGGGCGCGATCTTCTTCCCTTTCCCAGAGATGCATACCAATCGTTGTACTACCTTTAACATCCGCCAATTGATATCCTGTGATTCTAAAAAAGCTGTCATTTACTTCGATAATCTGTCCATCAGACATCCGGGTAATCGTGATGGCATAAGTAGATGAATGAAACGCCTTGGAATATTTTTCTTCCTGCGTTGCAATATCCAGCATCAGGCGCTTATTGAACATCAAGGCCAGGCTGTACGTCAGAAAAATAAGCAGTACCTGATTAGATATTAGGACAATCTGTTCAAATGCCCCGGAGTGGAGATAATCGCCTGTTGAGTGCGAGCCGGTAAAAAACTCGACAATCCGGACAACGCTAATTACGCAGTAAGCGGCAAAAACAGTGCCCACGCCTAGCGTCATCTGCCGCATGCCGAGTTCGACTCTGCCCAGCATGAGCCACGCGCATTGAAAACAAATAATCAGTAGAACCACTGATAGATTGAGATTTCTTGCCGCCAGATTAGGTTGAACAAGTGCAAAATGGGCATGAACAAGGACAAACGCCGCCAGCAGGACATAATTTTGAATTTGCGAGCTTTTTAGCCCGACAAAGCGCGTGAGTCCCATATAGCCCAGAAGCGCCCCAGTCATGGCCAGCGCATTGGCCAGCACCATAGAAATCCAGTCCGGGATGCTGCCGCGTAAAACAATCAGAAAAAGCGCGGTTGCTTGCAAGGCAAAATCAAAAACAAAAAATACTGTACCGGCAAAACGCTTACTGCTCTGCTGCCACAGAAGTACAATAACCACCAGGCAGACAATGTCGGTGAGCATATAACTAAAAACAATTGTTTTCATATCCAGCATAAAAAAATCCTTATTCGTATCTCGTGAAGCGTCAAAAACCGTCGCTCGTGAAACGTGAAGAGTGAAGCGCAAACAAAGAGATATGAAATCCGGCGTATGCCGGACGCTTCACTCTTCACGCCTTACGCTTCTCCAGCTCTCTGCCGACGAAAACCCTGTTCGTCTCTTCGAGCAGGTCGATCGTTTCATTAAGCTCGGCCGTCCGTTCTTTTACCTTCTGCTCCAAATTTTTATTGAACTTGCTGATTTCTTCGAGCATTGCCTCCCTTTGGGATTCCGCCTGCTTGCGCTCGGTGATATCGTTGAACGTGACAATAAGCTTGTTGGACATGAAAGTGGCATACAGTTCGCAGATGCGCACCGAACCATCATGGCAGGAAACCCTGTATGCCCCGGTATTGACCGATTTGCCGGACAGCCGCGCCGTTTCCAGGAAAGGTTTCCACCGGTCAATCACCTCGCGCCGGTAGTCGGGGTCCGGATACGCCAGTTGATACCACTCAGGTGTGGTGGGTGCGGTATGTCCGAAAAGTTCTAAGGCGCTGCGGCTCCAGTATTCAATGTTGTTATCCTGCACATCCACTAAAGCAATGGGGAATGGTGTCGAATCAATAACAGCGCGGATCCTTCCCTCGCTGGCCAGCAGTTCATCCTCGAACCGTTTGCGCTCGGAGATATCCACGAGTGTGGTAACAAAGTGAAGTGGCTGGCCGGCTTTATCCCGTCGCAGCGCTGTGCTTACATCCGCCCAGACGACTGATCCGTTCTTGTGCAGGTATCTTTTATTGAAGCGGGTAGCGTTCTGCTCACCGCTCAGGAGCAGGCCGATTTTTGTCACAGTTGTATCGATATCCTCCGGCAGTGTTAACTCCTGCCAGGTCTTACCTTCCAACTCCTGTTTACTGTAACCCAGCAGATCGGCAAACGCCTGGTTAACGGTAATCTTGCCTGCGGGGGTTGTGATGGACTTGCCGACGTTTGCGGCTTCAAACACATGCCGGAACCTGTCCTCGCTTGCCTTCAACATCTCTTCTGCTTTTTTCTGAAAGGTGATATCCTGAATGATCGGCAGAAAATATAGCGGGTTGCCATTTTTATCCCTGATGAGACTGATGGTCACTTCACCCCAAACCAAACTTCCATCCTTTCGCACATATCGCTTCTGTACCCTTGAGGTCTTTATTTCGTCCGCCATAATGGCGCGCAGATCTGCCATACCAATTTCTATATCATCAGGAAATGTAATCTCGGCGATTGTTTTCCCCTTCAAATCTTCAGCGCTGTAGCCCAGAAAATCACAAAATGACTTATTGCATTGCAGGAAACGCTTGTCCGTACCGACCATCGCCACACAGACGGGCGCTTCGTCAATAGTCCATTGCAGTTTGGCCAAACTCTCGGACAATTGATCTTCCGCCTGCTTGCGCTCGGTGATGTCGGTTGCTGTGCCCTGGGCGCCAATTACTTTTCCATCTTTATAAATTCTGGAAAAGGAACAATCAAAAATCAACCTTTCTCCAGATTTCGCCATCATCGGTATTTGAAAATGCCTGATCTTTTCCCCTGTCATACCTTTCTGTAAGTTTTCTATAGCTCTTTGATGATCTTCTTCAGGTATAAAATTGAAGATGTTCATGTTGATCGTTTCTTCGTTCTCATAGCCGAGTATTTCCTTGGTCCTTTTGCTGACAAAAGTTATCTTGCCTTCCAGGTCAATAGTGAAAATGACATCCGGTATGTTATCGATCAAACTTTTATACTTGTCTTCCGCCTCACGCAGCGCTTCCTCTGCTTTTATGTGCAGCAAATCATTTTGAGTTTGTGATAAGTCTTGCATCAGCACTTTTTTTTCGGATATGTTATTTAATAGTTTCGACAGTAAGACACCCATGATAACCATGCTGACCATGAAGATCAAAGCTCGAAATAAAGGATCAGGGTAAGGCGATACAACCAGAGCGCGGGGTAGAAAAATAAGTAATGAAAGGAAACTTGCTACGGCAATGCCCCTTAGCCTGAATTCATAAGCTGCATACATGGCCGGTATAAGAAATAAAGCCCGGTGCAAATCGTGAACAGTGTAGAAAATCTTCCATTTCAGATGCGTCCATCCGCCCAAATTTATAATGACATCCATATAGTAAAATGCTGTAAAGGCGATCATGAGGATAGTTATATGCCAGAAAGATTTATTCTTCCATGCTGGCACTTGCTGGTGTTCGCGGGCTGTACCTGTTGTCTCTGAATTGTTCATAGTGAACTCCTCTGTTTAAACAAGATTACGGTGATTCGAAAAGAAGATTACGGCGATTCAGGAACAACGATTACAACGATTTAAGGGCAAGATTACGGCGATTTAAATATCGTTGTAATCGTTCTTTCCTATCTCTGTAATCATTTCCCTTTCCCCTCCAGCTCCGCAATCCTTGCCTTCAGCTCCCGCATCCTTAGTTCCCGATCAACAAATACTTTATTGATCCGCTCCAGTTCGGCGGTTCTGACCGTCAATTCCGCGGTGCGCTCGGCGACACGTTGTTCGAGCTCTGCGTTGAGTTTTTTTATTTCTTCCTCTGCCAGCTTTCTTTCGGTGACATCACGGGCTGAAGAAAGTGCTCCGATCACATTTCCCTGCGCGTCTTTGAGCACATGGCACCACCAGGCCAGCAGCCTCTCTTGCCCGTCCTTGCGCCTCTGCCAGCTTTCTAAATAAATAATGGTTTCATTGCCGTTGAAAATGGGCTGAACTACATCATAAGTGTTTTGTTCCTTTACAAAATAAAAATCAGCTTCCTTGCCAATAACGTCCTCTCCAAAATAATCAATGCCGCGTTCATTAGCCCAGGTATAAATTTTATTGTTATCCACTTCCATAATGATATCAGGAATAGCTTTAAGAAGCGCCTGCTGATGCAGGGAAATCTTTTTTATAGCCTCCTCCGCATTCCTGCGCTCGGAGATTTCTTTTTGGAGGGTTTCCACGGAGGTATGGGATTGCTTCAGTTTGGCTGCCATTTTATTGCTGGAACGGGCCAAATCCGCCAGTTCATCATCGGCATCCGCAACTATTTGATAATCCAGATTACCCTCCCCGATAAATTTGACTCCCGAAGTGAGAGCAGCCAGGCGTTTTACCATAATTCTGTTGATCACATTTGAATTGATGACGATCACCAAGCCGTCAAAAACAAAAAAGAAGATAATCAGGAAAACGAATATGCTTCTTGCCCTTAAAGCTGCCTTTGCGGTTGATTCATGCAGCATTCCGATACTATCCATCAAGATGTAGCTATTCAGAAATATCTGGGTGATCTGCCTCGCATTCTTTTCATCAAAAGAAAATATTCTGTTCGCCTTGCGCCTCTCTAGCTTATCTTTCTCTAATATCGCTGAGAATCCGGCAAACGTTGCATCATAATACTGCCGCGCTTTCTGCAACAGGGCTTTGTCCTCTTTGTCCGTAAAACTTTCAGCCGCTGTTTCCATTAATCCCCGAAGGGCTTCGGACTTTGCCTGCCACTGAATGCTCGCCCGTTCTTCCCGATTCAAAAGATAATCGTCCCGCAATGCAATGCGTTCAAAGGCGGTTTTCTTCATTCCCTCGACCAGTTTCTCGTTTTGGTTGTTCTTGTCAAAAATCCAGAATGCCCAGGCCAGGGCAAGCATCATGAGCATGACGGCAACTATGTAGATCCAGCTATTGATTTTCAGTCTTTTTGAGATCTTCATATTCTTTCTCTCGATGATTACGGCGATTATTAAAAACGATTACGGTGATTCAGGAACAACGATTACAACGATTTAAGGGCACGATTACTACGATTAAAACATCGCTGTAATCTTTTTCAACGAATAATCCTCACCGCCTCCGGCTTTACCGCAGCCAGGCCGTCGCAATAAATAAAATCAAGATAGTTGGGCATATCCCGACGCGCCACTAATCTGTTTTTTATCGCCCAGCGCGTCTGGTCTTCTAAGTCCACCAGCAAGGCCTGATCAAGCACATTCCGGAACGTGAAAATATCCCAGGTTTCATCCAGAACGGTTTTATCTATCTTGAGAAATTCGGCGACAAGTTTCCGGGATTCTTCGGGATGCTGTTGCACAAATGTTTCGGCCTTGGTCAGCGCCCGCAGGACTTTTTTAATCGCTTCAGGATTTTTCTTTACATATTCCTGCCCGGCAATAGCGCAGAAGTTCTCCGTGTAGATTGATTCACCGAAAAATATTATCCCGTTTTTCCCCAAAATTTTAGTAAGTTGTATCAAGATAGGATTCCATGTCGAGACTGCGTCCACCTTTCCCTTGGCGAGAGCGGCGGCCATCTCGTCGGGCTTTAGATCAATAACTTTGACGTGGTTTATGTCAATACCATGCAACATCAGAAAAGAATTAGCAAAGAAATGCCCCGTTGTGCCCAGTGTGATACCTAGTTTTTTCCCTTTCAGATCCGAGGGCTTGGCAATTCCGCGGTCTTGCCTGGCCACGATGGCTTCATTCTTGTTGGAAATCTGGATCACTGACAATACCGTGATTTTCTTGCCGCCCATGACGGCAAACACTATTGGCGTATCTCCCGCTGTGGCAATATCCGCCTTACCCTCGATCACCGACTGAAGCGCCAGTTTACCGAAACCATGAGGCTGCGGTGTCACGTCCAATCCTTCTTCCTTAAGATAATCCTTCATTAAGGCGATAGTCATGAGGATTGCATTGCCCGCGGTCGAATGAGCTATGGTGATTTTTTGAGGCGTATCGGCTGGCTTTTGCGGCTGGCAACCGGTGATGGTCAGCGTGAGAAGAACCATGGCAGTAAGAACAAGTATGACCAAACGGCGTGGCGCCTGAAAATGAATCATATTCTTTCCTCCCAGGTATGATGATTACGGTGATTATGAACAACGATTACGGCGATTCGGAAAGAAGATTACTGCGATTAAAATATCGCTGCAATCTTTTATTCTTCACTGTAATCATTCTTCACTATCGTTGTAATCTTGTTCTCTATCTCTGTAATCATTTTTCACAGAAATTTTACCCTTAAAACATATAAAGTCAATATAATTATTATGCTTTTAATCTTCTTTTTCTTTCTTCCGGGGAAGGAGCGGTTCTATTATCTTGACCGGCAGTAACAGCGTTCTCTTCATAATCCCCAGCACTCCCTTGCCGACTGCTGTGGGTGAAAGAATAATTATGGTGGGATCATCAAGCTTGCCGGTTATTCTTAAAGGAATGGAAATCAGGGTGTCTTTTAGCACATAGTTAACCAGCGGTATTTTGCTCACCAGGTAATCAACTGTTTTGAACGGAGCGACCAAAACGGTAAGATCAATGCTATTGTTGGCAATATCAATTTCACCCTGCCCGACGAGATGCATAGTGGTTCCATTGATAATTGCTTCTCCAATTATGAATTTTCCATTACGAAGATCACCTCGAATTATTATTGAATTATAGTTCAGTCCCGAAGTGTTAAGATCGGGAATTTTCCCCCGCAGAAGTTCCGTCACATTCAGGAATGAAAGAATTTTTGCCAGCAGGGTGAAACGATAAATGCACCCGTCTTTGGCACGGAAATCAACTTTCCCCTGGAGAGAGTGAACCAGATTGTCAGACTTTCCCCGCGCGTTGATCCCTGCTTCCAGATCCACAATGCCACTGATCCGCAAGTCTTTCCCCCAAAGACAATTCAGGACGGGCTCGAGTTGCTCTGCGGTTGCTTCCGGCTTTAAATCCAACGCGATATTCCCGTCGGCAAAACTCAGATTTCCCGGAAGGGAAATGCCGCAGAGTGCCGCGTCGGTTATGGCAACACGCACTCCCTTTTGATCAAACAGAATGTCAGCACTCACAGGGCTTGTGTTATAACGCCCCCAGGTAACAGATTTTGCTTTAAGCCGGACAATCCCCTGCACTCCCAATTTTTTTTTAGAAAGCGCTGTGGGCCGAGGTGTATCCGTATTCTTTTTATCGGCCAGAGCCTGCGAAATTTTGTCCACGTTTATCCCATCGGTTGCGGCATCCATGTCGAGGCGAAATATATTTTTTAAAGCCTTGAGCTCACCCTTCAAGGCAAACTGATTATCCGCAAAACTAAAAGTTGCCGAATCTATCTTCAATGTCTTATTGTTCGCGCGCAGATTGGCGTGACTTATTTTGAGCGGTTCATTTACACCCAGGGGAACAATAAAATTAGCGCCATCAAGATATCCTTGTGCCGAAGATGCCCCCGGCTTGCCCAAATTAACATGGGCACGAAAGTCTCCCTTTATCCATCCGTGATGAAATGAAGTACGCTCGAACACACGGTTCAGGGCTTTTTCAGTCAGAGAACCTCTAAAAGAAAAGTCCGCCAGATTTTTACCGTACGTAAGCGAAATAGCGACATGGGAATCTTCATCACGGACAATCAACTGTTTTATCGCCAATTTTTCATCGTATTTGCGCAGATCAAGCGAAATAGTCGGGCCGTTCTGGATTGCCGCGATTCCTGTAATAGCCAGATCTGATCCCGCCTGCCAGACTATATTAGCATTCGAAATCGACAGAGGCGCACGCAGGGTAAGCTCGGTTGGCAATTTCAATGTCTTCGAAACCCACCGGACAGTTTCCTGCCCCATGTTTCCGCTCATGACTACATTTGCTGAATCAATCGCCCGCACAGACCAGGATATGACAGCGGAAGCCGTAAACGAGGAATCGAAGGTGGAAACGGATAGGTCATTGATCAGGATATTGTTTCCCTTTGTGTAAAATTTCCCCTGGGCGGAAATACGCCCCCATCGCTCAACATCCCCCTGGAAACTGATTTCTATCCCCATGGGCATAAGAGCCACACGGGCATTGATATCCTGCGCGGTTATTCCATCCCGCCCGTCTTCCCGCACAAGAAGTTTTCCCCGGTGCAATACACAGACCAGCCCGGGCACAGCTGTACTTATTGATGCGAAAACAGAGTCAATATTTGCAACTGTTTCTTTAAAAGAAGAAGGTTTAGCTTGTTTTTCTTTTTCCGATTTTTCTGGGAGGTTTATCGTTATGTCGGGCGATTCCAATTTTAGTATGGCAAGTCTCACCTTGCCTATCAAAAGTGGTAATAGTTCAGGATAAATGCTTGCGGACTGAGCGGAAATTGCGGTTGTCTGAGGTATGGTGATGACAACCTGACTAAAAGCCAAGCCGGGGCGAGGGAAAGTCGAAAGATAAGCTCGCTGATATGTGACCAAATCTCCCAGCTGCTGAGTAACTATTTTCCTGATGTTGTTTTGGGCGGATTCTGAATTTATATACCGGGAAGCAAGACCAAAAAGGATAGCTGTAAGCACAAGAACAATTCCGGTCAGCCAGCCCAACCAGAGCAGTAATTTTCTTTTTTTGCGCATGACCTTTAATAAATACATCTACGTACCATGTCAAGCATAAAAGGATGCCATCAATAATCAAATCTCTATATGGCAAAGTGACTGAATTTCTGTTATAAAGATCGCACTTTGATTCAGAATTGGAATTAACTGAATATAATACCATTTCGATTTCAAATGACAACGAGGCGGCAAGAAGAAGGCTCCGCAGGCGTATTTTATACGCGTGACCTTCAGGTTATACGCTGAGGAAGCCAACGACGCAGCCAACAAAGTTAGCCGAATAAAGCGAATTGGTATAAAATCTAAAAAGAGAGAATCCCATATGCCTTCTGAAGACTTAAGCAAACTGAAGATTGAGAAATCAAAAAAAATCACCGGACCTGCCGGACGTAAAAAGAAACCTTTTATCATTGCGGCCATCGCCTCACTGTTATTATTTTCCGTCATCCTTTACGCGACAGGAATCATTGCTCCGGCAATAACCGTGGATGTAACAACCATCTCGCAGGTTTATCCTTCCCAATCTCTGGCCACACTTAACGCCAGCGGCTACATTGTCGCCCAGCGCAAAGCAGCGGTGGCCTCGAAAGTGACCGGCCGGCTGGTGGCATTGATGGTGGAAGAAGGAAGCAAGGTTAAAAAAGATCAAGTCATCGCGCGGATGGAAAGCGCTGATGTAAGCGCTGCAAAAGATCAGACCGCGGCCAATCTCAATACTGTAAAAGCAAGCCTGGAACAGGCTAAAGCGGAAAGGGACAATGCCCTGCAGGAAAATGACCGCTATAAAAAACTGGTTGCCGGCGGTTTTGTTTCCCAATCTGATTACGATACAGTCAACACGCGCTACAAGCGCGCCCTGGAAGGAGTGCGGGCAGCCCAAGCCGCTGTGGCGGGAGCCGAAGCAGCGCTGCAGGGCGCCAGAGCCGGGCTTGACTATACCTTGATTCGGGCTCCCTTTGATGGAGTCGTGTTAACGAAAAATGCTGATATCGGCGATATCGTTACGCCGCTGGGCGCCGCCGCCACCGCCAAAGCTGCCGTGGTGACGATTGCCGATATGAAATCCCTGCAAGTGGAGGTGGATGTTTCAGAAACCAGCATCACCGCAATCCGCGTCGGGCAGCCCTGCGATATCCAACTGGACGCTCTTGCCGACATGCGCTTCCGTGGCGAGGTTTACGCCATTGTGCCGACTGTTGACCGCACCAAAGCCACAGTTTTAGTCAAAGTGCGCTTTCTGGATAAGGATCCCCGCATGCTGCCGGACATGAGCGCCAAGGTTTCTTTTCTTTCCCGCAGCCTCCAGCCTGAAGAGCTCAAATCACGCGTGGCGGTGAACGGCTCGGCATTAATTTCGCATAACGACAAAACTTATGTTTTTCTCCTGCAGGGAAGTACCGCTCGGCAAACTCTTGTTCAGTTAGGCGAAAAGCTGGGTGATATGATGGAGATCAAAGCGGGACTGAAACCGGGCGACCGCGTTGTGATCAAACCGCCCAAAGGACTGAAGGATGGATCAAAAATAAAAATCGCGGAAAGATAAATTGCAACATATTATGACGCAGCCGAAACGCACTATTGTTGAAATAAGAAATCTTTACAAATCCTATCACCGGGAAAGCCTGATTGTGCCTGTCCTGTATGATATTACGTTTGATATTGCCGAAGGTGAATTTCTGGCGCTGATGGGGCCATCCGGTTCGGGCAAAACCACGCTCTTAAATCTCATCGCCGGAATCGACAAGGCGGATAAGGGCAGTATTCATGTAGGCGATGTCGATATCACTACCCTTTCCGAAACCGAACTTGCGCACTGGCGTGCCAACAATGTCGGCTTTATTTTTCAATTCTACAACCTGATCCCCGTGCTCAAAGCCGTTGAAAATGTAGAGCTGCCGCTTCATTTAACATCTCTGCCGACAAAAGAAAGGCGCCAGCACGCCGAGATGGCGCTTTCCATGGTGGGACTCACCCACCGGATGGATCACTACCCCAGCGAGATGTCCGGCGGCGAGCAACAACGCGTAGCCATTGCCCGCGCCATTGTCACCGACCCCACAATCCTTGTTGCCGATGAGCCGACCGGTGATCTTGACCGTGTCTCGGCGGAAGAAATCCTGACTATGATCGAACGCCTCAATTCCGAAATGGGCAAGACTATTATCATGGTAACCCACGACCCGCGCGCTGCTCAGCGGGCAAAAGTATTGCGGCATCTGGATAAGGGGTATCTGAACAATGATGATTCTCAAAATCCTCTTTAGAAATGCCTTTCACAATAAGCTGCGCAGCTTCCTTACCATTCTGGGTATTGCCGTGGCTATTCTTGCTTTCGGCCTTTTACGGACAGTGATTAGTTCATGGTATGCCGGAGTTGAAGCCGCCTCGACCTCGCGTCTGGTTACCCGCAACGCCATATCCATTATTTTTTCACTGCCCATTTCTTATAACGAAAAAATCCGCCAGATCGATGGCGTCAAGATTGTTTCCTACGGCAACTGGTTTGGCGGCATTTACATCGATGAGAAAAATTTCTTTGCTAATTTTTGCGTGGAACCCAGGACCTATTTCGAACTCTATCCGGAATTTGTGCTAGATGTCATGCAGATGAAATCGTTTCTGGCTGACCGCAAAGGCTTTGTGGCCGGCAGAAAACTGGCGGCAAGGTATGGCTGGAAGCCAGGTGACACGGTAACTCTCAAGGGAACTATCTATCAGGGCAATTGGGATTTTGTGCTGCGCGGTATTTATGCTGGCCGTGATGAGACCGTCGATGAATCGCAGTTTTTCTTCCACTGGGACTACCTCAATGAAACCTTGAAAAAAACAGCGCCGGGCCGGGCCGATCAGGTCGGTTTCTACATGGTCGGCGTCGTCAGGCCGGATGTAGCGCCGGACACGGCCATAGCCATCGACAAGTCATTTAAAAACTCTCTGGCTGAAACATTGACTGAAACAGAAAAAGCTTTCAATCAGGGCTTCATCGCTATGAGCGGAGCTATTGTCACCGCCATCCAGATGGTTTCTTTTGTTGTCATTATCATTATCATGGCGGTCGTCGCCAACACTATGGCCATGACCACAAGGGAACGCACCGGTGATTACGCGATTATGAAAACACTGGGCTTTGGCGGCAAAGACATCACTATTTTGATATTTGGAGAGTCACTGGTGATTACCTTAACCGGCTGCGCGGTAGGCATGATCCTGACGTTTCCCGCGGCCAAAGCTTTCGGCTCGACTCTGGACAATTTTTTTCCTACTTTTATTATTTCCACGGAAACTCTTTATTATGATGTCGGGGCTGCCATTCTCATCGCAATTCTTGCCGCTATCATCCCCACCCGTCACGCTATCCGCATCCGTATCGCCGATGGTTTGAGGAGGATCGGCTGATGGCTGTTCCTATCTCCTATAGCTTTCGCAATCTCGGGAAGCGCCGGCTGACAACAATTCTTACGGTTTCCGGCATGGCACTGGTTGTCTTTGTTTTTGCTGCCGTGTTAATGATGGCCGCTGGTCTCCAAAAGACTCTGGTGGATACGGGATCGGAGAATAATGTTGTGGTGGTGCGTAAAGGTTCAACATCAGAGGTCATGAGCGGCATCGAGCGTAATCAGGCTTCCATTGTGGAAATGCTGCCACAAATAGCGATAGGGGCGGATGGCCAGCGCCTTGTGGCCAAGGAATCGGTTGTGCTGATTGCCCTGCAAAAGCACGGGGAACAGAAGTCATCGAGCCATTCCAACGTCGTTGTGCGTGGTGTGCAAACTCAATCTGCTGCCCTGCGGCCCCAGGTCCAGCTTGCTTCCGGACGCATGTTCAAAATGGGATCATCGGAAGTGATTGTTGGGAACAGCATCGCCAAAGGCTTTTCCGGAGTCGGACTACAAGGTACTCTCAACTGGGGCATGCGTACATGGACTGTCGTGGGCATCTTTGACGCGGGCAATACCGGTTTTAGTTCCGAGATTTGGGGTGATGTGGATCAGGTCATGCAAGCCTTTCGCCGGCCTGTTTATTCATCGCTGATTTTCAAGTTGCAAGACCCGGCATACTTTGTACAGGCAAAAACGGCCATTGAAGCAGATCCGCGTTTGAAACTGGAGGCCAAGCGGGAGACTCGATACTATCTTGATCAATCAGAAATGATGGCAAAGTTTCTGCGGATTTTGGGAATGTCACTCACCATCATCTTTTCTATCGGCGCGATCATCGGGGCGATGATTACGATGTATTCGGCAGTGGCCAACCGGACAGCCGAAATCGGCACACTGCGCGCGCTTGGTTTCCGCCGCCGTGATATCCTGCTGGCGTTTCTGGCGGAATCGCTGTTGTTGGGATTCATTGGCGGAGTTGCAGGATTATTCTTCGCGTCCTTCATGCAATTTATCACCATCTCAACGGTGAACTTTCAGACGTTTTCTGAACTGGCGTTTAAATTTACACTCACTCCGGGCATAATTACCGAAGCAATGATATTTGCCCTTTTCATGGGGTTTGTAGGCGGCATGCTTCCAGCGCTGCGGGCATCGCGCATGAATATCGTCGATGCTCTGCGCGCCGCATGATCAAACAACCATAAAACCTATTTGACTGAACGAACCGGAAGCGCCCGGGTACCGTAGGTTTGAATCTGGAGATACCAAAACCTCGCGCCATGGACGAAATCGAATTGGGCAGCGTCGGAACCGCGCGTGTCGGATGCCCACGGAGCAAAACAGGTTATATCAATCAACTCCGTTGCTACATGAATATCGAAACTTCTATAGCATGGCGCCGGACGTGTTTTGTTCGCGTCATACAAACCCGCCAACTCATCCTGCGTCGGCATCCGCCAGTCCTTGTAACCGCCGCCTCTATAGTTCTCACAATGGGACTTGGCGTTTTCCCAGTTGATATCGCTACCATTGTCCTTCGTTGCCCACATCAGGTTTGTTTTTGTATCCAGAACCGTCTCACTGCTTTTGACAATAAAACGTCCGTCTTCGGCAGCTACCCCGACTGTCGCCCCTATCATGGTGATAATGGCGACAATAAATATCGTTCTTAAAGCTCTTTTCATATTTTCCTCCTCTATCAGGTATTAGACAAAACTCAATGCATTACGCGTTAACAATATAATGAATACCGAAAAACAACATTAATGATTACATGTGTAATCTTCAGGCGCACAGCATTTTGAGAATGTCTTTGGTCATTTTGATTCCCTGGAGCAAATTTTCTATGGAGAGACGTTCGTCAATACCGTGGATACGTCCAATATCCTCACGTTCCAGAATCATCGGCGCAAAACCATAAGCGGGATAGCCTCGTTGACGCCAGTAGCGGCCGTCTGTCGCTCCGGCCATCAAAAGCGGAAATACTCCGGCTCCAGGCAGGTGTTTTTTAATAACGGAAGTTACCGACTGATAGAACTGGCTGTTAAGTGGCGCGACGCCCGACGGCGGCGAGGTCTGGATCATCTCAATTTTAATACGGTCATCGGCAACACGGCTCATCAGCCAGCGATGAAATTCCTGTGCGTCTGTTCCCGGCAGCAAGCGGCAATCAATCTCGGCTTCTGCCCGCTCGGGAATTACATTGGTCTGATAACCGGCTTTAATTACATTGACACTCACCGTATCGCGAAAGAGCGCGTTGGTAAATTTTTCGGCGGCAAGCAATTTGCCCGCAAGTTTTAAAGCCAGAGGGTTGGAAAGATTACGCAGTATCATGGATACCGGGAATTTCTTTTCCTCCGCCAGCACACTGAACATCGCACAAGCGGTAGGATCTGCCTGCATGGGCCGAGGCACTCCGATAATACGCTCCAGCGCATTAATCAGTGCGACATTGGCACTATTGTTGTGCGGCATGGATCCATGACCAGGATCTCCAGTAGCAATAAGCCTAACCTGATAAACCCGTTTTTCGGCAACCGCAATCGCAAACAACACCCGCTTTCCAAAAACTCCTTTAAGGCCGCCGCTGCCTTCATCCCACACCCATTCCGGATCAATCTCCTTCAAATGATTTTCCACAAGCCAGCTCATGCCGTTCTTACCGCCCAACTCTTCATCCGGCACGGCGGTAAATACTATAGGACGGCGGAATTTGGTTCCTTCCTTGATCAGTGCCTCCAACGCCAATAGAAACATGACACCTAATCCTTTGGTATCCAGCGTGCCGCGCCCCCAGATAAAACCATCGGCACAAACACCGCTGAAAGGCGGATAGCTCCACTTCCCCGGATCCGCCGCCACAACATCTATATGATGATTGATCATCAGCGGCTTTAATGCTTCACTACCGTTGATGCGGGCAACCACCAGCCCCCGGCCGGATAAGGGCTCATATATTTTAATATCATTTGTAATCCCGCGGTTCTTTAATTGTTCGCCAAGCCAAAGGGCGGCCGGCATTTCATTACCGGGCGGATTGGTTGTATCAAACTGTACGTAGCGGCTCATAGTAGCCACTGCGTCTTCCATTATTATTTTGTCATTCATGATTAAACCTCACCTATATTTCCTACTCTGCCAAAATCGCTTCATATTTTACTTTTTGCGAATCTTCCGGGTACGTCCGGGCAGCCAGAAGAAACAGGACTCCGGCCAGCACGCCAAACGCGCCGCAGAGCATGACCGCAATTCCTAAGCCATCGGCTCCGCCACCCATCTTGTCAGAAACAGCACCAACAACATACGGTCCCCAGGCGCCGCCTAGCATGTATTGCGCGAATATCGCCAGCCCCATGGATAACCCCTTGTGCGCCACAGGCACAACATCCTGCGAAATGGCTGCGATCGCAGGCATCGCCATAGACGCGGCAATCCCATAGACCACCGCCAGACCAATACCCAACGGGCTAAAGCGCGTGAAAATGACAACAATCAGCAGCAATCCTCCAATAATATAGCCCGTCGCAGGAATATACATCCGGCCACGGGGATTTTTCTTTTGCCAGAAATCGGCCAGAAAACCGCCCAGCGGCGCGCCGATAACAGCGGCAAGACCGATTGCGCCAAAAAGGATACCGGCCTTAGCTTCGGAGATATTAAGCATCCGTATCATTAAACTGGGCAGCCAGATTAAAACCGATGTGGTCATGAAAGTAGCAATACCAAGGGCAAGATAATACAAGCGCATCGTCGGCAACCGCAAAACATTCCGCAGAGCTATATAGAAGCTCTTAATCCCTCCCTCTGTGCCGGTATTGTCAACCGTCTTGTAATCTTTCATAAAGAAGGCCATGATCCCCAGAATCACACCGGGTATAGCAAAAAATAGAAATGGCGCGCGCCAGCCCATTCGCACCGAGATAAGCCCGCCCATAATCACGCCTGCCGCTGCGCCGAACGGTATAGCAATATGGAATATGCCCATTGCCCAGCCGCGCTTTTCTTTGGGATAGGAGGCGCTGATCATCGCCGTGCCGCCGGGGACAAAACCTGCTTCACCCAGGCCGACAAAAGCGCGCGGAATAAGCACACCCACAAAATTTTTGGCCAAGCCTGTGGCAAAGGTAAATCCACTCCAGAGTATTGCCATAACGCCAATGGCTTTTCTGCGGCTCCAGCGATCAATCAAATGAGAAATAGGAAAAGAAAAAAAGGCCATACCGATAATCAATACAGTGGATGCCAGTCCGCACTGGGCATCAGTCAACTGCAGGTCAATTTTCATCGGCTGCAGGATAACCGCAAACACCTGCCGATCCATATAATTGATCACGTATAAAAGGGTGCAGACGATCAATACATAATGCGCCCGCCAACCGCCTGTTTTTAATTCCGGTGCTGATTGATTTTTATTGTCTTTGGCGCTCATTGTTACCTCCTGAGATTTTAAGGGTTATCATCTTCTACTGCCACGCGCGTTGCTACTTTTAAGTAAGATAACATATTAATTGAGTTCCCGTCAAACAATCATAATACCAGGTAGCTATCAAATATTAAAAGGTTGATTTATCGGGTATAATACCAAGTAAGCTTTCAAAAATTAATATTTTATTTTTTTGAAAGCAACTTGGTATAAAATCATTTCATTCACATTTTTGATGGCTTAAGCCCCGGGATTCTACATCTCTAATCTTTAATTTGATAATAAAGCACACTCTGTGGTATGAACATCACCAGATCAATATAAAAAAGTGAGGTATCAAAATGATTACAGTTATTGCCAAGCTACCGATTAAGGAAGGTAAAATGGAGGAAGCCTTAGCAGAATTTAAAGTATTAATGGCTGAAGTATCCAAAGAAGAAGGGACTGTTTTGTATTCCCTCAACAGCGAGAAGGCTAACCCCAACACTCTTGTTCTAGTCGAACAATACAAGGATAAAGATGCTTTTAATTTTCATTCATCCACTCCATATTTTAAAGAGTTTTTTACAAAAGGCGCCGTGTTTATCGGGGACAACCCCGAAATTGTCGTGATGAAAGAGATAAGCAGAACTTAGACTACGGCATTTGCGATTGCCCTTTACCTGGCGAAAACTTTTTTGAGAATTTCAGTTGTGCGCGCTTTGGGATTTGTCCGGATCTTCGCTTCCTCCTGCCCCAGAGTATAGAAAAGGCCATCAAGTGCTTTCGTAGTGACATAGTGGTCAAGATCAATAGATTCCGTGGTGGAAAGGGGCAATATAGACAGATACTTATTTTTCAAGGATTTGTATGATTTGGTGACGCCTGTTTTATTCATGCTGGAGGAAATCACCGGCTTAAAAACCTCGGAAAGCTTTGTTGATGTTTTCCCCTGAAAATAGTCGGTTGCCGCGGTATTTCCGCCATCCAGGATATTTCGGGCATCCTGAAAATTCATTTCCTTGATAGCGTTGATCAATATGGGTTTTGCTTTCGGCGCAGCTTTTTCGGCCGCGCGATTCATACTCAAAATGAAAGCGTCCACCTCTTTGTCAAAACCGGCTTTACGCAAGACTTCGCTCATCATTTGAATTTTTTCGGGCAGCAGTATTTTAATTGCTTCATTACGCAAATAACCATTTTCCAAAGAGACCAGCCCAACCGCTTTTGCCGTTCCCAAAGACAGGGCTTCCTTGAGTCCGGATACGATCGTACGGTTATCCAGTGGACTTAACGATGACGTTTGCAGCTTTTTATAAATATCTTCTAAATCGCCCGCAAAAACAAACTGCGGCAATATGAAAATCATTAAAAGGGCCAATCCTAATTTGTATACTCTTATTTTTCTCATAGTTTCCTCCATATTATAAAATTAAATGAGCAGCTAATATTAAATATTTTGGAGAATGATGCTGGCATCCACGGCTACCGGATTTCCACCGGATACAATAAGAGGGTTTATATCAATCTGTTCAATCTGTGGGCAGGCAGCACCTAGATTGCCAAGCCCGACAAGAATTCCCGCCATTCCCTTCTCATTAATTGGCATCATGCCCCTGAAACCCTGTAAAAGCTTACTCCCCTTAATACGAAAAATAAGATCGAGAGCGGATTGTTCCGTAAGCGGTGCTGTGGCAAATACAACATCGCGTTGAAGCTCAGAGAATATCCCGCCCAGACCGAACATAACGCAGGGACCAAACTGAACATCAAGCAAATATCCGGCAATCAGTTCATAATCGATGGAAAGCTGCCTCTGCAATAAAATGCGCCCCTGCCCATTCATGCGGTTCATCAAACCTTCAAAGGCAATTTTAATATCGGCAGAAGTTGTAAGTCCCAGACGAACCAGGCCGGATTCCGTCTTATGAACTTCTCCGGGTGCAAGCCCCTTCATCACCACGGGATAACCGATCCTTTGGGCAAGACTTGCTGCCTCATCTATAGTTTTGGCAATCAGTTCATCCACAACAGGAATATCGCACAACGCCAGAAGTTGTTTGCTGTCAAATTCATCCCATACCCGCCTTCCCTTCCCTTTAGACAAGATATCCGCTGCACCAGTTGGCAGAGCAGGTTTTGCCGCCGCAGAATTATTAACTGCAACCGCTTTTTGCTGCTTATATCTTGAAGCAACGGCAAGACACTCTACTGCCCGGGATAGTTCACCATGAGCGGGAATGCCGTTTTCCTGACAATCCCGCTTTAATGCACGGAGTTCATCACCAAGTCCAATAATCCATACAATCAGTACTTTCCCCGCTTTAGCGGCAGCTTCCTTCATAGCGGGAAGTGACCCGTAGCTGGAATAAAGTCCGGCAAAGTAGTGGAGGAAAATGACATCGACATTAGGATCCTTAATCACCGCATTAAAAGCGCCATCGTATGCCGCTAGTGGCCCCTTTAAGGCAAAAGCGGGATAGAGATCCACGGGATTTTCGGCAGGAAACCAAACCGGAAAAACAGAGGTCAGTTTATTTTTAGTTTCCGGGGCAAGCTCGGCTACTCCCAGCCCCTGTTCCTCCAGAAGATCACAGGAAAGAATCCCGGCGCCTCCACTGATGGTTATGATTGCCGTGCGGCAACGCGGCGGCGTCTCAGGAATCATGGCCAACGCCCTTGTTAGCTCCATCATCTGCTGAAAATCATGCGCGATTGTCACACCGGCAAAAGCTAGCACACTATCTTGAAGCCTGGCGTTGCCGGCCAGACTCGATGTATGACTCATTGCCGCTTTAGCTCCGGCGGAACTCTTTCCACCCTTGAGGACAACAATGGGTTTGAGTGACTGATTGGCCAGTTCAATAAAGCGGCGTCCGCGGGGAATGGATTCCAGGTATAATGCTATTGCATCTGTCTCATCGTCATTAAGCAGATATTCCAGAATATCACATTCGTCCACATCCGATTTATTACCAATGGAGCAGGCCTTAGCGACACCAATTGCCCGATCACCCATCAAGTCGGCAAGGAATCCTGCCGTTAGCATACCGCTCTGGACAACCATTGAAATTCGTCCCGGAATCAAGCCCACTTTGTAAATATTGGGATGCATGAACGTAAAAAAGCGCTGACCCGGGATATCCACAATCCCCATACAATTGGGGCCCCATACTCGAATGCCTGCCGCGCTGGCGATAGCGGTACACTTATCCTGGATAGCTTTTCCCTCCGGTCCTGCTTCGGAAAAACCTGCGCTTTCAATGATCACACGGTAAATACCTTTACGGCCGCAGGCCTCAAGCACCGCAGGCACGGCCGGAGCCGGAACAATAATAATTGCCATTTCTACCGGAGCGGGAATATCATCCACTGTAGGAAAGCAGCGCAGGCCTTTTATTTCTTTATAATTGGGATTTACGGGATAAATTGGTTCTTTATAACCATGAAGCAGGTTGGCAATTATCTGTCCGCCCAGACTGCCTTCGCTTTCACTTGCGCCAATAACGGCAACCGATAACGGCCGAAAAAATGTTTTCATTTCTGTCCTCGCTTATTGTTTTTTTAGCACAGTCGGGGGAATCATTGATAAAGGATTACCTTTCGATTTGGAACTATAAACAGAATGTACTTGTGTGTCAATGAAATATAGTTCAACCAAACGCTATCTCTCTTTTATATTTTTTTGACATCACCCGTCATTGATGGCATGATTGGTTTACAAAACTTAAAGAAGTGGCAAGGTGAATGCCGACGGAAATAAAAAAATGATCCGGTTCTTATGGATATATAATATTTTCAAATTATTATAATTTTATAAAATTTTATGGTAAGTTTCAAAATAAATAGATAAGTTACAAATATGATAGCTAGGTCATAAAATTAGAATTGGAGCAAATAATAACTATGTATGTGGCATTCTTTGATCTTGACCATACCATCCTTAACATTTCGAGCGGGCAGCTTATGTTCAGGGGTTCCCGTGAACATAAACTAATAGGCAGGAAGGAAATCTTCGAGGCCATAATCATGAACATAATGTATCGTCTGGGCATTTTGAGCGCGGAATCGGCAATCGAACGCTGGCTAGGATGGTACAAGGGCATGACTAAAGAAATGATGCAACCAATAGCGGTCTATTCTGCTGATAAACTCAAAGGCGCAATCCGTAACGATGCCCGCAGAGAGGTAAAATTTCACCGGGACAATGATGCTCATACGGTAATCCTTTCCGCGTCAACAGCATATTTCTGCGATCATATTAAGACAGAGCTGCGGATGGATGATGTTATCTGTACAGAACTTGAAATCATTGATGATCGTTTTACCGGTAAAATGGTTGGCAGATATTGTTATGGAACAGAAAAGCTAATCCGGGCGCGTCAATATTGCAAAGATAAAGGGTTTAACATGGAGGATGCTTTTTACTACGCAGATTCAATATCTGATCTTCCGGTATTCGAATCGGTCGGCTTCCCTGTGTGCGTTACTCCGGAGAAAAAGCTCGAGAAGATCGCATTAAAACGGGGATGGAAAATCAACATATGGGAATAAGACGAAAAGTATGATTAAGAATTTGCTTTCATTGGAAGTGAGTATAGGGAACCAACTCTTGTATATTAAGGAAATATTCCACAGCGAATTGCTCAAGGCAAAATCAATATCCTTACGATAATCGTTAAGTTCGGAAAGTAACGAAGAAGGAGAAGATAATGATCAAAACAAGAATGACTTCGATGTTCGGAATCGAGCATCCCATAATGCTAGCTGGGATGAACTGGATCACAGAACCAAAGCTGGTATCCGCGGTCTGCAATGCCGGTGGGTTGGGAATTCTGGCCATCGCGCGTTGCAACCCTAAGGAAACAAGGGAAAACATCCGGCAGATAAAGGCCATGACTGACAAACCCTTCGGCATCAATCAGATACTTGTAGGGCCGGGGGCAAAAGAAAACATCGCTGTCGCCATCGAGGAGAAAGTTCCCGTCATCAATTATTCGCTGGGCAAACCGTGGTTTGTAAGTGACGTCCATGCCTACGGGGGAAAAGTAGTCGGAACAATCGCAATCGCGAAACACGCGACCAGGGCAGTGCAATTGGGCTGCGACGCGCTTATCGTGACCGGTCATGAGGCAGCAGGACATGGAGCGGCGGCAACATCCATGATTTTGATTCCTCTGGTGGCAAGCATGGTGAAGGTTCCCCTGATCGCCGCTGGCGGCTTTTACGACGGCCGTGGTTTGGCAGCGGCGCTGGCTTTGGGCGCCGATGGCATCTCCATGGGCAGCCGGTTTATGGTGGTCAAGGAGAGCATGGTGCATGATAACTTCAAGCGGCTGTGCATGGAGGCGACAGAGCAGGACACGCTCTATGATAATGTATTTGACGGGATGTACGGCCGGGTTTTGAAAACGAAAGAAGCCGAAGCTATGATGAAAAGAGCTTTCCCTCTTTTTGAAGCAATAAAAGGCGCCCTGCTGGTAAAAAAACTGATGAACCTATCCATGACAAAATTTGTTGGCTTAAGCATCGAAATGTTGAGAGCCGAGGAAGGCCATCCCCTCATGGTGCTGGCGCGCCAGGCTGTGGCAAACATGAAACATCTCAAAGCGCTCAATGAAGGAGATGTGGAAGGCGGTATCCTCTTTGCCGGACAGTGCTGCGGCGGCATTACCGATAACCCGACAACAAAGGAGCTCATCGACCGCGTCATGGCCGAGGCGGAAGCGACACTGGCAAGGATAAATAGCCTGAAGGTTTTATAAAAACTGCTTAGCTAAACGGGGAAATTTACCGCCAGATCTTGATTAAAATGAGTGAGTTTATCACCCTTTATTCTATATGCGATTTTGCCGTTTTAATCGCGAGATCCATGTTTTTGGTAAACATCCACCACTGTGCTCGTGTCGTGTGCGGACCTGTTTCTTTTTCGCGTCCCCGGCAATAATACCAATGGCCGAATCGCTCAATGGTAGAAAAAGGATGGCTGCCTGTGCAAAGAACGCCGCAAGTATTAATCTCTCTAAAATAGATCGTTTCATCCGGCGCTTCTTCAATCGCCAAATCATCAGGCAAGATGATTTGAGAAACATCAATGCCTTCGGCTTCTTTTTTATCCAACCACTTTGAAATATTCACCGATATTTTCTCCTTGCCAATGGGCGATGCGCTTTCACTGGAGCGGACTCTTCATTACGGGACCTTTGTGTATCTAATTACACAAAGGCTATAACTGCCAGCAGATGAGCTATTATCCCAAAGAAAAAGAAGGCGACTGAATATTCAGCCGCCTTCTTTTGAATGACATTTTATCCTAACCTGGATCCCAGCTATTTCTTTCTTTTAGCCAGCTCTTCCGCCCGCAGCTCTTTGCGCAGAATCTTGCCGACATTGGTCTTGGGCAAGTCTGTCCGGAATTCAATTTCTGTTGGCACTTTGTAAACAGCAAGTTTGGTCTTAGCAAACTCTATAAATTCTTCAGCGGTTCCCGTTTGACCTTCTTTCAAGACAATGAAAACCTTGGCAGACTCGCCGCGTTTGGAATCGGGAACACCAATGGAGCAGGCTTCCTGAACTTTGGGGTGCATGTAGAAAACCTCGTCAATATCCCGCGGATAAACATTATAGCCCCCGGAAATAATCATGTCCTTCTTGCGGTCAACGATAAAGAAATAACCATCTTCATCCATCGTGGCTATATCACCGGTATAGATCCAGCCATCCTTCAACGTATTGGCTGTTTCTTCTGGTTTGCCTTTATAGCCTCTCATAATCTGCGGCCCTTTGACAATTAATTCTCCGCGTTCACCAATAGGCATATCCTCAATGCCGTTTTCCAAATCCACTATCCGGCATTGAGTATCCGAAATGGGAAGACCGACAGAACCAACTTTGCGGGCGCCGCCGGCAAAGGGATTAATATGTGTTACAGGGCATGTTTCCGTCATGCCGAAGCCTTCGACAATTGTGGCGCCGGTAATTTTTTCAAACTCGCTGATAACTTCTACCGGCAAGGGCGCGCTGCCGGAAAAAGCGCCTTTGATGCAGCTCATATCAGTTTTTTTCAAGTTAGGATGGCTCAGCATACCAATGTACATTGTAGGAACCAGTGGTGCAAAGGTCGGCTTAAACTTATGGATTGCTTCCAAAAGCGGCTCCGGCTGAGGTTTGGGAACAAGCACTTGCGAAAAGCCCTGATACACAGCATAATTCATGCAACAGGACATACCGAAAACATGGAAATAGGGAAGCGCGCCTAGCATTACTTCCGCGCCAGATTCAAAAGCGGGGAACCAGGCGCCAATTTGCTGCACTTGTTTGCTTAAATTGCCATGAGTCAATTCGACCCCCTTGGAAACGCCGGTAGTGCCGCCGGTGTACTGATACATTGCCACATCGGTAAAAGAATTTTTTACCTTGGGTGGGTTGGGCTGGTATTTGGCAATGCAATCTTTCCATTTATAAACATCCGATGCCTCTTTCACATCAGCGGCCAGTTTTTTCTTTTTGGCGACAAGGGGAAACAAAAGGCTTTTCGGAAACGGCAGGTAATCGCCAATGGAAGTGATTATTATTTGTTTTATTTTCGTCTTGGGACGCAGATCGATCATCCGGTTGCCGAGCAGATCAAGTGTTATTAATACTTTGGTGCCTGAATCATTAAACTGATGTTCCAATTCCCGGTCGGAATAAAGGGGATTGTTCATTACATTGATGGCGCCGATTTTCAAGATGGCATAATAGGCAACGACACAGGGAATAACGTTGGGCAGCAGAAGTGAAACGGCATCCCCCTTCTTTACTCCGAAATCAGCAAGACAGGTTGCAAACCTGTCCACCATATCCTTGAATTGAGCAAAATTAACCTTGTATCCCATGAAGATTAAAGCATTTTTGTCCGGAAATTTCCCTGCGGTACGCTCCATAATCGCCGGCATGCAAATTTCTTCATAGTTAAACTTCTCGGGTACACCTTTCTCATAAGATTTTAACCACGGTTTTGACGCATAAGATACTTTTCCTGCCATTGCCTCGTTCCTCCTTTATGTAATTAAATTATTATGTTGTTAATTATTACACAGAAAACTCTCACCAACTTATTTTTTCTAACAGTTTTTTTTACCAAAAGCTATAAAAAAATTATGATTAAAATATGTCATTTTGCCTCTTTTTTTGTCCTTGACGAACTAGTCAATTGCTCCTTATACTCAATCATACCATTTCGCTTTCTTTGGCTAACTTTGTTGGCTGCGTCGTCTGCTTCCTCAGCGTATATAGAGAATACGCTTCCGGTGCATCATCCTTGCCGCAGCTAGCGCAGGATAATTCGGCTTGCCAATTTCACATTTTTGAAATTGGAGTCTCATTACCGTCGCGCTATCCTTTGAAATCAAAATGGTATCAATAAACAAAAGGAATTCGGCTTAAGATATGGCGATTATCGAAACTAAAGCTCTGACAAAAACGTATGGCAAGATACAAGCTGTGCGGGGCATTGATCTTGATATCGAAAAGGGCGAAATATTCGGGCTGCTGGGCCCAAATGGCGCGGGCAAGACTACAACCATCGGCATGCTTTGCACGATCATCAATGTCACTTCCGGCAGCGCGTTCATCGCCGGTTGTAATGTTATTCAAGAACCTTCCCGGGTAAGACGCAAGGTCGGTATTGTCTTCCAGGATCCAACTTTAGACACCGTTCTTACAGGACGCGAAAATCTTGAACTTCACGCTCGCCTCTACGGCATTTCTGCCGCTAACCGCCAACTCAGAATAAATGAAATGCTGGAGCTTGTTGATCTGAAAGAACGCGGCAATGATATTACCCGCACCTATTCCGGGGGTATGCGCAGAAGACTGGAACTGGCGCGCGGCCTTTTGCATAAACCGTCCGTGCTATTTCTGGATGAACCAACACTGGGGCTTGACCCGCAGACAAGAGCGCGCACCTGGGAATATATTAAAAAGATGTCCAAAATTGAGCAGACAACTGTTGTACTCACCACTCATTATATGGAGGAGGCGGAACAGGTCTGTGATCGTGTGGGCATTATTGATCATGGCCGGATAATCGCTCTGGACACACCGGATAATCTGAAGGAATCAATGGGCGGAGACATTGTCCTAATTCGGGCCAAAGATCCACCCGCGGAAAAGATCAAAACGCTGCCTTATGTAAGCGAAGTAAAATCTTCAGGTGGCGCCCTGGAAATAACGATGAAAGAGGCTCATCTGCATCTGGCACAACTGCTCTTGATGATCCCCAATGTTGAGTGCGTAGAGGTACGAGTACCCACGCTAAGTGATGTTTTTATCAAACTGACCGGACATGATATTCGGGAAGAAAATTCGGAAGACTCCGGCAGTTGGGTTGATTCCGTGGCCCGGTACCGTCAGAGAGGTAATTGATATTATGGATGAGCGACGTCTCCAAAAAGAATTGATGGGCATTGGCGCTGTCTGGTGGCGGGAGTTCAAAGTATTCCAGAGGGAAAAAAGCAGAATCGTCTCCAGTATTGTTCAACCGCTGATGTGGCTTTTTCTATTCGGCAGCGGGATAGGCGCCAGTATCAGCATCAACGATGTAAGTTACCGGGACTATATCTACCCCGGTGTACTGACCATGTCGGTGCTTTTCGGATCAGTCTTCTTCGGCCTCTATATTGTCTGGGACCGCAAGCTCGATGTGCTCAAGGCTGTGCTTGTGGCACCGGTATCACGTTTGAGCATATTTCTGGGTAAGGTTCTGGGCGGCTGCACAGACGTTATCCTTCAGGTTCTGATACTCTTTTGCTTCTCGTTTTTATTTCCGCAGGTTAACCCCTGGGGCATTCCTCTGGCGCTGTTCTTATTGCTCGTTACATCGATAGCGCTGGTATCAATGGGTCTTGCTTTGGGCTCAATGCTGGAGAGTCTGGAAGGATTTCAGGTCATCTCTTCTTTTCTTGTCTTTCCGCTTTTCTTTCTCTCCGGCGCGCTCTTTCCGGTTGATGACAAACTCCCCGCCTGGCTGCAGTATCTGGTAAAACTCAATCCGCTAACTTACGCCGTGGATGGCGTTAGGGGCGCGCTGCTCAATGTAAACATTTTCCCCTTTTATGTTGATCTGACGGTTATCACTTTTTTCGCGGTAGTTATGTTTGGGCTGGGTAGCGTTTTGTTTAGCAGGATGAAATAAAAACCGGCGCCGACCGGCAACCCGCCAAAATATGGAGTTGCCGGTCAAGCGCCGTTGATACAGCTAATCTTTTTTTATTCGCCAATGAATGTCGGTTCGCGTTTTTCCAGGAAGGCGGTTATCCCTTCCGTGGCGTCTTTACTGCTGGTCAGCTTGGTTAGCCATTCAGCATCAACACGCAGGCCTTCATCAATGCCTTTATCCATTCCAACGCTCATGCCTTCCATAACCGCCGCTACTGCCAGGGGCGGACGTTTAGCCAACGCCGCGGCAAATGCCTGGGCCTCTTTCATCAAATCGGCAGCGGGGAAAACCTTGTCCACAAGACCGATCGCCAAAGCTTCCGGCGCGGAGAGCCTTTTGCTGAAAAGAATTATCTCGAGGGCCTTGGATTTTCCCAAAACTCTCGGCAGACGCTGAACACCGCCCCAGCCGGGAATAATTCCCAGATTGACTTCAGTAAGGCCGATCATCGCTTTGGGGTTATCGGTCATCAAACGGAAATGGCAGGCCAGCGCTGTTTCGCAACCTCCACCGAGAGCGTAACCGTTTATAACTGCGATATACGGTTTTTTGGACCGGGAAATGGCATTCATAATCTTGTTGCCGTCAGGCCCTTTATTAATATTTGCCACATCCGAAAGATCCATCCCCGCGCAAAATCCTTTTTCGCCGGCTCCGGTGATTATAACGACTCTGGTTTCCTTGCTTTTTTCCAGCTCGGTTACAGCCTTATCCAAATCTTCACGGACGCCAAGATTGACCGAGTTCGTTGGTGGACGGTTGAGAGTGATGGTGGTTACAAAATCTTTTGTGGAAACAATAATGTTGCTGTAGCTCATGTATATCCTCCTATGGACAAGAATTATTTTTGACAACGTTGACTATATGGAAACTGGTTTCTGATGTCAATCAAAATGAACGATACCGCACCAAGTTACGGGGGGATCGCTAGTTCATTATCATTCCGGCGAAGGAGACTGTGTCGTACAGCACGAAAGCTACTCTCTTTTCAAAATAGGGTTTGGGGGAGATTTTACTCCGCGCCATAAAATCCCCCTGAATCCACCTTCACTAAGGGGGATTTGTACTGTCCCTTTTTTGCTCAGCGTCATACCAGCAGAGGTTCACTGCCGGTATGACGCTGAGCAAAAAAGATATATTGACAAGGCTACATTTTTCCTTTAGTTTACGCTGCGAGTTTTAATTCTACTGATGGAGATGAAATAGTGAAGGATATTAATTCTTTAGATTTAGGCGGCAATTTCTCGGGCAGTCTTTTGGGAATGGTCCTCAACGCGGGTCTTATGGTTAAGTTTGTCTTGCTGATACTGCTGATATTTTCCGTGGTCTCCTGGGCAATCATTTTCTTTAAGTATATATATTATCGAAACATAAAAAAAGAAAATGAAGCGTTCAGCGCGGATTATCTGAAAAGCAGCAAGCTCTCCGATATTTTTCCGGCAGCTAAAAAATACAAATATTCCACGACAGCGGAAGTTTTCCGTGTCGGCTATACAGAATTAACCAACCTAAACAAATCATCAAAGGAATCAACTCCGGCAGGCGACGAAATCCATCTTTCTTCCCTGGATAACGTGGATAGATCTCTCAATCGGGCCTGCAATACGGAAATGACCAAACTAGAAAGTGCCCTGGGATGGATCGCCACCACCGGTTCAGCCAGCCCGTTCATTGGCTTATTCGGCACGGTATGGGGCATTATGGATACGTTTAAGGGAATTGGCGCCCGCGGTTCGGCAACTCTTGCCGTTGTCGCTCCCGGTATTTCGGAAGCTCTCATTGCCACCGCTGCAGGCCTGGCCGCGGCAATACCCGCGGTTATTTTTTATAATTACTTTTTAAATCAGTCCAAAAACATGGTCCAGGAAATGGACAACTTTGCCGCTGAATTTTTAAATATTGCCGAACGGTATCTCGTCCGCAAATAAAAGCTGGGGAATACAACAACTATGCGCGGCTTACGCAGAAGAAACGATCAAAACAAAGCTATGGCGGAAATTAACGTCACGCCTTTAGTAGATGTTATGCTGGTGCTCTTAATCATCTTCATGGTTACTGCGCCAATGCTTTCGATGGGTATTGATGTCAACCTGCCCCGGGTTAAATCAAAAAGTGTTGATGTCACTGAAGAAAAACTTGTGCTGACTATCAACGAAGCCAAAGAAATATACCTGAATAAAACCAAGTTGCCGTTGGGAGAAATCAATTCCAAACTCGAAGCAATTTTTTCCAATAGAATCGATCGTGAAGTTTTTCTGCGCGCCGATAAAAATGTTCCTTACGGGTTTGTTGTCGAAGTAATGTCGGAAATACGCAAGGCCGGCGTCGATAAACTTGGAATGATCACAGAACCACCAGAGGCCATGAAATGACGCTTCAGACGTTTAACAACGGCTCTCGCGGCGAAAACAGCAACCTCTCCAAAATGATCATCCTCTCCCTGATAATCCACGTGGTTGTCATCAGCACAGTCATTATTACCGTACCGACAACTTCGCGGCATTTAACTTTTGGACAGGCTTATTCTGTTCAGCTTGTTGGTTCTGAAGTAATGCTCCCCGCAAAAGACCCATCGGCGTTGAGTGAAATTCTGCAATCAAACAAAGCGGCAAGTTCCATCATCGTCAAAAGGCAGACAAGCGGACTTTCCTCAACTCCCGTAAAAAAAGAAGAAGACAATAAGCTGACAATTGAAAAAGCCATCAGCGCCCTCCGGCAGAAAGAGCGCTCAACACTGCCGGCTGCCGCGGCTAAGGGAAATGTGCCGGGGGGTCAATCCAATTCGCGCTTAAATGAATATTATGGATTTATCCAATCAAGGGTTAAAAGCAATTGGATACTACCGCAGGCACTGAGACCAAAGGATATTGTCGAGACAATCATTGAAGTTAGAATTTTGAGTAATGGCGCGGTAGAAAGGCTTAATTTTGAAAAACGATCGGGCAACCGCTATGTCGATGATTCGGCCATGAAAGCTGTTCAAAAATCAATACCGTTTCCTCCATTTCCGGAGGGAATGATGAACAATTATATTGAAATCGGGATACGCTTCCCTTCCTCAGAATTACCCTAAAGAAAACGAAAGGTGAAAAATTTTCATGAAGAAAATTAAGATAATAGCAGCTTTGATCTTATATTTCTGCGCATCTCTGATATTTTGCAGCAATGCCGTGGCCAAAGTTTATATTGATATTGATTCACCATCATTCCAGCAATTCCCCATCGCGATTGCCGATTTTCAGAGCCCGACAGAAAGCGTCAATAAATCAGCAGCTTCCGGTATCGCTCTGGCTGATGATATCAAGAGATATCTCACGATGACCGGCATATTTAATATTTTGAACAAGAAAAGCTTTTTGGAAGACAATAATCCCGGCACGTTAGCTGCCACTGAAAACATTCGCTTCGCCGATTGGGCAATGATCGGCGCCGACTATTTGCTGCGGGGTAACATAACCAGAAAAGACAAGGAGCTAATTGTGGAGAGCCGCCTCTATGATGTCACCCGCGGAGAACTTCTCTTCGCTAAAAGATATAAATCAAAAACCAATGAACAAAAGCCTGTCGCTCAAATGATTGCTTCAGATATATTACTGGCACTGACCGGCGATGAAGGTGAATTTAACACTAGAATTGCTTTTGTATCCAAACAAAGCTCGCAAGCTGACATCTATACCATCAACTACGACGGCTCGGAGATGAAGAATGTGACCAACCATAAAAGCATTGTCGTTGGACCGCGCTGGTCACCTGACGGAAGGTATCTGGCTTTTACATCCTACAGGGACGGCCAGCCGGACGGTTATATTCGCGATTTGAAAAATGGTACTGATAAAAAAATAGCTTCTTTTGAAGGGATTAATTTATGCGGTTCTTTCTCCCCGGACGGGAATAAATTGTTGCTGACTTTGAGCAAGGAAGGTAACGAGGAAATCTATGTTCTGGAAATCGACACGATGAAGCTTGAGCGCATAACCCACAATTATTCTATCGATGTTTCCCCTGCTTGGTCGCCGGATGGAAAAAAAATAGCTTTTGTTTCCAATCGTTCCGGTTCACCACAAATATTTGTTATGGATGCCGATGGGAATAATACTAAACGGATAACTTTTGAAGGTAATTATAATACTTCTCCCTCCTGGTCGCCACGCGGCGGCAGAATTGCTTATGAAGGGCTTGTTAACGGTAAGTTTCAAATATTTTCCATAGATGAAGAGGGTAATAACCTTTTGCAGCTTACTTTTGATAATGCCAAAAACGAATATCCGTCCTGGTCACCTTCCGGTAGGCAAATTGTTTACAGTTCCAAAATAAACTCGAAAAATAAAATCTGTATCATGAATGCCAACGGGCTGAATGTCCGAGTCCTTGTAGAAATGACCAATAGCTCTCTCATGCCCGCCTGGTCACCCCGGTTTAAATAATTTTATAATCACCTCAACCGGCCATTCACATGCAGGCGGGAAAGCATAACTTGCCTAAATAACTAGGATTACATTCTACACAGGAATGACAGCTTGAGGGACTTTTTACGAGATCATCAAGCTGAAATTACAATTTTTTTATTGACGGCGGCAGGTCAATTGTGTTTAGATTTTAGCGCACAGCGTAGTGTCTTTAAATCAGAACAACCTTTATAATCACAGTGGGAGAAAGGAGAAGTATTATGAGAAAAAACATGACATTAATAGGATTTTTGGTTTTAATCGCCTTTGGAATGACAATTTTTACGGGTTGCGCGGAGAAACAAACAGTAGTTAAGGATGAGGCCATCCAAGAACAGACGATTCCGGCGGCACAACCGGCAAAAGAACCAGTGGTTGTAAAACCGGCTGCTCCAGAACAATCTGCTAAAGTAGAAGCGGCGGCAACAGTTGAAGCTAGTATTAGTGATATCAATTTTGACTTTGATCAATCCACCATCCGTCCGGATGCCCGGGAAATTCTGAAGGCAAATGCCGATATATTGCTAAAAAAGGGCGCTGCCGCGATTGCTATTGAAGGTTATTGCGATGAAAGAGGGACTGCGGAATACAACATGGCTCTAGGCGAAAGACGAGCTCAGGAAGCAAAAAAATATCTTGTCAATCTTGGTGTGAAAGCATCGCAGATTAAAACAATCAGCTACGGTGAAGAACGTCCTCTGGATCCCGGTAATAATGAAGATGCATGGGCAAAGAACAGACGCGCTCACTTTGTCGTCAATGGTAAATAACTAACGAGGTGATGGAATTGAAAAATTATTTTTATCTTCTTTTACTGATTTTAGTGTTTTTGATTGCCGGCTGCGCTACTTCTCAGGATTTGAAAGCAGCGCGTTCGGAATTAAACCAGAAGATGGAAGCTGTAGATGCAGAACTGACCACGCTTAAAAAGGAACAGGAGAAGAATTCTTCAACTTTAGCTTCGATGCGTAAAGGTCAGGCTAATTCGACAGCAGACCTAGGCGATTTGCGGGAATCTATCCAACAATTGCGAGGCCAACTGGAAACATTGAAAAAAGATATGGCTCAGGGCACCAAGAGAAGCGATGAGTTCAAGGATAGACTCGATAGCATTGCTCTGAAAGTCAACTTTATTGAAAACTTTCTGGAAATCGGTAAAAAAGATTCTGTAAGCGATTTTAACGATAAAGTGATCAATCCACCGGGTAATGGGGTGGCCACAAAAGAACCGGCCAAAAAGCAAAACAAGGAAACTATGTATGCGGCGGCTTATCAGACATTTAAAGATGGTCATTATGATAAATCCCGCACTGAATTTAAAAACTTTTTAGCCGCTTACCCCAATACAGAGTATGCCGGTAATGCTCAATACTGGATCGGTGAATGTTACTTTTTTGAAAAAAACTATGAGCAGGCGATTTTGGAATATGAAAAAGTAGCCAAGAATTATCCGAAAGGAGATAAGGTGCCTTATGCATTGCTGAAGCAGGGGCTCTCTTTCCTGAATCTCAAAGATAAAACCAGCGCCAAGTTAATTTTACAACAGGTAATCAAAGATTTCCCTAATACAAATCAGGCACGCATCGCGCGCGGGAAGCTACAAGAAATCAAATAATCAATAAACAGTAAAAACCAAAAAAAGGGGGCGTGCAACAAGCCCCCTTTTTTTTATTTTGCGGAATGTTCTTGCTATTATCAATCCAGAAAAATTGTTTTTATTCCTTCCGGCGCGGGCAGCTCAAAAATCGATAAATCCGCTGATGTTTCTATTTTCAGGCCTGAATATTTTACCGATATAGATGTTATTCCATCCGCCATTTTAATGGTAATTTTATTGGCAATGATGCTTTCCTGTTCATAATCT
>Ga0208102_1000105_pt1 | contig 46866 bp, 47 predicted proteins | sample CryBogmetaGMA17M_FD_184549 | JGI IMG/M metagenome (GOLD analysis project Ga0208102, IMG submission 184549) | Freshwater microbial communities from Crystal Bog, Wisconsin, USA - MA17M (SPAdes) | ecosystem: Environmental > Aquatic > Freshwater > Lake | place: Crystal Bog, Wisconsin, USA...
AGGACGTTGCCGTCGGGGTCGACCACATAGATATAAAGATCGCTGTGAACAAACTTGCCCTTCGTGTTGTTGAATTGGGCAAAGGCCTTGTCCTTGCCATTTGCCTTATAGTAGGCAACCGCCCTCGAGAGCAGGGACTTGGCTTCACTTGCCGTTCCTTTTTGCTGCGCATAGGCAAAGCCGACACATAGAAGCCCGATGAGAATCCCTGTTAGGGCTATTTTCACAATTCCTATTTTTTTAAACACCTTTATGGTCTGCATTTTCGTCCTCCTAAACCATGATACTGGTCAGTCAAATATTCTTCCATATCTTTAAATGACATAGTGTTCTTTATCAATATTTGCAAGAGATTTGAAAATGCCTTCCCCATCAGGCCACAGCTTCGTCGTAGCTTGCTGCGGAGAGCTTCAATTAGATTTTGATCTCCTGGAGAAGGATTTCCATGCGGTCGGCAATATCAAGAATAGACGATTCATAACTGACGGGATATCCGAGGGAAGCAAAAATTTGCTTCATGCCTTCGTTCCGGTAATCGAGAAGTATTTCGATACTGGCGAGTCCTTTTGACCGAGCGATATTGACGACCCTTGTCACCATGGCTTTCCCCAGGCCCTTTTTTTGCCAGTCGTCTCTCAAGACTATGGTAAGCTCCGCGTGATTTGTATTCTCTTTGACAATGTAACGGCAGGTGCCGATGATGGATTCCTTTGTGTCCGCCGTAATAATGGCAGCGAGGGCAAAGTGGCTTTCGTAATCGATCTCCACAAGCTGTTTTAGCATTTCCGGCTGCAGCCTATTCAAATGGGTCAGGAAGCGAAAGTAGATGGTCTCCCGTGATAATTTTTGAAACAGATCCAGAAGGAGCAGCCCATCGGTCGGCTTGATGGGCCGGAGGAAGATGGCCGAACCGTCCTTGAGGGTGATCCATTCCTCATAATATAACGGATATTGATGATAGACTCTGAAGGCTTCCATTTTCTAAAGGCGAACCCTCCTGAACACGGTGGACGGAAGATATGCTTTTCTTTAGTTTTTCAAGAAGGCCGATCAAAAAAAGATGTGAGCATATGTTCTTGACAAGGCCATGTCGCCTATATATCGTATATAAAGTCCCCGTGTGCAAGCAATTTTGACGGGTGTCAAATGGAAACTTAATGAACAAAGACTGGGAGGTAAAGTATGAGCACAGCAATTGAACAATACTGGCAGCTGAGACTGGCTGATCTCAAGAAGGCGCTGGAAGCAAACAACTTCGAGGTCTTCCTGGCGAACAATGCGGATGAGGTAAAGAAGATTGTTTTCGATGAAATCATACCAGCGGTGAAGCCCGCGGTCGTTTCCTGGGGCACGTCCATGACGTCCATGGAGACGGGTCTTCACGCTGCTCTCAAGGCCAGTACATCATTTAAGACAATAGAAACGTCGGACAAGACCATATCCTGGGATGAAAACGTTGAGCGGCGCAGGCAGTCGCTACTGGCCGATTTATTCATTACGGGGACCAACGCCGTAACGGAGTACGGTGAGCTTGTAAACCTGGACGGGACGGGAAACCGCGTCGCAGGTCTGACGTTCGGCCCCAAATACGTAATTGTCCTTGCGGCCCGGAATAAAGTCGTTGCCGATTTGGAGGACGCCATGAGGCGTATCAAGAATTACGCGGCGCCGGTCAACGCCATACGCTTGAACAGAAAAACCCCCTGCGTCAAAACGTCATACTGTGAGCAGTGCAAAAGCGCGGAGCGTATTTGCAATACCTGGACTATCACCGAAAAATCGGCTCCGAAGGGAAGAGTGAAGGTCATCTTGATTAACCAGGATTTTGGCCTTTAGCAAAAACCAGGAATTGAAGGCAGGGATAAAGAGGGAGCAAATACTATCCATGGAACAGCCGTCGGACTTGGCAAATTGGGTTGAGAATATCATCCGCGAATTTATAAACACATCCCCGGAGAATACCCTTCGGAACGAAGCTAATGAAAAGGCATGGGATGACCCCCTCGTGGGATTCTCACGGGGAGATGATCCTGTATACGAAGACTACAAAAAACACATAGGGCCTTTTCACTGGACGCCGTTGGAGATCTTCAAGCAAACCTTCCCGGAGGCCAGGGTGGCCCCGGGAGACCTCACCGTCATCGCTTGGATACTTCCGCAGACGGAAGCGACGAAGGCGGATACCCGGAAAGAAAAGGAATTCCCGCCGGAACGATGGGCCAGGGCCCGCTTCTATGGCGAAGAGGTCAATACCAAGCTTCGCAGGCATGTTGTAGCTGCCCTTCAAGAGAAAGGATACAGGGCCGTCGCGCCCATGCTGTCACCTCAATGGTCGCGGCAGATGTCCGATTTGTATGGTTTTGCCTCTAACTGGTCTGAAAGACACGCGGCCTACGCATCGGGATTGGGCACGTTCGGCCTGTGCGACGGTTTGATTACGCCGCTGGGAAAGGCCGTCCGCGTGGGCTCCGTAGTAGCGCAAATCCGTATCCCCGCAACCATGCGCCCTTATGACGATCACCACGCATACTGCCTCTTCTATACAAAGGGCGCCTGCAAGAAATGCATGTCCCGCTGTCCCGTGGGAGCGCTAAGCGAGGCCGGCCATGACAAGGTGAAGTGCCACAGCCATACACACGGCACTTCGTCGAAGCATATAAAGTCCCTTTATGGTTTTGAAGCCGATGCCTGCGGCCTGTGTCAGACAAAGGTGCCTTGCGAGTCCCGCATTCCCGCAAAGGTTTCGGGAAAGAAATAAAAAGATTTCTCCCTTCTGTCGATATGACACCTTAATAAGGAACGGAAACATGACGATTGAGATGCGGATATTGTCCGACTATGTCTGACCCTTCTGCTACATTGGCAAGGGCATTGTCGACGCATTGAAAAAAGAATTTGATATAAAGGATGACTGGCTGAGCTTCGAACTGCATCCGGAGACGCCGCCTGAGGGGATACCCTATGCGAAAAGGTTCCCCGGGGCCGATGTCGAGGCGATGTACGATAACATCAGGAAAAGGGGTGACGAATTCGGCATCAAATTCGGCCCCCGGCTGCTGCTCTCCAATTCCCGCATGTCTCTCGAAGCAAGCGAGTACGCCCGCGATATGGGGAAGTATGAGCTTTTTCATGAACGGATGTTTTATACGTACTTCACGGAATCAAAGGACATCGGCAGCCTGGATGTGATCACAGAGAGCGCCCGCGTCTCCGGGCTCGATACGGACGAACTCCTGAAGGCACTGAAAGAACGACGCTATGCCCATCGGCTCGAGGAATCCAGGAAAGAGGCGGAAAAGATCAGTCTGACAGGAGTTCCGACTTTCATCATCAACGGGAAAACAGAAGTTGTCGGTGCGCAGCAGATAGCGGTCTTCAAAGACCTGTTTAGGAAAATCGGCGGCAAGGAAAGATAGTAGAATCAAGTTCAATGTGCCGACATAAATTGAAGTGTTGGCGTAAATAAAGATTGAAAAACGATAAGGGGTGAGCGGTCATGCGTTACGTAAAATTGGGAAAGACGGGTTTGAAAGTTTCGGAGGTGGGCTTTGGCGGAATCCCCATTATCCGCCTGGACACCGACATGGCAGTGAAAGTGCTTCGCCGCGCCTACGAGCGAGGGATAACCTTTTACGATACGGCCAATCTTTATCGCGACAGCGAGGAGAAGATCGGGCGCGCTTTTGATGGTATGCGGAAAAAAATTGTACTGGCAACCAAGACATTTCAGAGAGACGCCGACAAAGCGATGAAGCACCTCGAAAATAGTTTACGCATGCTGAAGACGGATCATATCGATCTGTACCAGCTCCACCAGGTAGCCCAGGAGAAGGACCTGCTCGCAATCACCGCGCCAGGCGGAGCGATGGAAGCGGTGATGAAGGCCCATAAACAGGGAAAGGTGCGGTTTATCGGCGTCACTTCGCATAACCTTGCCATGGCCGTGAAACTGGTTAAGACCGGCCTTTTCGCCACCGTCCAGTTTCCGTTTAATTTCATCGAGGACGAACCGAAGGACAAGCTCCACCGCGAGGCGCGCAAACGAGACATGGGCATTCTGGCCATGAAACCATTTGCCGGCGGCGTAATTGACAATGCCAAGATAGCCATTAAATTCCTGCGCCAGCATCCCGACGTTATTCCCCTCGTGGGCTTCGATTCAGTCGCATCTGTGGACGAAGTCGTCTCTTTCTACGAGCGCGAGAACAGGGTGACCAAAAAGGACCGGGAGCTCATGGATAAATATCGCGTTGAGCTTGGCAAGCAGTTTTGCCACAGGTGTGAATATTGCCAGCCCTGTCCTCACGGCGTAATGATTACACCGGCTATGGCTTACAAGGTCGTTGCCTCCAGGATGTCGCCGGCTGTGGCCGTTGAATTTTCCCGGGTGATGATGGAAAGCGTGAAGCTGTGTGAGGAATGCGGGGAATGCGAGGAACGCTGTCCGTATGAACTGCCCGTCCAGGAAATGCTTAAGGCCAATTACGATCTTTACGAACGGCATCGCGCCGGGCTTACGTAAATTGAGACGGAACAGACCACTCTTGCCATTTCGAAGGAGCGAAACAGGTAATCTTAATGTAGTGCGGGACTTTAGTCCTGCTCCTTCGGTGTGCCTGATTCAGCAGACCTGAAGGTCTGCACTACTGCAATAGATTTCTCACTTCGTTCGAAAGGATAGTAACTCTGGATTCCCGCCTGCGCGGGAATGACAGGCTTTTCTTTTTTGTCATTTCGAAGGAGCAGCGCGACTGAGAAATCTGTCTGGAAAAATCGGGAACACTCACAAGCGGATAGGCAGCCGGATCAAGCCCTGAATGAGAGATAGAGGTTATATGGCCTTTTTAATAGGTTTGTTGGGAGGCATCTTCGGAGGATTTGTCGGCCTGGGCGGCGGCGCTATTATGATCCCCTTCATGGTGGATGTTCTCAAGATAGACCAGCACAGGGCACATGGGACAAACCTCGTGACTATCGTGTTCACGGGAATAGCCGGCGCCATAGCCTATGGCCTTAATGGCACGATTGATGTCACTGCGGCCGTCCTGTTAGCCGCACCGGCCATTCTCACTACCCGCGCGGGTTGCCATTTCGCACACTCCCTTCCTGAATGGAAGCTGAAACGTTCTTTCGGCTACTTTCTGATATTCATGTCGCTCCTGCTCCTTGCCAAACCCTATCTTCCCCGGATTCACGGCCTGGAGACGGGATGGCCGGAAGCTGCTGTCCTGCTTTCAACGGGCGTCTTCCTGGGATTTCTCTCAGGGATGATGGGCGTTGGCGGCGGAATCATCATGGTACCCGCCATGGTTCTGCTCACGGGTTTTACACAGCACATAGCACAGGGCACATCGCTTCTCGCCATGGCCCCTATCGGCAGCGTCGGCGCCTACACCCACTGGAAACTTGGCAACGTGAAGACAGATATTCTGGCGGGGATGATTGCGGGGATATTGATAGGGGCTTGCGTGGGCGGGACATTTGCGCATTATTTCTCGGACGGGGCTCTGCGCGTCGCGTTCGCCGCCGTGCTCATATGGACAGGGGCGCGCTACGTGAGGGCAAAGGATCCCCTTGACGCGACTGACGGCGCAACGTGTCTGCCATAAGTCCTGCGCTTCTCTTCTTCATGGCACCTGGGTAATTTAAAAGGTTACTAATATTACATTACAAAAAACCATCTGAAGGCAGATTGAAAATGCAGAAGAAAGGCTTTTGGCAGGGCATTTATCAAAAGCTCGCATCCCCAAAACTTACAGTCGTCATATTCCTCGTTCTTGCCGCCGCATCCGTCGTAGGAACCCTGATGCCTCAGGGACTCAGCGAAGCGGAGATACAGAGACACTATGGCCAGCGGGCCATCTGGTTTATCACGACCTTCGGCTTGAATGACCTTTACCATACCGGATGGTTTCGACTCCTCCTTCTAATCCTCAGCGCCAATCTCGTCGTCTGCACCATCGAGCGACTGCCTAAGACTCTGAAGGTCTTCCGACGCCGCGAAGAGCAGGTTGATCCCGAGAAACTCGCCAAGTGCAGCCTTAACTGTCAGTTTACCTCAAGCCTCCCCCAGGATGAGACCGAAGCGCGGCTCATCAGCATCATTTCGGAAGAGTTCGGCGCATTGCAGAGGCTCGATGGAGACGACCACCTGGCAGGAGTGGCCGAGAAAGGCCGCTGGAGTCCTCTCATGGTCTATGTCGTCCACCTGAGCATTCTCCTGGTGCTCTGCGGCGCTCTCGTCGGTTCCATATTCGGCTTCAAGGGCTTCATGAACATCCTCGAAGGGGAAGCTGCAAGCGAAGTCATGCTCGAAGGCAGTGATCGTGGACTGAATCTTCCTTTTCAGGTTCGGTGCGACAAGTTCGATGTGTCTTACTATGACAACGGCATGCCGCGGGAGTTCCGCTCGGATCTGACGCTGATCCGCGATGGAAAGGAGGTCGTCAAGCAGGAACTGCGGGTGAACGATCCCCTCACGTATGACGGTATCACCTTCTATCAGGCATCCTATGGCGCCATACTCAAGGACACGGAAGTGGAGCTCACGGACAGAAAATCGGGAGCCGTCCGCCGGCTAATCGTTCTCTTCAGGGAGTGGGTGGATATTCCCGGCACTCGGGACAGGGCACAGATTCTCCGGTTCGACGAGGACTTCCGGCAACTCGGCCCTGCTATGGTTCTGCTCATCTCCAGGGATGGCAAGGAGCCCGCAGGTTCGTGGATCCTCATTGACAGGGATTTTCATGGCAACAAGGTTGGGAACTACCATGTGAGAGTCCTGCACGCTACCCGGATACCGTATACCGGTCTGCAGGTGAAGCAGGACCCTGGGGTCTGGCTTGTCTGGTTGGGCTTTGCGGCGATGCTGGTGGGAATAGGTCTCACCTATTATGTGAGCCACCGCAAACTGTGGGTTTGGGCGGCGGCAGATGCGCCGGACGAGGGAGGGACAAAGATTGTCATTGCCGGCAGGACCAACAGGAATGAAATGTCTTTTGAGCGGGAATTCAACAGACTCTGCGACCGTCTGCAGGCTGAACTGGGGCAAGAGGGAGGAGGAAGCAAGCCATGATTACAAGCTCGATCCTTCTTGCCATAACCACCTTTGCCTATCTCCTCTGTGCGCTTCTCTATCTTTCGGGAGTCATCTTTCACCGCCGTCAGATTATGCTATGGGGCAGTATCGCCGGAGCGGCTACGCTCGCCATACAAATGGCGGGAATCATTCTCCGCTGGTGGGAATCATACCAGATAGGCTACGGGCACGCGCCTCTTTCCAATCTGTATGAATCATTGGTATTCGCGGCCTGGGCGATCATGCTCATTTATCTAATCATGGAATACCGGACCAAGCAGCGGGTCCTCGGCGTGTTTCCCTCCCTCTTCGCCTTCCTGGCAATGGCATACGCTTCCTTCTCCACAGGCGTGAATTCGAAGATTCAGCCGCTTCTCCCTGCCCTGAAGAGCAATTGGCTAATCGCCCATGTCGTGACCTGCTTCCTCGGCTATGCGGCCTTTGCGGTTTCGTTCGGCATCAGCATCTTTTATATCGTAAGGCAATCGAAACAAGAGCCCTCCGGCGGTGCACACTCGCTGCTTCCCGATCTCAGGCAGCTCGACGAGCTCAACTATCAGATGGTACTCTTCGGGTTTCTCTGGCTGTCGCTGGGGATCATCACGGGATCCGTCTGGGCCGATTTGGCGTGGGGCACTTATTGGAGCTGGGATCCCAAGGAGACCTGGTCTCTGATTACCTGGCTGATCTATGCCGCTCTCCTCCATGCCCGTGCCGTGAAGGGATGGCGTGGCAACCGCGTGGCATGGCTGTCTATCATCGGGTTTTGTTGCGTCCTCTTCACCTATTTCGGAGTCAACTTTCTCCTGGGCGGACTGCACTCCTACGCTAATGTAAAGTAGCCTTCCATCGCGCGAGAACTCGCTCACACTCCTTTTACGGTCCGTACGTCTTGCTCAGATAGTCGATCACCGTGGACTGTTCCGCCGCGTTCAACTGCGCGCCCTTGCCAACCATGCGTGTGACATTGTGCGCCCATTGGTCGCGCGCCTTCTTCGCTTGCTTGACACGGTCCAGGCTGTGGCAATCCGTGCAACGCGCTTCCAGGAGCGACGCGCCATCAGTCGCTGGTGGGGTCGAAGGCGGTCTCACCGTCTCCGATGCTAACGTGGCAGTCAATCCGGTGGTCAATTGCTGCTTTTCTGCATCCGTAAACCGCGCGGTTGGATGCATCAACCGGTACTGCGGCAGAGGCATTTTACCGCTATTGATTTGCGCAGCCATCGCAGCACTGGTCATGTCGCCGGCATGCCAGTCTGAAAAATTGAACACGGCGCGCGCATTCAGCACGTCGTTCGCCAACAGCCAGGAAACTGGCGCGATGTAACTGTACCAGGGCCATTCGATTTCGTTGCTGTGGCAATCGAAGCACGCGCGCTTCGCCAGCGCCCGCGTTTGAGGACTATCCCACTTTGGTTCGGCGACGACAGGTGGATTGGTGCGTTGCGGTCCAATCGGGATGATTTGGATCAGGAGAAACAACGCCGCACCTACCGCGACGACAAAGATACCAACTCTAATGATTCTTTTTCTCATCGAGACCTCTGACCTGCCCGCGGAACTTGTAACATATTTTGAGTTAGAGTTCTGCGATTTTTTTGGCGATTACCGGGTGAAGTGCAGTACGGGTTGCCTGAATCAGAAAATCTACGGTGCAGGAAGGCAGTCGCAGGCTGCACGCGCGGGGAATAAGCTGTCAAGGAGTAGCATGTTTCATCTCGCATTGAAGCTCTCCGCAGCAAGCTGCGGAGAGTCTTCGATTCTTAAGGAACAGTATTGTTCGGCATTCGCTCGCTTACCCCGCAGCAAGCCGCGGGGAATGCGCTCGCTACCGAATTCAACGAGCTGCTCTGACAAAACGACCTGCGACTTTGTATTTGCAAAGCTTGGATATCCAGTCCTCGGCGTTGCCTACTAGTGATGGTGTCAGGTCTTGACATGTGACATATGTATTGACAGAATTGCAGGATCACTGTAAAGAGTATTCATGGGCAGGCCATTGAGAATAGAATATCCGGGAGCGCTCTATCATATTACAAGCAGGGGCAACGAGCGGAAAAAGATATTTCTTGATGATGGCGATAGAACGCGATTTTTTGAAATACTAGCCGATTATCATCATCGCTACGACATACGCATCCATAGTTTCGTCCTTATGGAAAATCACTATCACCTGATGCTTGAAACACCGCAGGGCAATTTGCTGAAGGTGATGCATGGCATAAACGGCCGCTATACGGGATACTTCAACAGGAAATACAGCCGCGCCGGCCATCTTTTTCAGGGGAGATACAAGGGCATAGTGGTTGACAAGGATGGGTATCTTCTTCAACTCAGCCGCTATGTTCATCTAAATCCTGCAAAAGCAGGGATCGTAGAAAAACCGGAGCACTATTTGTGGAGCAGTTATAGGGGCTTTATAGGCAAGGGGAAGAAATACGACTGGGTGGAATATTCATGGATTCTGGGACAGTTCGGTATTGATGAACAGAATGCATCAAGGGATTATAAAAGATTTGTTGATGCAGGACTGAAGGATGAGCAGGGCAGTCCCTTCATCGCCTTACAGGGACGGGTAATCCTCGGTAATGAGATGTTCCGCGAAAAAACCAGGAATTTGCTTGCCGGTAAACGGATCAGCCGAGAAGTAGTAGAACGAAAGAAGCTGCGTGTTGTACCGCTACCAGACAAAATAATTACCGCGGTTGCAGATACGTGCGGCGTAAAGGAAGAAAGAATTACTGCATCCCGCTGTAAAAACAACATGGCAAAAAAAGTGGCAATTTACTTTATGTATCAATATTCAGGCCTTGGGAATACTGAAATCGGCGAGTTGTTCGGTGGCATTCATTACAGCGCTGTCAGCAAGGCGGTGACAAGACTGAAACAAGAGATGCTTCACGACAAGGATCTGGCATCCCTTATAGAGAAGGTAAAGTCACATGTCAAGACCTGACACATAAATGCATAAATGGCGGAAGTGCATGGGAATCGAACCCACCCGGGACGGTTCTAGCGCCCCGCACTGGATTTGAAGTCCAGGAGGCCCACCAGTGACCTTGGCACTTCCGCACAGTTACGGATACTGAGGTTTAAGTGTCTGTTCGAGAGATCCGTCAATCAACTGAACGGCTACCTCATCACCCTTTTTGGCGGATGTTGAATTCTCCGGCAGAATGATCAGACCATTTGCCATGACCATTGATTTCAGTATGCCGGAACCCTGATCTCCCGTAGATGTTACCGTAAATTTGCCGTTCTTGTATTCGACACGGGCTCTAATAAAATGCTTCGTCCCTTTCTTTTTTGTGATGTCTTCACGGATCGTTGCTTTGACAGTTCTCCTGAACAGATTCTTGTGGCCCATCATCTTAAGAATTGACGGTCTGACAAACTGTTCAAAGGCGACCATCGATGATACGGGATTGCCGGGAAGCCCGAAAAGGGGAACGCCGCCCATGGAGCCGAAGGCAAGGGGTCTTCCGGGTCTCATGGCAACCCGCCAGAATTGCATCTTGTTCCCCACTTCCTTCATGACATCCTTGACGAGATCATAGTCTCCCACCGATACACCGCCGGATGAGACAATAATATCAGCCCGCAGGGCGGCTTTGAATTTTGAGACAAGATCCTCTCTCGTATCTTTCGCTATGCCTATCTGAAGGGGAATCCCGCCACAGTCAATGATCTGGGCGGCAAGGGAGTAGCTGTTGCTGCTCACTATCTGCGACGGTTTCGGGTTTTCATCAATATCAACCAGTTCATCTCCTGTAGCAACGACGGCAACTACGGCTCTCTGGTATACGCTTATAAAAGAGCGGCCCAGCGACGCGAGCATGCCGATTTCCGCGGGTCTCATGATATGGCCCCGGGAAATTACGAGCTCTCCATCACTGACATCTTCGCCTGCGAGCCTGATATCCTGCCCCTCTTTAGCCTGTGCGAATATCTTGACTCTTCGCCCGTACTTCGCCGTGTCTTCAACTCTCACAACGGCATTGGCGCCATCGGGAACAGGCGCGCCTGTCATGATCCTTGATGACTCGCCCTTGCCAACGCCTTCTTTGGGAATGGTTCCGGCGGGTATATCCTCGATGACATTGAGAACGACGGGCTTCTCTCTCGAAGCGCCGCTGGTATCTTCCCAGCGTACGGCATATCCATCCATAGCTGAGTTATCCCTGGGTGGAATGTTTCTGGTCGCGTATATATCCTCGCCGATAACCCTTCCCAGGGAATCCAGGATGTTAATCTTCTCCTGCCCTAAGGGAACAAATACCTCAAGTATCTTATTCAAAGCATCTTCAACGCTGATCATTGTCTGATAGAAAAAATCCTGACCTCCTGCGAAGTTGAGCCGTAGCGTCAAGCAATGCGGAGGGTACACGCATGTGCAATCCTGCAATTTTTCGACGGCTTATAATATTTCTCCCTTCCGTCGAAATGACAGAGGGGAGATTTTCAAAGCCCTCATTCTATGTTGATTCTTTGAAATAGCTATCCCAAATGCCCTTCCTTGTCAATAACTAAGGTGAACTAAGATGAGCATCTTTGTCCTTGAATAAAATATATGTATGATATAGGTGAGGTTTCTTAGCCCGCAAGCCTCCGGGAGGATGCTTGCCATTTTGTAAATGGGTGCATATTATATGGGAGAATTTCGATCCCGCAGTTTCTACCTTTGTTGAAAGGGGATTGCAGAGTTTTGCGTACGTGAGAAAAATCATCAATAAAGAAAAAAAATTGGACAGTCCTCCCTTTACCGCCCTGTTTGACGGAATAAGGGAGGGAGAAAAAAAACTGACTGTCAGCGGTCTTCAAGGTTCAGCAAAATCCTTTCTCCTTTCGCTAATCTCCAGACAAATTAACAGGACACTGATCGTGATCGCCACCACGGAGAAGGAAGCCAGGGATATCCACCATGATATTTCCTTTTTCCTCGACGGCGAAAACAACGCATTCCTGTATCCGGCGTGGGATTTTTTTTCCACGGACATGCTGGCTTTTCAGCAGGACGTGGAATTGTCCCGCATGGAGATCCTCTGCAACTTCATCATGGGAAAGCGAGCCTTAGTCGTAGTACCACTCAAGGCCCTGATGCAAAAGGTCATACCCCGAAAAGTCCTCGAAGCCTATATCGAAACAATTTCCATCGGAGACATGATAGACAGGGATAATCTCGTTCAAAAATTATCACAGGGTGGCTACAAGAGGGTAACACTTGTGGATGAAAAGGGCCAGTTCAGTTTGAGGGGCCATGTAATAGATGTCTTTCCTCCCACCGCTCTCCGGCCGGTTCGGATGGAATTCATGGGGGATGAACTGGAGTCAATTAGGGAGTATGACCCTGCATCCCAGCGGTCCACGGGTGAATTGGTAGATTTTACACTGTCCCCGGCGAGAGAGGTAATCCTCTCCGAAGAGAGACGACAGCAGGCCGTAGAAAATATCAAGCACAGGGCTCTCGAACTGGAACTCCCCCGGATGATGAAGACACACCTTGTCGAGATGCTGGAAAATGGTCTTATCTCTTCCGTAAATCCCATGTACCTGCCTCTCTTTTACGAATCATTGGATAAGACTGCGGGCGGGAGTTACTCTAAGACTCCAACAGTGTCGGGAGAAGAATATCCATCCGGCGCGCTGGGAACGTTATTTGATTTCGTACCTGAGAGCTCCGTCCTTATTCTTGACGATTTACCCGCAATCGAAAAGGCCTGGGAGGATATTGAAAACGCAATCGATCGTTTCTTGCTCAAGGCCCGCGGCGGGGAGAAATTCTATTTAGAAAAGGAATCTTTTTATCTGACGGAAGAAGCTATTCTCAGGCAATCGAATAATTTTCAAAAAGTATTGCTCGAAGGCCTGCATATCACCGATTCGCGTCATGATGAAAATGACGCCGCTTCTTCGACTATAGAAATTCATGCAGATGCGGATTGGCGGCCGCCTCCCGCATCACCAAGAACGGGTGAGGGAGATGGATTGCTCAAGCCCCTCGCGGATACGATAAAGGCGTGGCTTCATGAAGGTTATCTGGTGCAATTCTTAGGAACGGGACAGGAAGAGGTGGAGCGCTTAGATCATCTCCTGGAGCAGTACAGCCTGCCTGTCACGAGGTCAAGTGTCTCTTTTGCGGCGGACGTTGAAGGGCACAGGGGTACGGGGCGCCTTGTCATCAGAGAAGGCAAGCTGACGGGAGGATTCCGTCTGCCCGATCTGAAACTGATTGTCATCACGGAAGAGGAGATATTCGGTAAGAAGATACCGCGAAGGCGGATAAGACCTGCCAGAGAGGGGTACTTCCTAAAGTCATTCGGCGATCTGAAAGAGGGGGATTATGCAGTCCACACCGACCACGGCATCGGAGTGTACCGGGGGCTTCAGAAGCTCGTCATCAGTGCAATCGAGAACGACTTCCTCCTTCTTGAATATCAGGATTACGACAAACTCTATATACCGATAGACCGGCTGGATCAGATCCAGAGGTATATCGGCCCCGAAGGCATGACCACGAGAATTGACAAGCTTGGCGGCTCTTCGTGGGAAGCGGTAAAAGAGAAAGTCAAGAAGTCTGTCCGCGAGGTTGCAGAAGAACTGGTTTCCATTTACGCCGCCAGAGAGGTTATGGACGGCCATGCCTTTTCCCCGCCAGACAGGATCTATGATGAATTCTGTTCCACCTTTGAATACGAGGAAACACCTGATCAGTCCAGATCCATCGAAGATGTCCTTCTTGACATGGGCCATGAAAAGCCCATGGACAGGCTGGTGTGCGGCGATGCGGGATTCGGGAAGACCGAAGTTGCCTTGAGGGCGTCTTTCCGGGCGGCCATGGAAGGGAAACAGGTAGCCATTCTGGTTCCGACTACAATACTGGCGGAACAGCACTTTCAGACATTTTCCCGGAGATTGAAAGACTATCCCGTACGCGTGGAAGTCCTGAACCGTTTGAAGACGAAGAAGGATCAGCGGGAAATTGTGGACGGAATAAACAGGGGGATCGTGGATATCGTCATCGGGACCCATCGTCTGTTGCAGAAGGATATCGTGTTCAAGGATCTGGGACTTGTGATTATAGATGAGGAACAGCGTTTTGGCGTAACCCATAAGGAGAAGCTCAAGAAACTTAGAACCCTTGTGGACGTCCTCACCCTGACGGCGACACCCATACCAAGGACTTTGCATCTGTCACTCGTCGGCATCCGCGATTTGTCCATCATCAACACCGCTCCGGAAGACAGGCTTCCCATAAAGACCTCTGTATTGGAATTCAGCGAGGACATCATAAGAGACTCCATCCGGCAGGAAATCAACAGAAACGGCCAGGTATTTTTTCTCCATGACAGGGTGCAATCCATATACACCATGGCCAGGCTGGTTGAAAAACTTGTTCCGGAAGCCAGAATCGGGATTGTCCACGGCCGGATGAAGGGCGCCGATATTGAGGATACGATGGCAAAATTTGTCCGGGGTGATTACAACTGCCTTGTCTGCACGTCCATAATAGCATCGGGTTTGGATATCCCCACGGCAAATACCATCATCATCAACCGGGCCGACCGGTTCGGACTCGCGCAACTGTATCAGATCAGAGGAAGGGTCGGGAGGTCTAAAGAAGAGGCCTATGCCTGCCTCCTGGTGCCAAAGGGGGCGATGTTATCGCGGGACACTCAGAGGAGGCTTCGTGTTATAATGGATTTCACCGAGCCCGGGTCCGGCTTCCGCCTTGCCTCCAATGACCTGGAAATAAGAGGGGCCGGGAACATTCTCGGGACATCCCAATCCGGACAGATTGCGGCCGTAGGGTATGAATTGTATACAGAATTAATGGAGCGAACCATCAGGGAAATCAGGGGAGAACCAAGACCCCTTGAAGAGGCAAAACCGGAAATACATTTAGGACTGCCGGCATTCATACCCGAGGATTACATGCCCGACGTCCACCGCAGGCTGGTTACGTACAAGAGATTATCCATGGCCTCGATAGATGAAGACATAGAAAAGATCAGAGAGGAGATTGTTGACTGTTATGGGTTTGTACCGCCTGAGTTGGAAAACCTTTTTGATGTGATTGGCATAAGGAACCTTCTGGCAGTTGTCAAAGGGAAGAAGATGGTATACGATGGGAAAAACATGCTGATCGACTTTAGCCGGGAAAGCCCTGTGAATCCATTGCGGATCGTCGAACTCGCTCGGAAGAAGGTGAAGGGGATAAAGCTGACACCTGATTTCAAACTCAGCGTCTTCATGCCGGATCTCAGGGCGAGTGATATCACAAGGCAGGCAAAGGAACTTCTGAAGCTGCTGGTCAATTGATGAATGTCTTATTGAAAATTATATTCGCCGGGGCGCATAATTTTTTTTCACCTTTCGGCCTGGTATTAAACTTTGCCTCACGCAGCCCGGGGCTTTCCGTCGGAGATGGTGTCTTTGCACTACTCCCCTTTGCCACGCATACGGGGGGTGGCCTGCGGTATGCGCCGCCGATTGGCAGAATCATGCTTTGCCTTCTCTGCGCCGTACTAATCTGCACCACATGCGGTTGCGGGGGGAATGGTACGCCAAAACCGCTGGCAACTGTGAACGGCATGGCAATCTCGATTGCTGAGTTTAATAAGAGATTTGCCAGAGATGTGAATTCATTACTGGACAGATCATCTCTAACCCCGGAAGACTATGACCGCCTCAAAGATGAGGTTCTGAATATTTTGATTGATGAAAAGGTCATGCTGTTCCGCGCTAAAGAGCTATCCATTTCCGTCAGCGATGCTGAATTGGCGAAGAAGATTGAAGATATTAAAGAGAGCTATGCGTTGGATGGCGGCTTTGAAAAGGCACTTGCAACGCGAAAAGTCGATTATGGCCAATGGAGAGAGGAGCTGAGAAAAAGGACTATCCTGGAAAAACTGATTTCAGCGGAGGTAAATTCGAAGATTCAAGTGAAAGAAGATGAGGGAAAGGCATATCGCAGACAGCACAGGGGCATGTATGCTCCGGAAAAAAGGGTGCACGTGGCCCAGATAGTTGTGAGGGAGCAGGAAAAAGCAGAAACCATCCTGAAGAGGTTGATGAGGGGCGAGGATTTTGCTAAGGTTGCCCGGGAAGAATCCATTGGTCCCGAGGCGAGGGCAGGCGGTGACCTTGGTTTTGTAAGTCAGGGCTTCATGCCGGAAGAAATCGATGCTGCCATCTTTTCGCAGCGACCCGGAGAAATTGGCCCGGTCATAAGAAGTCCCTTTGGATATCACATTTTTAAGATCATAGAGAAAGACAAGAAGGACAAGAAAGGGTGGGACGTTATCAAAGGCCAGGTCCTGACCGATCTGAGGAAGCAGAAAGAGGAACAGGAGTATGCGCTGTGGCTGGGCGCCCTGAGGTCAAAGGCGGCAATAAAAATTAACAGGGACCTTCTGAAAAAAGATACAGGCCCCCAAATTAATGAAGCAGAATGACGAGGTATGACAGTGAAAATATCAGCTACATGGAAATATATTATCATCGCGGCAGGGATATTCATATCCGTTCCAGCCATAGCGGAAATCGTGGAAAGAATCGTCGCCGTTGTAAATGGCGACGTTATTACCTCATCAGAATTAAACGGTGCATATGAACCTTACAAAAAAAGGATAGAAGAAACTTATAAGGGCCCGGATAAGGAAAAGATCATAGCAGAAAACAGACTGGCACTGTTGAATAAATTGATCGATAACATCATTATTGATCAGGAGGCGAAAAAATCGCAAATGATAATCAAGGACGAGGAAGTCACCGATACCATCAACGACGTCCTTTCCCGGAGAAAGATGAAGATGGAGGACCTGATAAATGAGCTTGCGAAAGAGAACTCCTCCATCGAGGCACACAGGAAAGAAGTCAAGGCACACCTCCTTCGCATGAGATTGCTCAGGCGTGAAATAAAATCCAAGGTCACAATCACTGAAGAAGAGATAGGTGAATATTACCTCAAGAACCGTGAAGCCTATGAGGGCAAGGAAGCTGTGCGGATCAAGCAGATCCTCATCTTATTTCCCAAGGGCGCTGATGTAAAAACCAAGGCCAAGCTCCGGGAGGAAATGGATACAATCCATAAGCGTCTGCTAAACGGAGAGCCATTTGACTTGCTCGCTGCACAGTTCTCTCAAGGACCCGCTGCTGCAACCTCTGGTGATCTCGGTTTTCTTGAAAAGGGATTAATGCTTCCGGCTGTTGAAGGCGTTGCTTTTGGCTTGAAAAAAGACGATATCAGCAAGGTAATCGAATCCCCTGTAGGTCTGCATATAATCCAGGCTATCGACAGAAGAGGCGCGGGCATAAAACCCATCGAAACCGTCCGGGAAGAAATCAAGGCAAAGCTTGAAGAGGAAAAGATCGACAAGAAGTACGAAGAGTGGATTAAAGAGCTGAGAAGAAAGTCCCTCATTGAAATAAAACCGCAGGGATAGCGTTATCGTAAGAAAGAGGCCAAACTGGTCATTGCGCGGTGCGCGACGCCGCGGCAATCTTTTTGTAGTTAAGAGTGCTCCGAGGACGATTTACCGATTTTGTCCTGAGCAAAGAGGAACGGCGGCAATGACTAAGAGAGGCACGTTTTTTAACCTTTGAAGAGTTAATCAAGGAATGAGCTACATAAGAATAAAAGGAGCGTCACAGCACAATCTTAAAAATATAAATGTCGATATCCCTCGAGATAAGCTGGTTATTATAACCGGGGTCAGCGGATCAGGTAAATCATCACTCGCCTTCGACACCATCTATGCTGAAGGACAGAGACGCTACGTGGAATCCCTGTCCACCTATGCCAGGCAATTTATCGGTCAGATGGACAAACCTGATGTTGAATCTATCGAGGGATTGTCTCCCGCCATAGCCATTGAGCAGAGGACGGCAAGCCATAATCCCCGTTCGACCGTAGGAACGGTCACCGAGATCTACGACTACCTCCGCCTGCTTTACGCCAGGATAGGAGTTCCGCACTGCTATCAATGCGGAAAAGAGATTAGATCCCAGACTATCGACATGATGCTTGATAGCATCCTGGCCTTTCCTGAAAAGACCAAAATCAGTATCCTCGCCCCGATCGCCAGGGGCAAAAAAGGAGAATTTCAAAAAGAATTGAAGAAGCTGCAGAAAGATGGGTTTGTCCGGGTGCGCATCGACGGGGAACTGCGCGAACTCGGCGATGATATTGCTCTGGACAAAAATAAACGCCACAACATAGACGTCGTGGTTGACAGATTATTTGTTAAGGAAGGGATCAGAAGACGTCTCAGGGATTCCCTGGAGATTGCCACCCACCTTTCCGACGGACTCGTGCGGGTCGATATTGCGGGAGGCGCTGAGATTCTCTTCAGCGAGAAGTATGCGTGCCCTGAATGCGGCATCAGCATGCCGGAGCTGGCTCCTCGGAATTTTTCCTTCAACAGCCCCTATGGCGCCTGCCCCGATTGCGACGGCCTCGGTACCAAAATGTATTTCGATGAGAACCTGGTCGTTCCCGATCGGGAACTTTCCTTGCGGGAGGGCGCAATCGCTCCCTGGTCAGGCCGGAGTTCCGTTTATCATTACCAGATGCTGGACGCCCTGTCACAGCATTACCATTTCGATGTAAATAGCCCCTTTAATCAATTGCCGAAGGATATCCAGGCAGTTCTTTTGTACGGCTCGGGGAAGGAGATGATCAAATTCTATCTCGATAGAGGTGGCAGGCGCTTTTTTTACAGCAGGCCTTTCGAGGGAATCATTAAACAGCTTGACCGGCGCTATAAGGAAACCGCATCCAATGCCGTAAGAATGGACCTGTCGCGTTACGTCAACTTACAGGAATGTCCGACCTGCCACGGTTCACGTTTGAAGAAAGAGAGCATGGCTGTTACTGTGGAAGGCAAGAACATCTATGATCTATGCAGGCTATGTATAAAAGAGTGCCTGGCTTTTTTCGAAAAGCTGCCTCTGTCAAGCCAGGAAGCCCTCATCTCCGAAAGAATTCTTAAAGAAATTAAAGAGAGGCTGAAATTTCTCGCCGATGTGGGCATGGATTACCTCAGCCTGGAACGTTCGTCCGGCAGTCTTTCCGGCGGCGAGGGCCAGCGTATCAGGCTGGCGACTCAGATAGGATCGGGACTTGTTGGCGTCCTTTATGTTCTTGATGAACCGACGATAGGTCTCCACCAGAGAGATAATGCGAGACTCATTTCCACTCTCAAACGACTGAGGGATATGGGTAATACGGTTTTGGTTGTGGAGCATGACCCCGCCATGATGATGTCTTCCGATTATATTCTCGACATGGGGCCCGGCGCCGGATTCGATGGCGGCGAAGTCGTCTTCCATGGTACACCGGAGGAAATCTGCGAATGCGATAAATCCTTGACAGGGTTGTATCTCTCGGGAAAAATTGTCATCCCTGTTCCCGGAAAGAGGAGAGCACTGCCCGCCAGGTTTATTGTCCTGGAGGGGGCCCGTGAGCATAACCTTAAAAACATAGACATCAAGATTCCCGTGGGACTTTTTACAGCCGTAACAGGTGTTTCCGGTTCCGGGAAAAGCACCATGGTCATTGAAACATTATACAAAGCCATGGCCAGGAGACTCGATAATTATCAAGGCGGCATGGGAAAGATCAGAAAGATCGTTGACCTCGGGGGAATTGAAAGGGTCATCATCATGAACCAGCAGCCTATAGGACGCACCCCCCGTTCCAATCCCGTGACGTATACAGGAATCTTTTCACATATCCGGGATCTCTTCACAGGCCTTCCCGAATCCAGGATCAGAGGCTATAAGCCCGGCCGTTTCAGTTTCAATGTCAAGGGAGGTCGATGTGAGGCCTGCGAGGGAAACGGCCTTATCAAGATCGAAATGCATTTTCTCCCTGATGTCTACGTGACGTGCGATGTCTGTCGCGGAAAAAGATTCAATCTCGACACCCTTGAAATCAAATACAAAGACAAGAACATTGCCGATGTCCTCGACATGTCCGTAAATCAGGCACTGCCATTTTTCGATAATATTCCGGCCGTACGATCCAAACTTCAACTTCTTTTCGATGTCGGTCTTAGTTACATCAGATTGGGTCAGTCGGCGACAACTCTCTCCGGAGGAGAAGCCCAGCGCATCAAATTATCGAGGGAGCTGGGGAAGCGCATGAACAGAAGCACCCTCTATATCCTTGACGAGCCGACTATCGGCCTCCATTCCGCAGATATTCAGAATCTTCTCGATGTCCTCGTGAGACTGGTAGATATGGGCAATACAGTTCTGGTGATAGAACATAATCTTGATGTCATCAAGTGTGCCGACCATATTATTGATCTCGGGCCCGAGGGTGGACCCGGCGGAGGTCGAATCGTCTCGTCCGGCACCCCCGAAGAGGTGGCCTGTGCGGAGGAATCGTTTACCGGTCAGTTCCTGCTAAAAGTATTACATTGACATGCATAAGTACTGCCCACATAGAATTTATCATCTATGATAAAATTATTTTTCAAGAAGCTCCTTGCAAAAAACAGGGATATGATACTTGAGGAGAGCCAGCATATTCGGGGTTTCATGCGGCTTTTGATGAAACATAGAAATGCCGGAATCGTTTGGACACAGGAAGAAACTCATGACCTTAAGTCATATGTGAAGCGTTTGTCCCTACAAGCCCCGATCTTGATAATAATAGTCTTGCCCTTTGGATTCGTTCTGCTTCCTATTCTTGCCGAAATTCTCGACAGACGGAAAAAAAGCCGCAATCAATCAGCTCACTCGTCGTAACCTGACTTCACAGGGATTGTTGATTGAGCCGGTGTTTTCCAGACCGGCGAGGTCGTGCAGCATTCGTTTGCCTTTATGAGTCGGCGTCGGCCCGCGTCAATTTTGTTGACGTCCTGCTTCAAATTTAATAGACTCCTACTGAAATTAGCGACAGTGCGCAACGAGAAAAGCAATCACCGGATGCGGGGGGATTATGAAAATCAGGGTAAGGGATGAAAAGATCACCAAGGCCATCAAGAACCTGGAGGGGATTGATATTGTTCTTAAGACCGTCGAAGATGCCAAGAAGGCCATGCAGCTCATCCTCCGGAAGACGGAAATATCCCGTACTAAAGAATACGAAGGACTCAGGGACATCGCCACCACCCGGGTCGTCGAACATGCCACCAGCGCCGTGGAATACCAGACTTATTACGAAGTCGAATTCATACTCACCGACGAACGATTTATCGACATGGAGATCGCTTTGATTAAGGAACTCCAGGCCATGTTTGAAAAATTATAGCTTGAAAAAAGCCAAGTGCCATTAAATTAAAAACAAAGACCCTTCAGCTCATTTCACTCGCTCAGGGTAAATTCGACTAAGGCCTTGTTCATCGCCTTTGCCTTGAAAAAGGCCAAGTCTCATTGAATTAAACATCAACGACCATCAGATCGCGGGCAAGGATGAGGGGACGCATGTTCCCCATCCTAAAATGGTCACTTTTATGCCCATGCCTTCTCCTTGCAAATACGACTTCAGTTAATCAAGCGCTGCCAGCCTAACAATGACCTTCCGCGTCCGCGGACCGTCAAATTCACAGAAGAAAATAGACTGCCACGTGCCCAGGACCAGCTCGCCGTTTTCTATGAATACAGTTTCTGAAGCTCCCAGAATAGAGGCTTTGATGTGGGCCGCGGAGTTTCCCTCTACGTGCCGGTAGTGATCATTAAAAGGAACAATTTTCTCCAGCTCCATCAGTATGTCCAGCGGCACATCAGGATCGGCATTTTCGTTTATTGTAACGGCTGCCGTGGTGTGTGGAACGAAGACATGGCAGATGCCGCTTCTGATCCTGCTTTCTTTCAGGAGGACCATGATACGGTCGGTGATATCGATCATCTCGGACCTGGCATTGGTTCGCACAGTGAACTGTTTCATAATTTCACTCCATCTCTCAGTCTTTGAAAACTCTGTAAAAGGACATAAGGGATAACTTGAATTCGGCGGCCCCTTTGGCCTTCTTAAGAAGGGTTGCGTCATCGATGATTTTTCCGACGAGATTGACCGCGCTTGCAGGAACGGGGTCAGAGCCGGTGCTCATCGGTGTCCGTCCGAAGAATATGGCCATTGCTCTTCCCGGCGGCCAGTAGCCGATATCGCCAACTTTCACCTTTGTTGTTGCCGTTTCATCGAGAGACGCCGTTACGGGTATCTCAAAGTAATATTCATCGCCCCATTCGTCAGGCATTGCCTTGATGGGAAGTCTCTCGACTATCGCTTTTGCGCATGCTGTATCGAATAGCTCGGCCCTTAACGTTACATTGCCCATAGTTATTCTCACCTGCGTCGGCATGACGTAAAATCCCCTCCTTTCAACATCCAATTGAGACCGTTGCATAACTGTATAAAACCAGCAATGTTGTCATTCCGGCGAACCCCGGATCGATGTCCGGGGCAGGCGCCGGAATCCAGTATTATCAAGTATTTCCTAGATTCCGGGTCAAGCCCGGAATGACGAATAGAGGAGTTATGCAACGGTCTCCAATTGCTGTAGCGAATGATGCTCTTGATTTTCTATAGGCCGTAGATGTCCACAAACCTATCCATGATCTCCAGGAACTCATCCGGCAATCTCTCTTTGACGTTCGCAACAATATTCTCCGGTATCTCCCTGTAAAATGCATGGGCAATGCCTCCTGCTATACATGCCATCGTGTCACTGTCACCGCCGAGAGATACGGCTTTTCTTACGGCGTCTTCGAAATCTTTGGACTCCAGGAAGGCTATTATGGACTCCGGTACGGAACCTTGTGACGACACATCAAACCGGTATTCGGGTCTTATATCGTCGAGGGTGCGGTTAAGGTTATAGGTGAAGCGTTTCTCTATCTTGCTTTTTATAGAATCCTTATTTTCGCCCTTCCGGGCGAGAAAGACCGCCAGCGCCGTTGCCTGAGCTCCTTTTATTCCTTCGGGGTGATTGTGAGTGACAGAGGCGCTTCTTTCCGCTTCTTCCAAAACCGCTTCAATGGATTCAAAGGCAAAACCTATGGGGCTCACTCTCATGGCGGAGCCATTGCCCCAGCTGTTGTATGACCTGCCGTCCGGCGAGAATATCCATTGATAGAACGATGACCCATAACCTGCGCCGGGGTACCTTCGCCCGAAGGTCTTAAAGGCTGTTGCGTAATCGACTTTTTCTAAAATTGAATAGGCTGCTGCTACTGTAAGAACGGTATCATCCGTAAATCGAGAAGATCGGCCAAACAGCGGGAAGTCCGTATACTTTATGGGATGGGTCTCGTACACGGAACCGATAATATCACCTGCAATTGCCCCTAACATATTCACACTGAAGAGAAACTACACTGAAAGATCAGAAATTATTGAAAAGGATTTATCCGCGATTCAATGAACTCTCGCCTACAGTTCGATCTCCATCCCCTGATGCACGGCAAAGCACTCCAAGTCTGCATTATTATTCGCCACGATTTTCCGGCAATCCGCTACTATCTCGTCTATGCCCTCATCGGTCCTTTCCTGGTTGTGGTGGAACAATCCGAATTTCCTGACCCGCGCTTCCAGGGCTAACCTTAAAGCATCCCGATAAACAGAATGTCCCCAGGTTTTCGTCTTCTTATACTCCTCCTCGGTGAATTCGGCATCATGCACAAGAAGGTCTGCGCCGGCGGAAAAATCGCGATAAGCCTGGAAATCGACTCCACCGGGATGTTTAAAAGTCAATTCATTGTCCGTGAGGAAAACGAAACTCTTACCATCTTCCGTAAATCTATACCCCACGCCTTGATTGGGATGGCTGAGTGGGATAGGGGTAATAGACATTGATTTTATGGTAAACGGCTCCTCGCAGGCGTCATGGTAGATGATATCGGCTCTTATGTCTTCAAAATTGACGGGGAAATTGGGAGGCGCCATGATTCTCGAAATCATCTCTTTTACGGATGCCTGCGCAAACGGGCATCCGTACATGGTAATCTGCGTCTTTGCGAAATATATGGGCTGGAAATAAGGGAATGCCATGATATGGTCCCAATGGGCATGGGTAAAGATCATCGTATACCGGAAGCGATTTTCGGTAATGAGCCTGTTACCGAGCGTTCTAATACCCGAACCGGCGTCAATGATGATTATTTCATCATCTTTCGTTCTTATTTCGAGACAGGTGGTATTGCCGCCGTATTTCAGATATTCCTTTCCCGAAACCGGTATTGAACCTCTTGCACCATAGAATCTAACAATCATTATATATTACTCTCCGGATTTTATTATCTGCTTCTTTTATATCCTCAGATCAGTCCATCCCTGCATCGCTCCTTACATCCAGAATTCACGGAATCCTATTCCTGTCAGGTAAAGAACAAAAATGATATAAAATACCTACCGCGGATTCTTGCCCGTTACCGTAGGATTTTCAGGATATGCGGTCCATTCCGTGAATGACCCTTCATAGATCTTGACGCTGGGATAATTGAAATACCACTTGAATAAGATGAATTCATTAGTTGCTTCGCGGCCTGTACCGCACGTGCAGATGATGGTTTTCTCAGGAGTCACTTTGTTCGCAGTAAGAATCGCTGATATTTCCCCATCAGGCTTGAGCAAACTTTTATTTTTGTCAGTCATGAGAGATGCCCAGGGTACATTGACAGCGCCGGGAATGTGGCCGGGCTTGACCCAGTATGACTGGCCTTCGTACACTTCAGGCGGACGCGCATCCAGAACCATGACATCTTCGCGATCCTTTGCCGCCTTGAATTCTTCGTATTGGATGCAAAAATCTGATTGGACGCGGACGGTGAAGTCGGACGTAACTGTTTTTGGAAATTCTTTCGTCAGGGGCTTCCCCTCTCCTTTCCACTTATCCAGGCCTCCGTCAAGGACATAGATGCAATCGTGTCCGAAACGTGCCAGGCTGTATGCCATCATCGTCTGTTCGAGGCCGTCTCCCCATCCCTTGGCGGCGCCGGTTCCCGTATAAACCACCGCAGGGACACCAGACTTCAGGCCCGCATAACGAAAGACAGGCTGTATCGTTTCCGGGGGAACATATCTGCCAGGCATCCCATCAATATACGTGCGAAGCAAACCCTCGTTCAGATAAATGGCCCCGGGAATATGCTGCTCTATATAGTCGTGAATATTCGGCTGCACATCCAGTATAGCCATCTCCTGCTTTTTCAGATTTTCACTGAGCCAATCTGTAGAGACCCATTTCACTGTTCCGCTGCCGTAAGGATAGTCCTTCTTCATAATCCACCTTTCATATCGGTTCGACAGAAATAGAGCTTAAGAATGACGCTATGAAAATTGCGTCATTAAGTGAAAAATAGCCGCTCGTTTATTCATTGTCAAGAACTTATATGTTCGGCAAGTCCGTAAGGACAGGAACGTGCTCTGTTGCCATTACCGAATAATTTGCCATATACTTTCTCCATGCCTTGAAGCGAATCTTGGATTCCGCTTCATTATCATATGCCATAAAAAAGGTTTTGATTTACGTGACAATAAGCTGTACATTTTATTATACGAATGAAAATTAAAAGAGGTGGACATTATGCAAACCATCAAGATCAAAGGCATGTCATGCAATCACTGTGTCATGGCCGCGACCAAGGCCTTAAAAGAGATCGATGGGATCAGTAACGTTAAAGTGGACCTGCAAAAGGCGGAGGCAACATTCGATGAAGTCAAGCCGGTGGATATGGAAATCGTAAAGGAACGCATCCGGAAGGCAGGATATGACATTGCCTGATAAGACGGCCATGAAGACCACGATATCTGTCGGAGGCATGACCTGCGCCGCCTGCGTGCGCCGTGTGGAGGAGGCGCTCAAATCTGTTGACGGTGTGACAGACGCGGCAGTGAATCTCGCCACAGCCAGGGCGACAATCGAGCATGGCGAAACGTGGAAAGGAATTGAGGCGGTCAGGGATATAATCTCCGACCAGGGCTACGATTTTCTCGGCATCACAGGCGACACCAGTGAAGATCCTATTACCGCCGCCAGGGCAAGAGAAGTCAAAGAACTCAAGACCAAATTTGCCGTTGGCGCCGTTCTCAGCGTTATCATATTCCTTGGCTCCATGCAGCACTGGTTTCCCTTTTTGGCAACCGTACCGAGACAGACGGTCCTGGTTATCCTGTTTTTCCTTACGACTCCTGTCGTCTTCTGGGTAGGGAGCAGATTTTATATCGGCGCCATAAAGGCAGCCCGACAGAAAACGACGGATATGAACACGCTCGTGGCGGTGGGGGCGCTTTCAGCATATTTATACTCCGTTCTGGCCACTTTTTTTCCCCGGTTTTTTTCGAGCGCCGATATAGTTCCACATGTTTACTATGACGGCGCCGCCATGATCGTCACTCTGATAATCCTTGGCCGCCTGCTCGAAGCGGGAGCGAAAGGCAGAACGTCCGCGGCCATCAAGAAACTGATGGGGCTCAGGCCGAAGACCGCTCGTGTAATCAGGGGCGATAAAGAAGAGGACATTCCCATTGAAGAAGTCGTGACAGGAGATATGATCATCGTCCGGCCAGGAGAAAAGATTCCCACGGACGGCGTCGTCGTTTCCGGCGGCTCTTCCGTCGATGAATCCATGCTGACCGGTGAAAGTATGCCTGTCGTCAAAGAGGCCGGAGAGCACGTGTTTGGCGCCACGCTGAATAAGAGCGGGAGCTTCACCTTCAGGGCAACAAAGGTGGGGTCCGAGACTGCCCTGGCCCAGATCATTCGCCTCGTCGAAGAGGCGCAGGGTTCCAAGGCCCCCATCCAGAGACTGGCAGACAAGGTCGCATCCATCTTTGTGCCTGTCGTATTTGCCATAGGTATAATTACATTCATCGTCTGGTACTTCTTCGTCCCCGAACCTATCTTCAGCCGGGCCTTATTGAACTTTGCGTCCGTCCTGGTGATTGCCTGCCCCTGCGCCCTGGGTCTCGCGACGCCGACAGCAATAATGGTGGGAACCGGTCTCGGCGCCGAACACGGCATCCTGATCAAAGGAGGGGAAAGCCTGGAAAACGCCTACAAACTCACGACGGTGGTCTTTGACAAGACCGGTACACTGACCAAAGGAGAGCCGGAGGTAACGGATATACTGGCCGCGCCTGGCTATGAAGAGAACAGTGTCCTGCAGATTGCCATGTCCATCGAGGCTGTCTCGGAACATCCCATTGCCGCGGCCATCGTAGAGAGGGGACACCGTGCCGGCATTGCCGCTATTCCCGTGGAAAAATTTGAGGCATTTGCGGGTCTCGGAGCCGGGGCGTTTATGAGTGGCCGGTATTGCCTTCTGGGAAACCGGAGGCTCATGGAAATGAAGGAGATCAGGCTCGACGGCCTAGCGGAAAAAGCGGGGACCCTCGCAGTGGAAGGGAAAACATGCGTATTCATCGCCGAGGGGAATCAGGCGATCGGTCTTATCGGCCTTGCCGACGTACCAAGAGAATCGGCAAAAGAAACTATAACCACGCTGAAGGGCATGGGCTTAAAAGTCGCCCTTATCACGGGAGACAATATGAATACGGCGAAAGCCGTCGGCAGCACCCTCGGCATCGATCATATCATGGCGGAGGTCTTGCCGGGAGACAAGGCGGCGGAAATAAAAAGACTGCAAGAACAGGGCGAGGTTGTTGCCATGGTGGGCGACGGTATTAACGATGCACCCGCCTTGGCAGCGGCGGATATAGGGATTGCCATCGGCGCCGGCACGGACGTGGCAATTGAAGCGAGCGATATTACGCTTATTAAGGATGACCTGAGCTCCGTACCTATGGCGATCAGGCTTTCCCTGGAGACAGTAAAGGTGATCAGGCAGAACCTCTTCTGGGCCTTCATCTATAATATCCTCGGCATACCCATTGCCGCAGGTGCATTGTATCCGTTTTTCGGAATTCTTCTTAACCCGCAGTTTGCCGCGGCCGCCATGGCGCTCAGTTCCGTATCTGTAGTGAGCAACTCCCTGCGCCTCCGGAGGGTAAGATTTCTCAGTAACTCCATTCCTCCGAAATGATATATTGACGCGCGAGCCGGCGTCATCCTCCTTTTTCAAACTTGGATTTATCGGCGCCGCAGATAGGACACATCCAGTCTGCGGGGAGATCTGTGAATTTTGTTCCCGGCTTGACGCCGGAATCGGGATCTCCTTTCTCCGGATCATAAACGTATCCACATACTGAGCAGATATATCTGCCTTCCCTTTCGACATTGTCAGGCGCCTGATAGGTCGGTGCATTCTTCGGCGACTTGCCGCGTTTCACTTCATGATAATAGGCATAGGTCATAGGTTCCTCATCAGCATTCAGGATACCGCAATCCCGCACCTGACCTACGAAGATCGTATGGCTGCCACAGTCCATTTCATTTGCCACTTCGGCCTCAATAAAGGCTATGGCATTATCGAGAACGATGGGAACTCCTGTTTCTCCCAGCCTGAATTTTACATTTTCAAATTTATTGATATCTCTCCCGCACTTGAACCCGAATGTACCGATAAATTGCATAGGTGTTGACTTTGATATGATGGAAACAGCAAACTTGCGGCTTGCCTGAATATATTCGTGGGTAAGATTTTGCTTATTGATACCAACTGCAATAGTTGGCGGTTCTGATGTCACCTGAAAAGCTGTATTGCAAATTTGTCCGTTGCATTTATCATCTTTTATAGAACTGACGATATACAGGCCGTAACTGAGTTTATAGAATGCCGCCTTATCCATAGTCTTCAATCCTTCATTTCATGTTTTTTGAATATTTGAAAAATAGTTTGAAAAGTCATCCCTTATTCTTTAATCTCCGGCGAGGCGTTCGGGTCAAAGGGATTCGTTCTCATGGCGAAGGAAAAGAGGTAAGGATAATTTTCCCGCAGGTGTTTCATGTAGCTCAGCCACTCCGAGATCAGCAGGCTGTAAGCCCTCTGCATGTCTCCCGCTATGTGCCTCATGTCCATCTCTGAAAGTCTACTTAAATCCGGCCGTGATTCGAGTTCTTCCACCAGATGGAACACTGCCATGAGGAGACCGGTGAACGCGTCGTGCTCCAGGAGGTTCTGATTCTCCAGGAGCCTCAGCATGAACTCCCGTTCTTTAATAAGCTTTTGTTTCAGGCTCCCCAGATCGCCCCTACGGATACTGATTGCATAATCATATTTCTTCAGGCGCTTGCTCATTTCGATGAATTCCCCGGTAGACCATTGATTCGTAATGATGAGGTCCCGCCTGATTCTGTCCGTATTGGGATCAAATTCCGAAAAGAATTTCAACAGGTCTTTACCGACGATGCTGAAGAATGACCCGATGACCATGTTTAATCTTTCCAGAATGATTCGCCTCTCCCTGATGGCGAGTACTTCATTGATGATCACTGTGAACAGCAAGACCTCGATAAAGGCGAACGCGATATCTCCGATGAGCCGATAGAAGATGTGGTAGGCATCCCGGAAAAAGGCGTAGTGGATAAGATAAAAAATCGTGGAAAGGGCAACCAGTGATATTCCCAGAAGGAGCTGCCATCTCATACGCTTCATAGTTCCTCCTATCAGACAGGCGAGAAGCCTGTCCACAAAATCCCCCCGCCCCCCTTTGTCAAAGAGGGATTGTCAAAATAGTCTTTCTCCGAAGATGCTCCTGCCTACTCTCACGATCGTCGCCCCTTCCTCAACGGCAACCTCGTAATCTCCGGACATGCCCATGGAGAGTTCCAGCATTTCAACACGATTAATATTTTCCTCAACAATCCTGTCTCTCAGCTCCCTCAATGCCTTAAAATAGGGCCTCGCGTCTTCGGGGTTATCAAACCATGGGGCCATGGTCATGAGACCCTGTATGGAAAGATTATCGAGGGATGAGATGTCCTTGACCAGTCGCATGGCTTCTTCGTATGGGACGCCACTTTTCGTCTTCTCGCCGCTGATATTAACTTCGATCAGAATTTTCGTTGCAAGATCTGCAGCGCCGGCTCTCCTGTCAAGTTCAACAGCCAAATCCAGCCTGTTTACGGAATGGATCATATCAAAAAGCTTCACTGCGTATTTTGCCTTGTTGCTCTGGAGGTGGCCGATCATATGCCACTCGATGCTCCTGCCCATCTTCTCAATCTTTCTTTTCGCCTCCTGGACATAGCTTTCCCCGATAATATCAATGCCGGCCTCGATGGCTTCCATGATCCGGTCGTCATCCACTGTCTTGGTCACGGCCATGAGCCTCACATCAGAAACTTTCCGGCCCGCACGCAAAGCGGCACCGGCAATGGCGCTTCTGATTATTTCGATATTAGCCTTCACCACTGATTCCATTGCTCCCTCAGGTAAAGTCTATGGCCCCAATCCTTTTCAGTACATCCACAACCTCGCACAGGGGAAGTCCCATGACGTTTGTGTACGAACCGTATATCTCTTTTATAAAGAAGGCGCCCATTCCCTGCACGGCGTATCCTCCCGCCTTATCGTATGGTTCCTGGGACCTTATGTACCACGCCATTTCATCTTCCGGAATTTCCCTGAAGCGGACAGAAGATTCAACGGCGTCCCTGATGAGAATATCAGCGCTTTTCCTGACGACCGTGAAGCCCGTAAAGACTGTATGGATTTGCCCGCTCAGCTTGCCCAGCATCTCTTTCGCTTCATCAGGCGTCCGGGGTTTACCGAGTACATCGCCATTGATAATAACGATGGTATCCGCACCCATTACCCAGGCCTCCGGATGTAGAGTGGAGGCCGTCTTCGCTTTTTCTTCCGAGAGTCTCAGGACGTGATCCCTCGGCGCTTCCCCTTTCATGAACTTCTCATCGACATTGCTCGGCATTATCTCGAAGCGTAATCCCAGGAGACTCAAAAGCTCAATCCGGCGGGGAGATGCGGACGCCAGAATAAACCTTCCGGACGTGGTCACCACTACAGATATTCCTTCTTTTTTTTATCTTCCAGGATTTCCACGACCTTCTTCACGTCCTGGGAACTGCCTCTCTTGCAGATCAGCAGGGAATCTTCCGTATCCACAACTATCAGATCTTCCACACCAAGCAGGGCTACAAGCTTCCGGGGACTGTGGATGAGTGAATTTTTGGCATCGACACCAACGAAGAGATCACGGCAATTTGCGGCGTTTCCATTTTCGTCTTTGTCTGACACCTCCCACAGGGCATCCCAGGATCCCATATCGGACCAGCCGAAATCTCCTTCAATGAGAAGAATATTATCGGCCTTTTCCATGACACCATAATCAATAGAAATGGATGGAATCATATTGTACGCACGCCGGAGGGCTTCCTTTTCCCCATCTGTCCCTGTGGCATCTTCTATATGCAAGAGACCGTCGTGTATCTGGGGAAGCCACTTTTCGATTGCCCCGAGTATTGTGTCAACGTTCCATACAAACATCCCGCTATTCCAGTAAAAGCCTCCTTTCTTCAGAAAGGCCTTCGCTTGTTTGAGTGCAGGTTTTTCCCGGATGGATTTCACCGCATAGATGTTTTCGCCGTTGATGCCAGCTTTAAGGTCGCCCTTTTCAATATAGCCGTAGCCGGTCTCGGGGCTGGTCGGTCTTATGCCGATTGTGACAAGGTAATCTCCGCGACTTGCCATGTCGGCAGCAATGGAAAGAAGCTGACGGAAGCGCGGCGCGTCAGTAATCAGATGGTCCGCAGGAAGTACAACCATAACATCGTGAGGAGACTTCCGCTTGATATGGAGAGCTGCAAGACCTATGCAGGGAGCGGTATTTCTGCCGAGAGGTTCGATGATGATGTTCTCTTGTGGGATACGGGGTACCTGCCTCATCAGCTCTTCGGCATGGCTCTGACCTGTAACAATCAGAATATTCTCCTCGGGGATAAGAGGCGCTATCCTCTCTACCGTTTCCTGAATAATGGTCATTGGAGAGACTATATCCAGGAGATGCTTGGGCATCTTTTCCCTGCTCTTCGGCCAGAAGCGGGTGCCTTTGCCCCCGGCCATGATCACCGCATACATCGGAAAACTATTCCTCCCACACTTTTTTTGTAAGGCGTCGCCAAATTATCAAAATAAATCGTGATTATCAATGTAAATAATAGATGTAAATAATAGATCAGCCAAAGCATGGGCGTAAGTACACGCATCCTGGCCATACACCTGAAGAGACCGCATCTAAGATAACGTTTCATCGTAAAGATAATCATACAGATTATGCTTGACAGTTGCGAACGAATGTATAACTAATATCGCAGATGTAACAAAGGTGAGCCATGTCCAAGATAATCAGATTCGGCGTTTCCTTAGAAGAAGCATTGCTTCATAATTTTGACAGCTTGATCAAGAAACGCAAATACACGAATCGCTCCGAAGCGATTCGTGATTTGATCCGCCAGGAATTGCTGAAGAAAGATTTGGAAGAGGACCGGGAAGTCGCCGGCGCAATAACCTTCATCTATGACCATCATCAGCGAGACCTTTTGCATAAGATTATCGACGTCCAGCATGATCATCAGCACATCATCCAGTCATCGCAACATATCCACCTGGACCACCACAACTGCCTGGAGATTGTGGCGGTAAAAGGGAATTCCGGGAAGGTGAAGAAACTCGCCGACACCTTAAAGGCCCTCAAGGGAGTCAAGCACGGATCATTGAGCGTATCGGGCACCGGGTGAATCACATAGGGAAACAGGCATTATTTTTTGCTAATTGGTAGCACGATTAGAAAAATAATAATCATATAATTTTCCATGAGTGAAAAATATCCCAGAATATTTCTCAAACCCGGCCGCGACGCTTCGCTTTCGCGCGGGCACCCGTGGGTCTTTTCCGGAGCTGTTGCCGGAGCAGAAGGCCAGCTCGAACCAGGCGACATCGTGGCTGCCGTAACACATGAGAGGAAGCCCTTGGCCCTGGGCTTTTACAATCCCACCTCCGACATCGCCTTCCGATTACTGACTGCGGATACAACAGCAGCCATTGATTATACCTTCTGGCAAAAACGAATCCGGGAGGCCATGTCCTTAAGGGAGAAGGTGCTGCCCGAGGGAACAACGGCCTATCGCCTGATCAATGCAGAAGGAGACTGGATGCCCGGACTCATCGTTGACAGATATGCCAACTACCTGGCTCTATCCGTAGAAACGGCGGGAATGGAGAAGCATCGTGAGAATGTTGTGAAAATACTCTCCGAGGAGATGCAGCCCAAGGGTATCTATGAAAGGAGCGAAGGCCGGGCACGGCAGTTGGAAAGCTTAGATGAGCATACCGGCATCGCCTGCGGAGAACGTCCGCCGGAGGCAATTGAGATCACGGAAGATCACCTGCACTTCAAGGTGGATATAATCTCAGGGCAGAAGACGGGTTTTTTCCTGGATCAGCGGACGAACAGGAAGATTGCCGAACGATTAAGCGATCAAGCAAACGTCCTGAATTGTTTTTCATATACCGGCGCTTTTTCTGTCTACTGCGCCCGGGGAGGCGCCCGGCGTGTGATTTCCGTCGAGTCTTCGGAAGCGGCAAATGAAATAGCCAGATGGAATCTCGAAAGAAACGGCTTTTCATCAGATCAACACCCTGTAGTCAGGGCCGATGTCTTCAAATATCTACGCGAGACAAATGAAGTCTTCGATCTGATTATTTTAGACCCTCCGGCATTCGCCAGAGCAAAGAAGGACGTGACAAAAGCATCAAGGGGATATAAAGATATCAATCTTCAGGCCGCAAGAGCCCTCAGGGAAGGCGGGATACTCGCTACTTTTTCCTGCTCCAATTACATCGGCGAGACGCTTTTTGAAAAGATTGTCCTTGGCGCCTTGCGTGATGCCGGTAAATCGGCCCGGCTGCTTCAGACCATGGGTCCCGGTCCGGATCATCCCACAAATCTCGGACACCCGGAGGGACACTACCTCACGGGATTATTGCTGAACGTAACAACATAGCAGGATAGAAAAGACTACCCTCAGGGGACGGACTCCGGCGCATGTCTTTCATTCATTATGCTTGAAGGTTCATACCTTTGCTTAGGAAGACCAACGACCCTGTAGATCTTAATGTTTTCCATATCCTGTTCAGTTTCGTAAACGCCGATTTCGTCGACTGCCGGCGGGAACTGAGATGATGAACAATTTATAATAAACACCATAGCTTTCGATAAGGAAAAATTCCCACTGGGGAATTCCTGATGGTCCGTCATTTTTCCTTAACGAACATCAAGAGTACGGTGGCTAAGAGAGTGAGGACAATGGAAAGATAAAGGGGTGCAAATATGCTGATTTGATCCCAAAGCAGCCCGGCAATCAGGGAGGCGGGAAGGGCGCAAAGACCTACGGCCATTTGAAAGACACCTAAGCCTGTGGCTCGATAGCGCTCCGGAGAGAGCTCAGATACGAATGTCGTCTGGACTGTGTCCAGAATGCCTTTGTGCAGACCATAGAGAGCAAATGCCAGGACAATAACCACGTGACTGCTCCACAATATAAGGCTGAGACAGACGGCTCCCCATGAGATAAATGCGAGCACCATCAATGGCTTTCTCCCTATTTTATCGGAAAGCCTGCCTGAAGGGATGGAAAAGATGGCAGCAGCGACGGTGAAAATCAGATAGAGCACGGGAACGAAGGCGGTCGTAAATCCTAAATGGGTCGCATAGATCAGGAGGAATGAGTAACTGAAGGAACCCAAAGAAAAAAAACAGCTTAGTATAAGAAACAGTTTAAAGTTTGCATTGAGGTCTCGGAGCACAAAGCCATGGAAAAGCTTCGCATCAGATGGTTTTGTCTCTTTTATACGATGAAAAATCAGGAGGGCAGCCAGGGTGGACGGGATCGCTGCAAGGAGAAAAAGATTTCTATAACCGAGCAATTGATAAAATGCGATGCAAAAAACAATGCCGCATACGGCACCGAGGTTATCCATCGCCCTAAGCAGCCCGAAATGCCTGCCTCTGTTTTGATCCGTTGAAATATCTGCGACAATGGCATCTCTGGGCACTCCCCGTATTTTGCCCATCCTGTCGAAAATTTTAAAAGGAATGATCTGCTGCCAGACTGTTGAAAATGCATAGCCAATTCTCGATAAAGCGCCGAACAGGTAGCCTGTCCAGATAAACACCTTCCGCCTGTGCATGCGATCGGAGAGATAGCCGGAGGCTGCCTTGGATATAGACACAAAGGCTTCACCGAGGCCGTCGATAAGGCCGAGGACGGCCATGTTGGCGCCCAGAACGGTTGTTATAAACAATGGCCAGATAGGATAAATAACGTCCGAACCGAAGTCATTGAGAAATGATGCTATGGCAAAAGTTCTGACGGTCTTTTTTGTTTCTTTCTGCTCCATAAAATAATTCGGGAATATTGACTGTCACTACCCCTTGATCAGGCTTTTCCGGAAACAAAATAATTATTCTAAGCTGCACCCTCTAAGCCTGCATGCATAGCGGGATTTATGATATGAGAACCCGCCAATAAAAAATCCCTGTTCAACCCACGCGTGTATATAGGGATGCAACGGGATTTGTTAAGATGATTCTGTTCATGCCGCAAAGGATGGAAGAGGCGACACAATTTCACATGTTACAAAAGGGCAGGGATCATGGTTCTTCTGCCCGATGGGATTTCAGGATATTATTCGCTATCTTTTCGTGGATAAGCTGTGATGCCATGTTATTGCCCGACATGCCGACACGAATAGATACGGATGTCTGACTTTTCGATAAGTATTCAACCGAAATCTGCAATTTCTCCTCCTGGGCGACGGCACTCATTGAGCCCGAGGCTATCTTCAGATTCTTCTCAACGGCGGTCGCTTTCATATCCGTTAGCGTCTGCTCGCACGCCTTCCAGACCTCGCCAAAAGGGTAGTTGTAATTCGTCGTCAATGATCCATCTGTGTATATGAAATTGCCGGAGCTGACGCCGATTGTCCTGTTGCCCACAGTTAATGAAGCGTCACAGCCGGCGGTCAGGATTATAGGCAAGAGGAATAACCATATGCAATGGGCCTTAGCAGTCGCAACAATCCCGGTTTTCATGGGTCGTCTCACCTCCTCGAGATACTTTCTTTTACATTTATGGAATAGTCCTGCATGGGCAAATGTAAATGATGTTTAATGTCAACCATATTAGGATAATGCCGAAGGCCTGTCAACGTGATTTCAGGGGCAGAAGCCTAAAAAAAGTAGTACATAGCCTGGAGGACTGCCCACAGTAAGATTATGGCAGTTGACAGAATACAAACAGCTGCGAGAACCCGATGGGGGAAAGTTTCGCTTTTCAGTTCATTATAGCTCATCAAGAAACCAAGCGTAATGCCCGATATCAAACCTCCACCGTGTGCCCAGTTGTTGATACCCGGTACGAGGAGGCCGAATATGACAAGCCCGATAACCCATCCCATGGCCTGCCTGTAAATGGCTTCCCCGTAAAAGCCGCCTCTGCTTTTCCCGTAATAGATAATAGCGCCGATGAGGCCGCAGATGCTGGCCGACGCACCAATAGTGAAGGGAATGCCGGCCAGATAAGAAACGAAAAATCCTGCAATACCGGTAAGTACATAGATTATAACAAAACGATTGAACCCGAATTCGCGCAATACAAATGGCCCCAGCTGTCCCAGGGCGGCCATGTTGAAGAAGATATGAAGGATGCCGCCATGGAGGAAGGAAGCCGATATCAGAGTCCACCATCGACCATATCCGGCGATGGGGATGGTTCCCGTTGCGCCCAGAAGGAAGAGGCTCCTGTCGGAGGGTGACAAGAAGGTCAGCGGGTTAGCCGACAGGCCCAGGGCAGACGGGCTTGAGATAATCGATAGGATATATAAAGCGCAATTAACATATATTATGAGCTTAACGGCATTCATCGAAGCCGCTGAAATTCTGCTCAACAAATGGGCCTTCAACGGCGAACCGGGTTTCGATAGATTGCAGTATGGGCATGCGGGTTCATCCGAACTGATCAGCTTTCGGCAATTCGGGCAAAGCATCGATTTTTTTTCTCTTGTGGGCATATCAAGAACCTAAGAAGACCTTATCAATACAGGAATTGCTGCAGGGCCGCTAACCGTCTTGCCAGGATGTGTTCTTTTATGCAGGGCAGATAAACTGTTTAATTATGCTATTTTTATATCACGTCAATAACATGGACAGCAAGCAAGATTTTCTGTTGCTCTTCCATTCTTTGTCATACCCCTTTTGTCTTGACACGCCTTCCCAACTCAGATATTTTTCGACAAGATTTACTCGAAACTCCTGTTTTTCAGGGGATAGATTAGGGTTGCTATTTCTTGTACGAACCTTGAGACAAAGGAAGTTGCGTCAACATGGATATAGATATATGGGCAGAAGAATTATTGAATGATGTTTGTGAAAAGTGGGAGACTCCCGAGTACAAATACGCATTCAAAGACTGCGGTTTTCGAGTATTCTACTCCCCCGTTCATTTAAGTCCGGAACTGATGGTCATCGGGTACAATCCCGGCAAAGATGATAAGCCCTTTTCCAAAGAAGAAGACAGTCAGATCCCGGAATTTCACGAATACTTATATCACAATTCCAGGATAGCAAGGAAGATGAAATACCTTTTTGAGAGCATTGAAAGAGAAGACTGGCTGGCGGATAGCGTCAAGCTGAATCTGGTTTTCTTCGGTAGTGAAAATGACGCTCAATGGGAAACTATGGATCGGGAGCTCAGGGATAAACTCGAAACTTTCTGCTTCAAGAAGGTAAGTGACATTATCGATACCCTGAAGCCCAGGTATATTATAACGGAAGGTCTGAAGGTTTTCGACATCCTGATAAATTCTGTGTTGATGGGATGCAGTAAACCGGAAGTAAAAATTGGAGTTGGGGGAAGACAAATATACGCCAGAAGCAGGTACGGTCACACTCAAATAATCGGTTTGGTTCATCTGACTAAAGATCGGATAAGCTATCCTGACTGGAACAGCATAAAGAAGTATCTGAACGCCGATTTGAAAGATTTAGACCAGACATATCTTCACTAAGCGGCTGATCTTATTCCACCTGTGGCAAGAAAGAGCTTTTCCTCTGCCTTCTTCATCTAACTTCATCCATTTGCTGGTGGACAAATAAGTCTTTTGCATATGAAAAATCCGTAGTATTCTTATATACAGGTAATCGGCAATTTATCTAAAATAAAGTTAGTTCGTGTATCTGATTCCCGGAGGTATTATGAAAATATTTACGATGGTATTTGCTTTGGTATTCATGATGCTGTGTTTCCATGATTCTGGCATGGCACAGCAAAAGGAGAAAGGTAAGATGAAAGAAGATAGCATAACTATGGAGAAACCTAAATCGGCGGACTGGAGGCATTTTAAAAAGCCCGACGATGCAACCTTGAGGAAAAATTTGACTCCCCTTCAGTATAAGGTAACCCAAAAGGAAGGGACTGAGCCGCCTTTTCAAAACGAATACGCGAATAATAAGAGGGACGGCATCTATGTGGATATCGTTTCCGGAGAACCCATTTTCATTTCTAAGGACAAGTTTGAGTCGGGGACCGGCTGGCCAAGCTTTACAAAGCCTCTTGCTCCGGAGAATATTGTGACCCGCAAAGACAGGGGGCTTTTTACGGTCCGAACGGAGGTGAGAAGCAAACACGGCGATTCTCATCTTGGCCATGTATTTCCGGATGGGCCGCCACCGACGGGGCTCCGGTATTGCATGAATTCCGCCGCTATGAGATTCATACCGAAAGAAGACCTGGAGAAAGAGGGGTACGGGGATTACAAGAAACTCTTTCAGGCAAAATAGGAATGCGACGTACACTTAAATTGCAGGCAATCATTGAATGATGTAGTGAAGGAGAGATGCCATGAAAATACAGTTGTTAACCGGTTTGTTGTCAGTGAGTCTCATGTTGATGACAGGTTCCGTCTTTGCAAAAGACGGCGGCAAAGCGGCTTCTGTCCCCCGTCTCGAAAAAGCCCTGTTTGCCGGTGGCTGCTTCTGGTGCATGGAGCCGGCGTTTGACAAACTGGCAGGCGTAAAAGCAGTCATTTCGGGTTACACAGGGGGGCATAAAAAGAATCCCACGTACGAAGAGGTCTCTGCAGGCGCGACGGGCCATGTCGAGGCGATAGAGATAACATACGATCCGGCAGTAATCAGTTACGCCAAACTGCTTGACGTCTTCTGGCGCAATACAGACCCCACCGTCAAAGACAGGCAGTTCTGCGATGTGGGAGCGCAATACCGCACGGCGATCTGGTATCACAATGACGAACAGAGGCGCCTTGCCGAAGAATCGAAGAAAACCCTGGAGAAGTCACATCGGTTCAAAGGGCCAATCTATACCGAGATAACCCAGGCCACGCAGTTTTACCCGGCAGAGGACTATCACCAGAAATATTATCAGAAGAACCCTCTGCGATACAAGTTCTACCGTCACAACTGTGGCCGTGATCAGCGTCTGAAAGAACTCTGGGGAAATCCTTAACTCCGGTCCCCCTCACGAAAAGGAGCAAAAAGATTTTCAAAGGAAAAGCGCCATGGTATATCGTGAATACGTGTCGAAATCGAAGGGCATCAGAGACGCAACATAATCTCGAACGGAAGAAGAACATTCATGAACGCTTTTGAAAAAGAGATCGCCCGGCATGGACATAAGGGGCTCTTGAGCCAGGAAATCGAAATCCTGCAGGTAAACATGGGACTGAAATGCAACCAGCAATGCATCCACTGCCATCTGGAAGCCTCTCCGGGGCGAGTGGAGATGATGGAATGGCCCGTCATGGAATTGGTACTGAAAGCGGCGGAGAGTTCCCGCTGCCGGCTTGTTGACATTACGGGCGGAGCCCCGGAGCTGAATCCTCATTTCCGTCCTTTTGTGAAGGCTCTCCGGGAGAGGAATCATAACGTTCAGGTGCGAACGAACCTGACCGTACTTCTTGAGCCCGGAATGGAAGACCTGCCCGATTTTTTCCGTGAGCACTGTGTTCAACTCGTGGCTTCTCTGCCGTGTTACATGGAAGAGAATGTATCCTTCCAGCGGGGCGGAGGAGTCTATGAGAAGAGCATTGAGGCCATCCGACGGCTGAATGCCCTTGGCTACGGCACGCAGTCTTCCTTAACCCTGAACCTTGTATATAATCCGGGAGGGCCATTTCTGCCGCCGCCGCAGCTTGACCTTGAGGAAGACTATCGGCGCGAATTGCATGACCGTTTTGGAATCGCTTTCACTAATTTGCTCACCATAACGAACATGGCACTTGGGCGCTTCCGGAAAGAGCTTGTCCGGCAGGACCAGGCCGAAACTTATATGCGGCTCCTTCGGAAGTCATTCAATCAGGAAACACTGACGGGATTGATGTGTCGGCGCCAGATCAGCGTCGGCTGGGATGGAACCCTTTATGACTGCGATTTTAATCTGGCCATTGGCCTGCAGGTGAACCACGGCGCTCCTGACAACATCCATTCCTTTGACCCCTCTTTCTTGTGGAAGCGCAGAATCGTGACGGGAGAACACTGCTTTGCATGCACGGCAGGCGCCGGTTCGTCCTGCGGTGGGTCAATCATATTCAGTTGAAACAAACCGAAGGCAGTTTTGGGAAGGATGAACCCATGAGCGGCGGATCCGCGCAATCAGCGACGTCAAAAAGAATTGCAGCCATGAAGGCCCTTGCGCTGGTCATATTCATAGCTGCGGCAATCTATGTGGTCCGTTTCACCCATGTGAAGGATCTGCTCACCCGTGATTTCTTGGGTAACTTCCTGGAGGCCGCGGGTTTTTGGGCCCCTCTGATATTTATGCTCATATATACCGTCGGGGTCTGCCTCTTTGTGCCAGCCATACTGCTCACTGTGCTGGGAGCAGCCATCTTCGGCCCTTACTGGGGATTTCTCTACGTCTGGATGGGAGCCATGGCCGGAGCGTCTGTCGCTTTCTGGATAGGACGGACACTTGGACGGGACTTTGCCGCTTCCCTGATCGGCGAGAGGCTAAGAAAATACGATGATGCCATTGAGCGCAACGGTTTTGCCACTGTCCTTTATCTGCGTTTGGTTTACTTCCCTTTTACTCCCTTGAATTTCGGCATGGGATTGACGAAGGTCCGCTTCCGGGATTACGTCTTCGCGACCGGTCTCGGTATCATCGTCGGGACGTTCATATTTACATTTTTCGTTGGTACCATTAAAGATGTGTGGGCAGGCGGAGACTGGAGCCAGCTCTTGTCCTTCCAGGTATTTTTCTCCATCGGGCTCTTCGTCTTTTCGTTCTTTATCCCGAAGATCATAAAAAGGATCAGGAAGGAAAAGTGAGTCTCAAGGCACATTGTTTCTAAAGGAGAGAAGGATATGGGAGGTTTTGATTACGATCTCGGAATCATCGGCGGGGGCGCAGCGGGACTGACAGCCGCGGCTGGGGGCGCCCAGTTTGGCGCCAAGACGATCCTCATTGAGAAATCAGACAGGCTTGGCGGGGATTGCCTGCATTACGGGTGCGTCCCTTCAAAAACACTTATCAGAACTGCCGGCGTGTGGTCCCTTGCGAGGAGATCTCACGAATTCGGGTTGCCGGCGCTGTCCATGCCTGCCGTAGATCTTGCTTCTGTAATGAACCGCGTGAAAGAGGTCATCGCCAAAATCCAGCATCATGACTCCGTGGAGAGATTCTGCGGTCTGGGCGCGGAGGTCCGTTTTGGCCGGCCCGTCTTCGCGGATGATCACGTAGTTACCCTGGACGGTAAGCGGATCGCGGCGAAGAACTGGATCATTGCGACAGGCTCAGGCCCTGTGGTTCCTCCTGTAGAAGGCCTCGCCAGCGTCCCTTTCTGGACGAACGAAACTGTTTTCTCACAGGAAATACTCCCTTCCCGTCTCATCGTTCTGGGAGGCGGGCCCATCGGACTGGAAATAGCCCAGGCCTTTGGACGTCTGGGATCACAGGTCATCATAGTCGAATTCATGGACCAGATCCTGGGGCCCGAGGATGCGGACATGGCCGCGGTTCTCATGATGCGTTTGGAAAGAGAAGGATTGGAGATACACACAGGAACAAAGGCGGTTCGGGCGCAATCCCGCGGTTCAAAGATTCTGTTGACCACTGCTCCTGCAAACAGTGCGGGAGATGAGAAGGTCATTGAAGGGGACGCAATCTTTGTGGCAACGGGCCGGGCAGCTAATGTGAGCGGCTTGGGCCTTGAAGCGGCCGGTGTAGCGTTTACTGCCAGAGGTATCCCGACGGACGCACGGATGAGGACCAACATCCGCCACATCTATGCCTGCGGCGATGTAAATGGCCAGTTGCCCTTCACGCATGTTGCGGGATATGAGGCAGGCATCGCGCTCTCTAATTCAGTCCTCCACCTCCCCCGTAAGGCAGACTACAGCCAGATTGGATGGTGCACCTATACAGACCCGGAAGTCGCCAGTATCGGGCTCAACGAGAAACGTGCACGAAAGGAGGGGATGGACTATCAGATCATTGAGGAACTTTTCGTGGATAATGACCGCGCCCTTGCCGAGGGGGAGACTCTGGGCAAGATCAAGATTCTTCTGAGTCCCAAAGGAAAGCCCCTGGGCTGTCAGATTATCGGCAGCCACGCCGGGGAACTCATCCATGAATGGGTCATTGCCATGGCAGGCGCTGTTAAGCTCTCCACTATTGCCGGCGCCGTCCATATTTATCCGACCTTGTCAGAGATTTCCAAGCGCGCTGCCGGTCAGTTCTTTTCCGGCAAGATTTTCAGCGAGACGACGAAAAAAATCCTTCGCCTTCTCTTCAGTCTCAAAGGGAGGGCCTGTACTCCGCCGTCCTGAACTGCCATCCGTGAGGATAATTGACACTTATCTATTACCGGCCCAAAGAGCCCGTTATAATTTGCCAACAAGATTCTCCGGACGGATAAAATGTTGACCATAAAGTTTAAGAGTGTTACACATCGCCGGGAATAAGGATGGCGCAAAGCCCTTTTCTCTTCAGTAATTTCCCAAGAGTCGGGCTGATTATCCGGGTATAACACGATGCAGAAATTGTTTCTTTTTGATTTTGACGGTGTCCTCGTCGATTCCCTCGCCGTATATGAACGAAGGGTGAGGCTTTGCCTGGAAAAAATCGGGAGTCCCGCTATTCAGAGCCGGGACGATTTCCTTTCCTTGTTTGAAGATAATTTTTATGAAGGCATTGTAAAAAAGGGTGTAGACCTCGCGGCATTTATGAATGCGTCAAGATTGATTCCCACGCATGACGACCGCGACCAGATGACGCCGTTTGCGCCGCTCTTGCCCGTTCTCATGGAACTGAAAAAGGAGAATACACTTGCCGTTATCTCCTCAAATGTGACGAGGGTGATTAATGGCATACTTTCCCAGCATGGGTTTGATGGTTGTTTCAGGGATGTTATGGGAGCCGACTTTGGTTACAGCAAGACAGATAAAATCCTCCATGCCATGAATTCCTTTCAGGTGGAGAAGGATAAAACATATTACATTGGAGATACGACGGGAGACATAAAAGAGGCGCGGCTGGCAGGGGTAAAAACAGTAGCCGTGACCTGGGGCTGGCACTCCAAAGAAAAACTCGAAACGGTCATGCCTGATTATCTCATTGAAAATGGCGATGACTTGCTCATGATTTGATTGCAGATAGGGCCTTGAGAATTTAGAACACGTCATTGCGAGGGTGAGCCGTAGCCCTGAGCAACGCGAAGGGGCAGCGACGCGGCAATCTCATTTATTATCAATATGCACGAGATTGCTTCACGGAGCCTGTACTGAGCGCAGCGAATGTGTTCGCAATAATAGTCTTACAGATCATAAAGGGTTTCATCAATCCTGGGTCTTGGTTTGCTGATTCCTTTTTTCCGTTTCTCTCCGAAGATAAAAGGATCTTCACCTTCCAGTATATCGCCCATCTCGGCTTCGATTTTTTCAGGGTCTTCTCCTCTTTCCATACGGCCTAGGGCTTCTTCCATGCCCGGCCCCAGATTCATTCCGGTGGCATCGGAGAGTTTCCTCATCAGCATCGCCGCCTGGCGGGGATCGTCTTCATTAATCTTGTCCGCTTCGCCGGCCAGCATAGCCACTGCCTTTTCCATCTTCGCTTCATCTATTGCAGGCATGCCCTCATCGGCTGCTTCATCTTTTCTCCCGGAGCCCTTTGAAAAAATCGACATCTGACGCTTTAATTTAACTTTTTTGCACTTCGGACAGTTGGGGACCTTTTCGGTGTTTATGGTTTTCGAGAAAAAGCTGTAGATCGTATTGCACCTGTGGCAGTAAAACTCATAGATCGGCATTACAACTTACCTCTTCAAAAATCTCTATCTAATAGTCTAATAATGCTTCATCCGGTTCATGCACACGTCTCTCTCGTTCACCTACAAAGACTGAGATTGAACTTTCTTAGGCACAATTGATTTCGGATGGAAAGAGTGACATAAGAAAATTATTAGCCATCGTAAAATTATCGTACTGCCCTTGCAGCTGATAACGCCACTTCTCCCCATGGAATAGATTGTTCCTCAGACGATAGACAATTGCTAAGCATCCGATTAATAAATTCGCTTTTGAAATGTTATTACCCTGCAACATTCTGTCCGCAGCATTTTTTGCTTCTTGACCGGATTTCTCTAAGTGGAGACCATCATAATGCTGAGAAATCTGACCATTTGTAAAGTATCTGTCGCGCAGATATTGGAGATATCCATCAATATTCAGTCGTCCAAGAGAACCATCCAGCCTGATTGATTGAACATAGTTTTTAATTGTGGTCATATTTGCCCTGCACTTAAGCTTTCTGCATTCAAAGAAGCTCCATAACATTGAGAAATCCTGTATCGCCTTCTTCTCATTCTCCGGCAAATCGCCAAATTCTTGAACTCTTCGAGATAGCCATGCTATTACCTGTGAACACATATCTAAGTCCTTAAATCAGCATATATTATTTTTTTTGTGCCCAGTCCATATTTGACCGACTCCCCCTTAGGTAATTTATAACACTGCCTATTTAGGCACCCATACTTTCCAAGATTTCGCATCCACGGGTATAGAGAATATATGATTTACTGTTTCTCCCGGAGACTTTTCTAATTTTCGCTTATCAAACTTTTCACCAGTCCGTTGTTTTGCTATCGTATATTCTCCTTCCGTTTTTATTTCATTTCCATCGGCAGAAAATGAAGTGATAAACACCTTGAATCTATAATCACATCTAAAGCGTGGCAGAAAAGCATCATCGTTTCCCTCGAATAAATCCCCAAAATCACGGAGAGGCTCGTTTGATGTATTTGATGAAATTGTGGTAGCAATACAAGGTTTCAAAAACTGCAAATGAACGAGAGTTGATCTTGAAAGACAATCCTCTTGCTTAAAACCATGTTTTTCTCTCTCTATCTCATTAAGTTTATCATCACCATAGTCAGTTAAAAAAGTTGTTGCATCAATTAATTTTTTAATTGTATCAAGTTTTTCTCCTCGCTCATATTTATGACATGACCAAACTGCAAATGGCTTCTTTATTATTCTGAAATATCCATTGTCTTGTAACTGAACATCGGGATTTACATCCGAAGAATAATTCATTATTGCTCTTTTCATTTTTTCAGGATTTACATAACCTTGAACTGTATAACAAATCTTGCGCCCCGATTGATCTCGCCTTAAAATCTTGATATTTTGAACCTGTTGAGCGCTTACGGAGTCAATGATATCGCTTATCACCTCAAAATTTTTAACATTTGTCTTGGATTCAATAAATACACTGTAAGATTCAATTGCATTTCTAATTGCTAACATCTTGGTTTGCCTTTCAGCTTGAACAAGACTTTCATTGTCGCCATATGTATAACAGGCATTCCCCTGAATTTTATCCGCACCCCATGATAAAGCAGACCAAGATATAACTGGTAAAATAATTGAGCATAAAAAAGTAAGAACAAGAATATATCTTTTTATCACCGTCTCTCCTCCAAAACACAGAAACCCCGCTCCTTTTTGAGAAACAGGGTTTCAGTAATCAGTTCATTGCACCCTCACGCAATGTTAAAGGGTTTATGAATCTTAATATATAATATTACATATTCATTTTCTAAATATCAAGATTTGCATTAGAAATCTACTATTAAATAAAAAAACGGCTCTCTAAGACTTTCAGGAAGCATGCATCACCCGGATGAACCTTAATCTCACCATTAAAATCAAGGGACTTTTTATCATGGTTTATTTGAATCTCTCATCCGCAGCAGGCGGGCAATCCGTTCAGTCAGCGGGGGGTGTGAATAATAAAACCAGGCATAAAACGGGTGAGGATGGAGATTGGCGAGATTGTCTTTCGCAAGACGTTTCAGCGCGTTTACCATGGGCATGGTGGTACCAATGAGATTGTAACAGAAGTCATCCGCTTCCCTCTCGAATCTTCTTGTGAGCATGGCGCCTATGGGCGTCAGAAAAAAAGCAGCAGGCCCAAAAAGGGCGGCAATCAACAAGAGGCCTACATAAGGAAGCTTCTCAGCGAAACCAAAGGTTTGATAGAGCAAAGACCAGTCTATGAGACGATAGACCAGATAGAGGAAGACAAGAGAAACGGTCTCCGTAAAAACCAGTTGCTTCATGATGTGCCTCTTTTTCCAGTGCCCTGCCTCATGGGCCAGGACGGACAGTATCTCTTCGGACGCATGGGACTTGAGCAGGGTATCGTAAAGGACGATGCGTTTTGTCTTGCCGAAGCCCGTAAAGTAGGCGTTGGTGTGCTTGCTCCTTTTCCCCGCGTCGATCTGGAAAACCCCGCCGGTTTTCAGCCCGACCTTTGCCATGAGGGCAATGATGGCTTCTTTCAATGCCTCATTTTGAATGGGTTCGAATTTGTTGAAAAGGGGGGCTATCAGGACGGGAT
>Ga0208102_1000111_pt1 | contig 43910 bp, 40 predicted proteins | sample CryBogmetaGMA17M_FD_184549 | JGI IMG/M metagenome (GOLD analysis project Ga0208102, IMG submission 184549) | Freshwater microbial communities from Crystal Bog, Wisconsin, USA - MA17M (SPAdes) | ecosystem: Environmental > Aquatic > Freshwater > Lake | place: Crystal Bog, Wisconsin, USA...
ACGGTCCTAAGGTAGCGAAATTCCTTGTCGGGTAAGTTCCGACCTGCACGAATGGCGTAACGATTTGGGCGCTGTCTTGACGAGAAGCTCAGCGAATTTGATAAACCGGTGAAGAAGCCGGTTACCCGCAACTAGACGGAAAGACCCCGTGCACCTTTACTATAGCTTGACAATGAACTTTGGGCTGGTTTGTGTAGAATAGGTGGGAGGCTTTGAAGTGGGGACGCCAGTTTCCATGGAGCCACCTTTGAAATACCACCCTGATTATTCTGAAGTTCTAACCTAGACCCGTTATCCGGGTCGGGGACATTGTCTGGTGGGTAGTTTGACTGGGGCGGTCGCCTCCAAAAGAGTAACGGAGGCGCGCGAAGGTTCCCTCAGGCTGATTGGAAACCAGCCGAAGAGCGTAAAGGCATAAGGGAGCTTGACTGCGAGACAAACAAGTCGAGCAGGTGCGAAAGCAGGTCTTAGTGATCCGGTGGTTCCGAATGGAAGGGCCATCGCTCAACGGATAAAAGGTACGCCGGGGATAACAGGCTTATCACGCCCAAGAGTTCACATCGACGGCGTGGTTTGGCACCTCGATGTCGGCTCATCGCATCCTGGGGCTGGATAAGGTCCCAAGGGTTTGGCTGTTCGCCAATTAAAGCGGTACGTGAGCTGGGTTCAGAACGTCGTGAGACAGTTCGGTCCCTATCTGTTGTGGGCGGAGGATATTTGCGAGGAGCTGTCCCTAGTACGAGAGGACCGGGATGGACGAACCGATGGTGTTCCAGTTGTCGTGCCAACGGCATCGCTGGGTAGCTAAGTTCGGAAGGGATAACCGCTGAAAGCATCTAAGCGGGAAGCCCACCTCAAGATAAGATATCCCTCTTGATGGAGACATCAAGACTGAAGACCCCTTGTAGACTACGAGGTTGATAGGTCAGATGTGTAAGCGCAGTAATGCGTTCAGCTAACTGATACTAATCGGTCGTGAGGCTTGACCATAATAATTATTAAAGACACTCGCTGAGAGCAAATCTCGACTCGTCGGGGTGAAGCTCGAAGCGCAAGTGGAATTATCCCACAGGCGAAGCATGTGGGGTTATTATGGCCTCATAATTAACTATAGTGCTTAGTTTTTCAACATAACGATATGCATTGTCATGCAATTATATAGATAAATTTCGGTGGCTATCGCAGGGAGGTCACACCCGTTCCCATCTCGAACACGGAAGTTAAGCTCTTTTGCGCCGATGGTACTGCATGGGTGACTGTGTGGGAGAGTAGGTGCCGCCGGATTAATACATGAAGCCCCGCTGAGAAATCAGCGGGGCTTTCTTGCGACCACTGCAAAAAGGCCCCAGCATTCGCTGGGCTACGCATATGCGGAGTGTATCCGGCGAATGCCGGATGCGCTTCATCTTTCGTCATTGCGACCTACGAAAAAGTAGGCCTCATTCCTCAAGATTCGCGCGCCTTGTCTCTGGCGCTTTTTACGAGGTCGCCGAAGCTTGAATTGTCCTGAACTATATTTGATTTGATAGATAGTGTCTATTTAACTCCTATCCCGCTTATTGTTTTTATCTACCCACTCAACGACCATGATGAGTAAAATTTGTTGATGATTTGTGTTTGAAATGTTTGCTTAACAGAAAGATAAGCCGGAGCGGCTTTAGCGTCTGGTTGGGCAATTATTAAATAGAACATCCCATTCATTTCTCTTGATTCATTTCCGGTTTGACATATTTATAGCATGCATCGCCATTTGACATAACAGTCTCAATATATGCTTCTGATGCATTTGCTTTAAAAATAGTCAATATATCTTCGATGGCAGCATTTATTGAGGTTAAAATATATTTTCCTCTAAATCGAATATTTTTGTTTATGTTAATGATTTCATTGCCTGAATTATACTGAATAACGTTAAAATCAAGATTATAGCAACAGTAATACCCAGACCTTAAAATTAGCTGTATAGTATATTTACGTTGTTGCCCACCTTTCCCAGTAAAACCACACAATATTTCACAAATTACTTCTCCCATATTTTCATCGACGTCATTTTCACTGATGCATACTACTTCGTGTTTTTGGCTGATGTTTGATTTTATATTCCTAACCATGTCGGATAGAAAATTTTCTACATCCGGTCTCATTTCACCGTAGTCTTTATCTACATGATACATTTTGTCTATGTCTGGCGTCGTCTTGATTCCAACTTCATCTTCAGTTCCATGATCAGTTTCAATAATATATAAACAGTTTACAAAATAAAAATTCCCTTGCATATCTCCTCCTGCAGAGCCATGTAGGCCAGCATGGTGTTACCAAACATTATGGCGCTGAAAAAATTCTTTTGCTTCTATTTCATTTGCAATAGCAAAATCTAAAAGTTTCTCCGCATCGTTTCCTGATACAGCGCCCCATGACGGAAGGTTTAAATCCAGCTTTGACCAGCTGTAAGGCCAGACAATTGATATTTTATCCGAGAGGGTTTTGTCAAAAAGAATACACCAAGGTCGATTTTCAAACTTAACCCAATATGCAATTTCTTTAGGGGGTGTTTTTTTTACATCAATTTCTACCCAAGAGCCTTTGCTATTTTTAATAACAATTGGCGGCTGGTTTTTGACTACATAGAACGGCCCGAATAATGCGTTTTTAGAAATTTCTTTTTCGCTAATAAAAACGATATCGCCCACTTTAATTTTTGCCAACTCAATGGGCATTTGTTCGCGTATGGCTGTCAGGCTAACGCCATACATCGCATGTTTTACACATGCTGATAATCTACCGAACGTATCAGTATGAACTTTAAATATATTTGGTTGCATCACTGAATCCCCTTGAGTTTCAATTCCGGCAATTTGTTTGGAATACTCCTGTCAAGATCCACCAGGTCATGTTCATCTAGGGTTACATATTTAACATCATGCTTTTTATATGATCTTTCTTTTAGGTTCCAGATTTTTTCATAGCTGGATTCCCCTTTAAGACCCAGAAACTCAACGTAAATTTTCATAGAGGGTATATACCAGTCAGGAACAATGCGGACAGAATCCATATGAATAGCACTCTCATAATAGGTAACAATGCCGTGTTCGGCAAACCAGTTATCGATCATATACTCTCCCCGAGATCGAACCCAGACGCCACGCATTGTCCTGTATCCATTGGCTTTAGACGCGGGAAGGTATTCATCTTGAATTAAATGGGAAAGGATTTGCTCTAATGTTGGACTACAAATTGGCTCACAGGCTGGAAATGAACTAGAAATATTTAAGACGCGAAGGGCATTGATATAGTTGTCAGCAGGATTCAGGAAAATACACCACGGAAATTTATTAATCCATCTCGGGGAGTTCTCTTTGTGGGCAACGATATTACACCAAATACCTTTCGTTTCTTTTATTGAACTGACCCATTTTTTTTTATTTGGAGATGCTATGAAAGGCCCTAGATAAGCATATTTATTTGTATCATGTTTTAATCTCAGAAGTAAAATGTCACCTTCTTCCACATGTTCAAGTTTATTATATTTTGGATCGTTTACTCCGTAAACCTGAAAATCACGACAGTCATCCAAAAATTCTTGCTTATTAGTTTGTAATATCCATAAATTTTTCATGGATTATCCTTTATCCGTTAATGCCCACACACCTCTAGGTTCTTCATGGACTTGTTTCAGAATACCCTGTTCCCGCATGGCCCTGACTTCCCACTCTGCGCTTTTCTGCCATCTGATGGTGCCAGAAGAAATATCAGATCTATCAAAGTCGGTAAGTTTTTCATTCATGATATTTTCAAGTTCTTTCAGAACCTTCATTCTATCTGCCTTACCACCGTACTTTTTAAGAACCATTAGGATAGGCTCTCTAAAAGTGCTTTGGGGTGTCTTTACTGTTCGGCCGGCCACGCTAGTTTGGGCAGGGACTTGATTTTGCACGGAAGCCCTTTGTATAGACGGGACAACAAGACTAGCTATTCTGCGTAGAACAGTGTTTGGTGTATCCTCAAAAGGTCGGGCTTGAGCTTGCAGCCACGCATAGACTTCCTCATCGATACGAATTGTCGGCATTGTCTTTTCCCTCCTGTTACACTGTAATTGTTTAACACTATTATAGTAAACATGCTAAGCAATGTCAAGCAAAATTCTTTGATAGTTGATAATAATTGGATATTCTTATTATATTTATTAATAGAATGGGCATTTATAAACCATAACCGATAATGATTAACGCTCAAAATCATAAATCTTTGTTGAGCTTTACTTTTGTTACTTATAGCAGGAAGCATAATTTACACATTTAATGTATACTGAACATAACTTGAAAGAAAAATTAATCAAGTGTAAGCTGTATTTCAGGCCGGAGAAGATCAGATGATCGCTGGTTCGCCTTTGGCGGGCTGGAGGAAAGTCCGAGCTCCACAGGGCAGGATGGTCGCTAACGGCGACTGGGGGCGACCCTAAGGAAAGTGCCACAGAAAATATACCGCCCGGGCTTCTGACCTGGGTAAGGGTGAAATGGCGAGGTAAGAGCTCACCGCTTTCCTGGTGACAGGAAAGGCATGGTAAACCCCATCCGGAGCAAGACCAAATAGGAGAACGTTTAAGGGCTGCCCGCCTGATGTTCTTGGGTAGTGTCGCTAGAGGCAGCAGGCAACTGCTGTCCCAGATGAATGATCATCACCGCGCTTTGGGTAACTAAAACGTGGGGACAAAACTCGGCTTACGATTTTCTCTTGTGCCTGTTATTTGTGAAACTCCAATTCCGAAAGCGCAGCGCAGCGGAATTGGTAAGTTAATGAGACCCAAGCTTCAGAAACGAAGTGAACTGCAGCCTGCTGGTCGAATTATCCCGCAAAGCGGAGGTTATAATACCCCGCAGCTTGCTTTTGGGTATTATACCCGTGATTCTAATTCAAAGCTTTTTTATCGACTATTTAAAGAATTGATAAGCTGGGGCAGCACCTTTTCGGCTCGGCTCAACAGATCAGGAGATAATATGGATATTTTAACAAGAAAGCAAAATGGAATTCTCGTAATTGAATTCAATCGGCCGGAAAAGAAAAACTCAATCACGGCTGCGATGTACCAGATAATAGCGGACACGCTGAAAGACGCGCAAAGTGATGCGGCGGTACGCGTTATATTATTTACCGGCAAGCCGGAAATTTTTACGGCGGGTAATGATCTGGAAGACTTCATGAATAGTGCTTCACAGGGTGAACTTGCCGATCGCCCGGTTGCCCAGTTCATGTTGCAACTCAGACAGGCAACAAGGCCTGTTATCGCCGCGGTATCCGGAGCAGCAGTTGGTATCGGCACGACAATGCTGCTGCATTGTGATCTGGTCTATGCCGCCGATAACGCGAAGTTCTCGATGCCCTTTGCCAAACTTGGTCTATGTCCGGAATTTGGCTCCAGCATGATTTTGCCGCAGTTAGTTGGCTATCAACGCGCGGCGGAAAAACTTTTTTTAGGTGAACCGTTTTCAGCACAAGAAGCATATGAGATGGGACTGGTCAACAAAGTTTTACCGCTGAATGAACTCCTGACGTTTGCCAAGGCGCAGGCAACAAAACTTACGTTATTACCGGCATCATCGTTGCGCATGACAAAGAGTTTAATGAAATCAGGGCAAACCGATGCAATCATGGCGAAGATGTCGGAAGAAGGCAAACATTTCAGCGCGATGCTGCTGGCACCGGAAGCGAAAGAAGCCTTCAACGCGTTTTTCCAAAAACGCAAACCGGATTTTACTAAATTTTCATAAGTTAGCTTTTTTGTTGGTTACTTGACCAACAATATTAAATGTAATAATTTCTGCTTTTTAAAAAGGCTGTGGGTTACATCTACAAGGCCACACATGCTACTTGAAAAATATATAGAAGATTACAATTTGAATTATGGTATCTGACATATCTAATGAGCCAAGAAGATCAAATTTTTATAAGTTGTTATTGTAGCCTATCAGGCTTGTACCGAAGTCGGATCGCCTTTGATGATGCAGGGGTAAATCTCTTGCCAAATAGCGCTTACAGCAGTCCAGCCGCCTTTAAGTCCGCCACGAATTTTTCACCAATCGCTGACCCTGCACGGTAGAAGACCGCGGGCTTACCCAGTGGAGCATCCACCTCTATGTATATTCCATTATTTATATTCCCGTAGCGCCTGCCTGACCAGATATGCACCCATTCTCCCATAGGCAGATATGCGCGCACTTTTGACTTCCCTTCATCAAGCACCGGCACAACCATGAATTCGGAACCCACCATGAACTGCTGGTAGTGGATGCTATATACGTTGGGATCGGCAGGATAGTGAATGAAGGGGTGGCGTACTACCGGCAGGCCGGTGGCGAAAGCCTCACGCACGAGCTGGCTGCGGTAGGGCTGCCAGGCGACGTAGACTTTAGCGAAACGGCTGAACTGTTTGAGGGTATCCTCGTCCGTGTAAAACTGCACGTTGACCTCCGGCAGGTTACCCTCGTGCGTGCGGTAGATAGAAGTGAAGGCGTTGAACTCCGTCCATCGCAGCAGCAGCTCCTTGCTGCGATGGTAGTTCATAATGGGGTTATTGATGGTGGTGTAGCCGCCGATATCGCTGTGGTTTAAGCTGAAGCCAGACAAGCCCGAACTGAGCAGGCCGGTCACCGCGCTCTTGATGCCGTCATTTCGATCCCAGCTCACCATCTGGTCGCCCAGCCAGAAGAGCGTAGAATATCCCGGGCTGCGGGTGTAGGCTGCGCGGGTGAAGAAGACCGCCTCGCTGCCCAGGCCAGCTTCCTTTATGGCCTCGCGATTCAGCCTAGCCCAGACCTCTGGGTAGCGGTTGTGATAAGAGCCGGCCGGCTCGCCTGAGTATAGGACTGACTCGTAAGGCAGGCCCTCGGCAAAATCGGCCATCCAGCCTTTAGCTCCGGCGCCTATAATCTGCTCCTTGATGATGCCTTTCATCCAGTCATAAGCGGCCGGATTACTGAGGTCGAGCAGTCCCGCGTTGAATGCGGCGGTCTTGATGGAGTAGGTCTTACCTTCCCTGTTTTTAACCAGATAGCCCTTAGCCTCGGCTTCCTTGTATAAATTGCGTTTGCTATTGGCCTTTTCCGTCACGTCTACCAGGAAGGGGCTGATATAGGTCATCATGCGTATATCCGACTTATCCAGGTCTTTTATCAGCGCATCCCAGCCGGGATAGCGGCCACTATCCACTTCCCAGTTCCACCAGAGCTGTTTACCAAAGCTGGTGACGCGCTGGCCTACCCAGTCCTGCAACCAGAAGGCGGTTACTGGTGTGTCGTATTGCCTGAGCTGCTGCCAGACCCTGCGCACCTTGTCGGTGCCGCCCTGCATGCCTACCACGGCGCCCGAAATTATCCACTCTGGCAGGGGACGCATGCGGCCGTTAGCAGCGGTGTATGCCTTAATGAGATCCTGCGGCGAACTACCGTTTAGGATGTGCCCGCTCAGGCTGCCGGCAAATAGCTGCACTTGGACGCGATCGTCGCGGCGCATATCAAAGGTGACGTATGCGTAGCTGTCCAGGTATAGCGAGCACAGCTTACTGGTGATATAGTGCGGCACGCCGGCGTAAGAGGTATGCCAGTCTCCTCCAGCGCCGGCAGTCAGGTTGGCCCCGATAGTGATGGGCTGGTCGCCGCGCCCCACGCCCTGCTCCTGGCAGAAGATGGGCAGACGGCGGCCTTTCATATCAAAATAGGAGAACTGCTCGCCGAAGCCGAAGAAATGCTCATCGCGCTCTGAACGGTACGTAAGAAAGAGGCGGTTGATGCTTTTATTTTCCAGTACTGCGTTGAAACGCAGGTTATCCCGACCGTGTTCGCTGAAAGTGAATGTGTAAGGAACGTTTTTGCTGTCTCCTGAAATCGTACCTGAAACTTTCAGTTCACCCTGCGCCTGTTTGATATCCGTGATAGATTGTTCGGCGAGTATATACTGCAGTTTGTCTTTGATGATGAATGAGCCACGGCTCTCCTTGACTGTCTCACTGCCCCTACCGGCGGCGAGGAAGCTATGCCCTGGAAGTGACTGCCAGATAGCTTTGGACGGGTTGGAATGATGATAGACAGCCAGAAAACCGCCATCGTCGGCCTGCCAGCGCACGGTGAAGCTGCCGACCGTATAGTCCTGAGAGGAAAGAAGTTTCACATCAAATTTTAGATGGCCGTCTGCCTGACGTTGGGCGTACTTATCCATCCCCCACAGTGCCAGCCAGGCGCCAGCAGCTACCACGACTATAGATAAAAGGACGATCAGCCAAATTTTAGCTTTCATAAATGTGCCTCCACGGCAGCTAGCGCTGCCTGCTACCTAAGGTGATTTATCAAGTTATTTTTAATAAATTTATTCTTTGGGCGCATCTTCTATTTTTTCCGCCACGGTGAAAAAAAGATAAAAGATCCAGATAATCAGTCCAATATGCAATACATCATTTGCGTTGAACCAGACCCCGTTTTTCCAGAGAATATCTGCATATCCTGAAATATAAAAAACAAAATAGGCAAGGACAATAAGCAGCATAAATACCCAAGCCCCTACAAGAAGAATATCAAGTTGTTTGCGTAATTTCATATATCTGATACTATTGACCGTCAGAAGTATGAGAAATGTAGGACTTGCGAATAAAAGCATGCATTCAAATGATGCCATAAACTGATGGGGTATCAAAGCACCGGCAAGCACTACCGACAAATATGTGACACAATTTGCCACCGCATAGCCAATAAGCCCTTTAAGTATTTTCCCTGACGAACTGGAAAAGGCGACCGCTATTGTTATTACATTCATACTTATTACAAATAGAATAAGATACCAGATTTCCCACCAGCTCGTCCAAAGGCAAACAGTCCGCCCCGCACATTTTATTTCGTAGCTGAAAGCTTGATAGCTTGTTCCGGCACAGAAGGTTGAAGCTCCCCAAAGCAATAGAGCCACCCCCCACCATAATCTTGATTTGCTGTTACCACGGTTCCTTAAAAAATAAACTCCTGCGAGGACAATGATAATTCCCAGTCCATAGACAATGGCAGTAGAACTCGGTTCCGCAAGAATGAAATTACTGTCGCCGATATTAACAGAGTAATAGGAATGGGTCCCAAGCCATTTTTCAGGCGTCATGTCCCAAATAAGCTGGTCAAGCCGACTGCAACCGGAAAACAATAATAAAACCAGCAGTAACAATATTCGGTAAAGTTTTTTCATGCGTATTCTCCTTTGCTAAATTGACAGGAACTGCCACCAGAAATGAGTATATGTATTATTTTGCTAACTGACAGCATCCCCGGGGAAAACAAATCTGTCCAGCTTTCTTTTTTTGAGCCGAGTAAACCGGTTTCTCCCGATACGTCAGGTTGATGTTTGTTCTCTCTGATTGCCGCCTGGTTTCCCGGCTTTTATTTCTACTTTTTGAATTTCGACAGCGCCTTGCTCATAGCCTGCGACATGTCGGAAATGACCAGCTCGGCTCCTTCTTGAACTCTTCCCATCCTTCACCGCTGACGCTATTGAGCTGTTTGAGCTTTTCCTCGGCTTCCTGCTTTTTCTTTTTCAATTCTTCAGCTGTCTTCGCATAATCTTCTTTCATGATGCTAGCCGACTCGCTGCCCTGTTTTTTTAGTTCGTCGATTTTCTTGTCCCATTCCACGATCTTATCTGCCATTTTCTGCATGTATGATTTCTTTTCATTTTCCATGAGAATTATCTCCTTAATGGTGATTACTTGATAAGTATTACTTTCTATCGACGCAAGTATAGGAAGGCTGTATTTGCTTGTCAAGGGATAGTTCGCATCGCAAGGCATGAACTGACGATGCGATTGGAAAAGGGAGGTAGTCATTCCCCCATAAGAAAGCGTCAATTTTTCCTGACTCTGCCAGGTTATTTAGTCCAAGGAAGTACTTCCCCGTGATATGTCGCAGGATGTAGTTGTCTGAGACCATACTAATGGTTGCAACGCTCAGGTATCCCACACAGCTCAACTCTCCTAGGATTTCTTATATTGTTTCCCCACGCTCCAGCAGTTACCCATGGCCTTCCCGAGGGACCAGTACTTTCTGCTGCTCATATCAAAGAGCAGTGGTTTGACCTTGGCAAGATCTACTTTGTCGTCAGTTAGTACGGCCTCATCAACATAGGTAGCGACGATCTCACCGATAAACACATCATGGGTCTTGAGTTCGTAGATGTCGTAAAGTCTGCACTCCATGGATAGAGGACAATTCTGAATAAGCGGTGCTGTTTTTAATTCACCAAAGAAGGTCTCGAATACTCCGGACTTGTCAGTCTTACTACCCGATACCAGACCGACATAATCCATCTCCACCATTTGGTCCTGTGAGAGAATGTTTACACTGAAGGTTTTGTTTTCGCGGATGCCGGCATTCGTGTGATGTATCTTACCCATGCCAAGCGAAATGAGATGCGGAGCTCCAGCATTGAGGATGCCCACATGGGCAACATTTATAAAGTTCGTTTTCCCGTTCACAATCGCAGCAACGATTGTTACCGGCATGGGATAAAGCACATTTTGATTCCCTATCTTCTTTTTCATATATCCTCCTTAATAATACCATCGTATAAATATGGGGAGTTTCTCCAGCGCCTACAGTTCGATTCCACCATTTCTTTAATCTTTACCTGCAACTGTTTAGCAGTCTTCATTCATCAGGCTTGAGCAAATCGCATTGATTGAAGTAGAGAAATGAAGTAATCAACGGCGTGAGGAGCAATAGCCCGATATATGTAATTAGACCGTTCTAAATCATGCCCACCCTTCGGCTGTTAGTGCATCATGCAGTTCATCAGGATGGTGGCGGCAACGGAATTCCAGGCGGCTGGACTCGGCGTGTGCTTTACTATAGGGGAACCCATCTGCCATGCGATTTCGTTCGTGCAACTCATGCAGCAGCACGAACCCCCTTTCTTTCTCTTCAATATCATCGTCGATCCAAACCTCACCTTCGGGAACGAATTCGTAAACGTGATCATGACCACCGGCCGTGAAGTCAATGTCGAAAACGCTTCGAACCAGCCGACCATTAACAATCCATACACTTACACCATCCTCCAACTTCTTCCATAGGCGCTTGTGCACTGCACTGGCATCAGGTAGCTCTTTCCCTTGATGTGTTATCTTGCGGACGTCCCCGGCTCGTCGCCTTTCTCTGCGCTCAACCTTGTCGGCCTGTACGAGCGCGTCGCCATATGATGCGCCTTTCGCCATGAGGTCATGCTCTACCAGTAAGTGTTCAATGAAGAACGCTCGCTCATCGCGCTCTCCTTCCTTGTCAAGCCAGAATTCCTTTTCAGGAATGTACGGATACCTATAGTGTTGGCCGAAATTAGTGAACTCCTCATCAATGTGCCCGCGAATGTATGCGCCATCGACTATCCAAACCTGATAGTCCCCTTGCGTTTCGTCCTTTTGTAAATAAGGCGGCTTGAGCAAATTTGCCATAGTGCGTTTCCCTGATGTAATCTAATCATGCGATCTGATATGTTAAGAGTTTTCCAATCGCGGAGCCGAATTATCGACTCTTTTCAGATTGAATGAGAACATCTACCAAATAATGTAGCGCGTTAAGTTCTTTAATTTAGAACGTCAGCCCTACCCCGCGTACCCAGGATCGAAATTCGCCATGACCGCCTGACGTGTTTTGTCGATAAGTTCCTGTACGTTTTCAGTGGTATAGCCGCTGGTATCGATGGGATCGCCGATTACTACCTGGATCTTCCCCGGCTTTACCACGAGGCTCCCCTTGGGCAGGACGCGCCGGCTTCCATTGACGGTTACCGGTAGAATGGGGATCTTCCGCGCGATGGCTATCATAAATCCCCCTTTTTTGAATTCATGAATCTGCCCATCGGACGATCTGGTTCCTTCGGCAAACACCATGACACCCGCGTCCTTGGGCAGTCGATTGACGCCATTATTAATGCTCTCGATTGCCCTGGTGGTATTGGAGCGGTCGATGAAGATGTTACGTGAGGTGTACAACGCGTACCCGAAAATCGGGACTTTGAGAATTTCCTTTTTGATGATCCAGCGAAATTGAATGCCCAGAGTGGTAACCAGCGCTAGGATGTCGAAATGCGACTGATGGTTGGAGATAATTATATATGATTTCCGCGAGAGCAACTTTTCTTTATTTTTTATTTCCGCGCTAACAAAGGAAACCGCTAGCACTACATATGCCCATATCTTGGAAATGGAGAAAGCCAGATTGCCTGTACGGCTTAACATACCCGCAAGCATGACGGGAATGCCCAGAGTAATGGTCACAATTGCTAACCACAAACAAAGCCACGCAACACGGATTGCGTTAAATAGTGATTTCATAGCATAGTCTCCCAGCATGTTTAGCTTACTGATAATTTGGTTTGTTTGCTAAGACATTGCTTGTTCATGGTTTAACTATAAGAATTTCGGCCTTGTATGTCAATGAAATATTAATTGCAAATGTAATGTTTGGTGTCGATGCATCTCATCGCGTTCTTCCCGGTTCCACGGTTTGCCGCGGTCATTTTAATAACTAAAAAAATCCCGAATTGTATTTCAAAACATTCAGCGTAATATCCGCTATTATCTATATTTTGTTTGATTTTTTCATGTTTTCACTGCTAATATCAAGCTAATTTACCGAATGAGGTTAATAAATATTGATATTCCTGCACAAAGCGAATCGAATACCGATAACGGAGGAACGCTCTTCGGCATTAGACCTAAATTGCGCTTGACAGCCTGAAATAATTGAGTTAAATAGCTGCAACTTAATGATACTCCAATACGACAAGCGTAGTCATATTGGTAAGTCGAATTATCCCGTAAGCGATGCTTATCGGGAAATAAATACCATGAAGTTGAGGAGGATTCTTTTGGCAACACATAAATCAGCAGAAAAACGTGATCGTCAGAGCGTAAACCGCCGCGAGCGTAATGTCGCTGCGAAGTCCGCTATAAAAACAAAGGTTAAATCGGTGCTTGCCGCAGTGGAGGGCAAGAGCAAAGAAAATTCTGAAAGCGCGCTGAAGGCGGCTATTCCCGCTCTGTCCAAAGCAGGCGTCAAAGGCGTAATTCACAAGAAAAATGCTTCCCGCAAAATTTCCCGTCTGACCAAAAAAGTCAACGCCCTTAAATAAAATAACAAAGATATATAACACGGCCAGTTTCAAGACTGGCCGTGTTGTTTTTGTTTACGAATAATCCAGAAAAGCATTTACAACTACTCAAAATTATTATTACAAATGCGGTGAACTTAGGCAAAGAGTAATGGAACAAGACTTGTTTCCTGGTAATTTAGTTGTTGAAATTGGCCGTTTTTTTCTTGGTGCGCCATACAAGGCAGATACGCTGGAGGCGCCGGATAAGGAAAAACTGATTGCCAGATTATCGGGTTTTGACTGTACCACATTTGTGGAAACAGTATTGGCTCTGACCGGATGCGCTTTACACGGGAAGATTACACAGACTAAATTTCGTAAAACTCTAAAACTCATACGTTACCGTCAGGGAACTATCTCCGGTTATTCCTCCCGCCTCCATTACTTTACCGATTGGTTGCGCGATAACGAAAAAAAGAAAATACTTAAAGATATCTCACTCCAATTTGATCCCGAAGAGCAGCTAAAAAAAATCAATTATATGACCGCCCATCGTACGTCTTATCCTGCCTTGAAAAACGAAGACGAGTTTCAAAAAATGCTGCTGGTTGAGAAAAATATTTCCCGTAAAGTTTTTTATATTATCAGCAAGGATAAGGTACCCCGGCAAAAAGCAAAGATTAAAAACGGTGATATTATCGCCTTCACCACAAATCATGAGGGATTAGATGTTGCGCATGTCGGGTTTGCTTACTGGCAGGACAAAAATTTACATCTGCTACACGCCTCCAGTAAAGAAGTTAGCGTAGTTATCTCAAAAAAAACACTTACTGTTTACCTGAAATCAAATAAAAAATTTACCGGAATTATTGTGGCCCGCCCTTTATAATATAAAGGGTATTATATAGATTCCAAATCAAAGATAATATCAAGGCGGTAGTGAAATTCAAATCCCAAGAACGCAGTGATTTGGGATTTTCTAATTGAACTATCCAGTTTAAGCTGCGGCAAGGAGGATGCCCCGGAGACGTATATTCTAATACGCTGAGGAAGCTGACGCAAAAGCCAACGCAGATAGCGCTTTGGTTTGAAATCGGTATCATGGTTTTTCAAAATGATGATAATCTTTGGGCTGTTCGAAATTGCCACCCCAGTGCCAGCCACGATTGATAAATTCCTGCACAACCGGATTTTTTACGCTGAATGTTCCGGCATTTGATGGAGAATATTTTGCGCCTTCCGGCGCGATAAAGCCATTGGGATAAATGACAGGATTTTGCATCGGGTTAATATCCACAGCACGTCCGAAAGAATGCAACGATAATTTAGTTGTCCCTTCAATTACGCGAAAGTTGAAGGCGGAAGAATTATTGCTGGCCATGGAACTTTGATCATCCCACTGGTAAGTGACTATGGGAATAACTTTCCCGACGGGGAATTGAAGTTTTTCAATCAACGCAAAGATTTCATAGACATCATCTTCCAGATCATTATTCACAATAATCTGTCCCTGATGCCGAAGGCCATCAAAGGAATAGTAAAGCAAATCTACCAGCGCAAGAGAATCAACTATTTCTAAAGGTGCATTTGTTCCTTCGATAGATTCAGAAAAACTCATCGCACTATCGATAATTATTTCTTCGTTACCAGTCATTAACTAATCTCCATTACAGTTCATTCATTATTGTATTCATCAGTTCTTCCGGCAGCGATACTTCCCGATATATACCGCGGATGGTGTCACAACCCAGGCGATTGAAATCGATAATCTGCGGCGTGATAATCACCCCGGCCATATCGATAACACCGGGCGAGACAAATATATTTTTGTCGCCTGCCGCGAAATAAGCATCCGGCCGGTGTTTCTGCCTCAGGAATATCACCAGGCGCCAGATGTGATTTTCATAGATGCAAAAAATATTCATCAGCGGCTCGTTATTTGTCGAAACTGCATTCTGTGTCACTTTAACAAAATGCTCAAACTGTTTCCGCAATGCTTCCCGGTTTTTTGATTCCAGAATAACAACGGAGCGATCAAGATTAACTCCTTTATAAAACCGGACAGACGAAATCTTTTTTGCCGGCGAAAAAAATTTTAAAGTGTTAAGAAAAGGAAGAGCATGTGTCGGGATCATCTGAAAGTGCAAATGATCGGGAGCGGAAGCACCGCAGGCCGGACCATTATAAAAAACTTTATAACTAGGCGATAGATCGGCGGCCATTTGTAAAAGCCAATCCAGGGATGGGGCTATTTCCTGCGGTTGATGTTGCAGCGTTACAATAGTAAAATGTTGATCAAAAATTGGCGCCGGATTGCATAGGATTATATAATCCTTGCGGTACAAAATGCCCTGCTGCCTGTCCGGAAGATTATCTACACATAAAAAACAGGGACGCTTTTTGATCGAATCCGCATCGACCGCGGCGCCGCTGCTTGCAGCGCGATTAGGATTGTATTGCAGCTGGACCTTATAACTGCCGCAGATAATTTCCCTTGTACGCACAGAAGCCAAATCACGGCAGGCGTCGGCCAGCATTTTCCAACTTTTCTTTTGCGTTTCAAATAATTTTTCGCAGAGAGCGGGTAGGGTCAAATTATCTTTTCCGGGATAGTCGGCAAAAATATGGTCCCCCAATGCTCTTATGTTTTTGTTTATCATTTGCCGTGCCTTGACCTCCATCGTCCGCAGCTCATCCTTGTAAAAATCATTGCGGTTTTGTTTTTCTCCAGAAAGGCCGGCATCGGTGTTATCCTGCCAGCGACGACATAGGTAAAGACTCTCGTATATGCGGCCGATTTTATATTTTCTGGCAATACGCAGCCCTACAGCGTAGTCTTCACCATAACTGACATTGGGGAAGCCGATTTTACGGATGACCGCTGTGTTAAAAGCACGGGGGGCACCCATTCCGTTGACGCGCAGTAAATTGTTATGACCGTTGGCCTGTGTCCATTCCCGGTGATCAATAAGACCCGGAGGAATTTGTTTCAGCTGCTCATTGACTATTGTATAAGAGCCAACAACCATCGCATAATTTTCTTTACGTAAGACATCAACAATTCTTTGCAGCGTTAAGGGCGAACTGTAAAGATCATCGGAATCAAGCTGGACGGAGTAGCGGCCGCAGAGTGGCGAATAAATGGTTTCATTCCAGCAACCGCCAATACTCAGATCGTGCCGCGCTGGAATGAGGAGCTCTATTTTGTGGCTTTTCGAAGCCATTTTTTTAATAATCTGAGTTGTTCCGTCTGTGGAATGATTATCTACAATAATAATATTAAAATCAAAATTTGTTTCCTGTGCCAGCGCGCTTTGCAAGGCGTCATGAATTGTCTTTTTACGATTAAGAACGGGAATAATAATACTTGCCTCTACCGGAAATCGCTCCGATGAGCGGGGAGCTTTCAGCGTGCGTGCTCTTAAATATGTGTCGGTTATCTTTAAATAGTTTGTGGCAACTTTTTCCAACTTCTTTTGCCGCGCGAAATTAACTGTTGCCACATAGGCAAAATTCTCCTCAGTTTGATCAGTTTCTATTGCTTTGGCAACCGCCTTTGGTTGTGTAACTGTGTAGAGAAATTCCGGAACGCGCAGGATGGCATGATCAATAGATATTTTCAGACGTAAATCGTAAAAAGCAACATTTTCATCTAGGGGCAACGGGCTATATTTATGCAAGACAGTTTTAATGGCCGCCATCGAAAAAAACAAAACATGACCAAAATTAAAATCATCGCGAATACTGCCTTGCTGATAATCTATAAGTGCATGGGGAATGAGGTCATTTTCTTTCTGCTCGATAAAATCTGAATAAATGATCCCGGCTTGCGTATTGCCGGCAATCGCAAATATTCGGCGCAGCGATTGTTCATCGTATTTGATTTCTGGTTCGCAATTTACTGCCAGCAGATATTTTCCAGATATATTTTTACAGAAAGAAGAAAGGTTGCGGATATTCTTGATTTTCAATGTACTGACCGGCCATACGCTCATAGCCTCTTTTTCATCATCTAAAACTGCAAGCAAAAACCTACCAAATTTAAAGGCTAAGTGCGTCATAGTTATTTGTGAAACTCCAATTCCGAAAGCGTAGTAACCTAATAACCTAAAGGTCACGCGAGGTCATCTGCGACGCAGCGGAATTGGTTAGTTGAATTATCCCGCAACCTTCAGGTGGCAGGGACAAGCTTCGCTATGCTCGTTTTGCCAGCGCTAAATCGTCTGGTATAGTTCGCCTTACGCTTCCTATAGTCAGCTTGGCTTCAATATCATAGAGTCTCACTAAAATCCGGACATCATCAGGTTAAATGCTTTTTCCGCTGTATCGTTGGACAGTTTAATTAAAGCATTTTTTCTGGTAGCAGGGAACACGTTTATATTGTCCACCATTTTATAGTCCACCTGGCCGGTTAAATTTTTCGAACTCCAGATAGTTTTGCCGCTTTCTTTTTCCCGAAAATTTATTTCCAGTACCATCGTCGCTCGCTCTTCGGCCACCAGAGTATTGGCGCGATAAGAAAGGGGCGATGTATTGATATTAAGGACGCTACCCTGAATTATGGCGTCTGCCGACTCAAAATTCTGCACAATTTTAAATCGGTTAGAGAGAACAAACTGATCGATAAATGCTGTGCGTACATAATTTTCCAGTTCCGCCTGTGATGTCTTATTTGCGAAGGCTTGGACATAAACTGTAGTAATGTGCTTGTCTATATATTCGCCCTGCGGGGCAAAGGTATAGCCACAGCTAATTATCAACATATAAAAAATACAAATAACTCCGGTTTTGATCAGAAATCGCCGGTTTTGTTTTATCATAAAAGACACCTCTTTTTTAGGATTGGGCAACAACAATGTTGACCAGTTTCTTGGGCACATAAATAACTTTCAAAACCTTCGCGCCGGAAAGCAGGGCAATAATTTTTTCATCAGCCAGCGCGATCTGCTTTATTTTTTCCGCGTCTTCATCGATGACAACCGTCATGCGGCTGCGCAGCTTGCCATTGATCTGAACAACTATTGTCATTTCTTCTTCACTGGCAATCGCGGGATCAAAGTCCGGCCAGGAAACACCAGCGGCTAAAGTTTTATGGCCAAGCATCTGCCAGAGTTCTTCAGTTATGTGCGGCACAATCGGTACCAGGAGAATTATTGCCGTTTCCAGCGCTTCCCGCACGGTGGCCAGCGCAATCTTATCATCCTTGCCTGGACGTTGAATTTGATAGACAGTGTTGACCAGTTCCATGACCGCGCTGATTGCGGTATTGAAATGGAAACGATCTTCGATATCTATTGTTACTTTGCGGATAGTCTGATGAGTTTTGCGCCGCAGGGCTTTGAGCTCATCTTCCAGATTGACGCTTGCAGATAGCGGCTTTATTGCTTTGATGTCGTCAAGGTATTCCTCAAAGATGCGCCACAGCCTTCCCAGAAAGCGGAAGGAGCCTTCCACACCCTGATCGCTCCATTCCAAGTCTTTCTCCGGTGGAGCGGCAAATAGGCAGAATATCCGCGCCGTATCCGCGCCATATTTTTTTACCAGATAATCGGGATCGATAACGTTCTTGAGTGATTTGGACATTTTTTCCGTCTTGCCGATAATTACTTCACTCCCGCAGATGTGGCATTTACCATTGGCTGCCTGCTCTGGGAAAAGATAACCATGTTCTTTGCACTTCATCGTTTCCTTGCAGACCATGCCCTGCGTCAACAGATTTGTAAACGGCTCGTCCACGCCAATCACACCGAAGTCGCGCAGCATTTTGGTGTAAAAGCGCGCGTAGAGCAGATGCAAAATAGCATGTTCAATGCCGCCGATGTATTGATCAACCGGCATCCAGTAATCAAGCTTTTTACGATCCAGGCCGGGTTTGGTATCGCAATCAGGGCTGCAATAGCGGTCGAAATACCAGGACGACTCGACAAACGTATCCATGGTATCGGTTTCACGAGCCGCTTTGCCGCCGCATTTGGGGCAGGTCGTATCAACAAATTCTTTCAGGGCAGAAAGCGGCGAGCCGCCCTCAGAACCAAAAATGATATTTGTCGGCAGCACAATGGGCAGATCAGATTCTTTGGCCGGAACAATGCCGCATTTATCGCAGTTAATCATAGGGATCGGCGCGCCCCAGTAACGCTGGCGGGAAATGCCCCAATCACGCAGGCGGTATTGAATGGTGCGTTTGCCTTTTCCTTGGAACTCCAGAAAATCGGCGATGGCCTCCAGAACCTTGGTGTTCTCCATGCCGTTGAACTTACCGGAGTTGACGAGGATTCCTTGATCCACATAAGCTTCGGTCATCGTATCAGAATCGAGCTGCTTGTCCTTAGGTGAAATAACCACTATCAGCGGCAGATTAAATTTTTTGGCAAACTCAAAATCTCGCTGATCGTGCGTGGGCACAGCCATGACGCACCCGGTGCCGTAATCGGCCAAAACAAAATTGGCGGCGTAAACAGGCATCTTTTTACCGGTCAAAGGATTTTCGCAGTAGGCTTCCAGGAAAATTCCTTCCTTTTCATAAGATTCGGAAGTGCGCATCAGTTTGTCTTGCTTTTTAACTTTTTCCACAAACCGCAAAACATCTTTTTCAATGGCTTTGCCTTTTGATAATTGAGTAACCAGAGGATGTTCGGCAGCAACCAGCATAAAAGTTGCGCCAAAGAGAGTGTCTTGACGCGTTGTGAAGACTTTGATGGGTTCGTCAGAACCGACGAGCGGGAAATTAACTTCGCAGCCATAGCTTTTCCCAATCCAGTTTTTCTGCATGGTCATGACACGTTCCGGCCAGCCGGGTAGTTTGTCACAGTAGTCCAGCAGTTCCTCAATGTAAGCGGTAATTTTAAAGAACCATTGATCGAGCACTTTCTCCTGAACTTCCGTGCTGCAGCGCCAGCAAAGGCCGCTTTCGACTTGTTCGTTGGCCAGCACAGTATCGCACTTTCCGCAAAAATTAACCGTGGAGCGTTTTTTATAAGCCAGACCTTTTTCATACATCCAGATAAAGAATAGCTGTTCCCAACGGTAATATTTCTGGTCGCAGGTGGATACTTCCCGATCCCAGTCGTAGCTAAAGCCCATGCGTTTGAGCTGCTTTTTCATGTGGCTGATATTTTCGTTGGTCCACTGGGCGGGATGAATTTTATGTTCGATGGCGGCGTTTTCCGCGGGCAGGCCGAAGGCGTCCCAGCCCATTGGATGCAAAACATTAAACCCTTTCATGCGTTTGTAGCGGGCAACGACATCGCCGATAGTGTAATTACGGACATGGCCGATATGAATTTTACCGGAAGGATAAGGAAACATTTCCAGCAGATAGTATTTTTCCTTTTGGAGGTCTTCAGTAACCTTGAAGGCTTTTTCATCTTCCCACTTTTTTTGCCATTTTTCTTCAATTGCGATTGGTTCGTACTTCATGATCAATAATCTCTCCAAGCCAAAATATTGTGCAGTTTGTCTAACATATCAAAGGCGTGCTTTCAATCCCTTTAATGCTTTTTGCCAACAAGTGCCGATTCACATTGAATTGCTAAATCTTTCAGCTGCGGAAGTTTGTGTGCAGAATTGACCGCAATTAATAAATTAGCCAAGCCATTATCGATATATTTAAGAAAAGCCGGTTTTTTCTTTTTTAACCCCAAAAAGCCATAGGCCCCCAGCGCCTGCATCAACCGCTGGGCGGAGGCTTCCCAAAAATTATTAACAAAAACATCGTGGCTATAAGCTGGCCCTATGAGCTCATAATAAAAGCTAATCAGCTCGTTTCTTTCTTCGGCGGTAAAGGTAACGTAAGGATCGCAAATCAGCGAGCCCAGATCGTAAAAAAGGCAACCTTGGCGCATCCCCTGAAAATCAATGAACACCGGCTTACCGTTTTTAATCATAATATTCTGGGATTGAAAATCACGATGGATCAGGCAAGGCTCGATTTTTTGCAGACGGTTGATAAGCGCGTCTAATTCCATCTCCAAATCTTTGAGCAAGGATGGCTCAATTTTCAGTTTGCAGACTTCCCGCACAAGATTTTCCAGAAAATAATTCTGTTCCCACTTATAAAGCCTGGGGCCATAGCTTTCTGACAACTTTAAATCCGCCGGTATTGATACTAGCGGATAGGCATGCAGACGTCGGACTTGCGTTAGCGTCTGAAAATAGTAATCGCGCCTTTTATCCCAGGGCAGTACCCTTTGCGACCATAAATCGGCATCACCTAAATCTGTGAGCAGGATTAAATGTTGTTTTATGTCCTGCGCGACAATTTGCGGCACGCAAATATCAAGGCCTGCCAGAAACTTGTTTATTCTTGCCCAGTAAGCATTTTCTTCTACTTCAGTGCCATAGTGCATAAAAATGAAACTGGTTTCATCCGGCAGGCAAACCCGAAAAAATTCGCGGTCGGAGCCGCCTTTTTTAATAGGGATCAGGTTGACCTCTGCCGTACCCAGATGTTCACTTAAAAATTTTTGTATTTCTTCGTTCATAATTTCCATGTTTCTGTCATTACGGGCAAGCGAAGCGCGACCAAGCGAAGTGCCCCCATAGTGCCCTTTAGGGTATTCAGGGCGAATCCAGTATTACTAATTAATTTCTGGATTCGCCCTGAATACCCTAAAGGGCATCTGCGACGGGAATGACGACTTTAAATGAAATTTAACTAATCCCTGTATTGCGTAATTTCTGGTATTCATCCAGCGTTCCCACATCATGCCAATAACCATCGTCAATGACGATGCCGCCGACAGAACGAGGATTCTCATTAATTAATTCAACCAGCGGCGGGACGATTGATTCCACACGGCCTGCTTCCAACCGCCGTAAGAACTTTGTTTCGATAATATAAATCCCGGCGAAAAGACAGCTCTGAATGCCGGGATTCTTCAAAGTATGACGCATATCACAAATATAACCATCTTTATCAATATTGACATTAAGCAATAAGCCGCTACTACGCAGCGCCAGTGTAACTTCCGTTTGCCGGGCAAAGTGTTGCTCAATCAGTGGCGCAATGGGCATATTGGTGATGATGTCGCCATTGTAAATGATGATTCGTTCTTCTGAGGCAATCAAATCCTCGATATTTTTGATGCCGCCCGCGGTATCTAAAAGAATCGGCTCATGGCGAAAAATAATCGGTATGCCTTGCCAATGTTTTTCCGGGAACGCCTCCATATATTTATCAGCAAAGTGGTGAGTATTGATAATAAACTGCTGCACGCCGATGCCACGCAAATGCTCCATCGCATAAGTAATGATCGGCCTGTCACCGATTTTTAAAAGCGGTTTGGGAATAGCCTGAGTCAGTGGACGGAGCCTCGTGCCCAATCCCGCGCCAAGAATGAATGCTGTGTTAATTTGTTTTAACATACTCACTTTTCTCTTATTACTTTTACAATAAAATATATAAACACCACTTAAAGTGAAAGAGTTTTTTCCAGTTTACTTATCGCTACTTTGGGTTTCGCCCTGTCCATACGGGAAATATTCAGAAGCTTCCACTGAACTGCAGGTAGCAAAGCAACACCTCTCGCCTCGATCAAATCCCACTGAGGCGCGCCTTTCTTTATGGAAATAATAAACTGCTTCTCTTTATCCGTCAGGCCTTTATTTATTTCCTGAACGAGATTATCCCTTGTCTCCTCCAGTTCACGCAGGGAAACTTTCACAAAAGGCATTTCCTCAAATTCATTTTCAAAAACTTTTTCTATGTCCTGATAATGGGGATTCAATAATTCCGCCATTGGTCTGCTGTGGCTCACAAGATGTACAACAAAAGATTTTCTGATTGCATCCGTGATGCCTTCATTATTCAAAAGCAACTTCACATCAAAAAGGTCGCGTGGATGCTGGCGATCAAGAGCGGCGCAGATTTTCCCTCCATAGATATCGGCTATGGCCATCACCCTGGCTGTAACAACCATCCCGAACATCTCTTGAACACGCGGCGTCACAGTCATAATGACTGGTTCATAAATCGTTCCCCTCAAAACCTGATTAGGTTCAATCTTCACGCTACAACCGTCAGCGCGGACAGATAAACCTTCAGGATTGTTGCCGGTGGTCTTGGGTATCACGATTGCATTGGGAATCAGCCGTTCAATATCGCCACCGATTTTTTTCAGAGCTGTATTGATGGCCGCAAGTGCGGTTTCTCTCTCATAAATCGGAGTATAGGTTAAATCTATATCGACCGACAGACGCGGCAAATCCCGAATGAAGAAGTTAATAGCCGTACCGCCTTTGAGAGCAAATATGGGGTAGCGTTCAAGGATCGGTAAAATCCTGAGCAAAAGCCTGGCCTGACGATAATAGATGGAATCTTTCATATCACGCATCCCCGCCGCGTGGCACGGTGATTCTGTATTTCGAGTCGAACCGGCCGCCTTTGATAACGGTACGGTCCCCCTTGCCCAGATCAATTTTTGCAAGATCGAGTTTTGCAGCAAACGGCATATTAGCCGTCTGTGCCATATACAAAAACAGCCTTTTGACTTTTACGGACGTACAGGCTTCCAATAATTTTTGAACTAGAACTGGGCGAAGAGTGAGAAGTGATTCCATAACTCGCATTGCCTCATCAAAACCCTGCTTCGCCGGAACATGGTAGAGCATTTCCATCGCTGCCCGTTCCGGTGAAGATATGCGGATTGAAAACGTTCCCGCTGAATAATTCACATAACTGTCCTGCCGACCGGCGGGAAAAAGACCGGTCATCTTATAGGTAACATTTACAGCCCAGTCATTTTTTTCAAACCATCTGGGCAGCTTTTGCCCCGGAGAAGCAAAGAGAAAAACATCGCGCTGCTGTGCTGCCACATAATGACTATAACCCTGAAGCTCAAGCGCCGTTCTTGCGCCACAATGAATGGAAAGCTTTAATTGATTCTGCATCGCCGATAGAGCCCCTTGCCAATCGACTTTATCAGCATATCGCGCATAAGCTCCATCACCTATAGATTCCAGCCAATTACTTTTCTTGTATTGCGCAAGCAGTTGCGGATCAAATCCCTGACTTCTGAGATAACTTGCAGTTAAAGCCAGACCATTTGGGAAACCCATCAATTTCTGTATTTTTGTTCTATTTTTTATACTCATGATTTATATTATAGCATTATTTTACAGATAAGTCAATTAATCCTGTATATTTATTCTATATAATATACCAAAAATATACATTATGGAATAATAATACAGTCAACGAAACAACCGTTACGGCACCACCACTTCTCCTTTTTCACTGCTCCAGCCCTTCGATAATCCGCACCTTTGGCATATGTTTTTGCGTCCATGCGATAGAATTACCCCAGCTGCTCCGTAAAAATTACCAGACGCAAGGCGCGTAAACCCCTAGAAATGAGGTATATTATTTCACGTGTGACCTTTAGGTTATACGCCGCAATGATGAAGGGCGCAACGCAACACCGCAGACCATGATACCCTTCAGGGTATGGATTTTTTCGGAGTTGCTATTTCTTTCCATATTCCGGATCAATCTTCACCAGCGCCGCCACAATAAATCCGGGAATGGTCGTGATCAAAATCCAGATAAAGAAATTTTTGTAGCCCAGCATTTCCTGAATCCAGCCGCTGGCCATGGCGGGCAGCATCATGCCCAGCGCCATAATGCCCGTGCCGATTGCATAAAAGACAGTTTTATATTCTCCCTGTGAAACCATGATCATATACATTGTGTAAGCCGTAAACCCAAAGCCGTAGCCGAATTGTTCAATTGCCACGGCCGAACCGACAAGCCATAAGCTCTCCGGCAGAAAGTGCGATAGATACACAAAAATCAAATCCGGCAGGTGCATGGCAAAAACCATAATCCATAGCCAGAATTTCAAACCCTTCTTATAAACAACATAACCGCCCAAAATCCCACCCAGCATGAGCGCCACTACGCCCACCGTGCCGTAAATCAAACCAACTTCTGTAGTAGTCAAACCCAAGCCGCCTTTGACGCGGGGATCGAGTAAAAACGGCGCGACCATTTTTACCAATTGCGCCTCGGCAAAGCGGTAAAACAGGAAAAAGCAGATGATGATAAGAATGTCTTTGCGTCGGAAAAATAGGGTCAGAATGCGGAAGTATTCCGTAAGAAAGTTTTTTGACTTATCCCAAGGCGCGCTAATATCCGCGGCAGGCTTGGGCAGGGCAAAAAAATGATAAATGCACAAAGCCAGGAAAACTGCCGCCACACCTATAAACGCAATCGACCAGGCGCGTGCAACAGGATAGCCGTAACTTTCCAGAACGCCGGCCATAATCACCAGCCCACCCTTTGCGGCAATGGTAGCAACACGATAAAAAATAACGCGCACGCCGACAAATGCCGCCTGTTGCGGCGTATTCAGCCCCAGCATGTAGAAGCCATCGGCGGCAATATCATGCGTGGCGGAGCTAAACGCCATAATCCAGAACATGGCCAAGCTATAGCGTACGAAGTCCGTCGTGGGCAGGGTCAGAGCAACACAGGCCAGCGACCCACCGATGGCCAGCTGCATTGCCAGTATCCAAAAGCGCTTCGTGCGGAAAAGATCGACAAACGGGCTCCAGAGAGGTTTGATTACCCAGGGAATGTAGAGCCAGCTGGTGTAAAGAGCGATTTGAGTGTTGGATAGCCCCAGCCTTTTATATAAAATGACGCTGACGGTCATGGCAATCATATAAGGAATGCCTTCCGCCAGATAGATGGTCGGCACCCAGAACCAAGGATTCCGATTTGTATTCATTCGCCTACCTTTGTTGGCTTCGTCATCGGTTCCTCGACGTATGGTACTATACGTCTGCGCCGCATCTTCCTCGCCGTCGCGGTATGCTTTTGACTGCAAATCGGACATATCCTTTGTTTCTTTTGTTGGATCGGTCATATTATACAACTTTTCTCTTCTTTAATTTTTCGTTGCTTTGGCTCGTTAATATAGTTTCTGTAAGCTGGCGCTGGTAAAGTAGTGAGCCATAATTTCCTGTGCCTTGAATCCTTTGGTTGCCATAACCGCCGCGCCTATCTGACATAGGCCCACGCCGTGTCCCCAACCACCGCCGGTAAGTTTAAAGTTTTCCACGGAACCATCGGCCGCATTCGTCTTCGATACTATAAACGCGCTGCTCAAAAGATGACTCGAAGATAGCCAGCGGCGAATTTCGAGTTCCTTGCCGACTATAACAGTCCGACGGGAACCTTCAATTCTCAATTTGTAAATTCTGCCGGAAGGACCACGCGAAAGAGCAGTAAGATTTTGCAGCTCTCCAAAATCAATGCCCGATTTTTTGCGTATTATATCTTCGAGTTCCTGCCTGGAATATATGACCTGCCAGCGGTAAAAGGCAAGCGTTTCCTGATCAAAAGAGGGTAGGATCTTGCCCAACAACTCTTTGTCAGTTGTGTTGCAATAAGCCTGAGGTCTGCCAGATAGCCAGTCTTTGGCTTCCGCCTCCGATGCAATAGGTAGATGATGTTGAAGATTGTCGGTAACACTGCGCAGATAGGGAGGCGTTTTATTCTCCCATGCCGTTGAAAATATCTCCGTTTGTCCGCCGCAGCATTTGTAGTAGCGCGCATCGCAGATATCTCCCCCGCTTACCAGGAATAATCCCCTTGTGGCTTCAATTGCTATCCGGACATTTTTCGAAATGATTTTAGTTATTCCCTGATAGCGCTGACAGTGATCATCCGCGCAAACATCAAATCCTTGATGATCGTTGACGTCCTGCCAGACGACGATTTCATTTTCAGTTTTTGGAGAAGGAAAAGACTGCCCGGTTTTCTTTTTCGCGAGCATGGACACAAGCCAACTGCGGGCGGTAACAGCCTGCGCCTTTAAAAATTCCAACGGCGCTTCGGCGGACATTTCCGAGGAAATCACGCTTTCCAGGTAATCTTCGAGCGCAATTTCATTGATGAGATTAAAGGAAGAATCAGCCGCTACTGATAAAATAATATTGCCCCGAAACGATTGCTCCTGGTTTCTTTGCCAGTGAAAATCGATGCCGATCTTGACGTCGGACACAGTAAATGTAGCGTTATTATGCGCCGATAGCATTATTGTCTTGCCGCTTGCTATTACTCTTCCGTAAGGATCGCCAATCGCCGCTTCCCCTTGCCTGGCCATGACGATTATATGGCCGGATATTTTCTGTTCGTCAGAAAGAATAAAACTGCCGTTTAAGTTTAAGCGGGCTTCTTTATAATTCTGCAGCAGGGCAACTTTAATTTCAGGCTCGTAACTGAGCATAGTCTCCCTTTCAATAAAATGATTTTATTGTGAAACTCCAATTCTAATGAAACTCAGATATTACGAGCGCAGTGCAGTAATATCTGTCAGTTGAATTATCCCACGGGCGAAGCTAAGTGGGACTATTGTAATGAGACCCAAGTTTCAGAAACGAAGTGCACTGAAACCTGTAAGTCGAACTATCCCGCTGTTAGCGGAGGGTGCATGCCCGTGGTTTTATGGTCAATGGACAAATAAGTCAAGAAAGTTATGTTCCAAAACAAAATTTTGGAGGATATCCCGCCGAGTTTCCTCGCTGGATAGTTCAACTTACCAATTTCGATCTGCGACTTCTGAAGCTTGGATCTCATTAACTTAATGCTTGAACATTATTAATTTACCATGTATAAATTTCCATCAAAAATTAACGTCGGATGGCTTATGGTCCATATCTGGCCAATAGGGGGAGGCAAAGGCGGGTCGGGCAAGAGTTTCTTGACCAGCGCCCTGGGACGTATTCTGGCGGAATCGGGCAAGCGGACACTCCTTATTGATTTAGACTTGGGTGCAGCAAACCTGCATACCCTGGTTGATGTGCCATATCCTACAAAATCCCTTTCCGATTTTATTCGGAGAAAAATTCCCCTCCTCCAAGACATCGTTTTGCAAACTCCCACTCCTAACCTCTTCCTCATCAGCGGCGCTCACGATAATGTCGATATCGCCAATCTTCCCTATGAACAAAAGATAAAAATTCTTAAAGCCATATCCAGGTTGGAATATGATTGGATTTTGCTGGATTTAGGCGCAGGCACTTCTTTTAACACGCTTGATTTCTTTCTTATTTCTCAAAACGGTATATTTATCACCACGCCGGAACCCACTTCCATTGAAAATGTTTACCGGCTGGTGCGCGCTATTTGCTTTCGCCGGATTCGCCATTGTTTTGACGCGTTTTATTTTAAAGAGCTGGAAAAGGAAGTTGTACGTCAGTTTGGTGATGGCTCCATACATAAACTGAACTGCATGATGCAGGTTATTGCGAGGCTGCACCCGGAAATATACTTTCAACTGGAAAATACGGTTAACTCTTTCAAATTCAAACTTGTTCTCAACCAGCTGCGCAAACATGATAATGTGGCCATTGGCGCGCAGATATGCCAAATTATCGAAAAGCATCTTGGTATTCATGTTGATTTTGCCGGCAACGTCTCTTACGACGACCATATCCATGATGCCATTTGTCAACGGTTATCATTTTTAGACCGGTATCCTCATACGCGATCCGCAGCCGATCTGCGCGAGCTGAGCAAACAAATGGTTAATTCAGTCGGGGAGCAATTACTGATGCGCTACTCTTGAGAATGGCGGTAATACAAAAAGGCTTCAAAAATAATATTTGGGGTTTTTATATGAAAAAAGATTTTGCTGAGTTAAATTACTATGAGATGCTCAATATCAAACCTGATGCTGCTTTTTTCGAAATTCGTCATGCCTACAAAGCGGCCCTGCAAATGTACCAGGAAGATTCCATGATTAGCCACTCTTTTTTTTCTCAGGAAGAACGCAAGCAGATACTTTCATTTGTGGAAAAAGCTTACCTTACTCTCATCAATGAGAAGGAAAGGCAAAGCTACGACAATGAACTTATCCGGCAGGGTGTTCTCACCACCATAAAATGGAAAGGGTCCCCCAAAAAACCAATCTGTATTTTTGACATAAACCGCAATTCGGGCATAAAAAGTGTACCGAAGAGCAACAATGAATTAAGAAAAAAGATTGCTGAGAGTAAAAGTATTGTGGGAATTATTTCCCAGACAGAAATCAGCGGCTCTGACCTTAAAAAGATAAGAAATGAATTAGATGTGACCGTTGGACATATCGCCCAGGAAACAAAGATCAGCTCATACTATATAAAAAACATAGAAGAAGACAATATAAACCGGTTGCCGGCGGCTGTTTTTCTCAAAGGCTTTATCAAAGCCTACCTGAAATGCCTTTGCCTGGAGCCAATTGAGGATATAAGCAACAAATACATGAGCATTCTGACCCATGTAGAAAAACAGTAATGTGACGGAAATTTTCGATATTCAATTACTGAGCATTTACAACTTTTTTTAATAAGTTTAAAATGCTATCGTTAGATAAATGTTTTGTGAAGAGGCTGCCATGGAAGATGAAAGAAAGACCAAGAAACAACTGATTGAAGAACTCCACGAACTGCGTCAATGTGTAGCCAAGTTGCAAGGTTTCGAAGAGGAAATCAATCAAACAAGGGCAAATCTGGAAAAATACACAAAAGTTTTTCTTCAAAATTCAATTCCCATGGCTATTAGCACAGCGAAAGAAGGCAGATTCGTTGATGTCAACAATTCTTTTCTCAGGCTTGTAGGGCTTAAGCGGGAAAAAGTTATCGGGTATACGTCTAGAGAAACTGGATTTATTACAGAAGAACAAAGATCGCTTTTTTACAATGAACTAGGCAAAGAAGGAAACGTCGAAAACCTCGAATTTGAAGTTCAGCCTAAAGGCAGAGGGGTGAGACATGGATTATTCAGTTTTGTCATGATGACTTTTAGCAGTGAAAACTATTTACTCACATCCATTCAAGACATTACCGACCGCAAGATTGCCGAAAAATCGCTGCGGGATAGCGAGAAGACGTTTCGTCTCCTATTTGACAGCGGAAATGATTACATCGCTGTTCACCTTGTGGGAAAAGACGGTCAGCCGAAGAACTTTATACATGTCAACGATGCCGCCTGCGAAATTTTGGGTTATACAAGGGAGGAAATGCTCAAGTTGTCGCCTAAGGATGTTGACACAGCTAACAGTTCAGGAAAAATGCCTGAGATTATTGAAAAGTTGCTTAAAAATAAGCACGTGTTGTTTAAAACCGAAATGATTCCTAAGGACGGCAACAGGATCCCTATGGAAGTTTCCGTTACCCTATTTCAACTTGGTGAAGGTCAAGCTACCATGTGCGTTGCCAGAGACATCACGGAACGAAAGAATACGGAAGAAGCGCTTGCAAAGTCGGAAAAGAAATATCGCATGATTTCAGAAGCTATAGGGGATTGTGTTTTTTTAATGGATAAGGACAATATAATTAAACACGTGACCCATTCTCGCGAAATACTTGGATATGAACTGGAAGAAATGATCGGTGCTTCAGGATTTAACTTTCTCCATCCGGATGATCTGGAAAGGATGACACGGCTCTATCATGAGGGTATCGAGCAGGTCTGGAATGAAAACAAATATCAAAATAGACTTCTTCATAAAGATGGCCACTATGTCCTCATGGAAATGAACGTGCGGACATTTAATGATCCCCAAGGTAAGTTTATGGCAGGTGTCTTTGTCGGTCGGGATATAACTTCACACTCAAAAAAGGCGAAAGAGCCGTTGCTTGCTTCAAAATCGCCCTTTATTGACCGTCGTCTCACTCTGCGTGAAAATGAAATCCTGAGATGGGTTATGGAGGGGAAAAGCACATGGGATATCTCAAAGATTATAAAAATATCTGAGAGTACTGTTAAATTTCACATTGAAAACTTAATGAAAAAACTTAGCGCCGTCAACCGTACCCAGGCTGTTGCTATCGCCATTCATGAAGGACTGATTAATCAAAACTGATTCATCCTTTTTTATTGAAACCAAGATTTATCGCTTCGAAATAACACAAAAACAATTGTGCCACGGTCTTGTTCGCCGAGATACCCTGCCGGGATAGCCTCCAAAGGGGGACAGAAGAACCTCTGTATAAACTTATGATAACTAATTGAATCAAATTTGAAATCATGGTAGGTGTTTCTGCAAGATTGTATTTCATGGATTTAAAACAGATGAGTGTTTACGAATACATAGCCTTGGATGAAAAAGGACACGAGAGTAAAGGCTTTGTTGACGCAATGGGTGTAGTCGCGGCGAGGCAGAAATTGCGCGAAGAAGGCGTTTACCCCGTTGAAATTAATCCGGCGGCGGATAGGAAAGAGACGTCGTTATCCGGTGTTTTGGGTATTAACCTCTGGCAACGGGTTTCCACTAAAGATGTGTCTGTATTCACCCGTCAGCTTTCGACTCTTTTAGGCTCCGGTATCCCGCTTGTGCCCTCGCTTTCTGTTTTAATCGCGCAAACAAAAAATCCGCTTTTGAAACAAACACTGGCGCAAATTCGCGAACAGGTTAATGAAGGCAAAAGCCTGACTCAGGGCATGTTGATTTTTCCCCGAATCTTCCCGCCTTTTTACGTGAATATGATCAGAGCAGGAGAGTCTTCAGGCACAATTAATCTAGTGTTGGAAAGGCTTGCCGATTTCAGCGAAAATCAGCAGGCACTGATAAGCAAGATTCGATCGGCGCTGGCCTATCCTATAATTATGCTGTTTATCGGCAGCGGCGTTATTTTTCTTCTTATGACTTTTGTTGTTCCTAAAATCACCGGTATCTTTACCGATATGCACCAGACGTTACCGCTGATCACAGTTGTTTTAATCGGCATCAGCAATTTTTTAAAGTCTTTCTGGTGGCTCATTCTGATTCTTCTGGCAGCCGCGATAGCTGCCTTTAAATATATGACGACAGGCACGGAAGCGGGCAGGCGTCTGTGGGACACGGCAAAGCTAAAAACTCCGGTATGGGGGCAGGTCAACCGCAAAATTGCCATTGCCAGGTTTTGCCGGACACTCGCTACATTATTGCAAAGCGGCGTGCCGCTTTTATCGTCAATGGAAATAGTGCGTAACGTTGTCAACAATATTCTCATCGGCGAGGCAATCAGTAAAGCTAGCAAAGATGTGGAGGAAGGCAAGGGGCTCTCCGGCCCGCTTACACAAAGTGGCCTCTTCCCTCCATTGGTTACAGAAATGGTCGCCGTAGGAGAGCAAACCGGGACGCTGGAAAAAATGCTCAATCGCGTCGCCACGGCTTATGAAACGGAAGCTCAATCAGACATTATGGTCATGACTTCTCTTCTGGAGCCGTTAATGATATTAGTAATGGGACTTGTGGTCGGCTTTATTGTGATTTCCATTTTATTGCCGATCTTTGAGATGAACCAGTTAGTAAGGTGACAACTTTGTAAATAGGCCCCGGTATTCTCCGGGCTGCGCATATGTGGAGTATATCCGGCGTATGCCGGATGCGCTGTGATTTGCGCGCCTTGCCTCTGGCCTCTTTACAAAGCCGTCAAATTTCAGAATAAAAAAGGGGTTGATTATGAAAAAAAATGGACAAAAGAAAAATACCCAGGCAGGTTTTACTTTAATAGAATTGATGGTGGTCATTGTCATTTTAGGAATACTTGCCGGGCTTATTATTCCCCGCGTCATGGGGCGCCCAGACGAGGCGCGTCAGGCCAAAGCCAAAATTCAAATGGAAAGCCTGGAATCAGCCCTGAAGCTCTACAAACTAGATAGCGGCACCTATCCTACAACAGAGCAGGGGATGAAAGCCCTGGTGGAAGCGCCTACCATCGGCAACCTTCCCAAAAACTGGCGTCAGGGTGGCTATCTGGAAAAAGGCAAAGTGCCTAAAGACCCATGGGGAAATGAATTTGTTTATGTCAGTCCCGGCAGCCACGGCGATGTTGATTTAATTTGCCTTGGTGCCGATGGAGAACCCGGTGGAGAAGGTGTCAATAAAGACATCAATAACTGGGAAATTGAATAAACCAGACGCAATTAAGCGCTATAAAGCGTATCGTCTCGCGTGCCCCAGGGTATCAGCATATTTTGCTGAGTCTTCGGGTTTCACGCTGGTAGAATTATTGCTCGTCATCGTCCTGATGGGAGTGATTCTGGCACTGGCCGTTCCCTCCACCAGAGATGTTCTGACCGGGGACAATCTTAAAAAGGCTTCGCGTCAGCTCAGCGGAATCGAAAAAAAGCTGCGAGGAGAAGCCGTCCGCGATCAAATGGATTACATTCTTTGTCTGGATTTGCCCAACTCCGCCTACTGGGTTGTAGCCGCTGACATGACTCCGGAAAAACAAGATGAGATAAAAAAGAGCCCGCTACACTTACCTTCCGGAGTTGCTATCCTGGATATTGTCGGGGAAGATAATAAAAAACAATCAGTGGATGAAGTAAGAATTAAATTCGGGAAGAAAAACATCTGTTCTCCTTCTGTAATCCATCTGGCTTATGAAGAAGATAGAATGACAATGGTAATAAATCCTTTCCTGGGTGTAACGGATGTTTATGATAAATATGTTGATATTCCCGTGACCGGGTCAGGACAATCTAATATTAGATAAAAGATGGGCGGCATGAAGCAAAACAAAACAAATGGTTTCACCCTGATGGAAGTGATGATTGCTATGGCAATTTTAGCCATCGCGCTGGTCGCTGTTTTTCAGCTGCAATCACAGAGCATTTCCATGTCCACGGACTCACGTTTTATGACCACCGCTGCCCTGCTTGCCCAAAGCAAAATGGTCGAGGCTGAAGCCGTTTCCACTTTGACTAATCATAAAGAAGATGGAGATTTCGGGCCTGATTATCCTCAATATACCTGGCATTTGGAAGTTGGCGATACTCAGTTGTCGCAGTTCAAGAAAATTGAAGTTACGGTAATCAACAAAGTATTTATCAAAGGCGGAACATACAATATTGTTCTTTACAAGACAACGGGGATGTAACCTATGATCAGGCGGCTTATGGAAAAAAATATTCGATCAAAAGGTTTTACACTAGTCGAGATAATGATCGCCATCTTAATTCTCGGACTGGTTCTTTCCACAGTTTACGCCGCGTATAGTTCTACAATGAAAAACGTTCGCGATATTGAATATCAAAACAATCTTTACAAAATGGCGCGGATAACAATGGACAGGATGATTAAAGATTTATCGTCTTTGCAGCTATCAGCCGGCGTTTTTGACTTGCGCGCCGAGAAAAAAACATTAAGCAACAGGGAGTTTTATTCTCTTTCTTTCTGGTCGGCTTCTCATCTGGCTTTTGGCGAAAATGAAGGCGAAGAGCGTCCGGCGGCAATCAGTTACTATGTGGAAGAGGATGAAGGCGGGGAAAGCTTTTCCTTGCGGAGATCGGATCTTGCCGGCGCTAAACCTGCCAAAGATAAAAGCGTCAGCGGCGGTTTTGTCGTTTGTCAAAACGTCGATTCTTTGAGCTTAAGATTTTATGACGCCACAGGCAGGGAATCGGAATCCTGGGATTCTTCCTCACTTTCGGCGGATCAAAAAGGCAAAGCTCCTACGGCTGTAAAAATAGAACTGGCCCTGGTTAATATAAATGACAAGGAAAAACCGTATAAATTTATGACGAAGGTATTTTTACCGGTAAAGAAATGAACTCAATCAAACGTAAAGTTCTCAACAATCGCGGGATCGCGCTGATCACGGTAATATTGATCATCAGCATTATAGTGGCTGTCGCCATAGAGTTGAATCGTTCTGCACGTGCCGCAATTTATGACGCGGCCAATATAAGCGACGGCATCAAGTTGACATATATTGCCAAATCCGGCTTTTACGGAGCAGCGGCACTGCTTGCCAATTATGATAACAATTACGACAGCTTGCGCGATAATTGGGCAAAATCGGAACTGCTATCCGCACAATCCACAACTCTTTTTACCGATGGTTCTTTTATGACAATAGTTGAAGATGAAGCCGGCAAAATCCCCCTTAATAAACTGGTAAATGGGAATGAATATAATCAGGTCATTAAAGATATATTGATTCGATTGCTTTGCCTGCCGGAGTTTGGACTGGACGAAAGAAAAGCAAATGAAATAGTCGATTCCATCAAAGACTGGATTGACGCGGATAGTTCAGCATCAGGTTATGGAGCCGAAACCTCTTATTACTCTTCTTTAGATCCGCCTTATGAAGCGAAAAATGCTCAGTTAGATTGCATTGAAGAATTGCTTATGGTAAAAGGAATAACTTCAGAAATTTTCTACGGGACAAAAGACAAACCGGGATTAGCGGGATTCGTTACCGCGGACAGCGAGGGAGCGATAAATATAAATACAGCGCCCAAGATGGTTTTACGCGCCCTTTCTCCCGATATCACTGTCGAATTGGCTGATAAAGTGGATGAGTACCGTCGTAAAGATGGCAATGATTTATCCAGTACCGCGTGGTTTCTCATTGTGACGGGCGTAACAATCAAACCGGAACTGATTACGGTAAAAAGCAATTATTTTAAAATTATCTCTGTAGGATCGATGAAGAATATGCAACAAAACTTAAGTGGTGTTGTAAAAAGATCGGGAAAATCCGTCCAGATAATCAAATGGAGGCAGGATTAATGCCGCAAACCGTATTAGGTCTGGATATCGGCCAAAGCACAATCAAGGCAGTCCTGTTCACAAGAAATGGCTTAACCGGTGGCCGCGTTCTTGCCGCTGAGACTATTGATATTAAAGCCTGCGGCGGGATGGAACCGGCATTTAAAAAACTGGCGGAAAACAAAAGTTTTTCTAACACTCCCTGCTGCATTTGCCTGCCGGCAGCCGACATCATGTTTCGGCAAGTCAGCCTGCCTTTCCGCGATGACAATAAAATTCGAAAAACACTACCTTTTGAGCTAGAACCACTTATCCCTTTTGCCGTAAGTGAAATAGTTACTGATTATTTGAAAGTTCACGAAAACGGCCTTCTCGTTGCCGCCGCTACTAAAAAATCAATCCAGGATTGGATAACGCTGGTTGAAAGTAATCTGGGAGATCTCTCCGTCATTGACATTTCTGCAGCAGGGCTAACTTCCGCAATGCTAGAGAGCAAAGATGCGAAAGCTTGCGGTGTCGTATTGGATATAGGCGCAAGTTCAACAACAGCGGTATTTTATGAAAATGGCGCAATCGTTCAATTACGCTCTTTGGCCATAGGCGGCAATTCGATGGCGGCGGTATGGGCCAACGATATGTCCGCGGAAACCAAAGATGCCGATTACAGTCCCACAGGGGAAAAGATTGCCAATTTGTGTTCCAGGTTTTGTCTAGAACTAAAAAACACTATTGAATTTATGAAGTTAAACGATATTCTGCAAAGTGATTTGACTTCAATTACTCTAACCGGTGGCGGTTCTTTGTTTCCCCCTTTGAAAAAAGAATTGGAGGATTATTTTGCCCTGCCCGTGGAAACTCTTGATCTTGCCGAATCAAAAAATATCGAAATCGAAGGTAGCCTCCGGGGAAAATACCAGCCGCAGATTATGAATACGGCGCTGGCGACGGCAATGAGGGCATTTGCCGGCAACACATCCTTTAATTTCCGGCAAGGTGAATTTGCCGCTAAAAATACCCTGATTAACCTCAGAGAACATTTGAGGTTGGTGGCGGTAGTTGCCGGAGTGATTATCTTTCTGGTGGTAGTCAATCTGTTTCTTGGCTATGGTCTCCAGAATCAGCGCCAAAATAATATCAAAAAGCAAATCTCCCAGATTTTTAAGAAGAATATTCCTGAAGCGCAGACGATGGTTGACCCTGTGCAACAACTCAAAACAAAGCTTGCTGAAAATAAAAAGAGTTTTGGTCTTTACGAAGGCGCGCGGGATATACCGGTGGTTGATTTATTGAAAGAAATCTCCGGTTTAATCCCAACTTCCCAAGATATAGTGATTACCGATTTCAGTTACGAAAATACCGCCGTATCCATTAAAGGTCAGGCTAGGAATATTGATGATGTTTCCGCGGTAGGGAAAGAACTGGCTAAATCAAAATACTTTAAGGACGTGATCATTGGTTCGACCAGTCTTTCCAAGCAGGGTACCAAAGTTGATTTCGATTTGAGGATTGAACTTAGATGATTAAATCATTCTGGGATAAACTGGATAAAAAGCAACGTTACATTGTCGCTGGCGCGGCAGCATTTGTCCTCGTTGCCCTGATTCTTGAACTGGTAATTTTTCCACTCTGGGATGCCAACGCAAAAATCAGGCAAACACTCCAGATCAATCAAAAGAAACTGGACGAAGTAATTAAACTGGATGCTGAATTTTCCGGGCAGGAAGCAAAAATAGCAAGAGTAAAAAAGGTTATGTCCACACGACCTGCTGATTTCAGTTTGTTTTCATATCTGGAAAAAAAGGCAATACAAGCCGGCGTCAGGGGAAACATTAAATATATGAACTCTTCCAAGGGGACGCAATCCGCTGCTTTTGAGGAATCCTTGATTGATATGAAGCTCGACAAAATTACCATCAAGCAACTTAGTGACTTTTTATATTATGCCGAATCGTCCGCCGATTTAGTCCGAATCAAAAGAATTACCGTAATCAAAATGAAAGAAAGTCCGGAATATTTAAGCGCTCAACTACAGGTAGCATCTGTGCAGGCGCTTAGTTCTCGTCCTGGTAGGTTGTAGCAAGATGAGGGTTATGAATAAAAAAGTGTTGTGGTTCATTGGTTATGGAATATTTATTACTTTGGTATTCCTGTATCTGCTTTTTCCGGGGGAACTGGTTAAAAGCAGACTGGAGGATTCTATAAATTCCAGCGATTTTATGATTAAATCCGAGTCGTTGCACCCTGCCATACCTCTGGGGATCAAGCTAAAAAATGTAACCATAAGTTCGCCAGCGCAGGAATCTGTTCTCTTTCAGGGGAAATTGCTCGATCTGCAATTCTCCCTGCTGAGTATTTTTCGTAAAAATACTTATATCGGTTTTTCAGGTCTTGCGTATGACGGAAGTTTTGACGGACGTGCTGGCTTGATTTCACTTTCTAAAGCTTATCCGCCGGTTGAAGTGATTTTAAGTTTTGATAATGTCGATATAGGAAATTATCCTTTTTTTAAGGGTGATCCGGGAAAAGCGTTTACGGGAAGAGCAAGTGGCACTTTGAATTACATCACTGATGAAGCCACCAAGAGCACATCGGGGTCTCTGGCACTTTTCCTTAAAAAGGGTTCTTATCCACTGGCTGAACCATTTCTGGGAGTGACCAAAATTGATTTTGATCGCGGTGAAATTCAGGCACAGCTGAAAGGCGGCATAATTAAACTCGAAAAGTTAGAGACATTTGGCCCGCAAGTTAATTGTCTTTTAAAAGGTGAAATAACACAGGCTGCTGATTTTAAAAATAGTCAGCTTAACTTAAACGGGACAATAGAAATATTGGGCAAAGACAAAGTTGTAATGAAAGTTACAATTGGTGGAACACTGACCAACCCGGCAATCCGGTATATTTAATGGTAGGGGTTATGCGATATAAAATAGAGATGCTCTTCAGAAAATGGTCAGTTAATATCCGGGATATTGTTGCCAATCCGGCAATGCTTCTGCCCATGCTGCCGGCATTTCTTGTTTTTGTCGCCATAACAATTCTATCCTTTGAAACCGTTGATCTTTTTTATAAAATAGTAAGCTTATCGGCAGTTAATCAATCTACGGCTATACAAAATACAGCATCTTCCAAGCTTAGTACAGATAAAGCTTCTCGCGGTCCCCTGCAGAATTACAGCGTAATCACTGAACGCAATCTATTTCAATCAACCTTAAAATTGATCAGCGACAAACAACTGGGTGGTGGATATTTGGGGGCAAGCCAGGAGGAAGTATCATCGTTTGATTTGAAAGGCACTATAGCCGGTGGTGTCTCGTTCGGTTTTATTATTGTTGAGGAAAGGGGCAAGGCTAAGCAGCGTTTGTATCGTCTTGGTGATATGATTGGGCAGGCCAGGTTGATTAAAATAACTCGTAATACGGCAATTATCAAAAGCGATGGCAGGGAAATAACTTTGAAAATAAAAGAAACCCCGGAAGGTTCCCTGCTTTCACGGCAGCAAGGGCCGCAATCACGCACGCCCGGTTCCGGCATGGCTTTGAACAAAGGCGAAATAACTGAAAAACTTCGTGATTTAAAAACAATCATGACGCAGGCTGCAGTGCGTCCTTATTTGGAGGGCGGCGAGCAGGAAGGGTTTATTGTTTCCGATATCAAGCCCGATAGTCTTTATCAAAAACTGGGGATACAAAACGGCGATATCATTATTGACGTTAACGGTAAACATATGCAGAGCGCGGATGACATTATGCAAATGGTCAATGTTATGCAGTCCGGCGGCGATATAGCCTTAAGCATAAAGAGAAACGGCAAGGCGGAAACAATCAATTATTCTTTTTACTGAGATCTGGAGAATTTATTTATTATGTATGCCGCTTATTTTGGTTTAAAAGAAAATCCTTTTAATTTATCGCCGGAGCCGCGTTACTTGTTCTTAAGCAAGCAGCATCGCGACGCTTTAAATTGCCTGATTTACGGCATTAAGGAGAAAAAAGGATTTGTTTTAATTTCCGGCGGCATCGGCCTGGGGAAAACCACAATTTGCCGCAGTTTACTTTCCGCACTCGATGATTCCGTGGAGACAGCGCTGATTTTTAATACGGCCATTTCCGATCTTGATTTGCTGGAGACAGTGCTTGGCGAATACGGCATTTCCATCAACAGCATGTCCAAAACTAAAAAGAATTATATTGACGCTTTAAATGACTTTTTGCTCCAAAATTTTGCTGCCGGGAAAACAGCGGTGCTTTTGATTGATGAAGCGCAGAATCTTTCTCATGGAGTTATGGAGCAAATTAGGATGCTTTCGAATTTGGAAACCGAGACAGAAAAGCTCATTCAAATAATTTTAATCGGCCAGCCGGAACTGATGGATACTTTAATGCTGCCGGCGCTCAGGCAGTTAAACGAAAGAATCACGGTAAGATATGAGCTGAAGCCCTTGTCGCCGCTGGAAGTAACTGAATATATTCAGCATCGACTGATAGTCGCGCAGGGCCCCGGCTCGCTTAAATTTACTTCAGGAGCTTTAAATATCATTTACAAGTTCTCTGAAGGGATTCCCCGCCGGATTAACGCTCTTTGCGATAGGGCATTACTTATAGCCTATACGAAAAACACGAGCAAAATTGACCGTAAAATTGTCAAACTGGCAGTTCATGATATTGGTGTTAATTATTTCCAGAAAACAATGAGCAACTGGACAAAAATCCGGGCGCGCTTAACAACTTAGAGATTCTCGGAAGTCCTTGACCAACAGGTGATTATGAGTTACATAAATGACGCTTTACGCAAGTTACAAAAAGAAAAAAAAACACGTTATGTGGCCTATGACAATATTATCTCGGCTCCCGGGAAAAAGCCTGAAACGTCACAAAAATGGCCGTCAATAATTGGAATATTGATAGTTTGCTTTTTTGTAGCTGGAATAATTTTCTTTTTATATGAAAACGAAGATAAAAAAGTTCCGGCAACACAAAGTATAGGCGCGCCTCCTTTGGCGCCAACTATTCTTGCGGAGCCTAAGCCAAGCAAAAAAGTTGAGTCCAAGCAACAGACAACAAAAGCAAAGGTCATAACTGTACAGGAAATTAATGAATCGAAGGCTTTTTTCGAGCAGGCACTTGAGCTGCAGCGTGAAGGAAAATTAGAAGAGGCCAAAAAACTTTATCGGAAAGTTGTCAAAATTGATCAATATAATGTACAGGCATTTAATAATCTGGGTGTGATATATATGGGTGAGAAAAATTACAAACGCGCGATTAAGCGTTTTAATAATGCCCTTGATATAAAACATGATTATGTCGACGCGCATTATAATTTGGCCTGTCTTTACGCGCAAAAAAATGATGTGCCTCAGAGCCTGTTTTATCTGAAAAACGCCATTGAATTTAACCAGGAAGTAAGACAATGGGCTAAAAGTGATGGCGATTTCAAGGCTTTGGCTAATTTGCCGGAGTTTAAAAAAATGATGGAGAAACAATAAAATTAAGATGAAAACCAAACATTTTTTTACTGTTAGACAAAGCCTGCTTGCAGGAGGCATAATCGCGCTGGTAATTTTTCTAAGTGTTGGAGGACCGGCATTTGCGGCTCGTGTTGCCGGTACTGACGAGAATGTCAACACAACAATAGCGCCCGCGCCGGTTGACGCTGTAAAACAAGTCGCTCCAGCCGCGGAAAAAACCATCACGCCCGCGCAGACTAAAGATGCCGTGCCGAAGGATAGTCCGGAAATAAAAGCGATTAATCCGGCACAGCCAGCAAAAGAAGTTAAAACAGAAGGTGTAATACAAGCGCCCAAAGAAATTCGGGGCGGCGAAAAACTGCCGGTCCAGGCCGCGAAAAAAGAACCTGAAAAGAAATATGTAACTCTTGATTTCGACAATGTCGATATAAGTGTGCTGGTAAAGTTTGTCAGCGAACTTACCGGAAAAAATTTCATCATTGATGATAAGGTCAAAGGCAAGGTCACCATCATATCTCCTAAAAAAATACCACTGGAAGATGTCTATAAAGTCTTTCTGTCCGTTCTGGAGATTAACGGTTTTACCGTCGTTCCCGCCGGCAATATGATTAAGATTCTTCCCGCAGCTTTAGCACGGGAGAAGAGTGTGGAGACAAGGCTGAAAAATCAACTTGCCGAACCCGAAGACCGCGTCGTCACTCAGATAGTTGCCCTCGAACGAGCCAATCCTGATGAAATAAAACGTGTTTTGGATCCGATTGTTTCCAAGTCCAGTTCGGTGCTTTCTTATCCCCCGGCCGGAATTCTGGTTATCACCGATTATCTGTCCAACATCAAAAGGCTGCAGGAAATTATACTCGCGCTCGATGTTGAAGGAGCAGGAGATCAGATATCCTATATTCCGCTGCAGAACGCTTCCGCTTCGGAAGTGGTAAAATCCTTGACGACGATTTTTCAGCAGCGCCGCGCCAATGTGACGGGTATCAAGATTGTCCCGGATTCACGGACAAATTCAATCATCATTCTGGCCAGTGGCGCGGATACGGAAAATGTGCGCAAACTGGTTGCCTTCATGGATAAAGACGTGCCCCGCGGCGAATCCAATATTCAGGTTTACCGCCTGCAAAACAGCATTGCCGAAGACTTAGCGAAAGTTCTCAACAGCATTATTAAAGATACCGGCGCAGCAGCGGTTGCTACGGGCGGCGCGGCGGTGCAAAGAGCGATGGCCCCGGTGGTTTCGAAAAATGTCCAGGTTGTCGCGGATAAGGCAACCAATACGCTTGTGGTTATGGCCGAAAGAGAAGATTATAAGGTTCTCGAAAGCATTATCAAACAACTTGATGTGCCCAGGCCCATGGTTTACATTGAGGCGTTAATTATGGAAGTCAACGCCAATAAAGATTTCAAATTGGGTGTAGAATGGCGCGGTCTCCAAGACATGGGTTTAATAAACGGTGTATCAGGAACAGGATCGGGGGCATTTATCGGTTCCGGTGGCGCGAGTACAACAAGTACGGGTGGTTACAATATCCTAAATGGTTTAGTTAATGCAACGGGTACGGCTGGTGTTTTTCCGGGAGGGTTTGCCATGGGCGTTATCGGCGCCGGCATTAAAATCGGTTCCCTTACATTTCCCACTATTGGCGCAGTTATTCAGGCATATAAGAACGATTCGGAAGTATCCATTTTATCCACTCCCCAAATCATGACACTGGATAATGAAGAAGCGGAAATAAATGTTGGCTCCAATGTTCCCTATATTACCCAGCAACAGCAATCGACAACGAGTACGCTGGTTGGGTACAACACTTACGAGTATAAAGATGTCGGCGTGATCCTGAATATTACGCCGCATATCAACGAAGAGAATTTCATCCGCCTGAAAATATCGCAACAGGTAACAAAGGTTACATCCGCCTCCACTTCTCCAACACCGACAACATTAAAAAGAACGGCCAAGACAACGGTAGTGGTAAAGGATAATGAAACCATAGTCATCGGCGGTCTGGTAGGCGATAGTACGGAGAAAGATGCGTATAAAATACCTCTGCTGGGCGATATTCCTGTTCTGGGTTGGCTTTTTTCGACACATTCCACCTCCCGGGAAAAAACAAATCTGTACGTTTTTCTGACACCTCATATCGTACGAACTCAAAAGGATGCCGCAAGTCTTTATCAGGAAAAAAGAGAAACAATGGGAGATGTGGAAGAGGGAATCATCAAGTTAAATGAAAAGAAACCGGAGTCTAAACCTCCCGCCGCGCCTGCTCCTGCCGAAAATAAAACTAAACCATAAGCTAAAGGCTCTGACCCATTATGTCTAAAATTCATACAGCCTTAAAAGCATCCACAGGTATAGTCAATAGTGCTTCTCCTCCCCATGATGTGCCTTTTTCTTCCCTGGACAAAAAATTAATTTCAGCCGGAGTCGCCCCGGATATCCTTGCCGAAGCGCGTAGTATGAAGGGGAATAATGGCACCGGATTCTTTGATCAGCTCATCCGAAAAAAAGCCCTCAATGAAATCCAATTATTAAAAATACTGGCTGGGCACTTTGGGCTCTCTTTCTGGCTGGAATTGCCGATGGAGAGCATCAATATCGATTTCACGCAAGACGTTTCCATTGCATATTTAAAGAAGCACAAGATTGTTCCGCTCATTACCTCTTCAGATTCGGTTATCGCGGTAAACGATCCCACAAATTTTCAGCCTGTTGATGATTTGCGCAAGCTCTTAAAGATACCGGATCTGCCGGTTGTTCTTTCCTCACAGGAAGCTATCATGGCGGCGATTAATCTGGCTTACGATATGAGCCGCTCTTCAGCCAAAGACTATTTTGAAGAAATAAATGAAGCCTCTAC
>Ga0208102_1000113_pt1 | contig 43492 bp, 33 predicted proteins | sample CryBogmetaGMA17M_FD_184549 | JGI IMG/M metagenome (GOLD analysis project Ga0208102, IMG submission 184549) | Freshwater microbial communities from Crystal Bog, Wisconsin, USA - MA17M (SPAdes) | ecosystem: Environmental > Aquatic > Freshwater > Lake | place: Crystal Bog, Wisconsin, USA...
GCTGGCCTCATCCTTCTTGCCACCAGAAATGGATCGAGGAATTCGGAAAGTTGCTATCATATGTTTCCACCTGTATAATACCCGCACCGAATAACGCATACATGAAATTTCTTCTCGATGTGTTCACTACCCAATCCTCGATATTATAGTGAATCTTTTATTACTTTTTTAACAAGGTCCGGGCCAATGGTTTTTTGCTTCGTGCTGAAGCCAATCAAAAGAGCCAGGTCACAGACATTGTTTATCTTTCTCGGCACGCCTTCGGAATAAAGATAGATCTCTTCAATAGAGTCAGACGGAAAAATTCCGTTATTCAGGCCGGCTTTTTCCATTCTATAGGTTATATACTTTGTCGTCTCATCGGCATTAAGAGGGTTCAAATGGAATCTGATGGCGATCCTCTGATCGAGCTGTTTAAATTGCCTTATCAAATCCTTCAGCTCCGGTTGCCCGATGAGGACAAATGTCATCAGGAATTTGTCGTTTAATTGAAAGTTCAGGAGCAAGCGGATCTCTTCGAAGGTATCGGTGGGGATCAACTGCGCCTCATCAACAATGAGCAGGGTGCTCCTGTTTTTCTTTATATTTTCGAGCAGCCGCGTATTCAAGATGGCGAGAAGCTCCGTCTTTGAATTTGTCCGAATGTTCAGGCCTATCTGATAGAGCACCTCCTTCAAAAAATCGAGCGGCTCAAGCGACGGGTTTGTTATCAATCCAATCTCAAAATCTTTTTCAGGAAGCTGCTGGATGAAAACCCTGCTGAGGAGAGTCTTTCCGCTTCCTATATCGCCTGTGAGAAGGGCTGCTCCTTTTCTCCTTTTCACGGCATAGACCATCCTGGCGAGAGCCTCTACGTGTTCATGGGAGTAGTACATGAACTCCGGATCCGGAACATTTTCAAACGGGAATTTCTTAAAGCCCCAGTATTCTAAATACATTTCATCAACCCATCGATTGCCATATAGATCTCTGAAAAACAGAGCCTGTACTGAAATATTGAAAGCTTGTAGGGATCCTTAATGTCCGCGTATTCTTCATTATAATCCGGAGAAAATGATTTGAGAAGATGAATCTTGTCCTTTGCCTCGGGGTACTGGTCAAGAATTATTTTCTTATGGATACCCTCCATGACAATGATCATATCTGCCTGGGAGACCATGTCTTCCGTCAACGGCTTTGAATGGTGGCCGGCGCCATCGAAGCCGTGCTCATCCAGTAACTCAACGGCTGTGGGATCCACGGGCATGCCATGCATGTCGATAATGGAGGCGGAAGAAACGTCGCTACCGGGTTTTTTGTCCTTTTTCAGCCTTTCTATGAGAATCCTTTCTGCCATGAAGCTTCTGACTATATTGGCCGTACAGACAAATAAAATTTTCATAAGAACGTGATTGTCATTTTTAAAATATCGAATTGCCCGGTAAATAGCGCAAGATATGTTTCTAAGCCGTCTAAATATAGAGTAAATATTATCATAATAGATGACACAAATCAATATTAGATGAGTTATCCAAAGTAAATCAGTTTGCTTACTATACAGGGCTGGTCCAAAGGGACATTTATTGGCTGTATTCTTTTTAATTCCTCAATATTCCATTTATCGTCCTTGCTCAAGAGATCCAGGGCTTCTTCTCGGGAGTTGGCCAGTATAACGACTTCGGCCTGCATATAGTTATCCTGATAAATATGCGGTTCATCGAACATGGACCAACTGGAAAATTTCTTGCTGTGCCGCCAGATGAATATGTTCATACGAATTTCACCTCGAAATGGTTTGACTGGGCGCTTTAAACTGCGAACATAGTTCGGAACATCCCGGTTTGAATGCCCTGCATGTCGTAGGCCTGTCTTCGTATATCATGCAGGAATAGTAATTCTCCTCCCATTTGAGGAATGGACAGTTGAACAATATTCTCCCGTCTTCAGATGATACGACAATGTCTCCTGCCCATGCGGCTTTTGAATGCTCCATGACACGGAGTATTTCTTTCTTTTCTTCACGCCTCCATCTTTCTATATCTTCCTGAGTTGCAGGAGCGTAAGCGGACATGCAGCACTTCCCGCATCGCTTGCAGGTCTGAGTGGATGTCTCGTTGTTATCCCGCTTTTCCATGGTTTACATGCATAAGAGTGCCGCAAGGAGGTTTCAGAAGCGATCGCCGAGTTTCTTCGCCTTCTCCAGGAGGTTCTTGGGAATCTGCGGGTGTCTCCTGGTGCCGGGCTTAACCACCTGACCTAAAAGTCTGTATCCCCCGTAGCGCAGAACCGCCCACACTGCCCGTGCAGAGCCCCTGCTCCCTGCGGCAAGAACGTTGAATGGCCAGGGTGTCGCACAGGCTGTGACGATGACGGCGGTCTTGCCTTTTTGACGGGGGTAAGGTACGCCGCTTTGCTCTCCCAGGAACACGGGAACGTTTCGGTCGAACAGGGTCATCAGAGGAGTGCTCATATTTCCCCAATGCGTCGGTGTGCCTATTATAAGACCGCCTGCATTTTTTATCTTCTGGCCCACGGTGTGGGCGTCATCCTTGGCAAGGGCGCACGCCTTGTCAGGCCTGCACTTCATGCAAGCGACGCACGGCTTCATCTTAAGGTCATATACGTCAACCCATTCCACCTTATGTTTATCAGACGCGCCTTCTGCAACTGCCCTGAGCAGCGTGGCGACGATTCCTTTCTTGCGGGGACTGCCGTTGAGGACGAGAAGGTTCATGTTTTATTTGCTCAATCCCCTTTCGTTAACAATGCACCTTAGTGTTTCAACTACATTGTCCGGGGGTGTGTAACAATATTTTTCATCTTTGCGGATAAGATCGATGGCGTCGGCGCTGCACTTCGGTATGCAGAGGCCGCAGCCTATGCAGCGGTCAGGATCGATCTCGGCAACGTCGTCCCTCATGCTGATGGCCTCCATCTGGCATCTATCCACGCAGATTTCACAGCCTATGCATTCTTCCTTCCTGATCCTGGCGTAGTAATTGGTATGGACAAGAGTAGCCGGTTTGGGTAGTCTCTTAAGGCTTTTTAGTATCTGACAGCAATCTCCACAGCAAAGGCACATGGCCATAATCTTCTGTGCATTGGTCGGTTGGAGAACAAGGGCATCTTCTTCAGCCCTGTTCAGGATTTGCAGGGCTTCTTCGCGGCTGATTGAACGCCCCAGACCGTTCTTCTCGTAAAAATGAGCGGCACCAGAAAAAATGAGGCAGGCCTCGGCCAACTTGCCGCAGCCTTTCCCGATCATGGAATGCTCTCTCCGGCAAATACAGGGCGCGACAACAATCTTGCTCTGCTGTTCGATCAAGTTTCGGGCCTCCTCGTAAGGCATCACGGTTCCTTGTCCGTCCAGGCTGGCTCCGATCGGTATAGTTCTCAGTTGTTTGGTTTTGAGTTTTAGGAATGGATCGATCAGATGGGGGATATATTCATTCATATCGCTGATCAGGCCCTCATCGAGATCATTAACGTGGTATTCCCAGATACCGACGACATACTGGGCTGCCATGTAGCGGGGGCCTTCGGGCAGGTCCGCGCGGAAGATTAACCCTTTGCGTGACATCTGGTAGAGTTGTTCCGCCAATTCTTCCGTAGGCAGGCTGACACGTTTCGCAATTCTTTCAACAGGCTCAGGCATCACTCGCAGATGGCAGGCGAGTGCCGCTTCGTCTTCAGTAAACAGGCGTTTGAGGATACGCATCTCCACACCCGATTCCGTACGAGGGAAACCGCCGGGGAGGCTATCCAAATGCACGGCCAAACGTTCGTAAGCACCCTGTGTCATGTGTTCTGTACCTCATGAGATATTTAAGGCAATTTCATTGCCCCTTTGTTTCGGGTAGAAGTAGCGATTTTACTTATCAGCGTCAAGGATTATTTGTGAGCTGTGATACGTAGTTGGCAACGAGATTATTTCTATTGGCGAATGATATCTACGAAACGCGTCAGTGTCGCACCCGCGTCACCGATAGGAGGCGTGTAGCGCCAGTTATTCGAATCCTCGCCGTCATGGTTTACAATCCGATAGGCATAATTCTCACCCATCTTCATTTCTTCATAAGCCATGGATGCCCGTATCTCAAGATCCTCCAGTACTTCCGGGGTAAGGAGCTTCCCCTGCTGTTGCGTGCGGCTGATAAGTTTGGGCAGCATGATGGCGGCTGCGGTTTCTTCCGGTAAGGCAAGACCCATGTTAATCTGGAGCGCATGAATCTCGTCTTCAGATGCAGGACTGATAAAGACGGTATAAACCTCAAAATCAGCTGTTAACTGACGTATCAGTGGATGATCTTGAAACAGTTTGCCGAGGGTGGGATATATTTCGAAAATAATCAGGCTGCTGTGGGTGAATAGCACTTGTATTTCCATGAGGTCTATAGCCTGCCAGATTTTTCGTATTTGACCTACGATAAAACGCTCACGCGGAAAAGACCTTATATCTTGCTCGGAACGAAAATAGTAATCGACGCCTTCCGTTTCAATAGATCTAGGTGGCCGGCTGGTGTACAGGATGGGCATCTGGAAGGATATTTCCGGGTGCACTTTCTTGAGGGCTTTGATCAGAGGCGATTTCCCGACACACGATGGGCCCGACAAAATAATGAGACGTTTTTTCATGTTCATTGCACTTCGCTCGTGAATTACTACAATTTGAAGCTACATAAATTATTGGCAAAAGGGAAAAATTCGTTGTCATTATGCATTTTATATATTAAGTTTAACAAAAGTTATGGTTTCATGTCTTATTGGCCTTTAGCATTAAAATATATTTGTGTAAATGCAGAAAGGATGGAGATGCCTGACCCTAAACGCTTTTCAGTATGAAGAGGCTTGCAGGGAGCAAAGAAATCATGATCACTATTAACAGTTTTCTGCATCGAAATGATTTGAAAGATTTCATACGGAGGTGGATGTACTGCGAGGTACATCCATCCGATGCGGATTTGATTACCCGCCTGGTTCATTTCAATAATATATACCTTTCCAGGTATCTTAAGATATTTTCAGAAAAAGTTTTTCAGGAACTGCATAAATGTGAACTGTACTGCAGGCCTGCCTACATAAAGAGTGACCTCAAGGACATAATTGTTGCCAATCCACCTTATCATAACCCGCGGATAGACGCATTAATTGCTGACTACCACGCTGAGCCGGAACGCTTTTACAGGGAGACTCCTTTCCATGCGACGTTATTTTTCGGGAAACGCGACTCTGCAGACGAATATCTTGGGTCAAGCAGGAAAAAGCGTGTGCACAGGATGGCGGAGAAATCTGCCCGCAGGATTATCGACCGGATATTCGATGCTATAAGGAAACGCGCCGATCTGCTTGCAGATGATCGCGCCCGAACTCTTGGCATTCCCAGGGAGGAGCTGGCGACATCACAGGAAGAGATGATTGAAGAATTCCTCAAGGCTGAGAATCGCTTGCTTGAAGATTTCAAACAGAAGCGGGAGATTCATGATGTTGAAGATATGATAATCAATGATGTGGCGGGTATGAAGGTGATACTCGAAGATTCACAGCAAGGAGAGTTGCTGAATGTGCTCCGACATATGGAGGGATGTGAAATCGTTGGTGAGGAGCGACATACGGGGAAGTACAATGCGACTAATGTGATCGTGTGTTACGCTCCGCCCAGCGAAGAGATACTCAGTCAGCCTTTGAGTGAGAAGATCATTGACATCATGCACCTTAGAGGCTCAAGGCCGGGTGATTCCAATAGAGAGTTTGCAGAATTCGTCAGATCCGGGGAGGAGCATATATATCTGGAAATAATAGTTTCCGATTACGAAGAAATGCTGGAGAGCGAAATCGGCCGATGCATGCATGAAGACCGGATCATCGAGCAGCGCTTGCGGCAGCCGTATAACGGACACCTCGCAAAGAATATAGAGTACCTCCTGGAGTATCTGTTTGTCTTTCCTTATTCATCACAGCATGAACTGGGTGAATTGCCGATCAAGCTGTGGAACCGTTACCTGCCTGACTACTTTGATGAGGTTCTGAGAAGACTTTACCATATTCCGCGGGGCAACACAGTTGAGGAATGAAGTCCTCCGGGTGCCAGGAGTACTCTCAAGGCAACGGAGGATGTTTTTCTTTCGCATAGTAAAACTCATTGACACTCGGGACTGCTTTTCCTATACTTCAGACCGTCAAAGAATGTCTTCAAAAAGTCTATCAAACTCGAAGTGGTTTTTCATTGAAAAAGATTTCTCTCATACCTCTGGTCGGTATCATTTATTTTACGGTCAGCGGCGGTGCCTTCGGGTTAGAAAAACTGGTGAGCTCAACGGGCCCGGGGCTTGCCCTCCTGTTACTCATTGCAACCCCTCTTCTATGGAGCCTTCCCGTGGCTTTGATGGTATCAGAGATGAGTTCCATGCTACCCGTCCATGGGGGTTATTACCGCTGGGTGTACTTTGCCCTGGGACGTTTCTGGGGTTTTCAGCAAGGCTGGTGGATTTGGATTTTCACCTTTGTGGACATGTCCATCTATCCCGTGCTCTTTGCCGATTATGCAAAATATTTTTTCCCCCATCTCGCCGGATGGCAGCACTGGCTGGTCTGTCTGCTTGTTATCTATACCTCTCTGGTTATTAACCTGCGCGGCGCACACTCCGTAGGCCGCAGCTCCGTTCTTGCATTCGTGATCGTCACCATTCCTTTTTTGCTTTTCACAATTCTTGGCGTATCGAAGATTGAACACGCTCCCTGGCTTCCCTGGACTACAGGGGGCGACAATTTGATCCAGACCATTGGCCTGGGACTGGCGGTGGTCATCTGGAATTATTCGGGATGGGACAATGTGAGCACCTTCGCAGGCGAGGTGGATAACCCCAGGCGTAATTATCCGCTGGCCCTGATGATTTCCGTCCCCCTGATTACCCTGCTTTATTTGCTTCCCATGGGAGTAGGAGTTGGGACCACAGTGAATTGGAGCGAGTGGCAGACCGGAGATATTGCCAAGGTGGCCGGTCAGGTAGTCGGGCCATGGCTGGGAGCCACTATGTCTCTTGCAGTCATGTTTAGTGTATGGAGTCTTTTCAATAGCCAGCTTCTCTATACATCACGCCTGCCTTTTGCCATGGCCGAGGATGGGTTCTTCCCCAAATGGATTGCAAGGCGGAATGCCCGATGGGGAACTCCCCACATTTCTCTTCTGATATGCTCCATTATTTACAGTCTTTTTTGCCTGCTCGATTTCAAGAAACTGGTCGTGATCAACGTGCTGATCTATTCCACGGCCCTTCTGCTCCAATTTTATGCCCTCATCAGGCTGCGCCGCGAGAGACCAAAACTTTCCCGCCCTTTCCGGATTCCTGGCGGTTGGGCAGGCGTCATTCTGTCTACCGGTTCGGTTGTGATCTTTGCTGCCGTATGCTTCGTCTTTTTCCTTTTAGGCACGGGCGACAGTTGGAAGCAGGTAGTCATTGCCGCTGGCATGCTGCTGACAGGACCTCTTGTTTTCGCGATTGCCACGCGGGTTCTGGACCAGTCTCCGGTAAACGAAGCATGGCTTCGGGAGCTGGATCACAGTCCGGATAAGGATTGAGCTATGTTCGAGCATGCATAGGGGCGAGCGAGGCATGAAGTGGGGTTAAGACTTTTTACCAGCAACACATTGGAAACCCTGGCAGAGAATCTGAGTGAAGTTCTCAAGGCGCCTCTTTCTTCGCCTTTGGACAAAGAGGTGATTATTGTGCAGAGCCGGGGGATGGAACGCTGGGTCTCCATGCGGCTGGCTCATCATCTGGGCATCTCAGCAAATATCTCCTTTGCCTTTCCCAAAGCATTTGTGGCACGCGTTATGTCCGCTGTAATGCCGGAGTTTCAGCAGAATCAGGCCACCGATCCCGACACAATGGCGTGGAAAATCCTGGGATTGCTTCCGTCATTTGTAAAAAGCCCCGGCTTCGAAACTATCGATGTCTATCTCTCCGGCAGCGATGCAGCTGACGAAGGGAGGGGATTGCCCTTTAACCTGAAGCTCTTCCAGCTTGCGGAGCGAATAGCACATGTTTTTGATCAGTATCTGATTTTTCGGCCTGAGATGGTGATGTCCTGGGAGGCGGGAGGGACCGGCGAGAAAGATGAAAAGTGGCAGGCGGAAGTATGGCGTGCATTGATGAAGGGAGATTATTTTTATCACCCTGCCAGGCTCAGGGATGACTTTCTTAAAAAAATGCAATATCAGAGCATTGACGTAGACCTTCTGCCTGAACGGATTTCAGTCTTCGGCATTTCGTCGCTACCGCGCTTTCATTTAGAGATTATTCATGCGCTTGCCAGCTCAATAGAAGTCAATTTTTTCCTCATGAGCCCGTCACAGGAATTCTGGCTTGATATCCGCTCCGATAGGGAGATGAGGCGGGAGCTGTCAAGAGTAAGAGAGAAAACGGGGAGGAAGAGCCCTACCGAAGAAGCATTATATCTGGAAAGGGGCAACAGCCTGCTATCATCACTGGGTTCCCTCGGAAGGGAATTTTTTGGCTGCATGTCTGATTTTCAAGCTGAATATTACGATTCCTTTGAGGACGGTGGTGAAAGAAACGTACTTTCAGCCGTACAATCAGACATGCTCAACTTACGGGACAGGGGCAGGAAGGAGGATGACCCGCAGTTAAGCATTTCCCATGATGACTCGTCGATACAAATCCATTCGTGTCATAGTAAAATGCGGGAGGTCGAGATTCTCTATGACAATGTTCTGGCCATGTTCGAAGAAGAACCCTCACTGATGCCCAAAGATATCCTGGTCATGACACCGGATATTGAGGCGTATGCACCCTTCATTCAGGCCGTCTTCGATATTCCTGAAAGCAGGGAATCGAGCGAGAGACAGCGCATCCCCTTCAGCATAGCCGATATCAGTGTGAAGACAGAGGTTGAGATTACTGACACCTTCTTCGAGATTTTAGACCTCTTCGGGAGCCGGTTTGAAGTCTCGCGCATCATTTCCATCCTCGAATCGACCTATGTCGGCAGGAAGTTCGATCTCTCCGAGAAGGATGTTGCCGTGATCAGATGGTGGGTTGGGGATACACGTATTTACTGGGGGATCGACGGAGAAAATCGCCGGCACATCGGACTTCCGGGTTTTTCAGAAAATACCTGGAAGGCAGGACTGGAGCGTCTGCTCCTGGGTTATGCGATGCCTCAGAAAGATGATCGACTCTTTGAGGGGGTTCTGCCTTACGATAATATTGAAGGTGGTGAGGCTGCGGCTCTGGGCCGGTTTCTGACTTTCATAGATGAACTGTTTAGGCAGGCAAACGACCTTGGCCGCTTGATGACTATCGATGATTGGTCGCGGACACTGATTGGCATCCTGGATAAATTCTTTCAAGTCGATGATGATATGGAATCGGAAAAGGGGCTCCATGTTTTCAGACAGAAGCTCAGGGGACTGGAGGGCATGCAGGTCAATGCAGGGTTTCGCGGAGCCGTCGGGATCGATGTAATAAAGTATTATTTGAGGCATGTCCTTGCGGAAGAAATGCTTGGCTCCGGCTTCCTGACAGGCGGCATGACGTTCTGTGCCATGCTGCCCATGCGGAGCATTCCCTTTAAGGTCATATGCCTTCTTGGTATGAATAACAACAGTTTTCCCCGCCAGTCAAGGTCATTGGGTTTTGACCTGATGTTGAAATCGCCGAGGCCGGGTGATCCGTCGCGACGAAACGATGACCGCTATCTCTTCCTGGAAGCTATTCTATCGGTAAGAGAAAGGTTGTATATCAGCTATATCGGCCAGAGCATCGAGGACAACAGCCTTATCCCGCCGTCAGTGCTTGTAAGTGAACTTCTGGATTACATAAAGCAGGGCTTTGAGATTAGCGGGAAAGACATATCTCCGCACGTAGTAACTAAGCATCGCCTGCAGGCCTTCAACCCCCAATACTTCAGGGGCGATTCGAGGCTGTTCAGTTATTCCGAGGAAGATTGCAGGGGCGCGAGTAGTCTCTTAAATCCGAGTGCATCTCCTTCTGTTCTTTTAGACGGCGTGCTTTATGAACCGGGAGACGAATGGAAAACCGTTGATTTAAACGATCTCATGAGCTTCTTCAGAAATCCGGCAAGATTCATCCTGCAGAGGCGTCTTTGCGTGACACTTGAAGATGAAGCAGAACAACTTCGGGAGCAGGAATTATTTGATCTTACGGGTCTCGCGAAATACAGCCTTGAACAAACTCTCGTGGAGAAGGCGCTTGCAGGATGGAACCTCGATGACTATTTTGCTGTTGCCAAAGCATCAGGGCAGCTTCCCTATGGTACGGTTGGGTCTTATCGCTATGGCAGTCTGGCTCAGGATGTAGACGTATTTGTCGAGAGTATTCGCCCTTATATTATTAAAGAGAGACTGTCTCCACTGGATATCAACATGGAGATTTCCGGGTTCATGCTGACGGGCCGTATCGATTCCATTCATGCGGGCGGTGTGACACATTTCCGGTACGCACGACTTAAGGCAATGGACTTCCTGCAGGCATGGCTGCGGCAGCTCGTGCTAAATGCTGTTGGAAAAGACGGCTATCCGCGCCGGAGCTATCTATTTGGCAGCGCCGGAGCGTGGGAATACACGCCGGTCGATGAGCCTGAGGAGATACTTGCGAGACTGCTAAAGATATATCGGATGGGCTTATCCAAACCACTCAAATTTTTTCCTGACAGTTCATGGGCGTATGCGCAGGCGGTACTCATAAAGGGGAAATCGAAAGATAGAGGTGCAGAGGAGGCAAGGAAGATTTGGGAGAGGAGTGATTTCGGCGAAAGGCCGGGCGAATGCGAGGACCCATATTTTGGCCTCTGCTTCCGCAATGTGGACCCCCTTGATATAGAGTTTCAGGGGATTGCAGAAGAAATTTTTGCGCCGCTCTTCGCACATCAAATAGATCCGCAACCATAACGTTATGGCAGCAAACAGGATAATTATGGACACATGAAACAATTTGATCCGATTAACAGTCCTCTTGACGGGAAAAATCTTATTGAGGCCGCGGCAGGCACAGGAAAGACCTACGCCGTAACGTGCCTTTTTGTCCGTCTCATAGTAGAGAAAGGACTGGCTGTTAAAGATATCCTCGTGGTTACCTTTACTGTTGCGGCTACAGAAGAGTTGAAGGACAGGATCCGGAGAAAACTCAAGGATGCCTTGGATTCATTTGCGAAGGGGCAATGTGATGAACCTTTCTTAAGAGGGCTTCTGGAAAAATATCCTAATGGGGGAGACCGGAAGATAGCAGTGGAAAGGCTCACCTCCGCAATCAGGGATTTTGATGAGGCCGCAATCTTTACCATTCACAGCTTCTGTCAGAGAATGCTCTATGAAAATGCCTTCGAGAGCGGCACTCTTTTTGATGTGGAAATGGTAACGAATCAGGAAGACTTAAGAGAAGAGATAGTGGAAGACTTCTGGAGAAGTAATTTTTATGACTCCCTTCCGGAACTGGTCGAGTATGCCATGAATCAGGGTTTCAAGCCGGGATATTTTCTCAAGTTGTTGGGCAATAACGCCATGAACCCTGATGTCAGGATCGTTCCCGAAGCGGACCCTCCGGGCATCGCCGCAATTGCCGACTCGCTGACGCTTTTCGAAGGGAAACTCAACAGGCTTCGGGATATGTGGACAGCTTGTGAGAAAGAGATCTCCGAAAAGCTTAAAAGCCAAAGTCTCAAGGCCAATGTTTATGGCAGCAGAGTGCCTGCCATGACAGAGGCCATGCAAAGATTTCTCGCTTCCGGCGGGCAACACTTCACGCTGTTTAAAGACTTTGAAAAATTCACACAGGCACGAATCAGCGCATCAATAAAGAAGGGGGCAGTAGCGCCGAGTCATGACGTTTTCGCTCTATGTGAGGACGTCGCTGTTATGGCCCGTGCAGTGACAGATCTCATGGAAAGACATCTTCTGTTTCTCAAGACGGAGATGATCAGAACTGCCAGAAGAGAAATCGCGGCCCGGAAGGGCCTGCGGAATATTATGTTTTACGATGACCTCCTGTTGAAAATGCGGTCAGCGCTGGAAGGGGCGGGGGGTGACGCCCTTGCAACAGCGATCAGGCGCAAATACAAATCTGCGATAATTGACGAATTTCAGGATACGGATACGATTCAGTACGCAATTTTCCATGCCATTTTTGGAAAGGAAGGTGGGGACCTTTTTCTTATTGGCGATCCTAAACAGACCATATTCGACTTCCGGGGTGCGGATGTGTTTGCCTACATGAAAGCGGCATCCGTCATTGAAACGCAATATGCACTCAGAGAGAACTGGCGGTCCGAACCCGGATTGGTGAAGGCTATCAATGCTCTCTTTTCACACAGGCATAAAGCTTTCGTTTATGACGGGATTTCTTTTCAATCGGCTGAGGCAGCCTCCGGTAAAGAACAAAGATATCTGAAAGTGAATGGTAAAAATGAAGCTCCTCTGCATCTGTGGATCGTTCCAGGAGACAGGCTATCACCGACAGCAAAAGGCTTGGCGAAAGGCAGGGCGAGATCGCTGATTTGCCGCGCCGTGGCATCGGAGATAGCAAGGTTGCTTGGGTTGGGCAGGGAAGGGAAGGCTCTCATCGGCATCGAGCCCATCCATGAAGGAGATATCGCCGTTCTGGTAAGAACGAACAGGGAGGCCGTTCTTGTTCAGGAATCTCTCTCTGAAATAGGCATTCCCAGTGTCCTCCATATGAAGGAAAATATCTTTGATTCCCGTGAAGCAGTGGAGATGGAAAGGGTATTGAAGGGTATTGCCTATCCGGATCGCGAAGGACTTATAAGAGGCGCCCTGACTACGGATATGATGGGAGCAGATGGGAAGGATCTGGATAGATTCATCAAGGATGAAAATGAATGGAGAATATGGATCGAGCGCTTCTGGAACTATCATGAAATCTGGCATGCCCACGGCTTTATCAGGATGTTCAGGCAGCTCGTGGCTGGGGAACATGTCAAACAGCGTCTTCTTTGTTATCCCGATGGTGAGCGTCGCCTGACCAACGTTCTTCATCTCTCGGAACTCCTTCAGCGTGAATCTGTCGGAAAGAGGCTGGGACCGATAGCACTCCTGAGGTGGCTTATAAAGCAAAAGGGTACCCAAACTATGCGATCCGATGAAGAGCAGATTCGGCTTGAAAGCGATGAAAAGGCCGTGAAGGTCGTTACCGTCCATAAAAGCAAGGGCCTCGAGTATCCCGTCGTCTTTTGTCCTTTTGTATGGGGAGATTCGAACATCAAGGGCGATGTTTTATTTTTTCATGATGAACAGAATGAATGGAGATTAACCTGTGACGTCGGTTCTTCCAACCGGCAATGCAGTGAAGAGAATGCGAGGAAGGAACTACTTGCTGAAAATGTTCGTCTCCTATACGTTGCACTTACCAGGGCAAGGCATCGATGTTATCTGGTTTGGGGAAAATTTAATGAGGCAGGCACTTCCGCGCCTGCATATCTGTTCCACAGTGGTAGCTCGGACTCATGTGACAACATTATCGACGAAACCGATGAGCGTTATTGTAAATTAACGGACAGTGAACTTGCGAGCGATATCGGAGATGTTGTGCAAAAATCTGCAGGGACTATAGGTGCCTATGAAATGCCCGTTGAGGCAGTGCGTAAATACTGGGCGCGCTATGATATAGACGAGAGCGCAGAGTGCCGCCATTTCTCCCGGACTATTGACAGATCCTGGAAAATAGCAAGTTTCTCTTACCTTACTTCCGATAGACCACATGTTGCTGATCTCCCGGACCGGGATATCAGTCCTCACATGGATATCTCCGATGAAGATGCGACCGGTCCTCAGGCGTCGGGAATTTTCGCATTCCCCAAAGGCGCCAGGGCAGGGAGTTTTCTTCATGACATCATGGAGCACATGGACTACACGCAGAAAGATATGGGCGCGGCAAGAACTCTTGTCTCCCAGAAACTTCCTGAATACGGCTTCGAGGACAAGTGGGTTGATGCGGTCACCTCCATGCTGGAAAATGTCGTCAACATCCCACTTGATTCAGAGGATAATGGGTTGAAGCTCGCGGCTGTAAACGTCCGCGACCGCATCAATGAACTCGAATTTTATTTTCCGCTTAAGCGCATTTCTCCGGAAGCACTTAGGTCAATTTATAATAATGCCGGATCGAGGTGTAAAACGGACGGTGTGCGGGCAATCCCTGAAATTATGGAGAAGCTCTGGTTCAGCCCCGCAAGAGGATACATGAAGGGCTACATGGATATGGTGTTCAGGTACGCAAACAGGTTTTACTTAGTTGACTGGAAATCAAACTTCTTAGGGGCTCGGGTGACGGATTACGATGCAGCAACACTTTCCCGCGTGATGGCGGAGTCTTTTTACTTTCTTCAATATCACATTTATACGGTGGCCTTGAATAAGTTCCTGCAATTACGGATTTCTGATTACAAGTATGAGACCCATTTCGGGGGGGTGTATTATTTATTCCTCCGCGGGATGGATCCTGCCTGGGGGCATCACTACGGTATCTATTATGACCGCCCCGAGGAAAGACTTGTAGAGGACTTAACGCAGACTTTGATAGGAAATACATAATGCACATATTTATACTATTTTTCTTGGCGCTCATCAATTAAAGCATATGAGTACAATTGATCTAAATATTGATAACAAATATTTTTCCGACCTGGATATTCACTTTGCCCGTTTCATGGCGCAACTCTCGGGAAATGAAATCCCGGAGATATTGCTTGCTGCCGCAATGGTCAGCCGTTTCACGAGAGAGGGAAATATATGCCTTGACCTTTCATCTGTAGAAGGCAGGCCCTTAAATGGTGACGGCGATGATGCGGACACGATCCTCTGCCCGGCATTGGCCAAATGGTCTTCCGTTCTCGAGGGATGTAAAGTTGTGGGAAGACCCGGTGATTATAAACCCCTTATCCTTGATAATCGGTCGCGACTCTATCTCTATCGCTATTGGGACTATGAAAGGACGCTTGCCGATTTCATCAAAGATCGGATCGGAGATATAGATGATAAGACCAATCAAGCGCGTCTCGATGAAGTAGATGTCCCGCTGTTTAGAGAGAGTCTATCCAGGTTATTTCCTGCGACTCCGGATGACGAAGGATATGCGGACTGGGCCAAGATTGCCGCCGTCACGGCCTTCCTGAAGAGATTTTCCGTAATATCCGGCAGTCCCGGAACGGGCAAGACAACTGTAGTGGCAAAGGTGCTGGCCCTTCTCGTAGAGCAGTCAAAGGGCAAAGAATTGCGCATCGCACTTGCTGCCCCAACGGGAAAAGCTGCGTTTCGTCTCCAGGAGGCAATCAGGAGGAACAGGGAAGGATTGGCGACACCGGATGCCGTCAAGGCCGCCATTCCCGACAATGCGACGACTATTCACCGTCTTCTAGGCAGCTTGGAGAATTCGCCTTACTTCAGATTCAGCAAGGGAAATCCTCTTCCATTTAGTCTGGTTGTTATAGACGAGGCATCCATGGTCGACCTGCCACTCATGTCGAAGCTTGTCCAGGCTATGCCAACGGAGGCCAGATTGATTCTTCTGGGAGACAGAGATCAGCTGTCTTCCGTGGAAGCAGGGGCTGTCCTGGGTGATATCTGTGGGATTGGAGAGAGGCGACCTTATTCGTTTGATTTTGCCGGCACCCTGAAAGCAATCACGGGATATGATGTTCATACAGGTTCCGATACCGGCAGCATGCCGGGCATGCAGGACTGCATCGTAGAGCTTAAGAAAAACTACCGTTTTGAAAAAGATACAGGGATAAGCAGGGCGTGTAGTGAAGTCAATTCGGGTAATAGCCAGGGTGCCATGAGCATTTTGAGGTCAGGTACATACAGCGATATCTCCTGGTCGGATATAAAGGGGCAGAATGACGTGGTTTCGGCAGTGAGAGAAATTGTAAACAATAGGTTTAAGAATTATTTGAAAGCCGCTGATTTACATGAATATTCAAACAATATATTAGACTCATTCGAGGAGTTTCGTATTCTCTGCGCCGTAAGAAAGGGACCTTTTGGCGTAGTTGCTCTGAACCGGATTGTCGAGCGCATTCTCAGAGAGTCCAACCTTATAAAACCGGAAGGAGAGTGGTACAGCGGGAGACCGATCATGATTACGCGCAACGACTATAACCTGAGGCTGTTCAACGGGGATGTCGGTATCATCCTGCCGGACTACGGCCAGGATAATGAATTGCGGGCATTCTTCAGGGATGCCGGGGGCAATACCAGGAAGTTTCCACCTATAATGTTACCCGAGCATGAAACTGTTTTCGCCATGACGGTTCATAAAAGCCAGGGATCGGAGTTCGAGAGCATCTTGTTTATTCTCCCTGATTATGATTCTCCGGTTCTTACCCGGGAACTCATCTACACAGGAATTACAAGGGCGAAAAAACATGTGGAGATATGGGGAAGTGAGGGGATTTTTCGTGCCGCCGTATCAAGACGCATCACGCGCACGTCGGGACTGTATGACGCACTCTATTCCTTATGATACGGCAAAGCTTATCTCTGGTCAGGTTTGCAGTTGATTCACAGGTCATCATCTCTGAAGCTGAAGTAATCTTCCAAAATTTCTCTATGGTCAAATGCAATAGGTTCGGGCAGGGCATCTTTCGTAAATATGCCCACCTCTTTAGCGTCATCGGCAGCACGCGCCGCGCCGCTCGCCTTTGCGATATAGACGGTGGATATCGAGTGGTGGCGGGGGTCTCGGTCCGGCCTTGAATATGTATGAAACTGTGCGATCAGTTTTATGTCGAGCCCCGTTTCTTCTTTCGCTTCTCTCACTGCTGCATCCTCGAGTGATTCTCCATAGTCGACAAAGCCGCCCGGGAGGGCCCATCCGAAGGGATAATTTTTGCGCGAAATGAGAATAATGCCACTGTCATCGAGCTCTATAATGATATCGACTGTCGGAAAGGGATTCCGATAATGTTCAGTTTCTCCACCGCAGTTGGTGCAACGTACAGTTCTTTTAACGCCCATGACCTTCTACAATATAACTAATGTTTTGAGCCTGATTGCCCTGTGTCTCCCCGGCAATAATCTATCTGTTCTTATCTTAAGTCTATATCCTTTTCAAGACATCACCGATCTCCGGGAAGAGCTTCTCCGCCAGATTGAAACATCCCGTAAATACCGCAAGCGTCGGCACCAGTGAATAGGTGTAAGCAGAGTGCCATTCAGGGAGACCAAATTCAGACATCGCAAGCCGGGCAACGAGCAGCGTAAGCGGAAGGGCGCAGATGGCGATTCTGCCGAACATGCCACGGTTTAAGTAAAGGAATCTTGAGATGTGGAGTAATTGACAGACCACCGCGAGAGCCATACACACGAGGAAAGCCAGGACGCTCATGTTCAGGGAAAATTCCAGGAGATTCCCGCCCAGAATGTTGATGGTTCTTTGGGCATGAATCGGAAATGCCGCGAGATAATACTGGCCGACGTCCGTCGCTACATAAACATTCCACAACATCTTAGAGAAATAAAGGAGAACGGCATAAAGAGCGGTGGCAGCGACCACCAGCATGCCCGCCTCGATCAAGGCGCCGTACAGGATTTTTATATATTGGATCAATCCTGATTTCTTAGATTCTGTATTTTTGCGTTTGCGTTCAATAGGCGACATGGTGTTTGACCCGGATAAAGAGGAACTAACACTGAAAACAGACCCGCTTCAATCCCGTATCAAGTAACTGCGCTAAATTCTACTTGTGCGCCGCCACAAAGTTTCCGTAATGGAAGAAAAAATAGTCCTGTCGCACCCCGGCAGATGCTATTTCTTATCTCTTAGTAATCTTTTTTCCAGAGCGTTTAATTCATCTCTGAGACCTTGAGGCAGCCTGTCTCCGAATTGACTGTAATGTTTTTTTATGCTTTCAACTTCCTGGAGCCAGGCGTTAACATCCACTCTAAGAAGTTCCGCCATCTCCTGGTCTGACACGTTAAGCCCCGAAAGATCGATTGCACCGGGAGCAGGCACATAACCAATGGGTGTTTCCACGGCTTTCCCGGTTCCTTCGATCCTCTCGTAGATCCATTTCAGGACACGGCTGTTCTCACCGTAGCCTGGCCATAACCACTTACCGTCTGACGTTTTGCGGAACCAGTTTACGTAGAAGATCCTGGGGAGATTCTTTCCGTCCGTCTTTTTTCCCATGTCGAGCCAGTGTTTGAAATAGTCGCCCATGTGGTAGCCGCAGAAAGGCAGCATTGCGAAGGGATCTCTCCGCAGGTCACCGACAGTTCCGGCCGCGGCGGCGGTTTTTTCCGAACTGGCGACTGATCCCATAAAGGTGCCATGCTGCCAGCTGAAGGCCTCGTATACGAGGGGTATGACAGTGGCCCGTCGCCCACCGAATAGAAAGGCGGAGACGGGGACGCCTTTCGGATCCTCCCAGGCTGGATCGATGACAGGACATTGGCCTGCCGGGGCTGTGAAGCGCGCGTTGGGATGCGCTGCGTCACGGGCGGACCCGGGCGTCCAGGGTTGTCCCTTCCAGTCAGTGAGTTTTTCGGGTTTTTCCTTTGTCATTTCTTCCCACCAGACATCACCGTCAGGCGCTAATGCAACATTGGTAAAGATTGAATTCTTGGTCATGCTGAGCATGGCATTTGGATTGGACGCCATCGATGTTCCCGGAGCAACGCCGAAGAAACCGTATTCAGGATTGATGGCGTAGAGTTTTCCGTCAGCACCGAACTTCATCCAGGCGATATCGTCTCCCACGGTCTCTGCTTTCCATCCGGGAATTGTCGGTATCAGCATGGCAAGATTGGTCTTGCCGCAGGCGCTCGGGAAGGCGCCGGTAATATAGCGCTTCACACCTTCCGGGGATTTAAGCCCCAATATCAACATGTGTTCGGCCATCCATCCCTGGTCGCGGGCCATAGCTGAAGCTATGCGGAGCGAAAGGCATTTCTTACCCAGGAGGGCATTTCCGCCATAACCGCTTCCGAAAGACCAGATTTCTCTCGTCTCGGGAAAGTGGACGATGTATTTGTGGTCATTATTGCATGGCCATAGCACGTCTTTTTCGCCGGGCTTGAGGGGCTTGCCAACAGAGTGCAGGCAAGGGACAAAATCTCCGTCTTTTCCCAGGATGTCAAGAACAGCTTTCCCCATGCGCGTCATGATCTTCATATTGCAGACTACATACGGCGAATCGGTTATTTCAATGCCGATATGGGCGATGTTGGACCCTAACGGTCCCATGCTGAAGGGGATCACATACAGGGTTCTTCCCCTCATGGATCCGCTGAATAACCCGATGAGGGTTTTTTTCATTTCTTCGGGATCGTACCAGTTATTTGTCGGCCCGGCGTCCTCTTTCCTTTTCGAACAGATAAAGGTACTTTCTTCGACCCTTGCCACATCTGCGGGATCAGACCTGGAGAGATAACAGTTTGGCCTCTTCTCCCCATTCAGTTTAATGAAAGTGCCAGACTTGACAAGACGATCACACATTTCATCATATTCCTTTTCTGATCCGTCACACCAATGCACGCGATCCGGCTTGCAAAGATGCGCCATTTCCTCTACCCACTTAAGAAGTTTCTGATTGGATGTCATTGGTATCCTTCTTTCTGGAAAAAATGATTATCTTTTCGGAATCCGCAAAAGGTATCTTTTTTACGAAAACGTTTATTCTCAACCCCGTGTACGATTCTTAGTCAAATTATTTTTGTAAATTGCGCTGACGAAAATCGTTTCAGGAACCTGTATCGACATGTTTAGGTTGAATCTACCGAAGATGTGAAGAGGGTTCCATTCTTGCTGATCGTAATTTCCGTAAGTGCTTAATTTAGAGTGCTGGAAGTATAGACAAGAGGGCTTTGTGTGTCAAGGCAAAATGCGTGCATGTACAGGGAAACAGTGTTTCGATTCGCTCAACTTCTTTTTAGATTGAATGATTTCCCCTTTCCGGGGCAAACAATAAATGAGCCTTGACAATTACAGGGCAATAAATTAGCTTAACCATCGGTGAAAGACTTTCAGGAGATAGACGATGATCGGAGTTCTCATAACAACCCATGGCAACCTCGGCAGTGAACTGATTAAGGCAGCCGAGCTGATAAAAGGGAAATTCGAAGGGGTGGGCCACGTCTCCGTAGATCAGAAAAAGGGGATGGAGGAGATAAAAAAGGAAATGAGTCAGTGCATCAAAAAGCTGGACCAGGGCCAGGGTGTATTGATACTGACGGATCTTTTCGGCGGTACGCCCTCAAACATCTCCCTATCTTTCCTCAAGGAAGCAAAACTGGAGGTCGTCACCGGCGTTAATCTGCCTATGCTTTTGAAACTTGATGAAAAGAGGCAGGAACTGAAGCTGAAGGATTTTGCCTCTTATATAAAGGAGTATGGCAAAAAAAATATTTATTTGGCGAGCGAGGTGTTGAGCAAGAAGGTGGAATAGAGAATTAATGTGCATATATCATGCACCGGCCCGCATGATTGAGACAATGAAGTAATCCCATGGCGTTTCCCTCCCAACAGTATTTCCCAGGATGTGCACATCCAAGCCAGATGGATCAAAATTCGATTGAAATCAAAAGTATGGCAGTGGAAGATCTCGATGAAATTTTAGCCATTGAGAATTCGTCTTTTTCCAAACCATGGCCCAGGGATGTGTTTATGCGGGAACTTCAAATACCCGTCTCGCGCAACCTCGTGGCTACGCTTCGCAAAGATCTGCATAATGAAATCGCCGGATACGTGACCTACTGGGTCGTTGCCGGTGAACTTCAGGTTCACAAAATTTGTGTCAGGGAGGACTTAAGGAAATCAGGGGTCGCCTCAAGTCTCATGGCGGAGATGATCAGGCTTTCCTGTCGCGAAGGCGTCGGCATCTGTAGCCTTGAGGTCGGCCGGTCCAATGAAGGCGCGAAACGGTTGTACGAAAAATTCGGTTTTGAGGTTACAGACATAAGGCCGCAATATTATGCTGAGTCGGGAGAGGATGCCATGATTTTATCTCTAGACCTGAAAAAATGTTTGCAATTTATCAGTAAAGGATAAATTATAAAATTCATCATGAATGGTACAGTTGTTAAAAACAAAGAAATATGCGCCGGGCATTTTTTGCTGAGCGTGAAACTGCCTGAATCATTTAAGACGCCCATGCCAGGACAGTTTGTCATGACTAGGGAGCGAGGGCGCATTGATCCTCTCCTGGGAAGGCCGTTCGGTGTTTATCATTTTGAAAAGTTGGAAAGTGAGGCTACAGTTGAGATACTTTATAAGGTTGTAGGAAAAGGCACCCTGGTACTTTCGAGGCTCAGGGAAGGCGATTTCGTGGAAGTGTTGGGTCCGTATGGCCGGGCGTTTGATGTTTACCCGGAAGCTGGAAGGGTAGTTTTCATATGCGGGGGAATAGGGGTTGCTCCCATTACATATCTCGCTTCGCATTACAGAAGGATCACTGGTGCGAGAAACGTCAAACTTGTCTGCTATTATGGCGCAAGTAAGGTAGAAAACCTTGTCGGAATCGAGAAAATCAAAGACATCATGAGCGAGGTGCATATAAGCACGGATGACGGATCAGCCGGTTATAAGGGACTGGTAACGGAAAGATTCTCAAAAGATATTTCATCCTATGATCCCGGAAGTTCAAAGATATATGCATGCGGCCCGCGATCAATGTTGAAACAATTATCAGAGCTCCTGGCGGAGAATCCTGTATCCTGTCAGATATTGATGGAGGAGCGTATGGCATGCGGTGTGGGAGCATGCCTGGGCTGTACGGTGTTGTTGAAAGATGTTGATGGAATTGGGGCGCACGCGCGCGCCTGTATAGACGGGCCGGTGTTTAACATTAGGGATATTCACTGGGGTTAATCTTTCACGTGTCCGTAAGGACAAGAAGCGGGACAGGAATCTATGAAAAATGTCAGGCCGGAAATGCAGGTTGATATTGGTGGCTTGGTTATCCAGAATCCGGTTATGACTGCTTCCGGCACTTTTGGCTACGGCAAGGAATATGCCCCATATCTCGATATCAGGCGTTTGGGCGCCATAATTACCAAAGGTATATCTTTAGAGCCGAGAGCAGGGAATAAGCCCCCAAGGATTATGGAGACTCCCTGCGGCATGCTCAATGCCATAGGATTGGAAAATCCGGGCGCACACGCATTTATAAAGGAAAAGCTGCCTTTCTTGAGGGAATTCGATTTGCCGGTCATCGTAAATGTTTTTGGTGAAACGATTGAGGAATTAAAAAAAGTTACGGAGCTGCTGTCCGAAACGAAAAATGTAGAAGGCCTGGAAATCAATATTTCCTGCCCCAATGTGAAAAAGGGTGGGATAATATTCGGTTCTGATCCTGACATGGCCCACGCTGTGACGAAAGAGGTAAAACGTCTAACAGATCTTCCCGTAATAATCAAACTTACGCCTAATGTTACAGACATCTGTTTGATTGCGGAAAGTGTAGAGGAGGCTGGCGCAGACGCAATATCGCTGATTAATACCTTGACGGGTATGTCTGTGGACATTGAACGGAGGATACCACATCTCGCCAATGTCACCGGCGGACTTTCCGGTCCTGCCATAAAACCGATTGCCCTGAGAATGGTGTGGCAGGTAGCGAAAAGGGTCAAAATACCGGTGATCGGTATGGGGGGTATCGCAAGTGCCTCTGACGCCCTGGAGTTCCTTATCGTAGGCGCCCGTGCTGTCCAGGTTGGAACCGCTAATTTTATCAATCCCTGTGCCACGGTGGATATCATCGATGGCATAGAAGAGTATCTTAAGCGACATAATATGGCAGATGTCAATGATCTGATTGGGACATTCGATGAGGAGGGCAAAACATGTTAAGGTCAATGGTTTCCATATTAATCTGTATATTTGCAGTTGGGAATGCCTATGCAATTCAATCCACGATCATGGACGCAGAAGGCTATGCCTGCATGGCGGAAGACAAGTCCAGGAAGCAGACGGAGCAGACGGCCATGGCAGACGCGAAGAGAAACGCCGTCGAGTATGCCATCACATATGTGAAGAGTGAAACAAAGGTCAAAGACCTGCAGATCGAGGAAGATATGATCAAGGCCTATTCCAATGCCTCTGTGAAGATCCTGGAGGTTAAGGAGAACCGCTGGTACAAAGACGAGCGGGCGGGTGATTGCTTCAAGACAAAAATCAGAGCAGAGGTTATTCCGGATGAAAAAGCGGTGAAAGAAATCATCGTCGGCAGGGTCTCGGATGATAATCCCGGTTTACCGTTAAACGTTCGCTTATGGACGGACAAGGAAAAATATCAGAAGGGTGAAAAGATCAAGATTTATATTAAAGGGAACAAGCCGTTTTATGCCCGTGTCCATTACAAGGACGCGAAAGGCGAGACACTGCAGATTCTCCCCAATCCTTACAGAAAGGAGAACTACTTCAACGGTGGCGTCATATACGAAATACCATCCGGCAATGACAGGTTCGAGCTTGAGGTAAGCCCTCCCTTTGGTGAAGAGCGTATCATTCTCTATACGAGCACCGCCCCTCTGGGAGATATCAGTCTTGCAAAGGAGGGCGGTGTTTATCAGGTTAAGACGGGAGAAAAAGATATTGGAATTAAGACCAGAGGCGTCAAATTAAAGGAAACGGTTGACTTTGGCAAGTCGCAGGCGTCAGAGTTCTTCGAAGAGCGCATGAGTATAAAGACAGGACAGGGAACGGAGCTGAGCCATTAGGCCCGTCCCCACGTATGGTGAGCTTTTGAATCGTGGGACGCCATGCACGTTGATAAAATATACAGGTGAATGGTGATGGGGAAGGCAAGACTTATAGCAGAAGGTGTTTATCTTATCGGCGGTCCCGATGTCTCACGCGGTGATGATGCCACGTCGTTTATCGTAGATTTTGGCGGCAAATTGGTGATGATTGATGCCGGCGCAGGCGGGAGTTCCCGGATACTCCAGAAGAACATTGAAGACGCCGGATTCGATCCCAAGACAATCTCAACGCTTATTCTAACCCACAACCATATTGACCATATAGGTTCGGCTTCGTATTTCAGAACTCACTTCGGATGCAAGATCGTGATGCACGAACTTGATGCAGGCGCTGTTGAGGAAGGCGACAGCGTCCGAACGGCTGCCAGTTGCTACGGGACTTTGTTTTCGCCGACTTCGGTCGACAGGAAGCTCGCAGGAGATCACGAAATCCTTCGGTTTGGTGAGGAGGAGCTGCACTGCCTCCATACGCCGGGACACACGCCGGGTTCGCTGTCCATATATCTTGACAGGGCGGGGAAGCGGATATTATTTGGCCAGGACATCCATGGGCCATTTTTAAAAATATTTGGATCTGACATAGCCGAGTGGAAAAAATCGATGGAGAAGCTCCTCGCCCTCGAGGCTGATATCCTCTGTGAAGGTCATTTCGGAATTTTTCAGCCTAAGGAAAATGTCATACGGTATATCAGCGGTTACCTAAAAAATCACTCGCAATAACCCCGCGGGAAATATCAGAAAGATTATTGATTTTTGCAGTGTAAAGGGGCGCTGTTTATATGAAAGCAATATCCATAGAAGTGGTAAGCAATCTTCTTACGACCTACAGTCACTCTTCGATAATTGAGAAAAAGGATGTTTATATCGGCTCGGATCGTGAAAGGATTGAGGAGCTTGTTGATAAATATTTGAGAATGGCCGGATCTTCGAAAATCAGCTTTTACTCATGATTTTGCCAAAAGCCTTGGCTGCAGCGGCTCTTACTGTTGGATGGTAAGATGTCAGGCTGAGAAAGCTTCTGTGTTTGCTGATTCCCTTTAGAAAGGGCAAGGCCTCTTTGTCCCCTATGTTTCCCAAGGCGAGACAGATCTTCTCCTGCAAGTCAACTTTTATGTCCTCAGGCAACGTGAGCTTGGATTTAAACAGTTCAATGAGAGGCTTTACGGCATTTCGGTATTTCAAGGAACCCAACACGGTTACGACACCTGCTTTGATGCGATCATCACATTCCGGCAGGACGTTCAAAAGAATCTCAGCCTTAGACCTCCCTCCCATTTGACTCATACTCTTTACGGCTTCTCTTTGGACGCGATAATCGCTATGGAGCAGATGCGGCGCGACGATTCTTGCATGCTCGTCGCTTCCAATCCTGCCTAAGAGACGCACCAGATTTCTCATGTAATACCAGGGAGGGTCTTGATTAAGCCTCTCCAATACGGCTGGTGCGGCCGCAGGGCCCATATCAGGTATGAGGTTCAAAATCAGGATGCGCTCGGAACTGTCTTCACTTTCTTTCATGATATCCAGAAGGCGGTTTATGGACAAGTCAACCATCAAAACAAGAATCTGCCCTGCCTCATTTCTTTTGTTATTCCTGTCGGTCAGGAAGTCTTGTATGAGAATTTTCAAGATTTCATCGGATGCGATTTCTCTCAGCGTGTCAGAAGCTGTGGAGCTTATCTCCTCATTTTTCTCCAGTTCCTTGGAAACGATGAGCCGGAAAGTATCAATAATGGGATGACTGTTCATGAACTGCTGATCTTGAATCTGGCTTTGAGCAAGGTCAGTTAGATGGGAGCAGAGGGATTTGTATGCATCAGTATATTTGGTTTCAAATTTTATCCAGTTTATCAGCTTGTCAGAAAGCCTGTTCATTATTTCTGTCCGCTTCTTTACGGATAGGCTATCGAGCGCTTTGACCAGGGCTTCTGACACCTGTATCCGGATATCGACATCATAGTTGAAGAGTTCATTGCTCAACCGATCAATTAGTTCTTCGGCTATCTCGTTTTCACCCACGGCGAAGAGGTCTTGGATTATGTCATCGAACGACGTCGCGATTCTCTCATCGAGAATCCCCTGCTCAAGATTGTTTAAGATACTGCTGCCTGTTTCTCTGAGATCAGTGATTTTCCTGTTATGCTCTTCCTCTTCGCGTGCTTTTATTTCTTGAATCCGTTCTTGGAGTTCAATACCTCTTTCTGAACTCATCATATGATCATAGGCCTGCTGCATGTAGGCAATTCTTGGGTCGGAACTGATATCCATTTTCTTGCTGACTCGATCCAATATCTGACCAATCATGCCTACGACCCTCTCAAACTTTTCAGAGTCCATGCGGTCGACTATGTCTCCAAAAAGCTTGCTGCCGAGAAGACTTTCAACATTTTGAGCCAAAGTCATGGCAATAAGTTCAGGATTCATATCGGATATGTATCCCGCAATGAGGTGGGAGACTTTTCCCTGGTCCGAGGTTACGGACATGTCATCCACGGCGAATAACATATTGAACATGCTTTTGGATAACTTGGCGCTGGAGGCGGTGCCCGACCTTGATAAAATATTGTTCATGCCCAACTGAAAAATTCGTGAGACCCATTCAGGATCCTGCGCCAGTTCCTTGACTTTCTGCGGATCTAAAATGGCATTCGGATCTTCGGAGGTGATATATTTGACGATCTCATCATCTCTTATATCAAGGCTCGCCACGAGTTGATGCTCTTCATCCTTGGCGATGTAAATCTTCTGATTAAGAAGAATGTGGGGCATCCTCCCCTCCGTGACGGTCTGCTCCCACACTTTCTTTATTTTCTGCTCGTCGGGTTTCTTTCCTATTATTTCCAGAAAGGGTATGAGCTCCATTCTATCCAGACCCCTCGTAAACGTGATACTCTTTATTCCCCAATTCATCATCAATACGAGAAAAATTGCCACATGTGCCTTTCCCTTATTTTTTGGACCGAGGGGCTCGCCGGATACGAGCAGATTTTTCTCCGACTCGGCAAAGATGACCGAATCCACATCTTCAAGAATATTGAGCAAACTCTCAAGCAGCCTGTCGATGCTCCTCACAACCATTGCATTCGCGGGCGGATAAAGGCGCAAATTGATTATTGCCGTATTCATCGTGACTAAAGCATTAACAGACTTGTCTTGTAGAACTGAAGGCGTCATTCCTTCTCCTCATGCACCAGCCGCTTCTCACACCCTCTGCAGCTATATTCTTAGGATATTATAACGCAAATTCAATTAAATGTGTAAAAACTTTTCGAGTTTTTAAAAAAATAGCGCTTTTCTTAGCGAGGAAAATTCACGTCTCTTTCAGATGACTGGTGTCGTTCAACACCACAATGGCGCCTTTTCCGAATCTAAACTCTACGAACGTCTTGGATGCCAGATCGGCGTGCATCCTTCTTATGTGCAACATGTCGAGGTCTTGAATCTTGCAGAGAATGGTCCTGATGGTCATGTTATGGGTGACAACGATGGCGTTTCTTGCAGTCTCGGTAATTCTCTCGATGGCGCTCCACGCGCGTCTCTGCAGGTCATGAAGCGATTCTCCATTGGGCATGACGACGGAGGCAGGATCGTTCTCCCACTGTCTGAGAACGGTTATATGCTTTTCCTTGAGCTCCTGTATCGTTAAATTTTCAAAATCACCGTGGTTCATCTCCTGAAGGTCGCGGTCGGCTTCAATCATTGCACCATGAAATCTGGAGATAGCCTTTGCGGTCTCATAAGCGCGTTTTAATGGGCTTGACACGATCCTTTCAATCGGCTCGCCCTTGAGTGACTCTGCAAGTTTATCTGCCTGCATGCGGCCATAGTCGCTAAGCTCCATATCGGTTATCCCCTGAACCCTGTTTTCTCTGTTCGACAAGGTTTCTCCATGCCTGACGAGAATCAGCTTCATAGATGTGTCTCCGTGTAATCAGATGATCCGTTCAATTTCCTGTTTTTTCTTTTCGAGACGTTTTCTCGAAACGGGAAAGGCAGTCTTCAATTCCTGGGCAAATAGCGATACCTTGTACTCCTCAATCATCCACCGGTATTCTTCAATCAATTTCAATTTTTCCTCCGATGTACCGGCGCTGCTGCTATTTATCATATGTTGAAGATTATCGGAAAAAATATTTACCTCTCTAATCCTTCCCAATGCCTTATCCAGATGGGCCATTCCTCTTTCGGCGCGAATGCCAATCGCCTTAAGATACTTCATGACGTGGATTAGTCTCTCGCTGTCATAGTGCATCAAAAAATCGCCCGGCATTAGCTGATTCATCTCTTCCCTGAGATATGAGAGGTAGTCGAGGGCCGGTTTGTTCGCGCGATTGGCATTCTCCAGATTCTTAAGATAAGTGGAGGTGTCATAATAGGTTTTTATGGCAGGAGCGCATCTGTTCATTATATCCTGGCCATGAGGCAGTATTCGACTTTTAATGTCCTCGGCGTGCCGGTTAAATGCATCCCGTGATCTGATGTTTTTTGAGAAAAGGTCATGCGCCAACTTTTCGAGGATTGCACTTTCCACTGATCTTGCACCGCCAAATGAATCAGCACACTTCTTCATTTCTCCAGTGAGACTGATAGTCTTTTTAAGATACTTAAACTCGTTTTTGAAATAAATTATGTAAAGTGCTGCAACGCCCTTATTATGCAATACCTCTGCCTCATGTTTATTCTTGTATAAACGAATGTTGACGCACCCGCGGGCGGCTTCGAGTCCCGGGTATGCATACCCCTCCAAGAGGCCTTTGCTTTCGAGGGCGATGGCATCTGGGAGATACCCGAAATCCCAGGTTGTCACGCACGTCTTTTCCCAGGACTTGCGTGCTTTCTCGAAGGCGTTTGATTGAGCTTCGGCGATAATGTCTTTCTGAAGGCCACTGATGTCGCGGCTCGCAGTCAGTTCCTGTCCCCTGTCATCTAAAACTGCAAAGCGCAACTGCAGACGGTCGTCGATGGCATCTGCATTCCACAGTGAGGCCGGTATATCCACGCCGAACCTCTGATGGATAAATTTACCCAAGGCGGAGATCATGGGGTATCTGTCGTCATTCATCTCCGCCATGATGATATCGCAGGTTTGCGAGAGAGGCTGAAGTTTCTTCCTGTACTCCTTGGGCAGACCTTTCAAGTGGGCGGTAATTCTTTCTCGCATAAGACCAGGAACAATCCAATCGGCGGACGCTGCGGGAACCGTTGAAATCATGTGGAGGGGAACCTTCATGGTTACACCGTCTTCGGGATGACCCGGTTCATAACGGTAGTCGCATGTAAATCGATGGCCATCAAGAATGACGTCATCCGGGTACAGGGCGAGTTCATCCTCCTCCGGAATCCGAACGAGGACGTTCTCTTCCTTCATCCGAAGAAATTCGTCACTTCCTCTGTCTCTGATAAGTTTCTGAAGGGTTCTGGCATCATATATTCCGGGAAGCCTCTCCTGATAGAAGCGTGCGAGTTCGTCTTCGCCGGCAAGGAGGTTGCGCCTCCTGATTTTGTCCTCCATATTGGAAATTCGCTCGATCACTCCCAGATTGTGAAGCAGGAAGGGGAGGGGCCTTCTCAAGTCCCCTTCAATCAGGGCGCTGCGGATGAAAATTTCAGAGGCTTCATCCGGGTTGATCGGGCCATAGGAAACGGGCCTCGAGGTCACAATCACCAAGCCGAACAGGCTGACCTGCTCATAGGCAATCACTTCGCCGCGATCCCGGCGCCAGTGCGGCTCGGAATAGGTTCTTCGGCACAGGCTGCCTCCCAGTTCCTCCAGCCACTCCACCTTGATACTGGCAGCGATGCGAGCAAATAGCCGGGAAGTCTCGATCATCTCCGCAGCGACGATCCAGCTTCCGCCTTTGTTGAAAAGCCCGGAGCCGGGGAAGATCATCACATCGTTTCCTCTTGCTGCCGCATAAATATTCTTCTCCTTTCTCATTGCGATATTGGAAAGATAGCCGCTCACGATCGATTTGTGTATGCCCTCATAGAGGGCTTTATCATCTGCTTCCGCTCTCTGTCTTATTTTCCATCCCTGCTCATCCAGTATCTCCTTAAGCTGGGCGTATACATCAATCCACTCCCTCATCCTTCTTATGGAAAGATAATATTCCCGGCAGAATTTTTTTATCCGGCCCTTGCTTCTTACGGTTTGCATCAGGCCGTGGTATTGATTCCAGATGGTGAGCAAGGTCATGAAATCCGAGGAATGGTCGGCGAAGCGGGCATGAACTTTATCTGCCTCCTTCTCAGATTCTATCGGCCGTTCCCTCGGGTCCTGGATGCTAAGCGCTGAAGCGATAATTAGGATTTCATTCACGCATCCTTCCCGCTCCGCCTCAATGATCATCCTGGATATCCGGGGATCAATGGGCAGGCGCGCCATCATCCTCCCTCTTTCCGTCAGCGAATAGTGCTGGCCATCGCCCGGCTCCGTATGTTTTGTGTCCATTGTGATTGCCCCGAGTTCCCTGAGAATATCGATGCCATCCCTGATGTTCTTCGGGTGCGGAGGATCAATAAAAGGGTACGTCGATATATCTCCCAGGGTGAGGGAAAGCATTCTCAGAATGACCTCCGCCAGGTTTGATCTGAGAATCTCCGGCTCCGTAAAGAGCGGGCGGCTTTCATAGTCGGCGTGATCGAAAAGACGGACACAAATCCCGTTCTGCACGCGGCCGCATCTTCCCTTCCTCTGATCGGCGCTGCTTCTCGAAATGGCTCTGACGGGCAGGCTTGTTGTACGGGAGCGGGGGTTATACTGGGAGATACGCGCCCGGCCCGTATCAATTACGTATCTGATTCCGGGAATGGTGATGGATGTTTCTGCAACATTAGTCGCCACTACGATCTTTCTTCTTGATGCAGGCTGAAAGATGCGGCGCTGCTCCCGCCATGGCAGGCGGGCAAACAGGGGAAGAACGGTGGTTCGGTTATCGAACTTTGCCTCAATGAGTTGGCAGGTTTCCCGTATATCCTGCTCCGTGGGCATGAATATGAGAACATCGCCTTCCGAGCTGCCTTTCATGATCTTTTCCAGGGCTGTCAAAGCGCAATCAACATAAGTGATCTCGCCGGATTCCTCAAGTTCATGATCGAGAGGCTGGTAGCGAACTTCTACGGGGTACATGCGTCCGGAGACTTCTATGATTGGCGCGTGGAAGGCGCGGGAGAATTTTTCCGTGTCGATGGTCGCCGACGTGATGATGACCTTGATATCCCTTCTTTTCCGGAGGAGTTTCATGAGTATGCCCAGGACAAAATCGATATTGAGACTTCTTTCATGAGCCTCATCAACGATGATGGTGTCGTACCGGGAGAGGTATGGATCATTCTGTGCTTCGTTCAGAAGAATCCCGTCTGTCATGATCTTTATGTAATTGTTTCTGCCTGAGCGGTCTTCAAAGCGGATCTGGTAACCAACGGAGCGGCCAATCTCCTCACCGAGCTCTTCGGCTATGCGGTGGGCCACGGTCACAGTGGCCACCCTCCTCGGCTGCGTGCATCCTATGACACCCGAAAGCCCTCGTCCGGCCTCAAGGCACATCTTCGGTATCTGCGTCGTCTTCCCTGATCCTGTTTCTCCGGTTATGACGACAACGCGGTGCTTCCTTATCGCCCTGACGATGTCAGCCCTTCTTGCGGTAATCGGCAGCGCTGCCGGGTAGGTGATCCCGGGGATATTGCCAAGACGCAGGGCTCTTTTGCCATCGGGAGTTTCAGGTTTATTCTGCTTCAAAATGCGCTTATCGATCATATCCCTTACATTATTCCATGAAGTCAGCCTCTATGTCAATAATATGACACGCGATGATTTGTTCTGCAAGCGCGGCAAGTCATTAATATTCAATCTTAACAACTGGTGAAACAACTGTGGTACTGCGCTGCGCTTGCCTCCGGCCATTATTTCCAAGGCCATGAAAGCTGGCTGTGCATCGGTTTTTCCGCCTTAAAGACGTCGGTCTGCTACATAGCTTTTTTGTCTTAAGCCGTAATACTCTAGTTTACAGCTATAATAAAAAGTTATATAATACGTATAAGCGGGCAAGAATATTGCAAGAATATATGTGTTTCCGATACCTGATTTCCGCCTGCTCGGGCGGAAAGGAAACGCGCTGGCAAGGATTCCCATTCCTGCAGCAATGACAGGAAGCAGCCAATGACGGTGACATAGAGAAGGGTTGTGTAATGCCGCTAACCACATTTTGCTTTCACCTCCATCAGCCTTTCCGGCTCCATCCGGAAAGGAGAGAGTTCCTGTGGGATGATAAGAACAGGGACGTTTTCGCCAAGGTCTCGGAAAAGTGTTATCTTCCCGCCATAGCAATGTTCACCGACCTTATCTCGCGCTACGGCGGATTCAAGATTACATTCAGCATGTCCGGTACATTTCTCGAGCAGGCCGAACTTTACCAGCCGGACGTCATCAAGGCCTTGCAGGGATTGGTTGATGCGGGAAGGGAAAGCCGCCAGGTGGAATTGCTCGATGAAACCTATTATCATTCTCTCGCCAGCTTATTTTCCGATCCCCAAAAGCAGGAGTTTCGGGACCAGGTGACGCTTCACAGGTCGCAGATTCATAAACTGTTTGGTGTTCTCCCTACGTCATTCAAGAATACGGAACTTATGTATAACAACAGTATCGCGGAAGCTATTGCGGATATGGGTTATCTTGCGATTCTCTGCGAGAAGAGAGATGACATGTTCGTTGAGAAGAGCGACCCCATTTCTTCCAATGAAATCTTTAGGGCCAAGGGAAGTAATTTGATTGTCATTCCCAGAAACAGGGAATTGAGCGATGAGATCGCTTTCAGGTTGCCCTATGTTTATATTTCTCCGGATGAGTATGCATCCCGCATAGCGGAAGTCGAAGGTGAAGCTGTCTTGTTAGGCTATGTGCTGGAGCACATAGGCGAATACATACGGGAGGACAAGGGCATATTCGAGTTCTGGAAGGGATTGCCGGAAGCGCTCTCAAAGTTTCCGGATATTATCATGAGCAATCCATCAGAAACCGCTGAACGATTCCTGGATACTGATTGCCCTGTCTTATCCATTCACGATTCATCTGCATCATCCTGGGATGATAAGAGGAGAGATACTTTTGGATGGCTTGGCAATCCCACGCAAGAGGATCTGTTCAGAGATATCGAAAGCATGGAGAAGGATGTGAAAAGAGCCGGGGGAGAGCTTCTGACGAAATGGCGTCAGTTAACCACCTCGGATCATCTTTATTTCCTCCATGAAAGGATTGGTGAAGATCATGCGGTTCATTTCTATTTTAATCCTTATGATGGATCGTTAGGACAGCCAGCTCATGTCTTAACCAGGAAGATAGATGACATTCAGATGCTCATAAAACGATTCCATATCTTAAAACATGGCGGTAAAACGGCTCTCCTGATGATAACGCCGGAAACGGCAAGATTACCGCAGGACATGGGAGCTCTGGCCAAATATATTACCGGGAAAAGCGGCGGGCAGGGAGAGGTAATTTCCGCATTGTGCGAGGGTCTTACGGAAAGAGGCATCGATGTCCATTTGGTGACCTTGAATCTGAAAAAGCGCTTTCAGAGAGAATTAAAGTTGGATGAGCAGCAGTGGAGGGAAATAAGGTATAAAATCGATCCTGAAAAGATTCACCTCATCAGTTCCGCCATTTTTGCAGACAACCTCAGTGCCTATTCCGGGGATCCGCTGATGACCGCTGCGGAATTTCAAAAGGAGATCATCAATAATCTGATCAAGGACGTCAGGGCAAAGCATGGGGGCAGGATTATCATCCACAGTCACGACTGGATGGCGGGAGGCGCCATAACTGCCTATGCCAAGGCCACGGGAATACCCGTTCTGCATACCGTTCATAATGTGTTTACCGAAAATGTGCCCGTAGATCTTCTCAGAGGAATCAATCTTAGAAACATAGCTGATTACGTCTTTTATTCGGAACACGAAGGCAAGCAGGCCATAGACTGTCAGGCTACAGCCATAAAGAATGCGACCATTATCAATTTTGTGGGGAAAAGATTTTTAGAAGAAGTCGTCGATGATTACTTCATGGATAGGATCCTTGTGCCTCCGAGTGTCCGCCAGGAAGTCAAAGCAAAATATTATCAGGACTCTGCCAAGGCCATCATTAACGCTCCTTCTCACATGATGTATCCGGAGCAGTGTGAATACTGTGTAATAAAGTACGGTACTGATGATCCCTTTATGGAAGCAAAGAAAGAAAATCTCATTGAATTTCAGAAGAGGACGGGGCTCCAGGTTAATCCGGATGCCATTTTGTTCTTCTGGCCTTCAAGGCTCGATCCTTTCCAGAAGGGAGTGGAGCTTTTGGAGCACATCGCGCAGCATTTTGTTACAGTGAACGGTGATGCACAAATTGCGATTGTCGCTGATGGTGTGGGGAATGATCGTACGCATGTAGAGACTTTAGGGAGAATCGCCTGTGCATCAAATGGCAAAATTGCCTATCAGCCCTTTAGTGAAAGTCTTTCCATGCTGGGGTACGCCGCTGCGAATGATGTATTCGGTGCTTCACTTTATGAACCTTGCGGGCAGATCGATCAGATAGGAAACCTCTTCGGGGCCACAGCTACCAACCGCGACACAGGCGGGTATCATGACAAGATAAGGGATCTCAGGCTCAAGAGGGACGGATCTCTCCAGGATGTAGGCAATGGTTTTCTTTTTAGAAATTATGACCCGGGCGGTTTGTGGTTCGGTTTGACCAGAAGTATTGCCTTTCATAGAAGATCTTTGAAGATCAGGGAAGTGCAGATAAAGCGCATCATGAAGGAGGCGCGAGAAAGATACGACCTCGGAAGTATGATCGCCGAGTATGTCAAAATCTATGAGAGGCTGAACGGCGGGAGACCCCTGGCTTAGCGACAAAAAAATCACTTCCTATCTCTTCCCCATACGAAACATTCACATTTGCAACTTCTTAGAAAGTACCTTATTTACAATCTCATATCCTGCGGAGGACCAGGCCGGTGCGGGTCGGCAGATAGACGGTGGCGCGATGCCGCAGGGCACCGTCAGGAAGGGGAGCGGGTCGTGTAAAGTATGTCTGTCCGGGCTGTAAGCGTCCATGCCCTCCGAAGGCTTTCGCATCGCTATCGAGGATGAGATTATATTCACCGGGATGAAGATCAACGGGATAATCGGGGAACGACTGTACAGGATTGAAGCTGAAAAGGAACACCAAGCCGGCACGCTCGAAGCCTAGCAATTGATTATCTTGGTGCTCCAGGAGAAGCAGCGGTTCCGGTGAGTCGAGAAAAGCGTATTCTGCTGCGAGACGCATCATGGCCCTGTCGAATTCGGCAAGGAACCGGTAGTGAAGATTGCTGTCATCGCGCAGGTTCCACTGGCGTCGCGCGTACCTGTACGACCAGTTGTTCCCCTCACGGGGGAAATCGATCCATTCCGGATGGCCGAACTCGTTGCCCATGAAGTTCAGGTAACCGCTGCCGGCAGTAGCCAGGGTGACAAGGCGGATCATCTTGTGCAGGGCCATGCCGCGTTCCACCCTTAAGTTGGATTTAAACACGCTCATGTGCTCATACATGTCTGCATCTATGAGCCGGAAGATCAGGGTCTTGTCACCCACGAGCGCCTGGTCGTGGGATTCGGCGTAGCCGATGGTTTTCTCATCGATACGGCGATTGGTGAGTTCATGGTAGAGGTTTGCCATGGGCCATTCTTCGTCAGGTTTTTCCTTGACAAGCTTGATCCAGTAATCGGGCACACCCATGGCAAGGCGGTAATCGAAACCGTAGCCGCCTTTCTCAATGGGAACGGCGAGTCCCGGCATGCCGCTCACGTCTTCAGCAACGGTGACGGCATCAGGATGCACGGTGTGGATGACTTTGTTGGCCAGGGCGAGATACACCAGGGCATCATCATCGACATTCTGTCCGAAATAGTCTTGGTAGGATGCAAATATCCTTTCCAAACCATGGTCGAGATAAAGCATGCTTGTCACACCATCGAAGCGGAAGCCGTCGAAGTGGTATTCATCCAGCCAGTAGCGGCAGTTGGAGAGCAGAAAATGGAGGACCTCGGGTTTGCCATAGTCGAAACAGCGGGAATCCCATGCCCAGTGGAAGCCCCGCGGGCCATTATGAAAATACTGGTAAAACGTGCCGTCGAAACGGCTGATCCCTTCTTGCTCATTGCGGGCAGCATGGGAGTGCACAATATCCATGATCACCGAAAGGCCCGCCTCATGTGCGGCGTCGATCAGACCTTTCAGTTCCTCCGGGGTGCCGAAGCGGGAGGAGGCGGCGAAAAGGCTTGATACCTGGTAACCGAATGAGCCGTAGTAGGGGTGTTCCTGGATGGCCATCAGTTGGAGGGTATTGTATCCGGCATCGACCACACGGGGCAGGATTTTTTCTCTGAACTCCTCAAAGGTTCCGATCTTCTCCTCGGTCTGGGCCATGCCTACGTGTGATTCATATATCCTTGGCGCTTCCGGTGACGGGCTGAACGATTTCTTGCGCCACTGATATGTGGTGACCGGCGCCCATACCTGGGCAGCAAAAAGCTTGGTATGCGGGTCCTGGACCGCGCGGCGGGTGTAAGCGGGAATGCGCTCGCCGTGACCGCCGGGCCAATGCACAGATAGTTTGTAAAGCTGGCCGTGATCTAGTTTGTCGGCAGGCATCCGCAATTCCCAGTTTCCGCTTTCACTGATTCGACAGAGGGCAAATTCCGGGTCCTTGCGCCAGCCATTGAAATCGCCGATGAGAAAAATAGCAGTGGCATAAGGCGCCCATTCTCGGAACACCCATTCACTGCCATCGTGATGGAGACCGAAGTATTCGTGACCGGAGGCAAAATCCGCGAGCGACATGCGGCCGCCCGTAAGGCGTCGCTCCATCGCCTCGATTTTTTCATACCTCTGACCGAGCACCGAGGCAAAGGGCTTAAGGAAAGGATCGCGTAGGAGAAGCTTCATGTGAGAGGTGTGATCGACTTCGCCTTTTTTTTTCATCGGGCGCTCCTGGCTACTGTTGAAATCATTTTCGTGAAAACCGCGCCGTCCGTCTTTGCGAAGAGGGGAGGCGAGGGCGTATCGTCAATTTCCTCTTTGACAGCAAACGTTCGGAAGCTTATGGTCACCGTCATTGCCTCCATCCAAGATCCAGATCCATATTCTTCGGCGCTTCAATCCTTACAGTCATGAATAAGGATTTCTTCTGTCCTGCCGATATATCCATGTCCCAGGTCAATGACGATGGAGTCTTCTCTACAGGATCAGGGTCATACTTTAGTGTCACTGCGATGCGTTCATCCCTGGGCTGCGGATTCGGTTCTTCTACAAGGACCCTGACCGGGGAATTTCTGGAATTCTGAATATCCGTGCGCCAATCCCAGGTGTATGTCTGCTTATCCTGCAGGAATGTTTTTTCACCTGATTTTTTTGATATTAACTGCGTCCTTGCGGTGACAAGGGGATCAATGCCAAAGAATATGGTCGCCTCTTGACCGGCGAGAGCAAATGAGCGTTTTCCCAATATGGCGCCATCAACGATGTATAAACTGCTGCCGGAGGGAATGTCTTTCGGCTCGGGAAGTTTCACTTTCGCTCTGAGAAATACCTGGCTGCTCTGAGATGGTCTTGCCATGTATGTGAATTCCGATGGCCATAGTTCTTCCTCGATCTTTACCTTCTGTTTCGCTCCGGCGGGTACGTTTTTCCTGCCTATCTGCCAGAGTGAATACGTGGTCTGTTTGACCTGTCTGGCCCCTATGCCAGCTTCCTCAGCCGGGGCAGGGGCCGGAGCTTCCATTAGCTCTGCGGCTGCGGCAGATTTTAAGGCCTTTTGCATTGCTCCATCCCTGCGGAATTGAGGACGAGGTTTGATAATCCACGGCGTCAATTCAGCCGGAGCAATGGAAGAAGGCGGCTTGAGGGTAGCTAAATTGATGCTCACATTATTCCAGTCCTGGCCGGAACTCTGCCAGATTTCCGCTTCCCATGTAAATATTATCTGTTTGTCTTTCGGTTTTGCCTCAAGACGATACAGAGGATGCCAGCCGCAGCCGGCTAATGAGTATGTGTATGTGAGAGTCGCTTCGGAACCGCGCGAACCGGAAAGAATAACAGTCACCTCCCATGCGGTTTCTTTTCTCCCTGCGGCGCGATCGAGATCATCCTGCGCCTCCTTTATTTGTCTCTCAATTTTTTCGAGTTCAGATTCCTTCGAAAGTTTATCTTGATAAGCCTTCTGGATACTCTTCCCTATGGCAGCGGACATATTATGCACATCTGCCATAGTCTTTAACTTCGCCTTGGTCTGTAACTGCCAGAACTGAATCTGTGTGTCCAGGCCGCGGATCGTCGCTTGAAGGTTCTTCCGCGCCTCTTTCAGTTTCTCGAGCTGCTTCATGAGATTTGCAATCTTCTCATCATTCTGGCGGCTTACCTGTCGCCAGTTTATGTCATCGATTCTTATCTTCGCGTTATTGTCTATGCGGACTACGAGTGAATCAGGATCGGCCTGTCCAGGGAGGATGATGAGAGTTTTTGTCTGCTCTATTCCTTCAGGCAGAAGTTTAACTTTCGCTACTTCAATAACCTCGGCAGAGCCGGGAAAGAATGTAACCTCGCGGGGAAGGGACCACGAAGTCGCAGGAAGGAAGAAAAGAAAGATTATAATTGCCCATATACATTTCTTTGCAGAGATTTTCCTGTCAGTCATGTGCTAACCTCCAAAGATAGCTTAATTAGCCCCAATTGATTTAGCGATGGCCCTTACCTCTTGCATGATTGAAGGCAAATCGACCAGCGGGAGCTTTCTGTCTTGCATTACGATCTTGCCTCCTATGATGCTTGTTTTGACATCAGCGCCGGAAGCGGCATATACAAGCTGTGAGTAGTAGCTATGCATCGGCGCAAGATGCGGTTTCTTTGTATCTACTATGATTAGATCGGCAAATTTTCCCGGTTCAATGGAGCCGATCCGGTCTTCCAAGCCCAGAGCCTTCGCCCCGTTAATAGTGGCCATCTTCAATACCGTCTTGGCATCCATCACCGTAGAATCCATTTGGATTACCTTGTGTAACTTGGCCGCAGTACCCATCTCTCTGAACATGTCCAGATCATTGTTGCTGGCACCGCCGTCGGTGCCGAGTCCAACCGTGATTCCTTTTTCAATAAAAATCGGAACAGGCGCACAGCCAGCGGCCAGTTTCATGCTGCTTTCCGGATTATGGGATACTTTTACATTTGAGGCGCTGAGCATTTCTATTTCGTAATCTTCAGGCCAGATGCAGTGGACGGCCAGTGTGCGGTCATCCAATATGTCGATATCCTTAAGATGCTGGACGGGTGTTTTTCCAAACCTTTCTCTGATTATGGCAACTTCTTCTTTTGTTTCTGACACGTGGATGCTGTATAGCACATCCGCCTTCCGTGCAGCGTCCTTTACGCTCGTGAGGGTTTCCGGCGAACATGTATAAGGCGAGTGACAGGCAAGAGCGGGGATAATCAGGGGAGATTTTAACTGCCATTTGCTTATGAATCTCTCCGCTATATCAGCAATTTTTTCGGGAGCAGTCGGTTCGGGGAAATCAATAAATCCCTGTGAGACAACGGCGCGCATACCGGAATCAAAGGCTGCGCGGGCGACCTCGCTTTCATAATAATAGGCATCACAAAAGGTCGTCGTTCCGGAAAGAATCATTTCTGCAATGGCAAGCATGGCGCCTGCATAAACCATTTCCCTCGTCACGAATTTTGACTCCGCTGGAAATATATGGTTATGGAGCCAGTCCATAAGGGGAAGATCATCGGCAAGCCCCCGGAAACATACCATGGGCAAGTGCGTGTGGGTATTGATTAGCCCTGGCATAATCAAAGAGCCGTGAGCGGAGAGGACTTTTCTCGCGCTGAATGAACGTGTTTCAGGGATATCTCCGCGCGTGATGAATGCGATCTTTCCGTCTCTGATGCCGATTAACGGATTATCTATTACATCCATGGTGTCTGACATTGTCAGAAGCATGCCGCCTTCGATTATGATATCCAGTTCGTTATTGTCTTTAGTATGGTCCATGGCTAATTCATGCCGAATTGTTTCTTGATTCTAATCGCTGTCTCTTCCACCATCGCCATCAACTCGTCCTCTGCAATTGTCAGAAGCTTGCGGTTCTTCATCACGACCTTTCCGTTTATCAAGACCGTGTCGACATCGGCTCCATTCACAGCATAAACAATATGGGAATACTCATTATAGAGCGGAGTAAGATGTGGCTTGTTCAAGTCAATGACAATAATATCCGCCTTCATCCCCGCCTTGAGAGAACCGACAATATTTTCCATGCCAAGCGCCTTAGCTCCCTGACAGGTAGCCATCCGCACGACTGTTCTGGCATCCATTACAGTAGGATCAAGCTTCACAACCTTATGAAGTTTAGCCGCCGTATCCATCTCCTGGAACATGTCCAGATTATTATTGCTTGCGCAGCCATCCGTTCCCAGACCAACGGTGACGCCGGCCCTCATCATTTCCGGTACCGAAGCGACTCCCGAGGCAAGTTTCATATTGCTCTCAGGATTGTGAACCATTTTGCATCCGTGATCGGCAAACATCCGTATATCTTCTTCTTCCATATATACACAGTGAAAGGCAATGAATTGTTCAGAAAGATACCCGATATCCTTTAGGAAGGATGTTGGAGATTTTCCGTATTTTCCTGCGAGTTTTTCCTTTTCTGACTTGGTTTCCAGATAATGCGTCCCAAGGGGCACTCCGTATTTATCGGCAAGCTTCTTTGATTCTTGGAGAAGGTTGAAAGAACATGTATAGAGGGCGTGAGGTTCTACCAATATATTCACAAGCGGGTCACTTGCCCACTTCTGGATGAGGAATTCGGTATATTTCAGACCCTCCTCCGGGTTCTTGAAGTTAGGAGACGGAAAATCAAAGAGTGCCTCACCTAAAAGACAGCGCATGCCTGCGGATTTTACCGCCATTGCGACATCATCTTCAAATATGTACATGTCACAAAAAGTTGTTGTTCCTGATTTAATCATCTCTGCACAGGCAAGCAGGCTCCACAGATAGGAAAATTCCCCGTTTACAAATCTGGCCTCATCGGGGAATATATAATTATTCAGCCAGTCCGTAAGTTCAAGATCATCCGCCAACCCCCTGAAATAGGTCATAGGCGCATGGGTATGACAGTTTATAAGGCCGGGCATCACCATAAAGCCTTCTGCATTAATGATCTCTCTGGAAATGTACCGGCTCTCGATTTCTCCTTTTTCTCCGACTGCAATGATATTTTCTCCGTCAACGGCAATAGAACCTTTTTTAATCAAAGTTCCATTATCATCCATAACCAATATCCTGCCACCGGAAATCAGTCTGTCAACTTCTTTCAAGGCACGGTATCTCCGCTTTCACAAGTGATCTTTTACTTTATATCATCCAATTAAAATCTTGACACGTATTTTTAAAAATAATAAGGATTTTTTTACTTTGTGCCTGGGTGGCGGAATTGGTAGACGCAAGGGACTTAAAATCCCTCGATACATAGTATCGTGCCGGTTCAACTCCGGCCCTAGGCACCAGTAATATTAATGGCTTAAGGATTCCACTAACCATAAGCCTTTTTCTTTAATTGTTACCTAAAGGGTTCTATATTGCCAAACATTACATTAAGGGAGGAAAAATGCTGAGAGAATTTTTCCAACTGGATGAACTTGGAACAAATATAAAACAGGAGATTCTTGCCGGTATCACAACTTTTGTTACAATGGCTTACATCATAATTGTTAATCCAAAAATACTTGAAGCTGCCGGTATTCCTTTTGGTCCCTCAATGGTTGCTACTATATTAACGGCATTCTTCGGAACTTTGACCATGGGCGTTTATGCGAAAAGGCCATTTGCTATAGCACCTTACATGGGTGAAAATGCCTTTATTGCTTTTACAGTAGTAAAAGTTCTGGGTTACAGTTGGCAGACAGCAATGGGGGCCATTTTTATCGGGGGACTCCTTTTTACGATTATAACCGTTATGAATATAAGAAGCTGGCTGGCGAATGCAATACCCGAAGGACTTAGAATCGGCTTTATTGTGGGGATTGGTTTGTTCCTGACTTTTATCGGCTTGAATGAAACCGGCATTGTTTCCTTAGGCGTACCGGGCGCGCCTGTCCACGTAGGCAATCTTAAAGATATAAAAGTGATCTTATCCATATTAGGATTTCTTCTCATCAGCTTTTTGATGATCAGAAAAATCAAAGGGGCGATACTTATAGGCATTGTTGTCGTTACTTTTTTATCTTTTCCCCTGCAAATAATTGCAGTGCCTGACAAATGGATAAGCATGCCGCCTTCTATCCTTCCCATCTTTTTGAAACTGGATATATTGGGTGCACTGACCTGGGGATTTTTCGCCGTTATCCTGACAATATTTGTAATGGATCTCGTTGACACCATGGGTACATTAATAGGATTGTCTTACAGAGCAAATCTATTAGACGAGAACGGAAATTTGCCGGAGATCGAAAAGCCGATGCTGTGCGATGCACTCGCCACGGTTTTTGCCGCGCTCTTGGGCACGTCGACAGCAGGAGCTTATATTGAGTCCGCAACAGGTATAGAAGCAGGCGGCAGGTCAGGATTAACAGCCGTTGTTACTGCATTCCTCTTTCTCGGTGCACTTTTTTTTGCACCATTTTTCACAGTCATTCCTCCCTGCGCATACGGTCCTGCATTGATTATTGTTGGAATGCTCATGCTCTCCCCAATTGCAAAAGTAAACTTTGATGACCTGACCGAAGTTGTTCCCATATTCTGTATCATTATTATGATGAGCTTTACCTATAATATAGGAATCGGTATGACTGCTGGTTTCGTTGTTTATCCTTTAGTGAAGGTCCTCTCCGGAGGATTTAAAGAAATCTCATCGGGGCTGTGGATCTTGGCTGGATTATCCGTGATCTTTTTTATTTTTTACCCATATTAAAACAGAGAAATATAAATAGAGAAATTTCGTATATGATATTTTTAATCTCCTTCAAATTCCGTCAAGAAAAAGACATTGTAGCCCTTGTCTTTTAACTTCCTGTACCCGCCGACATCCAGGAGATTAACGATAAATGCCATCTCGGTAACAGTACCGCCGAGTTTTTCAATAAGTGCAGCGGCAGCAAGGGCTGTACCGCCTGTGGCAAGCAGGTCATCAACCAATAAGATTTTTGAGCCTTTTGTTATTGCATCTTTATGTACCTCAACCGTATCTGTGCCATATTCAAGCTCGTATTCGTGTCGCACTACCTCTGCCGGCAGTTTACCCAGTTTTCTAATGGGGACAAAACCCTTTCCCAGCGTATAAGACAATGCCCCGCCAATTATAAAGCCACGTGCCTCTATGCCAACTATAAGATCAAAATTAATATCACCCTTTATATATCTTTGTGTAAAATTATCAATAACCAGCCGGAATCCCACAGGGTCTTTAATTAGGGTAGTTATATCGCGGAACATGATTCCCTTTTTAGGATGATCCTGTATAGTCCTGATTCTGGATTTTATAGACATCATAGCTACTCCTCTTAACTTATTTTATGCAGACGTCGTTATAATCTCTGATTTTTGGTATTACATCTAAAAACAACTTTATAACATTGTCAGCATTTTTTTTCATGGTCCTCATTATTATCTCCCATGTTACCGATTCCTCTCCCTCTCTCCAACAGTCGTAGTCCGTAGACATGGCAATTGATGCATA
>Ga0208102_1000120_pt1 | contig 40666 bp, 55 predicted proteins | sample CryBogmetaGMA17M_FD_184549 | JGI IMG/M metagenome (GOLD analysis project Ga0208102, IMG submission 184549) | Freshwater microbial communities from Crystal Bog, Wisconsin, USA - MA17M (SPAdes) | ecosystem: Environmental > Aquatic > Freshwater > Lake | place: Crystal Bog, Wisconsin, USA...
GGAACGGGGGGTAAAGGTGGATCGGGTGTGGTCATAATCAGATATTTAACAAGCGATTTTGCTAATACGGACATTAATGTATATGACTCTGTAACAACAGCAGAAACTGTAACAGCTATTGAGAAAAAACTGATTTCAGTGTTCGATTCAGTAACCGCTACAGAAAATATAACGGTTTTGGAGAAAAATCTTGTTGCTTCGGTATCAGATGACGTGCAGGTATCGGAAAACATCTCAGCATATCCGAACAAGTTAACTATAAATACATTTGACTCTGTGAATGTCGGTGAATATTTAGACTTTACCTCTCCTGTCAGGTCAATAAGCGTATTTGATTCGGTTGTATCAACAGATGACATATCCACACACTTTGACCAATACAACCTTGATGTAGCCGATACAGTAAACATTTCCGAAGCAATAGCTTCTCAAACCTCTGGTGAATCCTTAAATGTCTTTGATAATATTGGGGTTTCTGAGGATATAGTGGCTCAAAGATCGGGAGGGATACACGATACAACTGTTACCGATAATGTAGATATCTCAGAATCGGTTACAGTCCTTCAGGCACAACTTGTTATTTCTGTAAATGATGGGATAAGAGTTTCCGAGAGTATAACCGCAGGGACTGATTCCCTGCCAATATCCGTCTATGACTCGATAGCCGTTAGTGAATATCTAAAGAAGATCAAGGTGGGGGGATGGGATCATCAAGGTGAGGGGAAGGTTAACTGGAAAGATACAACGGATGTCAGCTCAACTTGGAATACAACAAGTGAGAGCCAAACCAATTGGAAAGGAACAAATGGTGTGTCCTCCACTTGGACAGATACAAGGGAACCAAAGACAAATTGGAAGTAAATTGACAGCGAACCCGACAGGTGATATTCTGAGTAAAAGGACTCAGGAGATTTAGGGTCGGCTGTTTAGCCGATCCTTTTTTATTTATATGAATAGAGGGGCAATAGTTACTGATTTAAAGGCGATGATCGGCCCAGGTTGCGAAGTGAGCGACGGGCTTCTTTCAACATGGGTAAATGATTACTACATGCAGATGGTTGATGAGGTATCTAAAGTCAATCCTGACTACTTTGTTAAATCCTCCACAACTTCAAGTGTTGCCAACCAACAGGAGTACGATCTCCCTGATGATTGGGAAAAGATCGTCATGATTAATATGCAGATAGATGGTACTTGGAAAAGAGTCTCCCCTATGGGAAATGCAGATATCCGTTACATTCAAGCCCATGAGGACGCCACCTCATCTCAAGGGTTTTCAGAAGCACAACCACAATACTACATAATCGGGGACAACATTGGGATCATGCCTATTCCAGATACCACAACGGCTGATGCAATTAAAATCTGGTACTCTTACACTCCCACGACTCTAACATCTGATTCGGATATTCCGGCAATACCCGCCAAATATCACTACGTAATTAAATACGGGGCATACGCCAACTACCTGGATCAGGATGAAGAGCACGTTGCAGCCGAAAGAATGAGACAGAGATTCGATGCCTATGTAGTCCGTATGATCGAAAACATGGAAAGTAAACAGGTTGACGAGACTCGATCAGTAGAGATTTCCCAGAATCACGATATGTACACCAACGACACTTATATCTAAATGAGAAATGAGAATACTATCAATTTACTACAATGACTATTCAGGGGGATTAAACGATACTGTCCACAAACGGGGGATAAAACGAAACGAGGCTTCACTTCTGAGAAATTGGGATATCACTTATAAAGGACAACTCAACAGGCGGGCTGGATTAACACCTGTTGGGCGTGTCTTGCCTTTTGATCTCATTACAGTCTCAGAAAATATTAACATTACAAAAACATGATACAAGGTTTTACATCTTTTTTAAGGACAAATAGCGGAAAAGACCTGCTATATATTGATAGTGGGGTATTGCGTTATCTAAATAGCACAAGTTGGGATCCGCTTGAAAGCGGTCTTACCGGAACGAAAGACTTCTCATTTGCCACAGTTGCCTACAATGACAAACTATATTTTTGCAATGAGGATAATGTTTTAAGGGCTTGGGACAGGGGAGCAACCACGTTTAACGGGAGTATGACTGCAAGTGCATCCTCAGTTCCCCACGGGAATGTCTTAGTCTGGCATAAAAACCATATGTTTACTTTAAACAACGTAACCTATACGGGGACGACTTATGCGAATGATCTTTACTGGAGCGACTTCGGTGATCCGTCAAGTTGGGATACCTCAACCCAAAAGGTCAACTTGCCAGGTGGAGGGAGACTCATCACCGCTTGTGATTGGGGAGATGTCTTGGTGATCGGAAAAGAACACTCCTTTATGTTCCTGACAGGCTACGGAGATTCAGATTGGGCAATCAATGACTCTACCAACAAACTGGAAAATGTAGATGAAGCCGTGGGAATAATCTCTCCCAAAGGGATTACAAGAGTCGGAGATGAGATATGGTTCATAGATGACGAAGCCCAGATAAGACGACTTTATAAGACTTCCTTTGACGCTTTCAGAAGAGATATCGTCTCAACCAAAATTCAAAGTACGCTTGCCAACATAAACAAAGCCTACCTCTATAAAGCCGTTGCATGGACTTATAACGATAAGGTCTATTTTGCAGTACCTTACGGAAGCGATACTTATAACTCTCTCGTTTTAGTTTATGACCTGATTGCCTCAAAAAGAACGGGGGAAGAGGCTTGGACTACCTATACAGGTTGGAATATTGACTTTGCGGATGCCTACCCGACCTCAACCACACCTGATCTTTATCTAGCTGATTCACGCCACACACAGATTTATAAACACGTTGGATATGATGATGCCGGAATTGCCATTGATTCAAGGTGGGACAGTAAACAAGATGATTTCGACAATCCAGATGAGTTTAAACGCTACAAAAAAGGCTACATTCACGGAGAAGCGGGAGCATCTAATGTGGATGTTGAGATAGCAGCTTCAGTGGGTGATGCAACTTTCGCTGATTTAGGTAATCTTAATTTAGCGGCAGTTGGAGGCACACTTGGGCCAACAGGAACCTTTGCATTGGGTCCGACTGGCACAACAGCCGTACTGGTTGGATCGGCTACAGGAGAAAAACTCTTTTATTACTCTTCCGGCGGTGGAAAGGTTACAGGAAGATCAATAACTCACTCAATTAGACATGATGAAATCGGAGAACAACCGACAGTATATGGATTTACTTGTCACTATGGTGAAAGAACCTGATAATTTGACAGACAGAAATTTCATTGTTATGCTTAGAATAAGTTCACAAGGAGCAGGACTACATACGTAGTCCTTTTTTTATTTATGGCAGTCATAACAAAAACAAAAACATGGGCGGATGCCGAAAATGTCAACTACACGGACATTAATTCCAACTTTGATAATCTTTATAACGAGGTCAATGGAAACTTGGATAATGCCAATATTAAATCCTTAGCCGCTATTGACCTGGCAAAAATTACAGGAACGGCAATGAATCTTTCATCGGATCAGACTGTAACAGGAGTCAAGACTTTCGATGTTGCAACCAAGCAGAAACTAACAACGGACACCTACGCATCTACTACCACATTCGACTTAGATGTATCCAACATTCATTCGGTTACCTTAACTGGAAATCCGACCTTAGCAATTTCAAACGAGGATGCAGGACAAGTATTTATTATCCGTTTAGTTCAGGATGGATCTGGGAATCATACAGTTACATGGTTTACTACGATCAAATGGCCGGCAGGAGTTGCTCCAACCCTCACAACCACGGCTTCAAAAACTGATGTATTTGGATTTATTTGTACAGGAACTGATACTTATGATGGTTTTATTATCGGGCAAAACTTGTAATGAATGTCAACACTATCGCAATGGCAAAAAATAACAAGGGTTTTACCAGGACAACCGTTTGGTAACGGATCTACTGGCTCTGCGACTATCTCCTCAGACCCCAATACAAGGGCTACTATAACAGGAACAGCCACACAGACTACGGGAACGGCTGGTTCTACGGCTTTTTCTGATGGAGATGTCGTTGTGCTTCACCAAACTCAAGGAACGGGTGCTGGACAGTGGGAGATAAATAAGATTTCTGTTGGTGGAGGTACAACTTCGTTAACTTTTCAGGTCGCTCTTAAATATACATATGGAACTGGTGCTCAGATAATCAAGATCCCTCAATATACAACTGCGACAATTGGTTCGTATACACCAACTGCATGGAATGGTACAACCGGCGGAATTGATGTTATATGTGCATCTAGTTCTATAAGTGGTAGTGGAACCCTAAACGCAAACGCCATTGGATTTAGAGGGGGGCAAGGTTTTTCAACACACGCATCATATGGATATACAGGTGAAGGAACAGTGGGTGGGTCTTCTAGAACTGGAAACAATGATCCTAACGGAAACGGTGGTGGAGCTGGCACTGGTCAAGGTGGTTATGGAGACGGTTCATCTGGAGGAGCTGGTGGCAACATAATAGCTGGTGGCAATGGTCAAGATGGAACAGGTGCTAAAGGAAAAGGCGGATTAGCGGTTGGATCAGCAGATTTAATAATTTTAGTATTGAGTGGAGGTGGAGGTTCTGGCGGAACTACTGATAATGCCAATTCTGCTGCTGGAGCTGGTGGAACAGGTGCTGGGATAGTCATTTTAATTTCAAAGAACATAGATGTTTCCTCTGCTTCACTTAATTTGATTGGTTCTAACGGTGCGGATGGTGTAGATCATGGTGAGGGTGGTGGTGGGGGAGCAGGTGGTTCTGTATTAGCTATATGTCAAATTGCGTCACTTGGAACTACTAAAATTGTTGCGACAGGTGGAACAGGGGGGGGCGGTTATCTTACTGGTGGTACTGGTTCTGTGGGTGCAATTGCTATTCACCATTCAGGAACAGTTACAGGAACGACCAATCCTACTTTTACAGATGTTTCAGATCCGACACTCATTGAGTCAAATGCAGGATTACTTATGAACTTTATATGACAGATCAACAATTCCAACAATATTATCCAGGTTGGGGGCGAACCGAAGCAGAAGCGGATTGGAATGCAGTGGGAAAATATAAATACGGTGGGACTTCTTCAGGGAATTACTCAAATTCACTACTTTCACAAATGGGTGGATCAGTTGATAAATACGTTCAAGACTTACTGGACTTCGCTAAAGACGATTATGACTTCGCAGCCAAATGGATCGAACAACAATATACGCAAGCAATGGGAACCAATGACCAATCAAGGAAAGACTTTTTAAAGGAAGTCGCAAACGACCTTGAAAGCAAAGTTGGTACTGTTGCCTTTGACTATCAGACCAATAAATACAGGCTTCAAGAGGATACTACTAAAGCCCTTGACCGACTCAATCAAGATGAGCAGGTAGTCAAACAGAATTTGGATACAACCACAGTCCAAGAAAAGGCACAGCAAAATTCAGCTTTAAATCAAAGAGGACTTATTGCCGGCACTAGAGAAAATGCCACAGGATTAGCTGGTAAAAATATTAGTGATTTAAATACCAACATTCAGGGTAGATATGATGCTCTGGCAAGGTCAGTAAAGAATCAGACACAAGACATCAATCAGAATCAAACAAGGGGACTTGCCGATTTGACTACTACTGCAAGGAGGACTGGAGAGAATGCAGTCAATCAAAATGAATACTCGGTAGCTAATGCACAAAGAACACTGGCACAAAAGCAACTGGAAGCAGAACAGGCAAGAAAACAGCAAAAGGATTACCTGGCGGCATTAGAAGGAGCAATCGTATGATAGACCCAGTAGCAGATATGCAAAAACGGGAGAGTAATACGAGTTCTAATTTTGATTTTATGAACGAAATACTTCCTTTATTGAAAAAGAAAGCCACCCAAGCAACTGAAGCTGTAGGGAATTTTTCACAGGAAGTAAAAGATTTTGCTTCACCTTTAAAAGGAAAGTTTAACATCACTCAAGCATTTGGAAACTATAATCCATCTCTTTATCAAGGGATCACCAAGGGAAGCCGACATCTAGGGGTTGATCTAGCTACACCTCAAGGAACTGATGTTTACGCTCCCGAAACAGGAAATGTAACTTATGGAAAAGATAAATACTCTGGAAATTATGCTGATATGACTTTACCTGATGGATCGACTATCAGGTTCAGCCATTTGTCTCAAACTGGAGCCAATCAAACTGTTAAAGCGGGTCAAGCAATAGCAAAAACCGGAAGTACAGGCAATTCTACAGGAGCGCATCTTGACGTTTCAGTCCGAAAGAACGGGCAATTTATAGACCCAATGACATTAGCATGGTTAAAGAATTATTTGATGGGAGGTGAAAACAATGGTTGATATACGAGCAGAACTCGAAAAGAAAATAAATCAAAGCAATTTAAATGCAACGTCATTATCTGACAGGCTCAACTATTTGGATAATTTCAATAAAGACGTGGGGGTACCACAAATATCATCCCAAGGACCAAAGGGATATAACCCGCAAAATTCACTTAACGCCCTATTTCAGTTGATCTCAAATAGAAAATCAGTAGCTACCGATTTGTCAAATGAAAACAACACAGGTACAGACGCCTTAATGAATCTTGCAAATTACGATAAATCAAACGCCGTAGATCCCTTTGATGCAATTCTAAAAAAATTGAATATTGAAAAGGCAGCCACAGACTTAGGATATACAAAAGATCCTAATACTGGGGATTTTGTAAAAGCTCCTGTATCACAGGAAAAACAGCAACTTATATCTAATATAAATGATGTTTTAAGTAGAAATACAAAACCAATCACAGGGGCATTGCGTTTAGGTTCAATAATTCCTGGATCAGCCGGCGTTACAACAAAGGCCAAGGTTGAACAAATAAAATCTATGTTGAGTCTTGATGCTAGACAGAAATTAAAAGGCCAAGGTCAGATTTCAGACAAAGAGACACAGATGTTGGCTGATTCAGTTGCAGCTCTTAAATACAATATGTCTGATGAGGATTTCAGAGCAGAACTACAAAAGATCAGAACCGTACTTGATGGAACATGGCAGAGTTCACAAGAATCCGGTGGAACTCAAGGGCAAGCAGGAGGATTATCCTCAGATGACAAGGCATTGATTCAAAAGTATAAAAATGCAGGGAAGTAATGAAGAGTTTATCAAGAAAGCATTTGAATCTGGCCTGACGGAAAATCAGGTCAGAATGGCTGTGGCTGAAAGAAACGGTAAAAAGACACAATCAAAAGGAACGGATACTATTGGTGTTATCAAAAATATCGTTGATGCATTTACGGGAAGAACGCAAGACTTCGGTAAAACACTTCTGTCTGCTGCTGAAGGATACGGGTCAAACCAATTAATCAAAGGTTCTGAAAGTGCACAAAAATGGGGACAGATTGTGGGTAGCAAAAACAATAAAGGAATTAATGACTTTGCCAGTAAACTTGCCGATTTAGCATCAAACCTTAACCAGAAATCCAATGACATCAGGCAAGAACAAGGAACCATGGGAAGTATCGACCAGGGGATTGTTCCTGCACTTAAAACTGGAGGTCAAGTTATGGATCGAGCTGCTGGTGCGTTTGGTGAAATAGCTCCATGGTTAATTCCAGGTGGCCAATTAGGTAAAGCCAATGCATTACAAAGGATAGGGAGCGCTGGTATCACAGGCCTCGAAGGAGGAGCTATTAGAGGTGTTACAACACCTGGGAAGGACCTAATAAATAGATTGATTCTGGGTGGAGAAGAAGCTAGTGTTGGAACCATTGCCGGACTCGCCACTCAAGGTGTAATTGAAGGTGGCCGTGCAGTGATTAATGGTTTAGGAAATGCCGGAACTAAACTTTGGGCTTCCACACTCAAAAACACTGACAAAGCTGATAGGATCATCAAAAAATATGGAGGAGTAGACGGTTTTGTTCAGAGAGCCGATGATTTAAATATCCCCAACTCTAAAGACAAAGTAATCAGAGAATTGAACAATATGGGTGAGTCTTGGGGAAAAGATGTTAACGACTTAATTGCCAATTCAAACGGTAAGATCGACACCGATCAAATCTTCATGAAAGCCATACAGGACTTGGAACCTCTAAACAACCCGATCCAGCAAGCAAAATATAAAGCGGGTGTTAAGTGGTTGGAATCCGTTTATGGGAAATACGGGGAGTTGAGTATGGGTGATGCATATAACATGAGAAAATTACTAGACAGCGAGGGAGCAAGAAACTTCCTTGATCAATCTGCGGATAAAGGTATGAAAATAGCGATGTCAAATGTGGCTACTGAGCTAAATCAGGAAATTCTCAAAAATGTTCCTGAAGTTGCACCAACATTTGCAAAATATGGGCTTTTGAAGGATGCAATATCTATATTCTATAAAGAACCCGCTTTTGGTCTCACTAATATGGTCGGTACAGCAGTTGGCGCACCTTTTGGTGTACCGGCAGCAGCAGGAACTACAATGGCAAGTTTTCTCCTCAAATCACCAGCCATTAAAAGAATAATAGGAACTTCTCTATCGAAGTTGCCTGAAGTCGCACCAGTGACAGCAAATAGAGCACCGGCTTTTATGGCTCCCCTATACAGGTATTTCGAAAATCAACAGCAAGGAAAATAATTACTAACTGCTGGGTCTACCCATAATTAAGGATAAGAAGATCCAAATTGAGATTATTACTATTGCTGGTATCACAGTTTATTGTAGCATCTGGTGTCAAATGTTTAAAATTTGCATAATTAAAAACTATGTTTTACACTAAGGTTGCTCAGGATAAATTAGGAGCACCCGCAGGGGTGTTTTTTTTTGGAAAATGACAAAACCAAATCCACAAACAGACATAGCTTTAATAAAAAGTGATATAGCTTACATTAAAGGGGACATTGGTGACATAAAAGAAAGTTTTAAGAGTATTAACTCTACATTCGCCTCCAGAGAAGAACTAAAAGGTGTAGTCAAAGAGACCGAAATTAGATTGAGTGTGATAGAAAACGCACTTCAGGGTCCGAAAAAATACGTAACCCCGATTATTACAGCAGTTTTTTCTTCGGTTGTAACTTTTCTTGTAATTCAATATTTGGAGATGCAAAAAGGACTGTAGCGGTAGAGAACAAGGGGGTGAGTAATATGTTGAGTACTAAATACCTAATCGCTTTTGGAATACTTATAGCAGGGATCGTCCTAATCCCGTTTGTCGGATATGGATTGGGGATTATCTTGGTATTGGTATTAATAGCAGCTGCAGGATATTTACTCTGGACGCTAATAAAGCAGATATTAAATAAATGAATTACCTAATACTAATCATTATTATCGGGGTGGTAGAGTGGTTGACAAAAAAGAACCTTATCACCCTGATCCTACCTGTTTTGACATATATCTGGAACCTGATTAAAAACCAAATCCACATATGAAACTGACCAATATTAAATATTTCAGTCAGAAGGATGCTCAATGGGCATCTTTAAAATTGGGAAACTCCACAGTTTCAACAATTGCGGGTTACGGATGCTTATTATGCGATATATCTTCGGTACTCACATATTATCAAAAAGACACCAACCCAGCCCGATTAAACGACGACCTAAAGAGAGTCAACGGCTTCACTAATGGGAGTTTTCTAGTTTATGGAGCAGTAACTGATCTTTATCCAGATATTACAGTTGATTGGGACAATTTTATTGATTGTTCGACAATCCCCGCCCCACTTGATAAGATAGACGCTATCTTGCAGAGCAAGAGACCAGTCATCGTCAAAGTTGACTTTAATCCCTCTACAAGTGAAATCAATGAACACTGGGTCACGATTATCGGGAAGACTGAAGATGGTTCGTATATCATTATGGACCCGATTGACGGGTCTGAACAATTCTTTCAAAGTCGATATGGCGATCCTGCGAGGTACATTTTTAAAATTGTTGTTTACAACGGAACTCCGAAGCAAGACACAACCGATGCGGACAAATTACTTGCTTGCGAAACAAAGGTTAGTTCTCTCAATGAAACAGTGGCAAAACTCTCACTCGAAAACAATACGCTCCGTACAGATTTGGCATCGGAAGAAAGAGATAATCAAGACCTCCAGACGCAAATCAGTAAACTTAGAGAAGATAAAGCAGCGATTGAGTGGGACAAACAACAACTCCAAATTAAAGCCTCAAAATTAGAAAGTGATATAGGTGATCGGGATAAGACCATCACAGGCCTTAAAGAGGACGTGGTGCGTCTACAGGCCATGTCTAGCGAAGACTTAACAACTCGTGAACTATGGGGGTTGTTATTTAAAAGGATATTGGGGGTGAAGAAAGAATGATAGAAAAACTTGGAGGAAGAAAATTCATAATTGCGATTTTAGCGGTTGTGCTGGCATTTGTTCTGGTAATCGTAAAAGTAGTCTCGTCTGACCAATTTGTTGATTTTGTAAAATGGATCATAGGACTATTTATCGCAGGTAATGCAGTCGTAAACACAGCAGGAATAATAATGGGAGAATGAAATGTGGAAAATCATCGGAATAGCTGCTCTAATTTCGAGTATTGTCACCATATTCTTTTTCGTCCACGAAATTTGTCATCACGGTCAATTAACCGGAAAGGAGGATGAGGATTAGTGTATATCTCCTTTAGTTTTAAAGCCCAGTGGCTTCTATATGTATTCATAATTATAGGTATTGGTATTTTTCTCCTCATAAGAAAGAATGTCAGATAAACTGGAAAAGCACCTCTTTTTAGCAGACTTCCATATCCCCGACCAAAACAAAAAGATCGTTGAGCTGATATATAAACTAATTAAAGATTGTCAGGCGGATGCAGTCTACTTAATGGGAGATGTTTTAAATCTCACCCATGCCTCAAAATACTTACCCATTGGAGAATCTCCCTCAACAGGCGAGGAAATTGTCGAAGCCAGAATAATTATCAATCGGATATCCAGAACAGCACAGGATTCAAACCCGAATGTGAAGATTTACTGGCTGGAAGGAAACCACAGCGAGAGGTTAACAAAGTATATCTATCGGAACGCCCCCGCACTAACCGATGTAACAGATGAATACGGCGACCTCATCTTAACCATTCCACATATTTTTAAACTCAAAGAACACGGGATTACCTGGGTACCTCAGAAGCACACATTGAGGTTAGGAGATTGCGTCATTGAACACGGAGATATTGTCAGGTGCAAGGCAGGTTACTCAGCTCAGGCGATGATCGACAAACGGGGGAAATCGACCATCATGGGACACACACACCGAAACGCATTGGTCGTAAGAAATCAGGACGGGGTGATTAAGTTCGGCTGGGAGTTAGGATGCCTGTGTAATCTTCAACCCGATCCCGCTTATGTTAAAAGCCCCGATTGGGTGAACTCGATAGGATTGGGGATGTATGACAGAAAGGAACGGGTGATGTACCCGTTCCCAATAATGGTTCTCAAAAATAAATTTCTCTTCCCGAAGGATTTTAAACTTTACTCGACCTAGTATATTGACTTCCGAAAGACAATCGGGCCAACTCCTGAAATCCAATCCGCCGTGATATAGATGTATTTTGCCTTTAAAGGAATTTTTCCAGAGAAAACCATGGGGATATATGATCTCCAATATCCCCAAGACTGGGTGTAATCCAGGGTAATACCGATTGGCTCATTGCAGAAACCATCTCCGTCATTTCCTATTGCAATTATTCTGTATTCATTTCCCAAGTCATCTTTGGCATGAAAGTCACCAGAGTTAAATCTGACCATAAACTGTTCTTGCACCGTGTTTTCGATCACAAACCTAACGCCAAATTGACCATCAGAATGACCGCAGGTACTACCCCCTAAGAGAAAATCAGGGGTGAGACTTATATAAATTCCATTGGCAAGGATTGCAGAATCACCTTGTTCATAATAAGGTTTGGGGGTTGGAGATGGAAGTGCAATGGGGATAGTAGTAGGTATGATCGGAGGCGAATTTGTGGGTAATTGCGTTTTTGTTGGAAAGACTATCGTGTTTTCAAGTGTTGGACTTAAGGTGGGAGGTATTTCTGAAATAGTGTTATCGGTGGCTGTTTGAATTGGTAAATTTGGCTTATTTCCACCAGTCTGATTAAGTGTACGAATAATTCCTAAAAGAATGAAAACTGCGCAAATGGAAATAATCAAAAATCCAGCCAATACAGATATGATGACAGTTGTACGGTTTACTCTTGGCGGTGGGGGATGAAAATCGATTCTAGCTTCTTCAGTAGAAGAGGTTGTATTTTGCTGTTGAGGGGGAACTTGAGATTGAGAAGATTCTTCACCGACTTTTAAAAATAACTCTCGATATGCGTCTGCATACTCTCTGACTATATACTCTCTTTTTTCCTTTTCACCCTCTGGGACTCTTAATTTTTCAAAGATGGAGGTCAAATTGGTGCGGATACCACCCTCTCCCCTATATAAATCCTTTGAAATGTCTCTGACTTTGATCTTTGGGTCTCTGAATATAAAGTGCAAGACCTCTGTTTCGCTTTCATTTAGGCTCTTTAACCTCTGAATTTGCTCGTCTGACACTTAATACCTCCTGAACCAATTTAAGAGATTGTATTCAGATACTGATTTCGGTAATTATAAGGGCGGAGGTGCAATATGACCAAACAAGTTCTGGAAATGGATTTTAAAATCAAAGAGCAATACGAGATGATCGGACAGGGGGAAATACCCACTTCCCCAGTCCAGGTAGGTGAGTGGTGGGTTGAACCTGCACACCTTTACAAAGGCAAAATCCCCCCTGCAATTCAACAAGAGTTGTTCAAATTTCTAACTCAAGGCGTAGGAGTACAGGGATTTTTAATCGCTGAAGATATGCGGGTGATCGAGGTCAAAAGGGAACTGGACCTCAAGAAAGCTGAAGCAAAGAAAAAAGCCCTTGAAACGACTGAAAAGGCTTTGTTTCTGCCGTTTATCGGGATAGGGTATGGACTGTTGTTTATATTCTCGGCTCTTTGCACATACGATCCAATGCTCATTGCTGTTTTAGACGATAGGAGGTGGATATGTTTAGGAACATGGGACGAATAATCATTCGTGTTTTGTCTTGGCTCGCCCGTATGATGTTCAGACTGGCCACGATCTGCATCACAAGTATTTGGGTAGGCGTACCAACTTCGGTTCACCGAATTGCAGACTCATGGATCACCGAGGCAACAGCTGCTGGGATTCCTCTCGGATATCATCCCACAGTCCGTGTATGTGCCATTGTGGTGGCCTACATCTGCTTGTTGCTTGGGTGGTTAGTCCTGGCTAGTTTTACCGTTTTTATCCTGAGAATTTTATTCTAAGTCGAAATTTGAAATACTTAAAATGTTTTGCTAATGTGAGTGCAAGGACTGACTTTTAACTACGTTCAAAATAGGTAAAAATGACCAATCATACTATCACTCAAAAACACATAGCAGAAGCAGCTCAACTTTTTCACTGGGCCACCCAGGATCATTTCAATCTTTGGTTCACTGGTGAAACCAAACATCACCGCAAGACACAAGACGCACTTAGAAAAATGGTGGCCAATGGAGAAATAGTTTGCACAACTTTTGAGAAGAGAAAAGTGTATGCAGCCAAGCGAAGAGTCAGAAATCCTAACCATATTTTGAAGGTCTATCACGGGTTAGGTTGCACAGAAGGTTTGGTTAGATTTTGGTGGTCCAGAATGGACTCAGAGATCATACAGGAAAGGTTTTTTTACGGATGCGGTTGTATCCCTGAATGGGGGTTGAGATTCCCCAATGGGAAAATGCTCCTTTACGAGTTCTCCACCGAAAACGACTTCCACTTCTCCAACAAAATCAAAAGCAAACTCAACGCTTACCGGAAATACCTGGAACAAATAAACCAAAAATTTAAATCAGACTCGTTGATACTTTTCGTACTTGATGTGCCAAGAGAAAAGGTAAAGGAGGTAATTCAAAAAGAAGACACTAGTGGACTCCCAGTCTTTTTTGTTGACTACGAAACTTTCAAAAAAATTCCAATCACAAAACAGTTATCAACCCCAATTTACTTTTGGGGGGAGGACGGGAAAGAATACCCGCTGAGTAAAGATGATAGACCTTAAACTCATCAATAAAATTTTATTTGGGTATAAACCCTTAACTCCTTCATTGGCTCTCGGTTCAGCAGATGACCTATTTGACCAGGGACTAACCATGGGAACCCTTTTTATTGGAAGACAGGGAACGGGAAAAACTACCAGTCTAGCTAGACATTTGGTGGAGTATTTCAAGAAGTATCCTGATCGGGCAATTTTCGTACTTGACTGGTCGGGATCTATCTCAGATACGATTTTAAATTTGATCCTTCAGGAAGAACGGGGAGTCAGAGATCAACTTCTAAAAAGGGTTGTCTACGATGAACTTGGAAATCCAGATTGGGTGATCCCAATGCCTGAGTTCTCTTCTTTGTATGGTTTGAGTTACGACAAACAGGTACAGAGGGTTGTCGAAAACCTTGAAAAACTTTCTCCCTATCTTATCCAGAACGCTCCTATTTTAGGAGGGGTTGTGATATCAGAAATCGCCCCTCATTTCTTTAGACTCCTGACAGCCATTACCAATGATGCAGTAGATGCATCTGAGACCTGGCAAATAACCGAGACAAAAAGGTTGATGCTTGACCGGACACTTTTAAAATCTGCACTTAGCAGATACGGCGACAGAGTGCCAGAAACTAAGTCGTTTCTTTTAAATGAATTTTTGAATCAAGATACCAAATCCAGCGAAAGGGAACTAAGGACTTATTCCCTAAGAGGGATTTTAAATATGTTGGATTCACGAGAGATCAAGGCCAGACTGGGTTACTACCGCCCAGGGTGGACTGCCAAGGAAGCCATAACAAACGGCAAGATGGTATTGGTGGACGGAGCCAGACTCATCAACCAAACACACGTTCAACATTATCTATTTACCCAGGTGTATTCGCTCATTATGGCGGAGATCAAGAAAAGAAGGCCGGCTGATCCAAACGACAAACCAGTCTCTATCGTGCTTGATGAGGTTTACTCACTTCTTGCTATTCCAGGTATGGCACCCGAACTATCGCAACTCTCCCCTCAATATAGAAGTAGAAAAATGCAACTCTATGTGGTACTTCAGGAACTGGCACAGATGAGCAAAGAGTTAAGACCCCATATCTGGAGTCTTGGAAATGTAGTCTCGTTTGCAATATCAAATTTTGATGAAGCCTATGAAATTGCTCAACAGCTTTTCCGATACGAACCCTCAATTCAAAAACTTCCTCCTATAGATAATAAACATCAACCCATATTAGAAAATGACCGAGGTCAATATCTGGAGATTGCCAACTGGATTCAACGGCTCCCCCATAGAGCGTGCATCATGCGTAGATTCACCAGCGAAAAACAAGCCGAAAAGGTTGTACGACACATCCCTCAAACCAAAACAAATGCCGTAGTCAACATTACTAATGCTGATCTTTTGAACCAAGTAAAAGCAGAGTTGATGCAGATTCGAGGGGTAAGAGTTCGAGACGCACTAGAGATTATTAATTTAAGAAGTTTACAGGCACCAGCCCCTGCAAGTCCGCCTGTAATTTGAACTTTACAAACTGAATACCCTTAATTAGCCGAAACAGGCGAAAGCTTGTTAAAGCAGGCCAAAGGCTTAGAAAGGGGGTGATGCAAATGTCCGATAGGCAAAAGTTCCAGAAGGTGGCTAACGTTCTTGAGAGTTTCAGGAAAGGAGCAGTGAAGGTGATCTTTCCGGTTCCTGAACAACCTCAAGAGATCAAGCTACACTGGTGCGAACAGTGCAAAAAGTACCACAGGGTACCATAACACTTAAAAAGCCCACGGACGAGCTAGCTTCCTTTCTAGCCTTGGCCGTGGATAAAAACAAATGACAGAACACGAAAAAAGACCAGTCATATCAATGTTACCGCCAAAATGGTGTAAGCCCTTGTGTGAAAACGCCATGACTTTTAAATGTGTTAAAGACTGTGCAATTTATAGAGACTGTTCAAACGTTAAGTTTAGGGATGATATAAAACTGGAGGATTTACCTGACCATCCTCTCGACATACCCTTGAGCAAAGATGAATACTATGCCTTGTTTGTACTTTACGTTTGTTTGATGCAAGAGAAAATAAAAAATGGTTGAAAAAGAGATACAAATTCCTTCACCCTGGTGCGGTCATATCTGTAAAAATGCACTTAAAGATGTGTGCATGGAGGATTGTGCCGTAAAGCGGGATTGCCATTGGTTTGAACTAAAACCTGATGTAACTGTTGAAGTGATGGCCGACTATCCGATCAAAGATATTAAGGACATGACAAAAGAAGAAAAATTTGTCTCAGTCGCCGTTTATGTAGCAAAGATAACCGAAACTCTCAAAGGAGGCGGAAATGGAAACGATCCTAACTATCCCTGAAGTTGCCGAATATCTAAAAATGAGTAAGGCTAAAGTTTATATCATGGTACAAAAAAACGAGATACCGCATTTAAAACTTGGAAGAAATGTGAGGATCAAGGAGAGTGAGCTTTTAAAATGGTTAGATCAACAGAAAGAGTATCCGGAAAATACGACTTTACTCTTTCAATCCAAAGGTTCCACTGAGAAAGAACGGTAATTACAATTGCTAATCGATTTTCATTTATTGAAGAAGGATTGTTGTAATACTTTGTGGCTTGACGGCGGATATATAAAAGTAAAAATTCTTGGGGCGACAATCCTTTATGTTTTATTGGGTTATGGAACCCAGTAATACTTGAAATTATATTAATCATGTATATCCCTACCACCAGAGAGAGTGAAGATGAGCACGTTCCCCCCATCCCCCCATTGGGTTTTAGTAAACGATTGCTTCAGCCGAAAATTGTTTCATTTCGGGGGCAACTACCTGCTATCGTTTGAAGGTAATGTCGCCTTTCAAACATCCCCACCCCGTCGGTCGTTTCAGATGTTTGCAGAGAGTACCTATTTTACGTCCCGTACTCTACTTATGTTCCCCAGGACAGTAATTGGCAAAAGTGAAGAAACTAGCAAAACTTGCGTGTGAGTGCTAAAATGGAGATACTTATTGAACATAAGCTAGGATAAATCCCGAAAGACCAAAAGTCAAGTAGGGATTTTCCTTTTATAAATTGAAACCATTTCGGTCTAAATCAAGTGCTGACCCAGATTGGTGGAAGTTCAAGTGTGACTCTTGTATTGCAACGGGTTTAAAAAGACAGATTGAAGAAATTAAGAACCGACCCTTTGGGGTCGCTCCGTAGGAGCGTACAGGGGGGTATTTATCCTGGTTTTCATTTATATTCCGGATTTAGTTCGATTATCTGGCTTGCATAACATTTGGCAATTCTCGGAAACGGTTTTTCCACCTTCGTACCAAGGAGTTATATGATCCGCTTCCATTTCTTCTATTTCAAAGCGTTTTTTACAAAACGGACAGATACCGTTTTGCCGTTCATACGCTTCACGCTTCATTTTTTCGGTAAACGCTCGGATACTTAAGTATTTTTCCTGTCTGGTTAAAACATAGGGATAAATACCGGACTTTTTGGTAACATCTTCATCCTGCATCAAATCCTTGATTTCAACTTCTAATTTGTTGGCATTTAGTTTCTCGTCTTTGAATTTATTATAAAGTTCTCCCCACGGCACACTATTCATTTCCCGGCGATAGTTCGTGAAAATTTGCCGTACCCAGGCGATTACTTTTTGGAAATAGTTCCACAATTCGTCAGCGTTTGGGTCATGTTGGTGTTTAGCCATATAATCATCAATTTTGCCCTCGTTAATCCACGAAAGTGTGGTCTCTAAATATTCCTGCCGGATTGGCGAACCGCTAACCAATTGACCGCCGTCGTTTGCCATTAGATATGCCGCACAATGTGTTTTGCTGAACTTTAGTTTAGCGTCACTCAACCATGGCCCAGTAAAAACTGCATTGAGTATTTCTTGATCGGTCAATTTTTCGCCGGCAATATTAATGATTCTAAACCAGTTCAACCGCTCTACGTCTGTTCCCTCACAGAAATAAATCATCAGTTCATAATCCAAAATAAGATTTTGTTCCTCATCGAGTAGATTATGAAACATAGCCGTCCTGCCATTAAAATTAATTGAAAAGTCTCCGCTTACAAATTGTCCGATACTGATAGTCCGCTGCTGGCCATCAAGCACTTCGTAACCGCCATCCTCTCTGATCATCCAATACATCACGTTCAGCGGGAAGTTGTTCTTGATTGTTTCTATTACGGCGTTGCGTTGCTTTTCATTGTAAACAAACTCACGTTGATATTTCGGCCGAATATCAAGTTTGCCACTGTAAGCCACTACACCTTCTTCGGCGTTATCCTTATAACCGGCAATTACTTTACGAATTGGGATTCTGTGTAGATCGATTTTCATATTATTTAATTACTTTCTTTTTTATGATAACTCGTGCATAAGGAACCTTAACAATGCCATCCGTAATTAAATATAAATCACCATTTACAGCACCTCTTTTTTGAACTTCTTTTCTATATTTCTTATGTTCTTCAGAATATGGTTTGACCCCAATTTCTAACCCCGAATTAGATATACCTAGACCAATAATCTCGAATTGTTCTGGGTTATATTTATCGAGAAACGTAATTGGCACGCCGATCATTCCATCGTAGTTATTAGGGATATCAGTATATTTATTTACATTAATTGCGTCTAAATTGTAGTACTTTGGATATTCTTTTGATGTATATTTTTTATATAGAGTTATGTTTTGACTGTGTTTTTCAACTTCTAGGTTTGTAAACCAACAAGAAGTTGAGACCCGTACAATTTTCTTTCCTTTATCATCAATATGATGAAAATGTTCCCAATCATCTGGAACAATAAAAAACATCCCGACGTTAAAATTTGTATAGCCTGTACGAAGTTTGTCTTCTTTTATTAGTTTAAATATTTCCTTATAGGTTAAAGAATTGGTGTTGCCGATGATCAAAAATTTTTTGTCATATTTTACTAACTGTGCAACGTATTCACGAAATGCAGAAAATGGTGGATTGGTTACTACGATATCCGCTTCTAAAAGAAGCTTGACACATTCCTGACTGCGAAAATCACCATCACTGATCATTTGGGTCATAAACTCGGATGGGTCGGGCAAACGATTACCATTTTTATCACCGTTGTATTCTAATTTGTATGGAGGTTCGTGGGTAAATAAATTCGCTTCTTTGTAATGTGTGGCTATCAATTTTTTAATGCCCAGATGTTCAAAATTCATGCTGAAATATTTCACAAAATTGCTTTCTTTTGGATCGTCACAATTACACAGAATCACTTTTCCTCGAAATTGGTTTTTGTAATGCTTTAGCTCAGTCTCGATGTCTGCGAGCTGAGTATAAAATTCATCTTCCTTGGCATGACTGGCTTTGTGTAAGTTTGTATTTGAAAACAGGTTCAATTGCCACTCCTGATTATTAGACCTTAAAATCTATTATATTCAGGAATGGGAATCACGCCAGGATTTTTACATCAGAGATCTGTTCTAACCTTGCACCTTATTAATCCCTATGGGTGTACTCAGGGTGTATAAAAAGGCACTTAAAACACTAAACCCCCACATTTACAGTCATGTGAGGGTTAGTACCACCATATATGGTGTTTTTAGGTCGGGGCGAGAGGATTTGAACCTCCGACCTCTTGCACCCCATTCAAAAGTTAGAGCGTTAACTCTCTTAATTGTCTCTTTTATGCCCATTTAATCGGTTATTTGGTCAATTAACCCTAATAAATCCATTGTTTTCATTGGCTAAGGTGTCCTGTAGGTGTACCAAAAAGCTTATTGATCTTCTTGGCCGCTTCAACTTGAGAACCTTCCAGTAAGTGCGCATAGACATTTAGTGTGAATCTGGCATCGGCATGACCGAGTATTGCTTGCACATCTTTGACGGGTACATTTTGCGATAAAGCATAAGAGGTAAAAAAGTGTCTCAGAGAATGAATTGTTGTATTTGGTGGTAGGCCGGCAATTCCTGCCATCTTTTTGAAATGCCGTAAGATGTTACGGGGAGAGTAAGGCGTGCCTTTCGAGGTGCAAAAGACATATTCCGATTCCACAGTTTGTTTGAGTTTGTGGTCTATGAGAACGCTTTTTGTAAATTCAGGTAAGGCCACAATTCGCCTACTGGAAGCGGTCTTTGTTTCTCCCCACACGGTTTTACCTTTAATGCTTGTAATTATGCCTTTGACGGAGATAATGCCCTCAACTAAATCGACATTTTCCCACTTTAAACCCAAGGCTTCTCCTCGCCTAAGACCTGTAGAAAGAAAGACAACATATAAGGGATAAAGCGGATCTTCTTTTATAACGCCTAGAAAGTTCCCGATCTGCTGTTGAGTCAAGGGTTCTATTGGCTTTTTTTCTACCTTTGGACAGGAGACTACTTCCGCTATGTTTTGTCCCACCAGGTTCCATTTTTTAGCCTGGTCAAGAAGTTGCCTCATTATGGTGTGGATATATTTGACTGTACGTCTTGAATATCCCTCTTCGCTTTTTTTACCCAGGAGATTTTGTAAATGGGACGGGGTAAGTTTGACTAGTCTAATCGAACCTAAGTAAGGTTTGATGTGCTTTTTAATTATGAACTCTTCGGTGTCAAAGGTGGATTCCCTGACCTGGTATTTAACGACCTCTGTCATCCATCTATCCAGAAACTCCCCAACTGTTACCTGGTTGTTGGAAACCAAAACTCCATTCTTATAAGCAGTGCGTTGAGAAAGTACCCAGTCCTTTGCTTCTCCCTGGGTTTTATAGTATTTAGTACGTTTTTTGCCATCGGGTAAGGTAATCTGTCCTACCCAGAGTTTTTTATCTTCCCTAAAAAAGATCGTTCCTTCGCCGGCTGTTCTTCGTCTCATTCTCCATACCTCTTGCATTGAAGCTACACTTATTGTACTTGATTTTTGTCCAACCGCCTGTTAATATACGGTTGTATGGATTATTCAAAGATAGCCAGAGAACTTGGTAAACAAGGAGGTAAAAAGACACTTCAAAAGTACGGTAAGGATCACTTTATAAGGATCAGTCAGTTAGGGGCCGAGGCTAGACGCAAGAAATTGATCCAGAAAGATCTAGTTGACAGTCATTCAACCGCTTGATAAGCTGTGTCTATGAAACAAAAATCACTTGAGGATTTTACAAAAGAGTTTGAACAAGCCGTCAAAGACTTCAAAATAGCCCAAGAAAAAATTGATATTGAAAAGTTATATGAAGTAGTACCGGATGTAAACGGCACTTATTACAACTAAGAAGTATGCTAACTGTACAACCTAACGATGATGATTTTGGATATATAGATCAAGTAGTTAGTGAGGGGGTGAGTAATTTGGAACGAGAAAATCAGATCAATCAAAATATGGAAATCGCAGAAAAGGACAAAAAAGAATTTATAGGCTCAGTTCATCTTGACGCTTACTACAAGGGATTTCATTTGAAGATGGTCGAAGGTGATCCCAGCGAGTACGACAGAAACAATCAACTTATTGTGAACGCCAAGAAAAGGATTGAAACCATGATTAGCCAAGGCTTCCAACCCTCATGGAACATTGATACCAACATAGCAGTCAAGAACATGACCGAAAACAAACCAGAGCAGATAGCACCAGTTTGCGGAATCCATGGCACACCTATGAACTGGAAAGAGGGAGTTAGCCAAAAGACCGGAAAACCTTACGCTTTTTGGACTTGCCCAACAAAGAACGCAGACAATTCGTTTTGTTCGTATAAACCACCAAAAACTTAAATTTTGCGAGAAGTTGATCGGTAACGACAGCGGTCAACTTCACGAAGAATTTAAATAAAATGTATATAAAAGATTTAGCAGACAAATTTAGCGGGGTAAGTACCGAGAACTGTGAAACCTGTGGAAGGATACTGACTAACGCAGCTTTAAAATTTAGTACAAGAGTTTATGGGCGCAAACTTTGCAAGACTTGTCAAAGTCTAGTGAAGTACGAGAAACACAGTATAAAAACTTAACAAGTAGATAGTTGATCCTTAGACTGGGGAGCGATGCTGGAGAGACGACCTGCCTAGCATGGAGCCTCAATGGAAACCAAGCCAGTCTACGGATGAACTATGACAAGTCCATATATAGAAATTGATTTTAATAAACCGCTCTTTGGGTATGAGGGAGGGTATTTTATTTATTTACGGGACAAATATCTGAAGCAAGCCAAAGGGACAGGAAAGCCCATGAGGATAAATACCCCTCAAGGAATAGCTATCTACACCTATGAGGAATGGTTGAAGGGGGCTAAGAGAATGGAACAAGTCTATAAATTTAAAGACCGCCCTATGAAACTAATTGGCAACTACATCGAAATCGGTCATGGACAACCGAACATGGAAGAATACGAAGACAGCAGACTGAAAATGAAAAAGTTATGGAAGAACATAGAAGCAAAATTAAAAAACAATTAGAGGATTTGCGAGCTGAATATAGGAAAACTCTTGATCCGATAAAGAGAAAAATAATCACGGCAAGGGGGAAAGCTCTAAAGTACGCTCTAGAAAAGAAAACAAAAGACATAGTAGAACAGGCACAAGAACTATTTAAACAATGAAAAGATTCATATTTTATATAAAGGATATTTTAAACGGCAGAAGAAGAGCACCGGAACTAAGGAGGGATTTTATTGAAGATTACTTTAATAGATTAGGTGTTGATCTTCCCCCACTTAGGAATAACTATTTTAAAGTTTTACATAAGAGACTAGAAACATTACCTTAATGACAAAATACGAATACCAATATAAGCGAAGAAACGATCTGGGAATTGTCTTGATGATCTTTCTTCTTACATTAGTGGCAGTTGGAAGCGGAAGAAAAAATGACAGGTTAGAGGTAAAGGCTATCACCGAGAATCCTCCGGTACAGATCGTCGAGAGGGTAGTTTACGAAGTCCCAAAGACATTTGAAGAATATGTGGCCTTCAAGTTTGGAGAATCCGCCGATGAGGCATTTTTGCTTTTAAAAGGGAATGGTGCAGGAAGCTGTGCGGAAAATAGAAACCTTGATCCAAACCAGGACAACGACAATCGCACTTGGGGAGGCGTGGGGGTGGACAGGGGTTATTGGCAAATAAACAGTCATTTTCACCCATCAGTTACAGAGGTTTGTGCGAGGGACGTTCAATGTTCAACTGACTACGCATATAAATTATTTGTAAATTCTGGCTACAAGTTCACACCTTGGACTTGTGGCAAAGTGTATGGAATCTAAATATGTGTAAAGCATTTTCAATTTTAATCACCAAATCTAAAAAAGTATACTGGAAAGTCGGAGTAGATTCACACGATGAACTCCAGACCTTGTATGTCAAAAAAGATAAAGAATTAAAAGACGATGTACTACCTCCCAAAAACACATTTGCTAGGATTGAAATCACTCCTAAAGATGGTAACTATCTTAATCTAAAGCAGAAATGGGTGTACGGAATAGATGAACAAGTTATCCCTGAGTGGTTAAATAAAAGTTATGAGAAACCTTGTTATGAAGCGTGTAAAGAGTGGCAGAAATTAGTTTATTCAAGAATCAACTTAAAAGAAGCACTTAAACCCATTCATCCTTTTAAGATTAAACCTCCGAAAATAAGTACAAGACACCTTAAACTCTTGGCGAAGTGGGCCTCGGTTTGGGCCTCGGTTGGGGACTCGGTTTGGGCCTCGGTTTGGGCCTCGGTTGGGGCCTACAACGGTTCGCTGTATAAGGGAATCAAGAAATGGGAGTATTGTAGTAAGTTAAAGGAAAAAGGTTATCCATTTAAGTCCGCAGTTAAATTATGGAAGATGGGACTTGTACCCGCTTTTGACGGAACTAATTGGTTTTTACTTGGAGGCAGGAAAGCAAAAATTCTCTGGAAGGGTACTAGAAAAGAATTGAGGAAGTACAACATCTAATATATGCGGGAACGGGGGGAATACATAGCTTGCGACAAACCGGATCATTTACAAAGAAGCATAGCCAATCAGCCAAATCATTTAAAAAGCAGAAGAGTGAAAGAATTACTAAGAATTGACAGATCAGATGATGAAAATCTATATCAACCAAGATTGCATAGCCGAAGAGTCAGAGAGATACACGAGGTCAGTCAAAGATTAGAAATACCAATGACTGTGATTTTAGATCAAGCAGTAGAGATTTATTTAGAAAATGAAAGAACAATTAATAACAACATTTGATCCTCAGCCGGCAGTTAGAAAAGGGGCTGAGACAGCAATAGGATGGGAGTTTAAAGACGAAGCCAAGTATTTATATAACAAAGCAATATCAATACGGGAACGTCTGATTGATCCTATTGCCAGGATAGACCGCAATCAGATGCCTGAACCTATTATCTCCTTTGATAATCTAAGAAATCAAAATACACTCGCTCAATATCTACTGGTCAGAAATCCTCAAGGCCTGCAATACGAAATCACTTTAAATGAAGAACACTACATTGCCGGTAAAAGGAGAGACGGAAATGAAGGCAAAGTCTGGAGGTTTGGAGAGTGGGCTTTACTTGAGACCCTTACCCATGAGTTAATCCACGAGTGGCAACAAACAGTAGGAAAAGACCCCGTAAAGCTAGGCAGGGTATATCACAATAAGGAATTTGTTGATAAGTGTGAATCAATCGGACTCCATCCAAAACTAGGGGTGGGATACCATACTATGATTGCGGATGGAGCCTTTGCAACTTACATGAAAGAGTTGGAGATTGCTCCTCCTACAGACGAACTTATATATTCACCAAAAACTGACTGGTACAAAGTCTTGATCTGGCCTGAAAAACCCAAAGGACAATCAACTCTTCATAAGTGGGAATGTCCCGAATGTGGTTTAAAAGCAAGAATTGGGGTTAAAGGAAATCCTGAGTTTTATCACAAGCACGGAGGATTCTATATTATGTTTATTAGAGGGGATATTTACAAAGCACCAAAATGACTAGAAAACCGAGTAGAAAGACATTAGTTAGAAAATTAGACGCAATAGTCAAACAGATAGTTATCGATAGAGATGTAACCTGTGTTTGTTGCGGTACATCACGAAATCTTACACCAGGACATCTTTTTAGCAGAGTAGCTTATTCGACACGCTGGGATTTGAATAATGTTTTTTGTCAATGTCTGTCCTGTAATTTCAGGCACGAAAGCGATCCTTATCCACTATTGAAATATGCAAAAATGATTCTGGGTGAGGATGGAGTAGAAGAACTGCATTACAAGTACGTTCACCCCAAGAAGTTTAAAGATTCTGAGTTACAAGAGCTACTTGATAAGCTAACCGATGATTTTAGTAAACATGATTTAGACGTTTCAAACGAAAACGCTTGATTGGTTTTGTATAATCTGTTTAGGAATAATAATTTTTAGTCTGGGAGTAGTAGTGGGCGTAATGATATGACAAATAAAAAGATAAAAGAGGATTTATATGACGCAGGGTGGTTAATTATGCAAATGTATAAAGAATTACAGAAATGGCTAAAAGATAAAAAGTAAATGAATATAAGCGAAAAAGAATTTGGTGATATGCAAGACCTTTGCCTGAAGATTGGTTTTAAGCGTGGTTATGCCAAAGGATATAGAGCTGGAAGAAAATGTCTTAGAAATATGGCATTTAATTGTGGATATGACGAGGGATATATTCGGGGAATAGAGTTTGAAAGTACGAGGCAAACAGAATTAAAGAAATATATATGAACAAATTAATCAGTGAAACTCAACCAAGGTCCTATGATGGCAGTCCGTCTATATCACCAACGATGCCTAAACACACATCTTTATCAGGAGGGGGAATAAATAAGATAGCAGGACCATGGCCGACAAAAGCAGTCGGGGTGTTGTTAACGTCAAATGACACTCAAAGCACGCACAACCAAGTTGTACTGGACAAAAGAGAATACTTTAAGTTTAAGAAAATGTCTGAAGTATATGGTGGAATGTCAGCTTATATGAGATTTTTGATTAGAAAAGAATTACTAAAATGAAATCAGGAGGGAAGAAGATAAGAATAGACGTATATCTTGACACTCATCATCCTTGTAAGAGATGTAAAGGGTTTGTACCAGACGGAGCCATTATTTGTATTCATTGTGAAGAACATGACCCATAACAAGAGAGAAAAAATTGAATCATTAGAAAAGGAGAGATAAAGAATGAAAAATAAAGTTATATGACAACAAGAATAGATGGAATAAGAAATAGGAAACCATGTTTACAGTGTGGAAAGAGTATCTCTCTTTTAATCAGGAGTGGTGGTTTTTGTTCTGAGAAATGTAGAAGAATATACAAAGCTGAATACAAAAGAATGTATCGCCAAAAAACAGGAAAATGAAAGACAGAGAACCTTGTGTACACTGGGAAGAGATCAAGATGAAAGTTAGTGATGAAAGACTCGTGATGTCAAATGAATGTCCAATAGGATCATTCTGTCATGGTGTATGTTTACTTAAACATGAAGAGAAAGGACCTGTTGATCCAGTTAATATGACAGATATAACTGACAGAAATCAACCTATTCGCCATTGATTTTTAATGAGTGAGTGATATTATAGGCAATATGTTTACTTTGCACAAAGATCGAAATCTTTTGAAGGTGAGAGCGTACTATGGAAAGAATACGAAGTTACACGACAATGACAATGGAGAGGGAGATGGCCGAAAGCTGTTTAGGATGTAAGTTAATCAGGAAAGAAGACAAACCGAAGCCAGAACCCAAACCAGAACCAGAGCCGAAAGACAAGTTGCCTGACATAAGGTTTTACTAATGAGAATCGAATGTTACTCGATGCCCAATATCAGTAAAGAGGATATAGAGTTCGGCAAGAAATTTGAAAAAGAGTCCAAGGAGAGATTGCAACAAGAACTTTCTTGGGTAAAAGATGTTGTGGAGATTTACAACAAGAAGACAGGAGAACAAAAGTAATCGTCAATTTGACGAAACCCTAAATGATTACCGCATATTATCCGCAAACAGACTCCTCTACTCTACTCTGTTTCAGGTGTCCTCTCTTAGCCTCAAAATTTGCAGTAGGGGATAGGGAAGTGTTAATATCCAGCCATGGGGAATAAAGTCAAACCTACTAAACTCCAGAAGGCAACGCTTGAAATCATCAAAGAAAACCCAGATATTCCCCTCGGAAAGGCAATGATTACCGCAGGATATGCGGAAAATACCAGTAGGAGTCCAAATCAAAAGTTGGTGGAAAGTAAGGGCATGGCCGTTGCAATTGAAGAATGGCGGGAGAAGTTGAGAGGTAGAGGATTAGGTGAGGGAAAATTACTGGATAAATATGAACAGTGGCTAGATGCTAAGAAGTCGGTAAGTGCTATTAAAACTAGTAGAGATGCTACCGCAGACTCAACCGATTTTATTGAAGTAGATGACTACCCGACTCAATTAAAAGCCGGTGAATGGATCAGGGAAGAATTGGGGGTTAAGCCCAAAGATGTAAACATAAGTTTTAATTTCAACCAGATTGCTAACAAGCAGAGGGACGAATATAAGATTTAGGAGGTGAATTATATGGTGATATTAAAAAGAAGAAACATACCTGTTATAGATATTATTTGGGGTTTTATGCCGGCCACTGTTTTTTGTCTGAGACATTTTAAGTTTTGGAGAGAGGGAGATGATTTTGAGGAATATGGAGGTAAGGCTTGCAAGAAATGTATAGTACAAAACGATGCACAATGAAGGTTACAAACGTTTCATAGAAGAAAACTTAGAGATCGTAAACAAAGGCTCCGAGATTGTTCCTTTCATCCTCAATTCAATCCAAACAAAATACTTAACAGTAGATTACACAGGGCGAGATGTTATTTTAAAAGCCCGTCAGCAGGGATTTTCAAGTCTGATCCTTGCTCTCTTCACAGCCGACTTCTTGCTCAAGGAGAATAGCAGATCAATCATTGTTGCGGATATTGCTGACAATGCTATCGAGTTACTGGATCGGGTCAAGTCATACATCAAGGCATATGAGTACATCAATAAGGTTCAAATTCCTTTACGTTATAACTCTAAGTATGAATTATTCAACGAAGCCACTAATTCACGCTACACCATAGGCACAGCCGACAATACCGAGTTTGGACGATCCAAAACCATCACCAACCTGCACTTATCAGAGTTCGCCTTTTATAAACACCCTGAGAAACTGTTTGCCGGCGCAATGCAAGCAGTAGTCCCCACAGGTAGAGTCATCATTGAATCAACAGCCAATGGATACAACTTCTTCAAAGGATTCTGGGACGAGTGTGTCCTGGGTAGACGACCTTTTAAAGCCAATTTCTACAGAGCTTCAGACTTCTATTCGCCTGAAATACTTACTCAAAAGAAAGCTGAACTGGGGAGATTCTTTGTCCAGGAGTACCCAAATACCGCCAATGAAGCCTTCATCAAAGCAACGGGATTAGTTTATACAGACTTTGATACCTCTATACACATCAAGGAACTGCCAGATTTTAAACCTGTCTATTACATCAGGGGATTAGATCGGGGTTTTAGAAATCCTACGGCAGCCTGTTGGATCGGTGTGGACAAGGACGATGTGTGGTATCAGATGAATGAACTCTATGAAGTTGAATTGACCAACCCACCCCTGGCTAAGAAGTTAAAAGAGATCAGAGGGGATATTGAACCTGAATACTCGACTATGGATTCGGCTCAGGCTTCAGACATTATGGATTTATCCTCTAATTTCTTGGAGGATTTCATTCCAGTTAAAAAGGAATCAGGGGATAACAAAATCAATTATGTGCGCTACAAGATCGAGAAGTTCGCAGACAGATTGAGGACTGGCAGATATTATGTCAATCCCAAATGCAAGCATACGATTGAAGAGTTCCTCAGTTACAGGTGGAAAGATAATTCAACTTTATCCAATAGCGACATCAACCATCCTGAAGAACCTGAAAAAGCCAACGATCACATGATGGACGCACTGGGGGATTTAAACGCCATGTATCTGCACGACTTTCATCCGATAGACAAGAAACCCTGGGAAGGCAAGTTACCAGGCACTTATATTCCGCCGGCACAAGAGGAGATCGATCAAGAAACGAGTTTCTTTGTAGACAGACCTGAAGAGAATGAATAAACTAACGACCTTTCCCTTGGGGAATTACGGTACAACCATTGGAATGTTACTGGATGAGATGCAAAGGGAATTGCCTATATCAGGTAAAAAAGCAATAAACATGATTTACATCAAGCATAAAGATCAAATATGGCAAATAAAATTGATATCGAAGAAATAAGTCCTGATCCCAAAACCAAGTTTGAAGAGGATCTCAAAGTCTATTTTCCTGATATTTACAAACTGAACAATATCGGAAAGTGGGATAAGTTCTTCTGGGATGTAATCAACTCCATGCTCAAGATGGTAGATGGAAATATGTCAGGGGAAATCATCATCCGCTATAACTCAGGAAGAATAGACGCATTATCCTTTAAACAGAATTTGCTTTATGGGAGAAGCAAAGACCCGAACCTGTCAGAGACAGAAAAGACATAGTTTTTGACAAGTGTGATAGGGAGTTATAAACTAAGTAAGTCTCGGTAGAACGTGACGACCTCGGAAGGGGTCGTTTTTTTTATGACATACGCAATTATCATCATCCTCTTAATTTTACAGGCAGTCCGTGAGTATTTTGTACAGAAAGAACGGGCTAACCTCCTTGACCGCATCATGACCCGTTCATACACCGAATTTAAAGACAATGAGAAACCTGAAGATAACCACTTAGATGTTGAAGATGACGGCACGCAGGATTTGGATAGTGCCAAAGACGAAATAGTATATGGCAAAGAAGAAGAGTGAAGATAAAGATTTAACGCTTTTAAAGGTAAAACTTGATCGGCAGTGGTCAACAGCCCAGAACAACCGCAAGGAGATGGACTGGCAGTGGTTTATGTACGATCTATGGGTAAACGGGGATCACTACGCCAAATGGGATAAGAATACCCAGCAGATCATCACAACGATCAGGGACAAGGGAAGAGTCAAGGTGGTCATCAACAAGATCTATTCAACGCTTAGGGCTGTAAGGAACTTCTCACTCAGAAATAGGCCCAAAGCTGAGGTTACGCCGGATAACTTGAGTCCTGAAAACATAGATGAGGCAAACCGACTTAATCAACTGCTCGATTTCCTGCATGACAAACTCTATCTCAGGAGAAAACTCAAGGGAACGTTATGGCACGCCCTTAAATACTCTGTGGGCTTCTGGCAGGTACTCTGGAATGATGAAGATGGGGATGGATTGGGAGAGGTAGCTGTAAACATGGTTGACCCCTACGATCTTTACTGGGACCCGATTGCGAGAGATCCAAACGAGGCAAGATACGCAGTCCTTGCCGTCAGACGTAATATAGAGGATTTAAAGAACGATCCCAAATACCAGATTGAGGATATCAAGGGTGATGAACTTCTAGCAGCCTCCTCAATGAAATCAAGGTTGCTTCAAGCAGAAAAAGGAATGGCTACCTTCGGAGAGAATAAATCCACCTCAACAGTCATTGTCAGAGAGCATTGGTACAAGGAGTTTACTGATGAAGAGGTTGATGACGGTCAGGGCAACAAGACCAAGATCAGGAAGCCCAAGATTATGATATGTGCTATTGCTGGGGACAAAATCATTAGGCCACCTGAAGATACGGGTCTAACAAAGATTCCTTTCTTCAGACTCCAATCAGATGTAGAACCTCTTAGCATGTACGGCACCGGCTGGGTGAAAAACCTAATCTCGCCTAATCGCTTACTTGATAGGCTGGAGAGCCAGGTGGCTGAATATAACGACATTATGAACAAGGGTAAATGGGTTGCGGATAAAGGATCAGGTGTCAGGGTCATCAACAATGAGAATGGACAGATCATTGAAAAGAAACGTGGGTATGAGGTATCCCAACAGCCCATCGCTCCCATGTCGGCCTCCATCTTCCAACAGATCGAGAATGTGAACCGATATCTTGAGGATTTGGGCGGAGCACATGACGCATCACTTGGAAGGATTCCACCTGGGGCAAAATCAGGTAATGCGCTTGAGGCTTTACAGGTTGGAGACTCCAATAACCTTTCCGAGATTGTAGAGAATGTTGAGGAGTTCTTAGAAGAAGTCTATGAGTATATTCTTTCAATCATTGCCGATAAGTACCAAGTCGCCAGACGGATTGTCCCTACAACAGCCGCTGGCGAGAAGGTATTTATGGATGTGGTTGGTGAGAACGCAAATAAAGATGTTGTTAGCAATAATGCGGTGGTAGTGCCAAAGAAAAACATTGTTGATGTAAAGATATCAAGTTGGCTGGCACAAACTCCAGAGGCAAGACGCAACGTACTAAAAGAACTCTATCAGCTCCAGGCCATTGACCAGGAGACTCTTCTTGAAGGATATGCGATAGGTCCAGTTGCCCAGATCATTGAAAAGACCAGAAAACAGAAGTTGATGGATGCAGCAACCAATATAGAAGTCGGTGCAACACAAGCACAAGCTACACAACAAGCTACAACTCCGCCGGCACCTCCCCAGGAAGGCAAGATGGAGGCTATAGCAGCCATCCGAACCATAGTGCAGGGCGGTAAGCCGATCATGCCTAAGAACCCAAGCGGTGAGTATGTGCAGTATATAGATATGTTCCTTTCCGCTCCTGAAGCCAAAACTTTACCCAAGCAGATTATGCAAGCTTTGATTGCTTTTAAAGACCAGATCACACAAATGGGTGGACAAATGCAGGCCCAACCGCAACCGCAAGCACCTGTCGTAAGTGGAATGTGAGTCTTAGTTAAGGGAGCTGAGTAGCGCAATATTCGGCTCTCGTAACTAGGATTTGCGCCGTCCTAGACCGATCTATGTTTTGTCGTTGGCATACAACGTTAAAAATGTAGAACTAGAAAGGAGGTGATTAATATGAAATCACAGGGCGAAGATGTAGATGAAGTAGCCCAAACCGCTACTTCTACAGAAGAAACTGATACTTCTGACGTCTCATCAAACGTAAAAGAAACGGCTCAAGGGTCTAAGGAGTCTGCAAGCGCAGGAGATACCGAAGATACCGAGAAAAGCGTTCCCTACTCTCGATTCAGAGAAGTGAACGAAAAAGCTAGTCGAGTCGAGGAGTTGGAAAGGCAAGTTGCTGAATTGAAGCAACAAAGAACTGCACCTGCTGAGGTAAACCCTCAAAAGGAGCAGATCAAAGAAGCTTTAAAACCGATTCTTGATGAATTGGGATATGTCAGCAAGGAAGCTTTAGAGCGTGACAAAGAGGATGAGTACGTTAAAGGTGAAATAGCTCGTTTAGAGCAAAAGTATGACGGCAAAGATGGCCGACCTAAGTTTGACCGGAACACAGTCGTAAGATTTGCGATGGACAAAAAGATTGGCGATATCGAAACCGCATACGAAAAACTACACCAAGCGGAGATCATTAACTGGCACGTCAAAGAGGCTATTGCCAAATCCAAAGGTCTAAAGACCGAATCCTCTGATGGCTCAGGATCATCTGAATCTGGTACAACCAACGATGATCTAAAGGAAGCAATTGCAAAGGGCGATCATAACGCTCTTCATACCTTCCTTAAAAGAGTAACCAAACCAACTCAGAAATAGGTTTGTAAAGAAAGGGGGTGAATATATATGGCACAAGCATCTGCTTTAAAAACATACGAGGCAATCGGTGATCGTGAAGATCTAACCGATGTAATCGCAACAATCACCTTGTCTGAAACTCCTCTATTTTCAACATTAGAGAAAGTCCAGGCAAAAGGTGTACTGCATGAATGGCAAACAGATTCTCTCTCAACCGGAAGCTCAAACGCTGCAATCGAGGGTGCGGACTTTAGCTTCTCAATTCCTGGTGTTAGGACAAGAGTACATAATCATACTCAAATCTTTACCAAGAGTTTGGAAGTAGCCGAAACCCAAAGAGCAGTTTCAGTCGCAGGGTTGGATGATGAGTTTGCTTATCAGATGGAAAAGAGAATGAAGGAAATCGCTACCGATATTGAAAAAGCTCTTATTACCGGAACAGGTAATTCAGGAGCTTCTGGCACAGCCAGAGAACTAAACGGTATCCTTAACTTCATCTCAACCAACGTTGAAACAGGAACAGGTACAGGAACTGAGGTATTAACCGAATCAATGTACAACAACCTGCTTCAGACAATCTGGGCTGCAGGAGGACGACCGGACTACACATATGTCAACGGATTCCAAAAAAGAAAGCTATCAGCGTTCGCTTCTAACTCTCAGCGCTACCAGTCGGTAGACGCAGAGGGTCAGTTGAAGAACTCTGTTGCTGGATACGAATCCGACTTTGGTGTACAAAGACTTATTTTAGATCCATTTATGGATACAGATAAGTTAATGGCGCTTCAAAGGGATATGTGGAAGATTGCTGTCTTAAGAGGTATTAAACAAATCGACGTAGCAGTTAATAGCGACTCCAAGAGAGGCGCATTGGTCGGTGAGTTAACACTCGAATCACGCAACTGTTTGGCAAGCGGAAAAATTACGGGTCTAACGACTTCGTAAATAGCGGGAGTTTAAACTAGCTCTATTACTCATTAGTTTAGAGAGGCAGGTTTGATCCACCTGCCTCTCTTTATTTTACTTGACACATCTGATATACTGCGACTGTTCAGAAGGATCACGGACACGAGAAAACCTCGTGTCTTTTTTTATGCCAGCTATCTTTACCAAGTTCAAAGAGGGGGATGAAAAACTTCCAGTCGTTGATGATTTAAAACTGAAACTCTCTATCAACTCAATAGCCGGCAAATATAACGCCAAGATAAGGGCGATGATATACCGAGCATACAACGATCCAGAGCTTCTTAGACTCTTCCAGAAGATCAGGGACTCAGGAATCTACCAGCATGGCAGTAAAGACAAAACCCAAAGGAAGATACTGGAGTTTCCTAATGTCCATATTTTTAAATTTGTCGATACAACTATGACTGCTTTATATGGTCCAGAATGGATGAAAGATAAAAGAGCTTTGAGGCACGAACTTGTAAGGCCATGGTTGGTAGTCAACCACTTATGAAAATACTCATCACGATCTACAATTTTCAGAACTTAACGGGATCGGAAATGTATGTATATGATCTGGCAAGGGAGTTAGTGGGTAAAGGCCATGATGTAACTATCGGCAGATTATTTGGTGGAGAGGGTGAGATTGTAGATAAAGCCCGTGAGATCGGTATAAAAGTGTGTGAACTATACAAAATACGGGAAACGTTTGACATCATTCATTCCAACGAAACACAGCCAACAAGGTGGGCATGTCAAAATCTAACATCCCCTATCGTTCAGACTCTACATAGTGAATTGATTGAAAAATACGAATCGCCTTTTATATCCCCTTATGTAAAGCACTATATCTGTGTCAAGGAGTCAATCTACCAAAAAGCTCTTAAAACAGGTATTGAAAAAGCAAAACTGTCAGTTATTTATAACGGCGTTGACGAAGACCGATTTAAAAAATGTCCTCTACCGAAAGGCAATACTAAATTTTTGTTTATAGGCACCAGAGATTATTTAAGACAAAAGGCAGCCGTTGACCTTGTTCACAACCTAAATGATGGAGAAAGTGTGACGTTTATGGGGAAAGGTTGGGGTGTCGGGAAAGATGTTGTTCATCCACAGGTAAGATTCATCGACCAGAAATGGAATGTAGAGAATGAGATTAAGCAAGCCCATATAGTTGCAGGGGTACTCTTGGGAAGATCAACTATAGAGGGTTGGCTGATGGGAAGGAAGGGTTTAATCTATGATATAGACTCAAACGGCGATATCCTCGGCAAAAACATTCAAGAAAGACCGAAAGACTACAAGAAGTATAGCAGTTCAGTTATGGCCAATAACATCTTGGGGGTTTATAAAAAGATTATAAATGGAAAAAATAGTTGATATTTACATTCCCACTTATGGCAGATCCGGCAAGTTACCGGCAGTATTGGAGAATATCGAAAAGAACACCGCTCCCAAGCATAGGGTGGTGTTCATTGGTGAAACTGACGATACTGCCACGATTGAGATGGTGAAAAGTCTGGGACAGATGCTGGTAATCAACCACAGATCGGGAACGTATGCGGGAGCTATAAATTCAGCCTGGGAGGAACTTCAAAGCGATTACTTCTACACTGGAGCCGATGATCTGGATTTTAAATCAGGCTGGCTTGAGGAGGCTTTGAAATGTATGGATGAAGGCCATCGGGTAATAGGAACGCAGGATCTGCATAATCCCGAAGTATTAGCAGGTGAACACGCCACCCATTATTTAGTTGCCGGAAGCTATATCAAAGAATATACGGGAACGATAGATCAGTCCTATCCGGTGGAATATGAATACGACCACAACTGGACAGACAGGGAGTTTATCGGAACCGCCAAATTCCGAGGGGAATTTAAAATGTGCAACGCCTCAGTGGTGGAACACATGCATTTTACCTTCGGACTTTCACACATGGACGCAACCTACGAAAAAGGGAGAAAAAAGCTTAGTGATGATCAGAGGATTTATGAAGGAAGGAGGTCAATGTGGAACAGGCTGTAGTCCTTGGTGGAGGGGGCTTTATAGGCTCCCGTTTGGCATCCTTTTTAAAGGAGAAGGGTTTTTATGTCCGTGTAGTAGATATCAATTTTTCCGACAGGACAAAGCTGTGGTGGAGTAAGGCAGATGAAATCCTCAATCTGGATCTGAGGGATTACACCAATGTTGAAACAGTGATTTTTAAAGGCGGATGGGTGTTTCATTTAGCAGCCGATATGGGAGGCGTGGGTTACTTTACCACCCATGACTATTATCCCTTCTTCAACAATATGCGCATGTCGCTCAATGTTTTGGAAGCCTGCGAAAAGATTGGGGTTAAAAGGTTGTTCTATTCTTCCAGTGCTTGTGTCTATCCGACTCACATTCAAAAGGACGTGACCAACTCCCCGCTCTTAAATGAGGATCATATTTTTCCTGCAAACTCGGACCAAATGTATGGTTGGGAGAAACTAATGACTCTTATGCTTTGTGAACGAAGTCCGGTGGATACCAGAGTGGGAATCTTTCACACAATATACGGCGAAGGACAGGAGATCGAGGGAGAAAGAGTTAAATTCCCTCCTGCAATCGCTTCTAAGGCCATTCAAGCCAAGAAAACGGGCAAGCCTATCAAACTGTGGGGGGACGGCTCTCAATTGAGGACATACACCTACATTGAGGACGCACTAAATCTGGTCTGGAATTTGGTCAATATGCCGAAAGAAAAATACAAGGGGGCGGTCAATATCGCCAACCCTGAACTGATAAGTGTAAAAGAGGTGGCAACGATAATGTGCGACATAGCCAACGTTCCACCAGTGTTTGAGTTTGAGAATGGCAAACCATCTGGAGTCCTTGCAAGAGGGGTTGATCTCACTAAGTTGAAATCCTATTTTTATTACGATTACAAGTTTACTATCCGAACCGGATTTAAAAGAATGTATGAATGGTTAAACATAGAAAATGAAAATAATATCTCTTCCAGTTGATGAAGGCGGTTGCGGTTGGTATAGGATCAGGCAACCATTCGAGATGATTAAGAGGTTTACATCCCATGATGCTCATATCATCAACAAGGACAAAGATGATATGGTGGCTGTGGCTAAGGCTATGGAAATAGCCGATTTAATCGTAGCCCGCCCAGGTTCAGAAGAGGGTCTATTTAAAATCCTTGATATGCCTCAGTACAAAGACAAGAAATGGGTTATGGATATAGACGATAACATTGAGTTGATCTCGCCATACTCCAACCACTATGAAGAATACGGCACAGAAAACTATTATGACGGATATATTCAAAAATGGCTATGGAAGGATGGTGTTGGAGGTTTTGATATTAAACGCAATCGTGAGCGTGTCAATATTCACCTTGAAGGGATCAAAAGAGCCAACCTGGTAACAGTAACAACTCATGCTTTGGCTAAATATATCAAACAGTACAACGATAATATTGTGATACTTCCAAACTGTATTGATTTTTCCCGTTGGTGGAAAATGAATTTAAAACCCAATCCCAGACTTAGAGTGTTGTGGTCAGGTGGATCATCCCATTATGAGGACTGGTATTCAATCAAAGAACCATTGAATGATTTGATGCGTAAATATCAGTTCACTCTAGTCATGTCCGGCCACTCATTCCCAGGGATTGTAGATGAGGATAATAAACATCTTCTTGAAACGCATGACTGGGTTCCTTTTAAAGGTCATTCATATAGATTGATGAGTTTGGCAGCTGATATAGGTATCATTCCCCTGGCAGACCTTCCTTTCAATTATTACAAGTCCTCAGTCAAATGGTATGAGATGAGTGCATTGGGGATTCCATCGGTGGTATCCAACACTGAACCGTATTCGGAGGATATCAGAGATGGTGTTACAGCAATGGGCTACAGGTGTAAAAAGACCTTCCATGAGAAACTCGAAAGTCTGATCCTGCAAAAAGCTCTAAGAACTAAGATAGGCAACGCTGCCTATAAATGGGTGCATGAGAATAGGGATGCTGCCAAGTGCGCTAAACTTTGGACAAAGGCATATGCTAAAATGTTGACAGGCAGTATTACTGGTGATAATCTAAAAGTAGTCTCACAGGACATTAGGGACCGCACTTAGCGGTTCTTTTTTTTGCCTTGATGAGGAGGGGAGGTGAATATTATGAGCAAATCAGCAGAAAATATAGGTGTTGCAGGATTTTTTAGATTAAACATTATCGACCACAAAGACGGAAAAGCTAAAGTTGTCGGTGATTCAGGGTGGTGTAAAAACTTGGTAACCAACTTAGGTTTCCAGCATTATATCGTTGAGAACATGGGAGCCATAGCAGGTTCTTCCCAAGTTACAGCTTTTGCCTTAGGGTTGGGAACAGCCCCAGGAGCAACCGCAACCTCACTTGAAAGTGAATTATCCGATGCAACTAACTGTCGTTTCACAATGACTCCTACTGTAGTATCGTCTAAGACCTTACAAATGGTTGGAACTCTCGCTTCCAATATTATTGTGGCCAATAGGACGATCCAAAACGTCGGAGTGTTTGCGACAACCGCAGTTACAGCAGGTTCAATCCTTTGCGGAAACACCTATGCAACATCACAGCTGCAGACAAATCAATCAGTCAACGTCACGTATCAGTTGAGATTTGCAACGGCGTGATGAAACAAACGATGCCATACTTGGGTTCATAAGTTTTACGGCATCGTTACTTATGGACCCAATTATTGTTATATGACCAATAAAGAAAGAGTTAAATTACTTTTAAAACTAAAGAGCCATATCAATGTCAACCTGGGTGCAGGTGAAAACCTGATTACAGGCTTCATAAATGTTGATATTGTCGAAAAGCCAGGCATTGATCTGGTGTACGACCTTGAGAAATATCCTTGGCCATTTCCAGAGGGAAGCGTTGATCTATTCATAGCCTCACAACTTGTAGAGCATATTGATCCTCATGGAGGCAACTTTATTAGATTCATGAATGAGGCGTGGAGATGTTTAAAAGTCGGGGGACAGTTCATGATCGCTACCCCTTATGGACAATCTGCAGCTTATGTTCAAGACCCAAGCCACTGTAACCCTTGTAATGAACTTACTTGGAGTTATTTTGATCCGGCAGATGATATGACAGGTGGAATGTTATACAAGAACTACAGACCTAAACCATGGAAGATACTAGAGAACTCATGGTACAGCCAGGGCAACATGGAGATACTTATGGAGAAAAGACCTGATGATCCCAGATACCATGAAATCGAATTAACTCGTAATGGTACTTTGACCATTCTTAGACCCGAACATGATAAAACTTAATTTAGGCTGTGGACTTTGGCTGAAAAAAAATTTTATTAACGTTGATAAATATTATACCGAAGAGCAACTAAGAGGTAAGAAAGGTTTGTTTAAACAGGCAGTCATTGAATCTAATGCAAAGTTTGTTCAGGCAGATATAGGAAGGATGCCTTTTCCTGATAACTACGCAGACTATATTGAAATGAATCAGGTCATAGAGCATTTCCCGATGAGAATGATGTACACCTACTTGCATGAAGTTCACAGGGTGATGAAACCAGGGGGAAGGTTGGTAGCTACTATGCCCAGTTTCAATGGCGTGATAACCGAATGGCTGGATATGCTCGCTAATCCTCCCTTTGATCCTGAAAAGTATCTTGATCTGGCTGAGGTGTTCTACGGCAATCAATTAGCGGATGGGGAGATGCACAGAACTCCGATAACCCCAGAGTTTATTAATTGGATATTGACCCAAGTTGGATTTAAAATCGGCAAGGTGTATATTGCAAGGAAGGGGAGCAAAGTTTCCGATGTCAAGTTTCTAGACAAAGGATGTTTTCACAAGAAACAGAAAGCGGTTTTCAGGAATGACAACATCATTATAGATATACAAAAATGAAATATCACGAATTTACAGGGGGAATAATCAAAAATACAGGCAAGTGGAGATTGAGATTTGTGATTGGTACTCCCACTACTGGACTGGTAAGAATGGAGTGGGTGCAAGCGAGATATTCACAACTTATTCCGACAAACTGGTCGTCTGCTGAGATCATGCAGTGGATGCCCACCTATTGTCCTTTACAGTATCTTGTAAGTGATGCTCAAAACATTATCGTCAAGAAAGCCATCGAACAGGATGCAGAATGGTTATTTCTTTTAGAAGATGACAACGTTCTACCACCCAACACATTCTGGCGTTTAAATGAGTACATGAGGAAAGGCGACATTCCGGTTATCTCAGGACTTTACTTTACCAAGAGTAATCCCGCAGAACCGATGATCTATCGAGGTTACGGCAATTCCTACTACGACAAGTGGAAATTAGGAGACAAAGTATGGGCAAATGGAATCCCGACAGGTTCTTTCCTTTGTCATATGAGCATTATGAGAGCCATATGGAATGAATCACCTGAATACAAGGCAGGGGATGTGTGGACAAGGAAAGTTTTTGACGAACCCCATGAAACATGGTTCAATCCCGAAAGAGGCAGAATGGAAAGCAAGACCGGCACATCTGATCTTGGCTGGTGTGAGAGAGTACAGAAGGAACATTTTTTTGCAAAAGCCGGCTGGGAGAAGTACGATAAGATGAAGTATCCCTATTTGGTGGATACAAGTATCTTTGTACAGCATATCAATCAATCTGGAACAATCTATCCTTTAGTAATCCCGAAAGAGTTTGAACCTACTCCTGGGGCAAAGAAAAAACAGGAGAGAAATATAGATCAAAACCCAGCATGGAAACTTTAGAAATTAACGTATCAGATAGTGTGGGAGTATGGGAGGTCTTTGGATCAGTCCAAGAGGCTGTGTCCTATATCGAAAAGTGGTTTACCAACAGAGTTTTAGACAACCGTGAGGACATTCAATTGACAGTATCTATCAAGAAGGGCCAGAAAACAGGTCCTCCTGTACTTGGAATTAACGTTACTGACTCAGTGTCAGCGGAAGGAGGCTTGGTATAAAGCCTCCTTTTTAGTGGGGGAAAACTAATATGGCAGCACCTACATCCACAACTGGTACAAAATCAACCGATGGTTCCTATACTGTTTGGAAATATGTTTTGGCAGACAGTGGAGGGGCAATAACTTTTTATAATTCAGGAAATGTAAGAGTATTAGTTGTTGCTG